>Ga0075435_100000006_pt1 | contig 119843 bp, 104 predicted proteins | sample RhiMethybrSRZTD4_FD_75302 | JGI IMG/M metagenome (GOLD analysis project Ga0075435, IMG submission 75302) | Populus rhizosphere microbial communities from Tennessee, USA - Rhizosphere MetaG P. TD hybrid SRZTD4 | ecosystem: Host-associated > Plants > Roots > Rhizosphere > Soil | place: USA...
GTTCGAGTACTACCGGAACGTGCGGATCCCGGCCGACGAGCCGCCGCCGCCGCCGGCGCCGCCGCAGCCGAGCGACGACGAGCTCGAGCTGGAGCGCGACATGGAGTACTTCGTGGAGCCCGAGGAAGCGCTCGGTCCGAGAACGGGAGATCTCGGCGAGTAATCGCCAATTCGCAATCGCACTCGCAAGAGTAAGGGCGACGGTCACGAGCCGTCGCTCTTTTTTTTTTGAAGAATCCCGCTGCCTGGCAGGGGTTCGCCGAGGAGCTCTTTTGAGGCGTAGAGCGTTCATAAAAAAAAACGGTAAAAAAATAAAATATTGACAATTAGCTGATGAGGTGGACTATGCTCGCCCGTCTGCTCTGGACGCATAAGTTCCGTAAACGAACAAGGCGAAGACCCGCAAGCGAGGTATTACGAAGAGTTCTCACCGCGCTTCCGGCTCGGGCCGCGGCTCGACTCCCCCCACCGAGACGCTCACGCTAGAGCCCCACCAGGCATCGGACATTCGACCGTGCGCTGCGCACGAGTGGCCGGCGGCTGGCGTCGTCGGCATCGGCAGGATCGCTCGCGCAAAGGCGCGACGATTGGCAGGCAGTCGCGTGGATCGCGCCGACGGCATCAGCGATTTCATCGCGACGGTGCGCGTTGTCACGAATCAGGCCCAGACCGAAGCGGCGCTGCGGCGTTTGAACGACAGCCTGGAATGTCAGGCGAAGCGGATCGCCCAGGCGCTTCACGACGAGGCGGGCCAGTTGCTCGCCGCCGCGCACATGGTGCTCGCCGAGGCCGCTCGCGACCTGCCGGCCCCGGCGCGGCAATGCCTCCGGGATGTCGATTTCCATCTGGACGGGATCGAGGAGCAGTTGCGAAGGCTGGCCCACGAACTGCGGCCTCGGATCCTGGACGATCTCGGGCTCGTGCCCGCTCTCGAGTTCCTGGCCGAGGGCTTCGGAAAGCGGCGCGCGATCTCCGTAACCGTCGACGCCGCGCTCGGTCGTCTGCCTCCCATGATCGAGACGACTGTGTATCGCGTCGTCCAGGAGGCGCTGACCAACGTCGGAAAGCATTCGCGGGCGGCGCACGTCGGCATTCGCCTCTGCCAGCCGCGCGGGATGCTTGTCTGCACCATCAATGACGACGGCGTTGGCTTCAACCCGTCCGCGATCCCGTCCGGAGTCGCCGAACGCGGATTCGGGGTGGCCGGCGCCCGCGATCAAATCACGGCATTGGGGGGAACGATGGAGACGAGTTCCGCTCCCGGAGCGGGTACGGAGATCGTGATCCGCATCCCCATCCCCGTCTTTCCGCTGTAGCCGATCGTTGGCTCTACCGGGAATTTCCCTTCGCGATCCCCAGGGTTTTCCCGATGACAGGCATCGACTACTTCTGCCTTGATCGGCTGGAGGAATAGCGATGCCGCTGCGGATTCTCTTGGCCGACGATCACCAGATCGTCCGTCAAGGTTTCAGGGCGATTCTCGAGCGCCACGGGTTTCAGGTTGCGTGCGAAGCGTCGGACGGCCGCGAGGCCGTCCGATGCGCGCAGGCCCAGCCGGTCGATGTGGCGATCCTCGATCTCTCGATGCCGCAGCTGAATGGCCTCGACGCCGCGCGCGAGATTCTCGCGTCGCACTCCCGCACCGCGATCATTCTTCTGACCATGCACGTCGAGGAGCACCAGATCGTCGCCGCGCTCCGCGCCGGCATTCGGGGGTACGTCATCAAGACGCAGGCGTCAGAGGAGTTGATGACCGCGATTCGAGAAGTCGTGGCGGGCGGCACGTATCTCAGCCCGAGCGTCTGCGGCGTCGTCGTGGACGCCTATCTGTCCGGGAGGAATCCGACGTTCGATCCGCTGACGTCTCGCGAACGCGAAGTGCTTCAGCTCGTCGCCGAGGGCCACACGACGAAACAGATCGCCGGACTGCTCAACCTGAGCGTCAAGACCGCAGAGTCGTACCGGTCGCGGATCATGGAGAAGCTGGAAATCCACGAGACAGCCGGCCTCGTGCGGTACGCGATCCGGCGCGGATTGATCCAGGTATGACGCGGATGGATTCCGGAGGCGAGACGGATTCTCCTGGAGCGTGAAGGCTTCGACATCGTCGGCGAAGCCTCGGATGGCCGGGAGGCGGTTGAACTGGCGATGTCGAAGAGCGCCTCTCAGCCGGACGTCGATCGGCCAGTCGGGATCACGACGCGGGAGCGGCTCGTGCTCCAGTTCGTCGCACAAGGGAAAACAACCGGAACACGGCGGGCCTTGTCCGCTACGCGGTACGACACGGCATCGTCAGAGCTGCGCTCGCCGCATGGGCGATTCTCAGCCCGTTTGCGTACGTTCGTTGTGCGGCCGCGAGACGAAAACCATGGATACCAGGAAATTCCCGACGCGATCCCCGGGTTTTTCCCGATGACCCGCGTCAACCGAGCGGGAATACTGTGCCGGTCGGGGGCCGAATATGGCTCTCGCAATCCAAGGGAGGATCGTATGACACGGTTGCGGAGAGTCGGGCTGGCGTTGGTGTTTTCGGCGACACTTGCAGGCGGAGTCCTCGTCGCGCAGCCGGCTCAGGCGTTCACGCTCGCGGCCGCACAGTGTGCTCGAATTGCCTCGGCCATCACGTCCCTGACGGATCTGGCGGCGAAGTATCCGGACAACAAGATCATCGCGTTCCTGCTCCATCAGTTGGAGGAGGTGTATCAGACTTACTGCTCGTAGCGTCGGCCTCAGCCGACGGAGGAATCCGCGGCGCTCCCAGACGAGGATCACTGGGCGCTCCGCGGTTCAGCCTCCGCTCCCACGACCAATCGCTCCGCAACGCCGCCAGCAATTTCCCCCCGCCGCCACCTTGAAATTCCGCACAGCTTCCGGGGATTGTCGGACTACCAGCGCTCGAGCCAAGGCCTTATCTTCCGCGCCTCTGCGTCAGCCAATCAACTCGTTGTCGACTGATGTGCCGCGCCGCTGCGGCCGCGCCAGGAAGAGAGAGTGTCATGATGAGTCCCTTCACATGTCGTGGCGTGCGTTCCAGAAAGCGATGGGCGATTGCGACGCTCGTCGCGATGCTGGCGTCGCCCGTGGGCGGCCCCGCGTTCGTGCCGACGGTCGTGGCGCAGGCCCAGGTCGCGCCGGTCGGGCAGGGGTTCGTCATCACTGCCGACGATCTGCGGTTCATTTTCGATCAGATCCTCGTCGCACAGGATCATGCAGCCGGTGGCGCGCTCCTTGGCCCGGGACCGAACCAGGTCCACGATCCACAGCTCCCGCGCGGCCTGCGGACCGTCGACGGGACGTTCAACAATCTCGTGCCCGGTCAGCGCGACGCCAACGGCGTTCCATCTCAATTCTTCGGCGCGTCGGATCAACTCTTTCCGCGCCGGACTACGCCCGTCTTCCGCACGGCGCAAACGGTGCCGACGGCGTTCGCGACGCCGACGCAAGCCGCGGGCAGTCTGACATCCTACCTCCAGCTCACTGGAAACGTCATCGACTCGCAGCCGCGAATCATCAGCAACCTGATCGTGGATCAAACCGCGAAGAATCCAGCGGCCCTTGCGACGGCAACGAACCCGTGCGGGTCGGGCGGCTTCGTGTGCTCGACCCCGACCACGCTTGCGTCTGTCACTGATCCCGTTACGGGCTCTCTCTTCATCCCGAACATCACGCCCGACTTCGGCCTGTCGGCGCCGTTCAACCTGATGTTCACGTTCTTCGGCCAGTTCTTCGACCACGGCCTCGACCTGGTGGACAAGGGCGGCAACGGCTCGGTCATCATGCCGCTGCAGCCGGATGACCCGTTGTTCCATGCGGGCGCCGCGACCAACTTCATGGTCATGACGCGTGCGACCGTCGACGCCAACCACAACGCGATCAACCAGACGACGCCGTGGGTGGATCAGAATCAGACCTACACGTCGCATCCGTCGCATCAGGTGTTTCTGCGTGAGTACGCGCTGAATGCGGCGGGCAAACCGGTTCAGACGGGCAAGGTGCTCGACGGCGGATTCTGCGCGCCGCGCCCGACCGGCATTGCCGGCGACAACATCTGCGACATCGGCAACTGGAGCGACGTCAAGAGACAGGCGAGGACGCTGCTCGGCATAGTCCTTCAGGACATCGACGTGCTTGACGTGCCGCTGCTGCTGACGGACCCGTACGGGCATTTCAAGCCTGGCGTCAACGGATTCCCGCAGGTCGTCTTTCCCGGTGCCGGGACCGCGTGTCGGCCCGCCCTGGCCGGCTTTCACTGCACCGAAGGCAGCCCCGCGGCTCCGGTTTCCGTCGTCGGTTCGGCGAAGACCAACCATCAGTTCCTGAATGACATCGCGCACAGCGCCGTCCCCGTCGGTCCGACCGGTGCGCCGCTCCTTCCCGATCCGGACCTCGTAGCGGGCACCAGCCTGCAGACGCCGCCTGCGGGCACCTTTGACAACGAACTGCTCGACCTGCACTTCGTCACCGGCGATGGCCGCGGCAACGAGAACATCGCGCTGACCACGGTTCACAATCTGTTTCACGCGGAGCACAACCGGCTCCGCTTCGATATCGACCGGTTGATCAACGCTCCGGGCGTCCTGACCGCGGCCGAAGTCACGGCTTGGCACAGCGTGCACGCAGCCTCCGGTTGGGATTACGGCGAGCGGCTGTTCCAGGCGTCGCGCCTGGTCACCGAGATGGAATACCAGCATCTCGTGTTCGAAGAGTTCGCGCGCACGATTCAGCCGTTGATCAACGCGTTCCTCGGCGGCATCACCGATATCAACGCGGCGATCGTCGCCGAGTTCGCGCACACGGTCTACCGCCTCGGTCATTCGATGCTGCCGGAAGTGGTGTCGCGCATCAACGTCGCCGGCGGCGTCGAAACGGCGACCGACATCAGATTGTTCGATGCGTTCCTCAACCCCCAGGCGTACAACCAAGCGGGGACGCTGACCGCCGACAAGGCGGCCGGCAGCATCGTTCGCGGGCTCTCGCGTCAGATCGCGAACGAGCTGGATGAGTTCGTCGTCGACTCCGTGCGGAACACGCTCGTCGGTCTGCCGCTCGACCTGCCCGCGATCAACATCGCGCGCGGCCGAAGCGAGGGGATCCCGCCGCTGAACGTCGCGCGCCAACAGTTCTTCGCCGCGACGCACGACGCGTCGGTTGCGCCCTACGCGAACTGGTCCGAGTTCGGGCTCAATCTGAAGCACAAAGAGTCGCTTGTCAATTTCATCGCGGCGTACGCCACGGATTCGACCGTGACGGGCGCGTCGACGATCGCGGCCAAGCGGGCTGCGGCGACAGCCCTCCTCACGAACGCCCCGTTCATGACGGCCCCGGCGGCGTCGAGCGGCGTCGACAACATCGACTACTGGGTCGGCGGTCTCGCTGAGCGACAGGCGCCGTTCGGCGGTCTGCTCGGGTCGACGTTCAATTTCGTCTTCGAGAAGCAGTTGGAAGACCTGCAGAACGGCGATCGCTTCTACTACCTGCAGCGTCTGGACGGCGTCGATCTCAGGATTCAGCTGGAGGGCAACTCGTTCGCCGAGCTGATCCGGCGAAATACGGACTTCGCCGGCGGCATGGACATCATTTTCAAGACGGCAGACTTCAACTTTACTTCTGGCGCTGGCGCTCTTATCGGCACCACGCCCTTCGTGTTGAATAGTGCCGATCCCAACAGCGCCGAGATCCTGACGCTGGCCGACGGAACGAAGGTCTTCTTCGACCCGCTGCACCGCGGTCTCAACATCGTCTTCAATGGCGGACCCGGCCCCGACAAGTTCCGAGCCGACATCGGCGACGACACCTTGTACGGCAACGCTGGCAACGATCGGCTCGACGGCGGCGACGGCAACGACACGATCCTCGGTGGCGATGGCGACGACATCCTCTTCGGAGGGAACGGCGACGACGTGCTCAAGGGAGGGCCCGGCAACGACGCCATGTCTTCCGGACCGGGTTTTGGCGCAGACATTCTCCTCGGCGGTGACGGGAACGACTTCCTGCTCGGCGGCGACGATGGGGTCGAGCATTTCGGCGGCCCTGGCAACGACATCATTGTGGATGGGGCCATGCGAGCCGAGGGCATCTTCGGCGGCCCTGGCGATGACTGGCTCGACGGCGGCGACGGACACGATGGCGGCATGTTCGGCGATAACGGCAACGTCTTCGACCTGATCGCAGGCCTCGACCCTGTCGGAGGCGACGACGTCTGCGACGGCGGCCCTGGACAGGACAACTGCTTCGGCGAAGGCGGGGACGACATCTTCCTGCCGTCCGAAGGCTCCAATAAGTTCTTCGGCGATTTCGGCTTCGACTGGGTCACGTATCGCGCGTGGCAGTTCGCGGCCGACATCGAACTCGACCTCTTGGCGCTCCCGGCGGTTCCACTCAACTTCAACGATCTCCGCAACAAGTACCGCATGGTGGACGGAGCGTCCGGCTGGAACTTCAACGACCATGTCCGCGGCGATTCCCGCGTTGGCGACCCGGCGGCGCCGCCCGAGCTGTTCAATCTACCCGGTACGGAGCTGACGGCGGCGGGTGCGGCTAAGGTCGCAAACCTGACGCAGTTCATCGGCGACTTCGGCCAGACGCTTCCGTTCAACGCCGGCAACATCCTGCTGGGCGGCCTGGGCAGCGACCTGATTGAAGGAAAAGGCGGCGACGATCTGATTGACGGCGACCTCTGGCTGAACGTCCAGCTCGAGGCGAGGCTGAACAACGGAACCGTCAAACTGGTCAACAGCCCGCGCGAGCTCGTGGACGATGTGTTCTCGAACGACCCGGCCCCGGCATTCGCCGCCTTCAATGGGCAGAGGCTCAACCCGGGCAACATCCGCATCGTCCGCACGATCGTGACGCCGGCAGTCGTTCCGCCACCTGATTGCACGATCCCGGCGACCGTTCCCGTGCAGGGCCTCCCAGGGGAGGGGCTGCTGCCTTTTGCGCCGAAAAACTGCGACACAGCGGTATTCACGGGTCCGCGAGCTGATTACGACGTCGTCGCGAACCCGAACGGGACGATCACGGTGTTCCACCGCGCCGGCGCCGGTTTCGGCATCGGCAACGACGGCACCGACACGCTGCGCAACATCGAGCAGCTGCAGTTCGCCGACGGCGTCTCCACGCCTCCGGTCTTCGGGACGACCGCGATTGTGCCTGGTGTCGTCGGTCTGACGCAGGCGGCGGCGACATTCAGGATCGCCTTTGCCGGCCTGACGGTCCCCGCCGGGGCCGTCACGTTCGCGAACAGCGCGACGGTCGCTGCGGGCATCGTCATAAGCCAAACCCCGGTCGGAGGCACGACCGTCCCGGTCGGCAGCGCGGTGGCGTTGGTCGTCTCTTCGGGCGCGGTCGCGCCACCCGCGGCAGCCACGACAGTCGTGACGCACACCGTTACCGGCGTTGCTCTCAAGACCATCACCAGTCCGCCGATCACGACGGCAGCGAACACCTTGCTCGTGGCTTTCGTCTCGGGGAACGCACAGACGAATGCTCTGCTCAGCCCCAACGTCGTTTCGTTGTCGAATTCGACGGGGGCGCTGACGTGGACCAGAGCGGTGCGGTCGAATGTCCAGCCCGGCACGGCCGGGGAAGTATGGTGGGCGTTCACGACAACGCCTCGCTTGAACATGACGGTGTCGGCGACCCTGACCGGTACGGTGACCAATCCATCGATGGCGGTGATGGCGTTCACAAATGCCGCTCCGTCTCTGGACGGGGCGGCGACCGCGACCGCGAGCGCCACCAGTGGCGCGCCGACTGCCACGCTTGCCACGACACGCGACAGCTCACTGGTGGTCGCCGTCGGCACCGACTCGGCGGGCGTCCAGGTGATGACACCCGCTGCCGGCCAGGTCATCACGTTCCAGGACAACCCGAGCGGCGGCACGTACTGGGTGCAGCAGTCGGGAGTCGCCGGCGCCGCGGGGGCGAACGTCACGATCGGCGATACATACGGGCCGCCGATGCCCGACGCCTGGGGCATCACGCTGATCGAAATCAGGAGGCCGTAAGCCAGGAAGGGTGAACATCGAACGTTCAGTAATGGGGATCGCAGCGGGGCAGAGCGTCGGCTCTGCCCCGGCCCCTGCAACGCGCGAGAGGGAACATCCATGAGGATCCGCTATTCGGCCACGCTGTTGCTGGCGCTGCCGTTCGTGGTCGCGATGGTGCCTGCATTCGCCAGTCCGACGCGCGCCATCGACGTCACGCTGACGCGTTCCGTCATTTCACCCGGGCAAATCGTGGTACACGTCGGCGAGCGCGTGCGCGTGAACGTCACCTCCGCGGACGGCGCGCACAGGTTTCAGGTCAAAGGACTCCGCCTGGACCGTCGCATTCTGTCCGGCGGCGGCGCCGTGACATTCGAACTCCAGCCAACCGATCCCGGGATGTTCGAGATCGAGTGCCTCGATGACGGCGCGGTTGGTGGCAGCATCAGGGCTCAGCTCGTTGTGAAGAAGTGAGGATTCGCGGAAGTAACAAAGGGGTCAAGATGCGTTGTGAGAGCATTCGACCAATTCTGGCAATTGTCTTCGCGGCCGCCGTTTGCCTCGCCGTGGGTCCACGGCCGGACGCGGGCGCGACGGGCGCGGTGAGTGAGCGTTTCGTCGCGAAGGCGCCGAGCGACACCGATCCGGCGGGTGCCAGCTACATCGAAATCCTGATTCAACGCTGGTCGACCGACGAAGACCGCGACGACCTGCGCGCCACGTTGCTCAAGAGCGGTCCGGATGCGCTACTGCCCGCGCTCCACAAGGTGTTGCGGCGGCCGGCTGGCGTCGTAGTGATTCCCGGCATCCCCGGCGCGGGTGCGCGCGCGCGTACGCGCCAGGCGCGGAATGTGCTCTTCGCGCGCGACGTCGAGACGCCGAAGGGCCGCCAGGTGATCATCGCCACCGATCAGTATCTGGCGTTCGGCGCGCCGACCAAGGAGTGGTCGTTCGACTACGAGTTCACGCTGCTCGACATCCGCTTCGGACCCGACGGGATGGGCGTCGGCAAACTCGCGCGGCCCGGCAAAGTGGTCTACAACAAAGACACGAAGATCATCGAGATCGACGACTACGCGGCGCAGCCCGTGCGGCTGACCGAAGTGAAGTCGGGCAAGCCATCCATCGGATCGAGAGGATCCAAATGAGAACAGTTCTCCTGGGTCTTGCGGCCTCGCTGCTGGCGGCGTCGGCCTTCGCCGACGTGCGTCTCACCATGAAGAATGGCCGCGTGTCGATCGTGGCGAGGGACGCGACTGTTCGCCAGATCCTTGCCGAATGGGCTCGGGTCGGCCAGACGAAGATCGTGAACGTGGAGCGCATCCCTGGCGGCCCGCAGACGCTCGAGCTGAACGACGTCACCGAGACGCAGGCACTCGAGGTGTTGCTGCGCCCGTTGAGCGGCTACATTCTCGCGCCGCGCGCGATCGCGTCGGCGAATCTCTCGACGTTCGATCGCATCATCATCATGCCGACGCTTGCCGGCCGAGCGGCTCAGACGACGACGTCGTCGCAGCAGCAGCCGCCGGCTCCGGTGCTGCAGCCGCCGCCGCTCGTCGCCCAGCCGCCCGTCGAGGACGACGAGGCGCAAGCGGCGCGCGATTCGAACGACGACCCGCCGGTGGCGATCGTGGCCGCGCCGGCTCAGGCCAATCGCGGTCCGTCGCTCAACACGTCCCCGGTTCATTCGCTCGAGGTCTCGCCGCAGGGCGTCGTGCCGGGAGGCGGCGTGCCGAGTTCGGCCGTCCCGCAAGCGCCTGTCGCCGCTCCACGCTCGCCGAGCGCGCCCGCAGGCGGTGTCGCAGTGCCGGGGATGGTTGCGCCGGCGCCGCAGCAAGGGCAGCCGAATCAACCCGGACAGGGTCAGCCGACAGGCGGGCGCGGCCAAGCCGGCCGTCCGCCCGGCGGACGGTAGCGCTCGACGTCCCTCGCCGGCAGGCCGGGCGGCGGCTGTGCCGCCCGCCGCCCTGACGACATCGCCGATCCGCTGGTCCTCTTCGCGTTTCATTCGCGCCAGGCTCGCCGCGCCCTTCACCCGCTTCTGTAGACCAACGTGAGGGTGGCGATATTGTAGGTGCGTGTCGAAGCTACTGGTGCGAAGCTTCGGAATCTCGATCGACGGCTACGGCGCTGGGCTCCGCCAGGATCTCCAGAATCCGCTCGGCGTCAACGGCCCCGACCTGATGGAGTGGTTCTTTCACACGCGCGTCTGGCGACGCATGCACGGCCACGCCGACGGCGAGGCCGGCATCGACAACAGCGTGGCAGAGCTCGGGTTCGAGCGCATGGGCGCGTGGATTCTCGGCCGCAACATGTTCGGCCCGGTGCGCGGCCCGTGGCCCGACGACAGCTGGAAGGGCTGGTGGGGCGACGAGCCGCCATATCACGTGCCGGTCTTCGTGCTGACGCATCATGCGCGGCCGCCGCTCCGGATGGCGGGCGGCACCGAGTTCCGCTTCGTCACCGACGGCATTCATTCGGCCCTCGCGCAGGCGAGGGCGGCGGCCGGCGATCGCGACGTGCGCATCGGCGGCGGCGTCGCGACGATCCGCCAGTTTCTGCAGGCCGGCTGATCGACGAGCTGCACCTGGCGCTCCGGCCGGTGCTCCTCGGCTCGGGCGAGCATCTCCTGAACGGCATCGATCTGCGCGCGCTGGGGTACGAGTGCGCGATGCACGTCGCCGGCGAGCGCGCGGCGCACGTGTTCCTGCGGAAACGCGCGTGATGCGATCGGCGCCGCGCCGGCTCCGCCGCGTCTTCGAAGAGGCATCATGACGAATCGCGATCGCGTGCGCGTCATCTTTCACGGAGGCGTCGTGCTGCTCGCCGGCCTGTTGTGCGGCTATCCGGCCGTCGCCGAGGCTGTCGCAGGCGACGAGTCGATGCGCCTGTGGCACACGGCGCACGAGGGGCTGATGATGGTCGGCATCCTGCTGTTCGCCGTCGCGTCGGTGCTGCCGTCGCTCGCGCTCGGGCGGCGCGAGGCGTCGGGCCTTTTCTGGTCGCTGCTGGCGACGGCCTACGGCCTGACGACGGGCCTCGTGATGCAGGGCATCATCGGCGCGCGCGCGTTCGCGCCCGGCCGCTCGCCTGCGACGATGATTGCGTTCGCCGGTAACGCGATCGGCATCTTCGGCTCGATGGCCGCCGCAGCGCTGACGCTGATGGGCGCGTGGAGCGCGCTCGACGAGAGCCGGTGATGGCCGGAACAAGCGGTTCATTTTGCGCGCAAAGCCACGTTCATCGCGTTCGGCGCGCGCGCAGCTGTCGTACGGTCGGCGCGGAGGATACGACCGATGAACACGGACCGCATCGACTTCATCTCCGCGTACTGCGACCGCTGGTGCGAGCGCTGCGCCTTCACCGAGCGCTGCTCTGCTTACGCCTGCGACGTCGCCACCGCGATGTGTGACGGCGATCTCGCCGCCGGCATCGAGCTCGCCGTCGGCGTGCCGCAGCCGGCCGGCGGCGTGCGCGAGAAGACGGTCGGCGAGCGGCTGCTCGAGCAGTACGAGGAGCCGTCCGCGGAGGAAATCGCCGCCGCCGTGCGCGAGGAGGACGAGCGCCGCGCGCGCATCGAATCGACCGAGGTTCGCCAGCTGGCGTGGAACTACACGATGCTGGCGCACGGGTGGCTGAAGGACCGCGAGCCGCCGCGCGCGGACGGCGATCCGCTCGTCCGCGAAGCGCTCGACATCGTCGCGTGGGACTCGACGCTCGTCGGCGCGAAGCTCCACCGCGCGCTCTTCGCGCGCGAGCGATCGCGCGCCGAGGCCTGGCCCGACGACGACCCGGTGCAGAACGACGCGAACGGCTCGGCGAAAGTCGCGCTGATCTCGCTCGAGCGATCGGAAGCGTCATGGCGGCTCATCGCCGCGGCGACCCGCGACGCGGACGCCACGCACCTCGAGGCGCTGGCCGCGCGGCTGCGCGCGCTCGTCGCCGCAGAGTTTCCGCGCGCGACGGCGTTCGTTCGCCCGGGGTTCGACGAACCATGGCGGTGACGTGTAGGCTAGGAGGCCGGGTACCGCATGAAGGGTCCGCTCGTTCGCGGGCTGTCGGTTCGCGCGGCCGCCGGCGTGCTGGCTGCCGCGGCGGCGGCGGCCTCGGTGCAGTTCGATGCGCCGGGCCGCCGCGGCTATCGCACCGATCTCAGCTACGACGGCCGCCACGCGTTCGTGCGGCTCCGCTGGCGCGGCGACTTCGCCTCGTCGCGCGGCGGGTTCAGGTCCGCGTGGAACCACGACTACCCGCGCGCGGAGCAGAACCTGTCGGCGATCGTGAACGAGCTCACGTCGCTCGACGTGCGGACCGACGGCAGCCTGATCCTCACGCTCGACGATCCCGAGCTGTTCAAGTATCCGATCGCGTTCATGTGGGAGCCCGGCTTCTGGAACCTCACCGATCGCGAGGCCGAGTCGTTTCGCGCGTACCTCCTCAAGGGCGGCTTCGCCGTCTTCGAGGACTTCGACGGCGCCGCGCAGTGGACCAATTTCGAGGCGCAGATGCGGCGCGTGCTGCCGGACGGACGGTTCGTGCGGCTCGACAACGCGCACCGGATCTTCGACGCTTTCTTCCAGATCAAGGATATTCACGCGATCGTGCACCCGATGTCGCACATCCGCCCGAGCTACTACGGGATCTTCGAGGACAACGATCCGTCGCGCCGCCTGATGGTCGTCGCGAACTACGACAACGACGTGCCCGAGTACTGGGAGTGGTCGGGCCAGGGGCTGTTTCCGTTCGACACGTCGAACGAGGCTTACAAGCTCGGGGTCAACTATCTGATTTATGGAATGACGCACTGAGATGATTCGAAAGCTCGCATCCGGCCGCTACCGCCTCTACTCGCGCAAGAAGGATCCGAAAACGGGGAGGCGACGCAATCTCGGCACGTTCGCGTCGCGCGCCGCCGCCGAGCGCCACGAGCGCGCGGTCCAGTTCTTCAAACGCCGCTGACGCCGCGGGCATGCGCAGGCGGATCATCGGCGTGATGGGGCCGGGCGACGCCGACGCGGCGCTCGAGGAGACGGCGTTCACCCTCGGCGCGCTGATCGCGCGCGAGCGCTGGGTGCTGCTGACGGGCGGCCGCGCGGCCGGCGTCATGGACGCCGCGAGCCGCGGCGCCAGAAGCGTTCCCGACGGCGTGACGGTCGGCATCCTGCCGGACGATTGCACGACGGCCGACGTCTCGCCCGGCGTCGACATCGCGATCTTCACGAACATGGGCGACGCGCGCAACGCCATCAACGTGCAATCGAGCGACGTCGTCGTGGCGCTCGGCGCCGCGACGCCGGGAACGCTGTCCGAAGTTGCGCTCGCGCTGAAGGCCTGCAAGCCGGTCGTCCTCGTCGGCGCATCCGACGCGGTGCAGCGTTTCCTCGCTCTCGTCGGCGACGGACGCGTGCAGGTCGCGGCGACTGCCGCCGATGCGATCGCCCGCATCAAAGGATTGCTGCCGACGGCGTGATCGGTCTCGGCTGCATTTTGCACGGCGATTCCGTTCGCATGCGCGAGCGCGGCGCCGACGATGCTACGATCCGTCCGTCCGCGCGATGGATCTCGAAACGTCCGAAGCCCTCACGCATCTGACCGAGCGAATTGACTCGCTCGCGGTGTCGCTGCGGGCGGAGCTGCGAGGTGAGCTGGCGGAGCTCCGAACGGACCTACGAGGTGAGTTGGCGGAGTTCAGAGCGGAGTTCCGGGACGGCCTCGCGGAGAACCGCCGCCACGCCGAGACGCTCGTCGAACAATCCACGCGCCGCGCCGAAGAGCTGTTCGAGGAGTCCCGCGAGTACACCCGAAGCCTCGTCGATGAATCCACGGGCCAGACGCGGATCCTCATCGAATCGCTGCGCGACGTGGTCCGACCTCGACATGCCCGACCATGAGCCGCTGCCCTTCGATCGCGATCGCGATTTGCCATAGGCGATTGAAGCGCGCGTCCGGCGGCGGTAGACTGCGGTCTCGTCAAAGGAGACCGCATGACCCGACTGCACGGCTGCGTAGTGTCCGCCCTTCCGCTGTTGACGATGATTTCGCTCGCCGCGCAGGCGCCCGGCCAGCGCGCCGGCGCGCCGGCGCAGCGCGGCGGCGCGCCAGCCGGCCCGCCGATGACGCTGACCGTCTCCGGATTCTCCGACGGCGGCCAGATTCCGGTGAAGTTCAGCCAGGCGGCCGAAGGCGCCGCGCCCGGCGAGGGCACGTCGCCGGCGATCAGCTGGTCGAACGCGCCGGCCGGCACGCAGTCCTTCGTGCTCAACATGCGCGACATGGACGTCGCGCGCAACAAGACCACCGATGATCAGGCGCACTGGGTCGTCTGGAACATTCCCGCGGCGACGACGAACCTGCCCGAGGGCGTGGCCAAGGGATCGCAGCGCCCCGACGGCAGCTATCAGATCAGCGCGACCGGTCCGATGTACCGCGGGCCGGGCGCGCCCGCCAACGGCCCGCACCACCACTACATGTTCGAGATCTACGCGCTCGACACGAAGCTCGACGTGACGCCGGCCGGCGACGCGTTCGAGACGCGCGCGAACGTGATGAAGGCGATGCAGGGCCACGTGCTCGGCAAGGCGGTATACGGCGGGCTGTTCAAGCGACCCCAGTAGCGTCCGGCCCGACCCCGCGGAGAGTCCGGATGACGACGGATCGCACGCCAACGACGGCGTCGAAATCCTTCACGGCGACGATCGTGCGCGACGGCGCGATGTGCGTCATCCCGGTGCCGTTCGACCCGCGCGCGGTCTTCGGCAAGGTGCGCGCGCCGGTGAAGGTGACGCTCAACGGCTACACGTTCCGCAGCACGATCGCGGCGATGGGCGGGCCCCCGTGCGTTCCGCTGCGCCGCAGCCACCGCGAGGCGGCGGGCCTGGAGGGCGGCGAGACGATCGAGGTGCGGCTCGATCTCGACACCGACGCGCGGCGCGTCGATCCGCCGAGCGATCTCGCGCGCGCGCTGGAGCAGGCGCCTGGCGCGCTCGAACGGTGGCGCGCGCTCAGCTACACGCATCAGCGCGAGCACGTCGAGGCGATCGCGGGCGCGAAAAGGCCGGAGACGCGCGCGCGCCGGATCGCCGCCGCCGTGGAGAGGGTTTCGGGCGGCGCATCCCGCAATGGGGACGCCGGCGCGAGCGCGAAGATCCGCGCCTACATGGCGTCGCTGCCGCCCGAATCCCGCGCCGCCCTGCAGAAGCTGCGCGCGGAGGTGAAGACCGCCGCGCCCGGCGCCGTCGAGAGCTTCAGCTACGGGGTTCCGGGGTTCAGGCTCCACGGCCGCCAGCTCGTGTGGTGCGCGGCGTGGAAGCGCCACACGAGCCTGTACCCGATCACGCCGGCGCTCCTCCGGGCGCACCGCCTGACGATCTCGGGCTACGAGACGTCGAAGGGCACGATTCGCTTTCCGCTGGCGGCGCCGATTCCGTCGGCGCTGGTGCGGCGGCTCGTGAAGGCGCGCGGCGCCGAAGCGAAGAACGCCGAGGCGAAGACCGCAAAGAACGCAAAGACCGCAAAGAAAGCACAGACCGCAAAGCGGGGCGCGCGCACGCGCAACGCTTAGCGCGTCCCGGCCTTCTTTGCGCCCTTTGCGGCCTTTGCCTTCTTTGCGGTCTCTGCTTTCCTCACGAAGCGCGCGGCGCCGGCGAGCAGATCCCGCATCGCGTCCTCGTGGACGCGCGACAGGCGCACGAGCACGCACGGATAGTTCACGTAGTGATCCTTCAGGTAATACGTGTCGGGATCTTCGGCGACGAGCGCGTCGCGCTGCGCGAAATCCATGCGCACGGCGAGCGTGTTCGGCTCGGCATCGCGGTTCGACGCGATGCACGCGAACATGTGTCCGTCGATCTTCAGCGCCGGCGCGCCGTACATCGTGCTCTCTTCGGCGCCGGGGATCCGGAGGCCGATCGCGCGCACAGTTCGAAACGTCATGGAGCCGTCTCCCGAACGGGACGATAGCATTCGCGCAGCAGGCTGCGCTATCTTCGCCGCGCTCCCCCCGTCAGACGATGCGGAGGACGCGCAGCGCGCCGCCGACGGATGCGGGATCGACGAAGAGCAGGAGCGACGCGATCATCGTCGCGCCGAACAGGTGCAGGTTCATGAACCAGTCCATCGTCAGGTGCATGGCGAGGCCGAGCGCGAGCACTGGATAGCGGAGCTCGCGAATCCAGACCGCGATCCCGAGCAGCAGCTCCGTGGCGAGCACCGACCATGCTGAGCAGCGTGACGAACGCCGCCGCGGCGCTCCACCGCGTCGCGAAGCCGATCGTGAGCAGCGCCGCGCTGAGGGCGTGCACGGCGAGCGTCGCGCGGACCCAGCCGTCGGTGGGCGGCAGGTAGCGTAGCAGCGTGAACCGGCTGTGGCCGTACACCTCGCAGTAGCTTTCGTGTGAGAACACGCCGCGCGGCCCGATCCACAGCGGCGCGTCGCGCGCGAAGAGCGCCGCGTTCGCCAGCAGCAGCGCGCCGAATGCGATCCGGAACAGCGCAATGGTGAACGACGGTTCCTGCGCGTGGAAAAAGGCGTTCCAGGCGTGCGTCAGCGCGGCGAGGGACATCACGCGCCGCCGCCGATGGCGGGACCGTGAACGACGAGCGTCTCGGCCGGCGCGGGCCGATCGCCGGCGCGCGGGCCGGCGGCCGGCGCTCGCTCGCAGACGAGGAACGCGTGCCGCGGCGGATCGTCGCCGAAGTCGTACTTCCGCAGCAGGTACTCGACGAGCGCCGGACGGCACGGCGCCGCCGCCTCCGACAGCATCGTGCTCGCGTACTCGCGATACCGGAAGGCGCGCAGCGCCCGCCACGCCGGCAGGCCCTGCATCGCCGGCGGCTCCCACACGATGGCGCGTCCCGATCGGAGCGTGATGACGGCGCGCAGCACGTGGCTCGCCTGCGGCGGGTCGGGCGCGAACATCGTCCAGATCTGCTCGAAGCCGGCCCAGCGGAGGATCGGCAGCGCCGGCCCGACGATCGCGTGGCCGATCGTGCCGGGCGTCAGCCGCCAGCACCATGCGGCGGCGAGATACGCCGCGATGAACGTCGACGATTGGCCTCACGGGGTGCGCGAGCGAGCGCGCTCGCGCGCGCCGGCGCGGAACTTCACGAGCCACACGTCGCCTTCGCGCTGGTTCTCGGTGTAGTAGATCGCGCGGGCGTCGCGCGACAACGCGAACTCCTCGTCGAATCCCTGCGGCGTCGCGAGCGCCGTGGCGCGGCGCGACGCGGCGTCGACGATGTTGAGCTGATCGCGGCCCGAGAAGAGCAGCCGCCCGGCGTCGATCCACGCGGGGTAGTTGCCGAACGCCGTGAGCCGCGTGAACCGCTTCGCGCGCGGATCGTAGACAACGACGCCGCCGGTGGATCCGTCCTTGCGCTGTTCCCACCCGGCAATCGCGCTGCCGTCGGGCGACCACGTCCACGGCACGAACGCCGCCGTTTGATCGAACGGCGGCAGCGTCGGCAGCGCGGCCGTCATCGGGCGCGCCGGATCGACCACGAACGCCTTCCCCTCGAGCGAGCTCGCGAGGAGCATCGCATCATCCGGCGACCAGATCGGATAGTAGAGGCCGTCGGTCGTCGCCTGGTTCGTCAGCTGCCGCAGCCCGCTGCCGTCGGGGCGAATCGTCCAGAGCTGCAGGACGCCGGAGCGGTTCGAGTAGAACGCGATGCGCGTCCCGTCGCGCGAGAAGCGCGGCGCGCGATCGGCGTACTCGCCCTGCGTCAGCTCCCGCGCGCCGCTGCCGTCGCTCCGCATCACGATCAGCTTGTCGTCCTGGGAGTACGCGAGCCAGGCGCCGTCGGACGAGAGATCGGGATTCCGCAGGTAGTGCGTGCCGCGCGTGATGGGCGCCGGCCGATCGTCGAGCGCGAGGCTGGCGGGATCGAAGCGCAGCCGAACGATGTTGCGCGCGAAGGTCTGATGCAGATCCGCCAGCCGCGAGCCGTCGGCCGAGACGCTCACGAAACCGGCGTTGGTCGACGGCGTCGTCATCGCCTCCGGCGCGCCGCGCACGCGGCCGCTCGCCTCGTCGATCGCGATGCGCCACAGGTTCAGCGCGCCGCCGCGGTCCTCGGTGCGGAGGGCGGGATGCCGCGGCCATGCGAGGTCGCGCGTTCGTGGGTGTCAATCAGTCGTTTATACTGCGCTGTCGCCGCGGCGATCGCTTCGGCGATCGGTGTGGCAGCACGACAGGAGGCATGACATGAGGAAGCCGGAGGCCGCGGATCGTTCGCGCCGCGAGGCGTACCCGATGGAAGTACTCACGCTGGACGCCGGCCGCACGTCGTACCTGTCGGCGGAAGAGCCGAAGAGCGCGAAGGGCTTTCTGGCGTTGAGCTCCCCGAAGAGCGCGCAAGGCGCGCCGCTCGGAACGCCGCGCCGGCAGACGCGCGAAAGGAGCGTGCGATGACGGGGATCAAATCGTGGGCGCTCGCGGCGATTGCCGCGGCCGGCGTCGCGGCGGCAGCGGCCGGCAGCGCACGCGCGCTGCAGCCCTCACAGAAAAAGGCGTACCTCCTCGTGCAGGTCGAGGTGACCAATCCGCCGAAGTACACCGAGTATACGAAGCTGTCGCCGGCGATCATCGAAAAGTTCGGCGGCCGGTTCCTGGCGCGCGGCGGGCGGACCGCGACGCTCGAAGGGCCGCCGGCGAAGAGCCGCGTGGTCGTGATCGAATTCCCGAGCTTCGAGCGCGCGCAGGAGTTCTACAACTCGCCGGACTACCAGACGGCGCGCAAGGTGCGCGCCGGCGCGGCCGAGACGCAGTTCGTGCTCGTCGAAGGACAATGAAGGCATGGATGCCGCCGCGGCATCGTTCGTGATTCTCGCGGCCGTCAGCCTCGCCGGGCCGTACGTCCTGGGCGTCCCGCCGCGGACGCGCCGCCAGTGGGTCTCGCTCGCGCTCACGCTCGCGTTCCTCGCGTGGCTGCTGCCGCTGATGGCGTCGCTCCGGTCGAGGTGAAATGCGCGCGCGCCGCTTCCCGCCGCGCGTCGCCGCGGCCATCGACGCGAGCCAGATCTTCCGCATCCGCGCCGGCCGCGGATCGGATCATCGGTTCATCGGCATCTGGGCCGTCGTCGTCGGCGGCCGCGTGTTCGCGCGATCGTGGACCCGGAAGCCGAACGGCTGGTACCGCACGTTCCTGGACGATCCGCTCGGCGCAATCGAGATAAACGGCCGCGAGGTGCGGGTGCGCACGCGGCGCGTCCGCTCGGAGCGAATCCGCGACGCGATCGAGCGCGCCTACGCCGAGAAGTATCCGACGCGCGGATCGCGGAAATACGTCCGCGGCTTCCGCGGCGCGCGGCGCCGCGACACGACGCTCGAGTTCCTGCCGCGATAGCGCGCGGTGCGTCCCAGCTGCAGATGTCGCGCCTCGATCTGCCCATCCGGACCGCGCGCCTGACGCTTCGGGATTTCGAGTTCTCCGATTTCGACGGCGTGCACCCCTACGCGTCCGATCCCGAGGTGACGCGGTTCATGTTCTACGGGCCGCGCACGGAGGCTGAGACGCGCGCGTATCTCGACCACATGCTGCGCACGCAGCGCGAGACGCCGTGGACGACGTGGGAGCTCGCGGCGGTGCTGACCGCGGACGGGCGGCTCGTCGGCGCGTGCGATCTGACGCTGACGCTCGAGCATCCGCACGAGGCGGATCTCGGCTTCATCTTCGCGCGCGACGCGTGGGGCCGCGGGTACGCGACCGAAGCGGCGCGCGCGCTCGTGCGCGCCGGCTTCGAGGAGCTCGGCGCGACGCGCATCTTCGCGACGTGCGATATCGCCAACCGCGCGTCGGCCCACGTCCTCGAGAAGGCCGGCCTGCGGCGCGAGGCGACGCTCGATCGGCACAAGCACGCGAAGGATCGCTGGTGGACGTCGTACCTCTATCCATTCGGCGCACCGAATGGATCGATGCGCAGCAGTGATCCACCTTCGTTCCTTCGCGCTGCGGCGCGGCAAGCTGGTGACCAACGACCGACTGCCGACGGATGCCGGCCTGCCGACTGCCGACTGATACTGCCGACTGCCGACTGATTCCAGTAGACTGCCGCGGGAGTGCCCATGGCTCGATCAATTCGCCGTCAGCTCCGCCTCGCGCGCGCGTCGCTCGCCGCCGCGCTGCTTCTCGCGGCCTTCGTCGCCGTCTCCGCGTTCCGGCAGAGCGCGCGGCCGCAGAATCTCGGCGAGATCACCGTCGAGCGGATCAACGTCGTCGACGCCGACGGCACGCTGCGCCTGGTGATCTCGAACAAGGACCGGATGCATCCCGGCGTCATTGCCGGCCGGACGCTGCAGCGGCCGCGGCCCTACGCCGGCATCCTGTTCTTCAACAACCAGGGCGACGAGGCAGGCGGCGTGACGCTCGCCGGCCGAGACGCGAACGGACAACGCGGCGCGGAAGCCGGGCTGATGTTCGATCAGCTCGGACAGGATCAGACGATCGGGTTCGACTACACCGAGGAGAACGGCCAGCGGACGGCGGCGTTCAAGGTGTGGGACCGTCCCGACACGTCGCTCGGTGAGGTCGTCGATCAGCTCAATGCGGCGAACGCGATCGCGAATCCGGCAGACCGTGAAGCCGCCGTGGCGCGCGTGCGCGCGGCCGCGCCGAAGGCGGCGCAGCGCGTCTTCGTCGGCAAAACGCGCGACCGCGTCGCCAGCGTGACGCTCGCCGACGCGCAGGGGCGCGCCCGTCTGGCGCTGAAGGTGGACGCCGACGGAGCCGCGAGCATCGAGTTCCTCGACGCCGGCGGCAAGGTGGTTCAGCGCGTCGCGCCGGGACGATGACGTGCCTGGCGTCGAATGGCCGACCGTCGCCGCCGTCGCGTTCGCGCTCGCGGCTCCCCCTGCGCTCGTCGTCGCCTCGCATCGCCTGTTCGGCGACGCGCCGCCGCTCGACGTTCAGATCGTGCTGCAGCTCGTGTTCTGCGGATTCGCCGCCGCGATTGTCGGCTTCGTCGTGGTGGGCGAGCGGCTGCCGCTGTCCTCCATCGGCGTTCGACCCGTGACCGCCGCCACCGTCGCATCCGGCCTGCTGGTCGCCGCGGCGGCGCTCTTCGTGCTGCCGCTGCTCACGCGTCCGCTCGCTGCGGCGCTGCACGTCGGCGACGTCGGCGCGCGGACGGCAGCCCTCGCGGCGCTGCCCGCGTGGTTTCGCGTCTTCATCGGCGTCACGAGCGGCGGCGTCGAGGAGACGCTGTATCGCGGCTACGCCATCGAGCGGCTGGCGGCAATCTGCGGCGGCCGATGGCTCGGCGCCGCCGCGGCGACGATCGCGTTCGCTGCCGCGCACGTGCCGTACTGGGGCGTGCGATTCTCGGTCGCGGCCGATCTGCCGTTCGGCATCCTCATGACGCTGTTCTACATGTGGCGGCGCGATCTCGCGGCGAACGCGCTCGCCCACGCCGCGGCGCTCGTTGTGAGTCTCGTGTCGCTGCCCGGAGCGGCGTCATGACGGCAGCCGATTCAGGCGGTCGGCATCGATCGCCGTCGCTCGCGGCGCGCGCGCAGGTGGCCGCCATCGTCGTCGCCGTGTGGGCGGTGGTCGGCGCGCCGTCACTCGGCGAGCAGCCCGCGTGGCCCGACACGTTCGTCGCGCGGCTCGAAGCGCTCGCGCTCGTCGAAACCCTGCACGGCGAGATCCTCGGCAGCACGAGCGCGACCGCGACCCTCGAAGCGTGGTGCGGCGATCACAAGCTCGCGGCCGAACCGCGCGTCGTCGCGCGGCTGAACCGCGGCGAGGCGCCGCCCGCCACCGCCGAGCAGCGGCGGCATCTGCAGGTGAACGACGTCGAGCGCGTGATCGCGCGGAGCGTGGATCTGCGATGCGGCGACGTGCTGCTCTCGAAGGCGCGCAACTGGTACGTGCCGAGCCGGCTGACGCCGGAGATGAACCGGCTGCTCGAGACCACCGAGACGCCGTTCGGCACGGTGATTCGGCCCCTTCAGCCGTACCGGCAAACGATCGCCGCCGAGGTGCTGTGGCACCCGCTGCCGCCGGGGTGGGAGCGCGGCGCAGGCGTCGTTCCGCCGGCGTCGCCGGCCACGGCGCTCGCGATGCCCGAGGCGCTCTTCGAGCATCACGCGATCGTGTTCGGACGCGATCACGCGCCGCTGTCCGAGGTCGACGAGGTGTACCAGCGCGGCATCCTCTCGTTCAGGATCGTTGCGCGTTAGACGAGGCGACGCGCAGCGACAAGGACACAAAGGGCGACAGAGGAGACAGAGGGGAACACAGAGGGGAACACAGAGGGGAACACAGAGGGGAACACAGAGGGGAACACAGAGGGGAACACAGAGGCGTCATGCCGTTTAAGAGTCAAGCGCAGCGGAGGAAGTTCGCCGAGCTGCTGGTGCAGGGGAAGATCTCGCCGGACACGTTCGAGGAGTGGAATCGCGAGACCGGCTCGAAGAAGCTGCCGGAGCGCGTCGCGGCGAAGAAGAAGAGGCGCCGCACGCGCAAGACGGCGAAGAAGCGCGCGCGAAAGGCCACGTCGAAGTGACGCGGCGGATCGTCCTCGCGATCGTGGCGGCGGCGATCGTGATCGCCGCCTATCCATCCGCGCGGCCGGCGCTCGAGCGCGCTTGGTTCGTCTACACGCTGTGGACCGAGCCGCCGCCGGCGCATCTGCCGAGCCCGATCGCGCACGTGTCCGCGCGCGCGATCGCCAACTCGTGGGGCGCGCCGCGATCGGGCGGCGCCGCGGACATCAGGGCGTCGACATTTTCGCGCCGAAGGACACGCCCGTGCTGAGCACGACGCGGGGCATCGTCGCGCGCGTCGGCACGAACACGCTCGGCGGCCTCGTCGTCTGGGTGATCGGCCCCGGCCTCGAGTGGCACTACTACGCGCATCTCGATCGCTACGGCGCGTTTCGTGTCGGCGACGTCATCCACTCCGGCGACGTCGTCGGCTACGTCGGACGCACGGGCAACGCACGCGGCACGCCGTTTCACCTGCACTACGGCATCTACCGGCACGGCGTTGCCGAGAATCCCTACGCGCGCCTCGCGAGCTGACCCTCCAGAAAATCGACGACGCGCTCGAAAGGATCGAAGCCGAACGCGGCGGCGACCGACGGCCGCAGGTTCGAGTTCGCGTTGATGTCGTAGAACACGCGCCGTCCGTCGTCCGTCTCGAGGTACTCGATGCCGCCGACGTCGAGCTTCGCTGCGCGGACGATCCGTGTCGCCGTGTCGATCGCGTCGCGCGGCGGGTCAGGAAACGGATGGAACTCGACAGGCGGCGCCTCGACCTGCGCCTGATGCGACGGCAGCTCGCACGATCCGGCGCCGGCGTCGGGGTTGCACACCGGCGACGGGCACAGGTTGAAGCGGCCGTGGGTGACGACGCGCATCGCGTACAGCAGGTCGCCGCCGACGAACTCGAGGCGGACGATGCCGCGATCCGGATCGTGGGCGAGGTACTCCTGCAGGAGAAACAGGTTGTCGGGCAGCCAGACGCCGGGATCGGCAGCGAAGATCGCCTCGACGTCGGCGAGCGAGTCGACGACCTGGATGCGCGCGCCGCTGCCGCCCTGATCCGGCTTCAGCACGGCCGGCCAGCGCAGCTCGTGCTCGCGCGCGCCGAGCGCCGAGACGTCGTTGAACGTGATCGATCGCGGGCAGTCGATGCCGAGCGCGCGCAGCAGAGACGCCTGCGTGCTCTTGCTCAGCTCGAGGGCGAAGACGTCCGCGCCGTTCAGCACGCGCGCGCCGCCGATCTCGAGCGCGCGCATGAACGCGAGCGCGAGCGGCACCGCGCGCGTGTGGCCGCGGATGTAGGCGCTCGGGCTCGCCTGGTTGAAGTAGAGCGGCGCGCGCGGCCGTTCGTCGTTCGCGAACGAGGCGCGCGTCACGTCGAACGGCTCGAACGCGATCCCGCGCCGCGCGAGCGCGGCGAAGAGCGGCTTCTGCCACTCCGGATGCTCGTGCAGGACGACGAGGTCCGGCGGGCGCGCGCCTGGCGCGGCGGCGCGCCTGTCGGGGATTCGGGATTGGGGATTCGGGATTTGTTCGGGCACGTTGTCACGCTGAAACGCGTCGCATGTTCATAGCATGCCGCGCAGCGCAGATGAAGCGACCTCTTCGGTTACCTTTGCGGCCTTCGCCTTTGCCCTCTTAGCCTCCTTTGCGGCCTTTGCGGCCCGCGTTTTCCGCGGGCCTATAATTCGCCAATGAGCGCAATCACGCTTCGCGTCAACGGCCGGACGCACACGATCGACGTCGATCCCGCCACGCCGCTCCTCTACGTCCTCGCCGACGATCTCGCGCTGCGCGGCCCGAAGTTCGGTTGCGGCCTCGGCCAGTGCGGCGCGTGCGCGGCGATTGTCGGCGGCCGCGCCGTCCGCACCTGCGTGACGCCGGTCTCGACCGTCGCCGGCGCCGACATCACGACGCTCGAGGGCCTCGGCACGCCCGAGCGTCCGCATCCGATCCAGCAGGCGTTCATCGACGAGGAGGCGGCGCAGTGCGGCTTCTGCCTGAACGGCGTCATCCTCACGGCGAAGGCCTTCCTCGACCAGCATCCGAAAGCGAGCGACGCGGAGCTGCAGCAGGCGGCCGCGACCGTCCTCTGCCGCTGCTTCACGCACGCGCGCATGTGGAAAGCGATCAAGCGCTACGCGGCGGAGAAGGCGTGATGATCACCAGACGCGATTTCCTGAAATCGTCCGGTGCGCTCGTCGTGTCGTTCGCGTCGGCGGAGCTCCTCGATCGCGCCGCGCACGCGCAGGGGCCGTTCGGCACGCGCGCGTCGCACATCGATCCCTCCCAGCTCGACTCGTGGATTGCCGTGGCGGCCGACGGCCGCGTCACCGCCTACACCGGCAAGTGCGAGATCGGCCAGGGCATTTTCACCGCGCAGACGCAGCTCGTCGCCGAGGAGCTCTGCGTGCCCCTGGATCGCGTGCGCCTCGTGATGTGCGACACCGACGTGTGTCCCGATCAAGGCACGACCTCCGGCAGCCAGTCGACGCCGACCAACTTCAACGAGCGCGGGCTGGCGCTGGCCGCGGCGACCGCGCGCGAGACGCTGCTGACGCTCGGATCGGCGCGGCTCGGCGTCCCGGTCGAGCAGCTCACCGCCGCCGACGGCGCCGTCCTCGTGCGAAGCGATCGATCGAAGCGCGTCGGCTACGGCGAGCTCGTCGCCGGCCGGAAGCTGAACGTCACCCTCGATCCCGGCGCGAAGCGCAAGCCGCAGAACGAATGGACCGTTCTCGGCAAGCCGGCCCGCCGCATCGACATGCCGGCGATGGCGACCGGCGTCTTCGAGTTCGTCCACAACGTGCGCGTGCCCGGCATGCTCCACGGCGCCGTCGTGCGCCCGCCGTCGGTGGGCGCGACGCTCGCGAGCGTCGACGAGGCATCGGTGCGAGGCATGCCCGGAGTGGTGAAGGTCGTCGCACGGAAAAACTTCGTCGGCGTCGTCGCCGAGAAGCCGTGGCAGGCGATGCAGGCGGCGGCGAAGCTGAAGGCGGCGTGGACGCCTGCGGCGGCGCTGCCGCCGCAGCGGGACTTCTACGAGTACCTGCGCAAGCAGCCGTCGCGCGACGCGTTCGTCGTCAACTCCGGCGACGTCGACGGCACACTGGCGAAAGCGGCCGCGATCGTCAAGGCCACGTATCTCCATCCGTATCAGATGCACGGGTCGATGGGCACGTCCTGCGCCGTCGCCGACGTCAAGGACGGCAAGGCCACGGTCTGGTCGCCGACCCAGTCGGCGTATCCGACCCGCGCCGGCGTCGCCGCGCTCCTCGGCCTGCAGCCCGACGATGTGCGCGTGGTGTTCACGCGCGGCGCAGGGTGCTACGGGTTGAACGGCGCCGACACGGTGTCGTTCGACGCCGCGCTGCTGTCGCACGCGGTCGGCCGGCCGGTGCGCGTGCAGCTCTCGCGGCGCGACGAGATGGCGTGGGAGAACTACGGCTTCGCATACGCGATCGATCAGCGCGCCGGCCTCGACGCGAACGGGACGATCGTCGCCTGGGATTACGAGGCGTGGTTCGCCTCGCGCGGCGGACGCCCCGGCTACGACCGCCCGGGCAACGTGGTCACCGGCACGCTCGCGGGGCTCGAGCCGCAGCCGTTCCGCCCCGCGCAGGCGTCGGAGCCGGCGGGCGAGTTCCGCAACGGCAGCAACGCGGCGCCGTCGTACGTCGCCGGGCGCGTCGCGCGCAAAGCGGGGGGCGCCGGCACGATCGCGAGCGAGCGCGTGCTCGCGCACACGATCGCGTCGCCGTTCTTCACCGGCCCGCTGCGATCGCCGTCGCGCCTGCAGAACACATTCGCGCACGAGTGCTTCTTTGACGAGATCGCCGCGCACGTGAAGACCGATCCGGTCGCGTACCGGCTGCGCCACCTGAGCGACGCGCGGCTGAAGGCGGTCGTGTCGGCCGCGGCGAAAGCCGCCGGGTGGGACGCGCGTCCGTCGCCGCGGGGCGGCGCGGCGCGCGGCGGGATCGCCACGGGACGCGGCATCGCGTGCGTCGCGTACGAGGGCGACAACGGCTACGTCGCGATGGTCGCCGAAGTCGAGGTCGATCGATCGACCGGCCGCATCGCGCCCAGGCGGTTCGTCGTCGCGCAGGACTGCGGGCCGATCTCGAACCCCGGCGGCATGCGCAACCAGATCGAGGGCGGCGCGCTGCAGGGCCTGAGCCGCGCGCTCGGCGAAGAGGTGACGTGGGACGATCACGCGATCACGTCGATCGACTGGCGCACGTACCACAGCCTGCCGCTCGGCATCGCCATGCCGGCGATCGAGTGCGTGCTGATCGACACGCAGGGCGTCGAGGCGATGGGCGCCGGCGAGACGGCCATCACCGTCGTCGCGGCGGCGGTGGGCAACGCCGTGTTCGATGCCACCGGGGTCCGGCTGCGCGAAGTTCCGTTCACCGCCGAGCGCGTGAAGCGCGCGCTCGCGGCCGGAGGAACGGCCTGACGATCGAGATGGGCCGCGCTTTGCGCGCAAATCGCGCTTTTCATCTGTATGTAGCCGCGCGGCGCCAGCGTAGTTCCTGCGCATGGACTCGGTTTTCGTCACCGGCGGCACTGGGTATATCGGCCGCCCGTTGATCGCGGCGCTCCTCGAGCGCCGCTGCGCGGTGCACGCGCTCGTGCGCCTCGGTTCGGCGCACAACCTGCCGGCCGGCGCCGCCGCGGTCGTCGGCGATGCGCTCGACGGGGCGACGTTCGCGGCGGCCATCCCGCGCGGCGCGACGATCGTGCACCTGGTCGGCACACCGCATCCGAACCCGTCGAAGGCCGCCGAGTTCGAGCGCGTCGACCTGCAGTCCATTCGCGCGACGACGACGGCGGCGCGCGAGGCGGGGGCGGCGCACATCGTGTACGTGAGCGTCGCGCATCCGGCGCCGGTGATGCGCGCGTACATCGCCGCGCGATCCGCCGGCGAATCGCTCGTGCGTGCGACGGGGATTCCCGCGACGATCCTGCGGCCGTGGTACGTTCTCGGGCCGGGACACCGCTGGCCGTACGCCCTCGTGCCCGTCTACGCGCTCTTGCGGCTCCTGCCGAGGACGCGCGACACCGCGCGCAGGCTTGGCCTGGTTACGCGCACGCAGATGGTGGCGGCGCTCGTGCACGCCGTTGCGAACCCGCCGTCCGAGGTTCGCATCGTCGAGGTCCCGGAAATCGCCGCGAGATCGACGCGGCGCCCCGTGCAAGAATGGACCGCATGACGAACCTGAAGGCGGCGCTCGTGTGCGCGGCGATGGCGGCCGTCGGCGCGAGCGCGCAGCGCGGCGCCGCACCCGCGAGCGATCTCCCGCACGTCGACGCTGCGGCGATGCTGAAGACCGTCGTCCCCGATCTCGATCGGCGCATCGCGCAGTTCAAGCCGGTGAAGATGGCGTTCGATCCGTCGGGGCTGACCGATCGCGAGCGCCAGGAAATCGATCAGCTCGTCGCCGCCTCGCGCGCGCTGGAGAGCATGTATTGGCGGCAGAGCGATCCGGCCGGCCTCGCGCTCTACGAGGCGCTCGCTGCGGCGGAAACGCCCGCGGCGCGCAGCGTCCGTCATTACCTGTTCATCAACGGCAGCCGGTGGGATCTCGTGCACGAGAACGAGCCGTTCGTCGGCGCGGAGAAGATGCCGCCGGGGCGCGCGTTGTACCCGAGCGACCTCACGCGCGCGGCCGTCGACGCCTACGTTGCCGCGCATCCCGACGCGAAGCGCGCGCTCTTCGATCCTTACACCGTGATTCGCCGCGACGGCGCCGCGCTCACCGGCCGCAAATATCACGACGCGTACGCGCCGTACGCGAAAGAGGCGGCGGACGCGCTGCGCCGCGCGGCCGATCTCTCGCCCGATCAGGCGTTCGCGCGCTTCCTGCGCCTGCGCGCCGACGCGCTCGTCTCCGACGACTACTACGCGAGCGACGTCGCGTGGGTCGATCTGAAGAGCCCGAAGATCGACGTCATCTTCGCGCCGTACGAAACGTATCTCGACGATCTGCTGGGCGTGAAGACCTCCTACGGCGCGGCGGTGATGATCCGCAACGAAGCCGAGAGCCGCAATCTGGATCTCTACGAGCGGTGGGTGCCGGAGATTCAGGAGGCGCTGCCGCTGGCGGCCGCGGATCGGCCATCGGTGCGCGGCCACGCGACGCCGATGGAAGTGATGGACACGCCGTTCCGCGCCGGCGACCTCCGCCACGGCTACCAGGCGGTCGCCGACAACCTGCCGAACGATCCCCGCATCCACAAGGAGAAGGGGACGAAGAAGATCTTCTTCAAGAACTTCATGGACGCGCGCGTGCGCGAGGTGATCCTGCCGCTCGCCGCGAAGGTGATGGATCCGGCCCAGGCGAAGCAGGCGTCGGCGGAAGGCTATCTCGCGTCGACCGTCATGCACGAGATCTGCCACGGCCTCGGCCCGGCGTTCGCGCGGCAGCGCGGCGCGCAGGTGGACATCCGCCAGGCGATGGCGGGGAGCTTCTCCGGCCTCGAGGAGGCGAAAGCCGACGTCGTCGGGATGTTCGCGCTGAAGTGGCTCGTCGACAAGGGCGCGCTGAAAAAGGAGCGGCTCGAGGAGTACTACGCGTCCTACGTCGCCGGCATCTTCCGCACCGTGCGGTTCGGCACCGGCGAAGCGCACGGCCGCGCGGAGATGATGGAGTTCAACTTCCTCGCCTCGCAGGGCGCGATCGCCGCGGCCGGCGGGCGCTACCGCATCGACTACGCGAAGATGCCCGACACGATCGCGCGGCTCGCGAAAGAGCTGCTCGAGCAGGAGGCCACCGGCGATCGCTCGCGCGCGGAAGCGTGGTTCTCGAAGTACGACGTCGTGCCGCCGCCGCTCAAGCAGGCGCTCGACGCCGCTCGCGACGTGCCGATCGACGTCGATCCGATCGGGTCGTTCGACGAAACGGTTCGGTGACCGCCATGCTGCACGCGCTCACACGCCGTCAGCTTCTTCGAGCGTTCGCCGCAGGCGTGCCGGCCGCGCTCGCCGCGCGGACAGCCGCCCTTCAGGCGCAGCGCGGCGCGGCCTCTGCGCTGCAGCCGCTCGATGCCGCGCTCCTGCCGCGCGGCGTGCGCGCGCGGTTCGTCGACAACGTCAACGGCATCCGCATGCACGTCCTCGAGGCGGGATTCCCTTCGACGAGCTCAGGGCAAGCGGGCGCGCGCCGCCCGGCGGTGCTCCTCGTGCACGGCTTTCCGGAGCTCGCGTACAGCTGGCGCAAGGTGATGCTGCCGCTCGCCGCGGCCGGCTATCACGTCGTCGCGCCGGACCTGCGCGGCTACGGCCGGACGGGCGGCACCGACGTGACGTTCGACGACGACCTGAGCCCGTGGCGGACGCTGAACGAGGTGACCGACATGGTCGCGCTCCTGTCGGCGCTCGGCTACCGCCAGGCCGCCGTCGTCGGGCACGACTTCGGATCGCCGGTGGCCGCGTGGTGCGCGGTCGTGCGCCCCGACGTGTTCCGCTCGGTCGTGATGATGAGCGCGCCGTTCGGCGGCCCTCCCGCACTGCCGTTCGACACGGCCGACGCGCCGAGGAAGGCCGCGGCGCCGCCCGACACGATCTACGACGATCTCGCGAAGCTCGCGCCGCCGCGCAAGCATTATCAGCGGTACTACTCCACGCGCGCGGCGAACGACGACATGCGCAGCGCGCCGCAGGGGCTGCACGCGTTCCTGCGCGCCTACTACCACATGAAGAGCGCCGACTGGAGGCAGAACCAGCCGCACGCGCTCGAGGCGCGCACGGCCGCGGCCTGGGCGACGCTGCCGCGCTACTACGTGATGGACCTGAACAAGACGATGCCGGAGACGGTGGCGCCGGAGATGCCGTCGGCGGCGCAGATCGCCGCGTGCGCGTGGCTGCCCGACGCGGAGCTGCGCGTCTACACGACCGAGTACGGCCGCAACGGATTCCAGGGCGGCCTGCAGTCGTACCGCGTCGGTTCGAGCGGACGGTTCAACACCGAGCTGCAACTGTTCTCCGGGCGCACGATCGATCAGCCGTCGATGTTCATCGCCGGCAGGAGCGACTGGGGCGCGTACCAGACGCCGGGCGCGCTCGAGCGCATGCAGCGCACCGCGTGCACGCGCATGGCCGGCGTCCACTTCGTGGACGGCGCGGGCCACTGGGTGCAGCAGGAGCAGCCCGAGCGCGTCAGCGCGCTGCTCGTCGATTTCCTTCAGCGCGCCGCGCCGCGCGAACCGTCAATCCCCTAACCATTCACGACGACCATGGCGAATCAGATCTGCCACTTCGAGATTGGGTGCCGCGATCGCGAGAAGGCGGCCAGCTTCTACGCGAAGATGTTCGACTGGACGCTGGCGCCGGATCCGGTTGGGACGGCCATCAAGACCGGCGGCGACGTCGGCGGCCACCTCAACGCGCTCGGCCACGAGCCGCACACCTACACGATCTTCTACGTGATGGTGGACGATGTCGGCGCGGCGCTGGAGAAGGCCGTCAGCCTGGGCGGGCGCAAGATCGTCGGGCCGGTGCCGTTGCCGAACAACAGCGTGTTCGGATGGTTCGCCGATCCCGAAGGCAACACGATCGGCGTCTACGGCGAAGGCCGGAGCGCCGCACGCTGAACTCTGTGGCACAATCCGCGGTCATGAAACGAGCCATCCTCCTATTGGTGTGCGCCGTGCTCCCGGCGTGCTCGACCGGCACCGCCGCGCCCGACAAGGACGCCGCGGCGTGGGAGAAGCAGGCGCAGAACATCACGATCATCCGCGACACGTGGGGCATCGCGCACGTCTACGGGAAGACCGACGCCGACGCGGTGTTCGGCGTGATCTACGCGCAGGCCGAAGACGACTTCAACCGCGTCGAGACGAACTTCCTGAACTCGATGGGCCGGCTCTCCGAAGCCGAAGGCGAGAAAGAGATCTACCGCGACCTGCGGATGAAGCTGTTCATCGATCCGGCGGACATGAAGGCGCAGTACGACAAGGCGCCCGCGTGGCTGAAGGCGCTGATGAACGGGTGGGCCGACGGGTTGAACTACTACCTGCACACGCATCCGAAGGTGGCGCCGCGCGTCATCAAGCGGTTCGAGCCGTGGATGGCGCTCACCTTCAGCGAGGGGAGCATCGGCGGCGACATCGAGCGCGTGAACCTCACGCAGTTGGAGAAGTTCTACGGCGCGGCGCCTCCGCAAACCGCGTCCGCCTTCGCGCCTGCCGCCTTCGCGCCTTCGGCGCGACGGCGCGACAAGTCGGCCGTCGAGCCTGTGAGTCCGTATGTAGAGCCCACGGGGTCGAACGGCCTCGCCGTCGCGCCGTCGAACACGACGGCCAGGCACGCGCTCCTGATGATCAACCCGCATACGTCGTTCTTCTTCCGCTCCGAGGCGCAGATGGTGAGCGACGAAGGGCTGAACGCGTACGGCGCGCTCACGTGGGGACAGTTCTTCGTCTACCAGGGCTTCAACGATCGCGCCGGCTGGATGCACACCTCGAGCGGCGTCGACAACATCGACGAGTACCTCGAGACGATCGTGAAGAAGGGCGACAAGTACTTCTACAAGTACGGCAGCGAAGAGCGGCCCGTGTCGTCGAGCACGATTGTCGTGCCGTACAAGAGCGGCGCCGGCACGGCGTCGAAGACGTTCACCGTCTTCCGCACGCACCATGGGCCGATCGTTCGCGAGGCCGACGGCAAGTGGGTGAGCGTGCGGCTGATGCAGGAGCCGCTCAAGGCGCTCACGCAGTCCTACTCGCGCACCAAGGCGCGGAGCTACAAGGCGTTCCGCGACACGATGGAGCTCCACACCAACTCGTCGAACAACACGATCTTCGCCGACGCCGACGGCGACATCGCATACTTCCACTCGAACTTCATCCCGCGCCGCGATCCGAAGTTCGACTGGACCAAGCCGGTCGACGGCGGCGATCCGGCGACCGAGTGGCACGGCGTGCTGTCGATCGACGAGACGCCGGGGCTGCTGAACCCGCCGAGCGGATGGCTCTACAACACGAACAACTGGCCGTGGACCGCCGCGGGCCCGAGCAGCCCGAAGAAGGCGGACTTCCCGGTGTACGTCGAGCGCAACGGCGAGAACCCGCGCGGCGTGCACGCGGTCAAGGTGCTCGGGAACAACAAGGCCTTCACGCTCGACTCGCTGATCTCGGCGGCGTTCGACAGCTATCTCCCGGAGTTCGACGTCATGCTGCCGCCGCTCTTCAAGGCGTACGACGGGCTGCCCGCGGCAAACCCGCTCAAGAGCAAAGTCGCGGAGCCGATTGCGATGCTCAGGAGCTGGGACAAACGGTGGAGCGTGTCGTCGGTGCCGACGTCGGTCGCCGTCTACTGGGGCGAGGACATCGGACGCCGCGTCGCCGACGAAGCGCGGAAAGCGGGCATGTCGGCCGACGACTACGCGGCGGCGAAGGGCGCGCCCGACACGCTCGTGGAAGCGCTCGGCGCCGCGGTCGACAGGCTCGCGTCGGATTTCGGGACCTGGAAGACGCCGTGGGGCGAGATCAACCGGTACGAGCGCGTCAACGGCGATATCGTGCAGCGGTTCGACGACAGCAAGCCGAGCATCCCGGTGGGCTTCACGTCGGCGCGGTGGGGATCGCTCGCCTCGTTCGGCGCGCGCACCTACCCCGGCACGAAGAAGAGGTACGGCACGACGGGCAACAGCTTCGTCGCGGCCGTCGAGTTCGGCGATCGCGTGCGCGCGCGGGCGATCACCGCCGGCGGCGAGAGCGGCGATCCCGCGTCGCCGCATTTCGGCGATCAGGCCGAGCGCTACAGCACCGGCGATCTCCGCGACGTCTACTTCTACCGCGAGGACGTCGAGAAGCACGTCGAGCGCCAGTATCATCCGGGCAAATGATCACGCGCAGGTCGTTCCTGTCCGGCGCCGCTGCCGCAATCGCGTCGTACGCGTCGCCGCGCGGCGACACCCGGCGGCTCGAAACCTTCACCGATTGGGTTCGGGCGCCGCGGACCGAACGCGAGCGCGCGCTGGAGACGCTCGCCGCGCGGATCCGCGAGCTCGATGCGCCGGTTCATGCCTGGGTCCAGATCGCGCCGGAAAAGGCGACGGGCCGCGGCGCGCTCGACTCGATCCCGTTCGGCGTCAAGGACATCATCGAGACCAAAGGGCTGGCGACCGAGTACGGGTCGCCGATCTACAAGGGACGCATCGGCGCCGAGGACGCGGCGATCGTCCGCGATCTGCGCGGCCGCGGCGGCGTCGTGATGGGAAAGACGCACACGGCGGCGTTCGCGTACCGAACGCCGGCCCCGACGCGCAACCCGCGCGACCTCGCGCACACGCCCGGCGGCAGCTCGAGCGGATCGGCCGCGGCCGTTGCCGCCGGGATGATTCCGTTTGCGCTCGGCACGCAGACCGGCGGCTCCGTGCTGCGGCCGGCGTCGTATTGCGGCGTCACCGGCCTCAAGCCGACCTACGGCCTCGTGCCGCTCGACGGCGTGCTGCCGTTCGCGAAAAGCCTCGACACGCTCGGCTTTTTCACGCACACCGCCGCCGACATGATCGCGCTGTGGGACGCGATGGGCCGGGCGACGAGCGCCGGCGGCGACGTGCCGCCGATGGCGGTCGCCGATCCGCTGCCGAAAGTCGAAGCGCCGATGTCCGCGGCGTTCGCACGCACGATCGCGCGGCTGCGCGCTGCGGGCCTCGCCATCACCGGGATCGATCTCGGCAGCATGCTCGGGGATCTCGGCGCGGCGAACCGCACGATCATGTTCTACGAAGGAGCGCGCGTGCACGAGCAGCGCTACAAACAGTACGGAGAGCGCCTCGAGCACATGGCTGCGCTCGTGCGCGACGGCCTGAAGATTCCGGTGGAGACCTACGACGACGCGCGGCGGCGCGCCGACAGGTGGCGCCCGCGGATCGCCGACGTCTACAAGGCGACGCCGATCGTCCTCGTGCCGGCCGCGACCGGTCCGGCGCCGCTCGGCCTCGAGTCCACGGGCGACTCCAGCATGAACTCGCCGTGGACGACGCTCGGCGTGCCGGCCATCACGATCCCGATGCCCGTCGGCGACACTCTGCCGCTCGGCTTGCAGTTGACGGCGGCGCACGGCGATGAAGCGCGCCTGCTGCGGACCGCGGCGCGGATCGAATCGCTGCTGAATGGGTCGGGCGGGTCGGGCGGGTCAGGCAGGTCGGGCGGGTCAGGCGGGTCGGGCAGGTCGGGTGGGTCACGAAGGTCTGGCGAGTCAGGCGGGTCGGCCGTTGCGTGATCAGATGTAGGGCGAAGCTTTCCCGCCTCCGCTCGCACATTTTCGCGCGAGCTACGGCGAGGCTCGCCGAAGCGCTTTGGGCGCGAAGGCGGCAGGGTCGCCTGCGGTCGGCGTTTTCTGGGAAGCATCTAATGAAAAACGATCTTAGGCGTCCGTGATATGTGACCGACCTACCTGGTCTACCTGGTCTACCTGGCCTACCTGACCCGTCTCGCGCCGCGGCACGAAGCCGATGCGCTTCTGCAGCCGCACGAGCGCGAGAAACAGCGCGACCCACGCGCGCGTGAGCAGCGACGGACGCCAGTAGCCCGCGAACACGGTCGCCAGCGCGCGGTACATCCGCTCCGGCGGATCCTCGTCGAAGAACAGATCGCGGAACTCCGCCGTGTAGAAGCCGATCACGAAGCGGCGGAACGACAGGTACCGCTGCCGCTGGCGGCGCGCGAAGCGCCGGAAGCGGCGCGCCGAGAGATCGCCGCGCGCGATCCCGTCCTCGACGGCCTGCGCCGCTTCCAGCCCCGACTCGAGCGCGATCGCGACGCCGGTGGAGAACACCGGATCCAGGAACGATCCCGCGTCGCCGGCGAGCAGCCAGCGATCGCCCGCGTAGGCGCGCGATCCGAACGAGAAGTCGCGCTCGACGCGCACCGGCCACTCGCGTCGCGCCGCGGCGACCAGCCCGGCGACGACGGGCGTCTCGGCAATCGCGCGCGCGAGAATCTCCTCGTGATCGAGCGCCGCAAACGCGCGGAACGCGGCGCGCGGCAGCACGACGCCGACGCTCATCAGCTCCGCTGAGATCGGAATCAGCCAGAACCACCCGAGATCGCCGCGCGCGACGATCCGGATGTCGCCGGCGCGGCGGCCCGGCGGCCGAGGGACGCCCGAGTAATGCGAGAAGACCGCGACGTTGGCGAGCCGCGGCTCCTCGACGCGCAGATCGAACTTTCTCCCGAGGAGGGAACCGCGTCCCGACGCGTCGATCACGACGCGCGCGCGCAGCGCGTACGAGGCCGCCGCCTCGTCGCCGGCGTGCACCGCTACCGTGACGCCGTCAGCGTCGAACGCCGCGTCGATCGCGCGCTGCCCCTGGCGGACCTCCGCGCCGCTCGCGGCGGCGTGGCGCAGCAGCAGGTCGTCGAATGCGGCGCGCGGCACCTGCCAGGTCTGCGGCGCCGCAACGCCGGGCGCGGTACCGAAATCGAGGTAGCGCTCGATGCTGCCGTCCGCCGGCATGAACGTCGCGCCCCACTTCTGCGTGAAGCCGGCGCGCCGCACGGCGTCGTCGGCGCCGATCGCGCGCAGGACGTCGTTGGTGGACGCGAGGAGCGATTCACCGATGTGGAAGCGCGGAAACCGATCGCGCTCGACGAGCACGACGCGCCGGCCCGCGCGCGCGAGAAACGCCGCGGCCGTCGATCCCGCGGGTCCGCCGCCGATCACCAGCACGTCGCAATCGAACGTCCGCAGCGGCATCGCGCCAAGTGTCGCATCGTCGTGATACCGGCTGCGACGAATTGTTGGACGGCTTCGAAACCTGCGTGGACAGACCGTGAAAGGGCCGCGCCGGTTTGTCACGAGGGAATGACAAGCCGATACGCCGCGCGACAAGGCATCAGGAAAGCGTGCGTGCTCGAATAGCGACATGAAGTCCTGCGCGGATGACAGCTGCGCAGTGGCCGCGCGCCGGATCGATCCGCGCGCGGCGCGCCGCGCGATCGCGAGAACGCGTGCAGCGCGAATCGCTTCGACGACAATCGATCGGCTTCCGGCCGCGCGCGGCCGCGCGTGGCACCGCGGCTGCAGTGACGCCGCGCATGGCCAATCACGGCCGGGAGGACTCAATGCAATTCCATCGCACGATCTTGGCAATTCTGTGTGGAGCGACGCTCGTCGCCGCTGCCTGCAGCAGCTCGACGAGCCCCTCGACGGTGTCGTCGCTCGCCGTGACGGGCGCGGTGCCCGCCCTCGGCGCGACCTCGCAGTTCACGGCGACGGCGACGATGTCCGACGGCACGACGCAGGACGTCACCGCGCAGTCGACGTGGACGACGTCGAACGCGGGCGTCGCCACCGTCTCGTCGGCGGGCATCGTCAGCGGCGTCGCGGCGGGATCGGTCACCGTCGGCGCGACGTATCAGTCGGTGTCGGGGACCGACGCAATCGTGCTCGTTCCGTGAGGAGGCAGCCGTGAATGACAGCGCACGGATTCTCGTCGTCGACGACGACTCGCAGATCACGCGCGTGCTGACGACGGTGCTCGCGAGCCAGGGCTATCTCGCGCGCGCGGCGCCCGACGGCGTCGCGGCGCACGCGATGGTCGCCGAGTGGCAGCCGGATCTCGTCCTCACGGATCTGGGCATGCCGCGGATGAACGGCGTCGATTTGTGCCGCCGCATCCGGATCCTCACGACCGCGCCCATCATCGTCCTGTCGGTGAAGGACGCCGAGCGCGCAAAGGTCGAAGCGCTCGACGCCGGCGCCGACGACTACATCACCAAGCCGTTCGGCACCGACGAGCTCCTCGCGCGCGTGCGCGCCGCGCTGCGGCGCTCGCGCCCGGAGGACGAGGCCGACGCCGCGCCGTTCGACGTCGGCGAATTCCGGATCGACGTCCTCGCGCGCCGCGTGTACGTCCGCGGCCGCGCCGTGCGGCTCACGCCGAAGGAGTTCGATCTGTTCGTCTACCTCGCGCGGCGGCCGAACCGCGTCATCGAGCGGCGGCAGCTCCTCGAGGCGGTGTGGGGCGACATGGCGGACGATCACCCGGAGTACCTGCGCGTCTTCATGGGCCAGCTGCGCAAGAAGATCGAGCGCAACCCGTCGATGCCGCAGCATCTCGCCACAGAGCCCTGGGTCGGCTATCGGTTCAACCCGTAGGTGGCATATCGCAAGGCAGGAAGGCAGGAGGCCAGGAAGGCAGAAGTTCAGGGAAGGAGGGCAGGAAGGACGCAATGACGGAGGCAGAAGGCTGGAAGGATGGAGGGCGAAGGTTGGAAGGATGAAGGCTGGCCTTTCCCTCCAGCTTTTCCCTCCAGCCTTTCCTTCCAGCCTTCAACCCTTCACCCTTCGCCTTTCGTCCTTCCGCCTTCCCGCCTTCGTCATTTCCGCCTTCCCGCCTTCCCACCGTGAATTCCTGCCTTCCTGCCCTTCTGCCTTCCTGCCTTACGGATTCTCGGATTATAAACAGCGCATGCGATCGGTCATGGTCCTGGCGCTCGCGGCGATCGCGCTGAGCGCGCAGACAAGCAGCACGGCGCTGCGCTTCGCGATCTCGTTTCCCGCGGCCCGCAGCGCGCAGGCGCTCGACGGCCGCGTCCTGCTCTTCATCACCGACGACGGGCGTCGCGAGCCGAAGTCGCAGAGCGATCAATACCGCGCCAACACGACGCGGCCGATCTTCGGCGTCGACGTCGACGGCCTGCAGCCGGACGAGCCGGTGATCGTCGACGCGACGACCTTCGGCTGGCCGCTGCGCAGCCTGAAAGATCTGCCGCCGGGCGAGTACTGGGTGCAGGCGCTCGTCAACCGCTACGAGACCTTCCATCGCGCCGACGGCCACACCATCAAGATGCCGATGGATCAGGGCGAAGGGCAGCACTGGGACACGAAGCCGGGCAATTTCTACAGCCGCCCCGCGAAGATGCGCCTCGATCCCTCGCGCGGCGGCGAGATCCGGATCTCGCTCGATCAGGAGATTCCTCCGATCCCGGCGCCGAAGGACACCGCGCAGGTGAAGTACATCCGCGTGCCGAACGAGCGGCTCACGAAATTCTGGGGCCGTCCGATGACGCTCGGCGCGATCGTGACGCTGCCGCGCGGCTGGGCCGAGCACCCGACCGCGCGCTATCCGGTGCTCATCCACCACGGCCACTTCCCGCGCGACGCGGCGAGCGACGGCTGGCGCGAGACGCCGCCCGATCCGAAGGCGACGGGCGCCGCGCGCGACGCCGAGGACGCCGCGTACCGCTTCTACCAGGCGTGGAACGGCCCGAACTTCCCGCGCATGATTCACGTCCTCGTGCAGCACCCGACGCCGTACTTCGACGACTCCTACGCCGTGAACTCCGCGAACACCGGCCCGTACGGCGACGCGATCACGCGCGATCTGCTGCCGCAGATCGAGCGCGAGTTCCGCGGCATCGGCCAGCCGTGGGCGCGCGTGATGACCGGCGGATCGACCGGCGGCTGGGAAGCGCTCGGCGTGCAGGTGTTCTATCCCGACGACTACAACGGCGCCTGGGCGCTCTGTCCCGATCCGGTGGACTTCCGCTCGTACAGGTCCGTGAACATCTACGACGAGCACAACGCCTACTACTACGAAGACAACCCGTGGAAGCGCACGCCGAAGCCGGGCTTCCGCGACTACCGCGATCATCTCTACTCGACGTTCGAGGATCGCAATCTCGTCGAGCTCGCGCTCGGCACGCACGGGCGATCGGCCGGGCAGCACGACGCGTGGGCGTCGGTCTTCGGTCCCGTCGGCGACGACGGCTACTACAAGCCGCTGTACGACAAGCTGACGGGCGCGATCGATCCGGCGGTCGCGCGCTACTGGCGCGATCACTACGATCTGCGCTTCATCATGCAGCGCGACTGGGCGGCGCTCGGGCCGAAGCTGCGCGGCAAGCTGCATCTGACCAGCGGCACGATGGACAACGGCTATCTGAACAACGCGATGTATCAGATGGAGGAGTTCCTGATGCGCGCGGCGCCGTCGGCCGAAGCCGAGATCGTCTACGGCGAGCGCCGCGAGCACTGCTTCACGGGCGACACCGAGGTGCCGAACGCCGTCGGCAGCCGCACGGTGCATCAGCGCTACATGCCGGCGATGGCGCAGTGGATGATCCGCAGCGCGCCCGCCGGCGCCGACACCAGGAGCTGGGTGTACTAGCGATGACCGCCGCGCAGTTCCGATCGATTGCGCTCAGCCTGCCGGAGACGGAGGAGCGCGCGCACATGAACCATCCGGACTTCCGCGTCGGCAGCAAGATCTTCGCGACGCTCGGCTACCCGTCCGCCGGGTGGGCGATGGTGAAGCTGACGCCGATGCAGCAGCAGCTGTACACGATCGCGCATCCCGACGCGTTTCTCCCGATCAAGGGCGCCTGGGGGCGGCGCGGCGCGACCAACGTGCGGCTGAGCGCCGTCGGCGCGCGGATCGCGCGCCAGGCTCTCACCGACGCGTGGAATACCGTCAGTGGCAAGGCAGGAAGGCAGGAGGGCAGGACGGCAGAAGTTCAGGGCAGGAGGGCGGGAAGGCGGAAATGACGAAGGCAGAAGGCTGGGAGGATGGAGGGCGAAGGCTGGAAGGATGAAGGCTGGAAGGATGAAGGCTGGAAGGATGAAGGCTGGAAGGATGAAGGCAGCCCCTGCCTTGCTAGCTGGTCGTTGCCCGTGCTACACAAGAGGCTGCCCACGGATGCTCGCGACCCGTCCGACCGAACTGCACCTCACCCTGGCGCCGCAGCGGCGCTTCGAAGCCATCGACGTCAACACGCGCATCGCCCGGGAGGTGGGCGACGTGCTGCGGCGGCACTGCCGCGCGCTGTACTGCTCGATGCATACGACGGCCGGCTACATCGAGCAGAGCCTCTCGACGCGGCTGCGCGACAACCACGATCGTCTGTCGCAGTTCGTCGGCTCGTTCCATGAGCTGTTTCCCGCGGGCGCCGAGTACCGCCACGACCGGATGGAGCTGCGATCGGAGCTCAGCGCGGCGCAGAAGATCGTGGAGCCGCGCAACGCCGACTCGCACCTCACCTACATCGGCGCCGGGCTGCGCAACTGCGTCACGTATCAGACGCGCCCCGATGCGCCGGTCTACTTCATCGATCTCGACGGCACCACCGACGCGACCAGCCGCCGCCGCACGACGACGATCCTCGCCTACGATCACGAGCGGCCCGTCGCGAGGGCGTCGGTGCGCGTGCCGGTGTCGAAGCACCCGATCGACTCGGTGAACCTCGCCGACCCGCGGCTCGGCCTGCTCGAGCAGGTGAACCATCTGCTCGCACGCACCGGGCTCGAGCGCGGCCGCGTCGATCTCGTGATCGAGCCGGGCGAGCGCAACGTCGGCCTGACGGTGAACGAGTACGAGACGCTGCTCATGCAGAACGATCTGGTCGACGTGCTGCGCAACCCGCTGCATTTCGCGAAGATCAAGGGGCGCAACCTGCTCGACGATCCGCTCGCGATCCCGGGCAAGACGCTCAGCTACGCCAAGTACGACGTCGTGCGCGTGCTCAACTCGCTGATGGAGGCGCTGCGGCTGGATCAGTCCTCGTTCGAGCGGCTCATCGCGAAAGTGATGGCGGTGCCGGCGCGCCGGTTCATGCGCTCGCGGCGCGTCAGCTTTCTCGCGGCGCAGGACGGCGCGCATCCCGCGGCGCGCATCGTCCGCGGCACGTATCAAAGCCCGATCCTCGTCCAGTGGCAGACGGCGGTCGAGCAGCAACGGCGGCTCGAGATCTCAATTGTTCAGCTGTCCTAGCCCATACGGCTGGGTAGCGCGTTTCCCTTCCTGAGCAAGACGTGGTATTCTGAAGACCTCCTGAAGACAACAGCGGGCCGTGGTGCACAGGCAGAAAGGGCTTGGGGCCTGGCGCAGCCCTGTCTTGCGAACGCCCTATCCGACTCTATCCAACGGCAATCTGCGTGAAACGCGGACGAGGCGAGCCGGGAGGCTGTCTATCAGCCTCCCGTCCGTGGTGCAGGGAGCCTTCGGGGTCTTCGTCGGCTGCCAGAGCGGCTGCCGAGCGCAGCGTTGCCATATGAGAGAGCAACGCTGATGCCAGTCGCGATCGCGTTCTCGCAGCCCCAGCCAATCTAGCGCATGCGCTCGTACACCGCCGTCGTCGTCGACGTCAGCTCGCCCTTCTCGTTGTAGTTCTTGTACGTGTTGTCGATCCGGTTCCCGTCGGCCGACAGCACGTTGACGATCACCTGCGCGACCTTGCCGCCGCGCTTGTTCGTGATCTCGGTCGTGCGATCGTCGATCTTCCTGACCGCGCTCGTCTCCGTCCGCGTGTCGCCGCTCACCGGCATGTCCTTGTTGTCGAACATCGTGTTGTAGGTCCACGTCGCCTTGCGGCCCTCGCGGTTGGTGGATTCGACGGTCACCTTCATGCCGCCGTTGCCCCACGGCTCGTAGGTCATGATGTTCAGCGCCGGCGGTTCCTGCTTCAGCTTCCACTTGCCGATCCGCGGGTTCGCGGCCTGCGCCGCGACGAGCGCCGCGCACGCGCAGGCGCACGCGGCGCCGAGAACGATCGTTCGTACACGGTGTGTCTGCATCTCGTGGCTCCAAAAGAAGGCAGTATACTTCGGCGCACCGGAGATCCCGATGCGTCAGATCGCGCTGCTCCTCCTGCTCGTGCTCGCGCTGCCGTCGCGCGCGCTCGCCACCTGGTCCATCGTCGCCGTCGACCGCAGCACGGGGCGCGTCGCGATCGCGTCGGCGACGTGCGTCGATCGCGACGACGAGTTCCTGAAAGGCGTGCAGGCGGTGATCGTCCCGGGGAAGGGCGTCGCGGCGTGCCAGGCCGCCGTCGACAACACGCATCAGAATCAGATGCTCGTCTTCAACGAGCTGCAGAAGGGCACCGATCCGAAAACGATCATCGAGCTGCTCGCGGCCGATCCCGCGTTCCAGTCGCGGCAGTTCGGCATCGTCGATCTGCAGGGGCGCGCCGCGGGCCATTCCGGCCTGACCAACGGCTACGTCTCGCAGGACGTGCACGGCCAGGTGCCGGGCACCGAGATCTTCTATTCGATTCAGGGCAACATCCTGCGGCCCGGGCAGGTCGTGCCGAACGCCGTCGCGGCGTTCGTGAAGACGGCCGGCGCGCTCACCGATCGCGTGATGGCGGCGATGGAAGCGGCCGACGGCTCGGGCGGCGACAGCCGCTGCACGTGCCCGCCGTGGCCGACCGATGGAACCAAGCCCAAGATTGCGTGCGACGAGAAGACGGCGCACGTCGCCTACATCCTGATGGCGGAGAAGGCCGACGCCAGCGGCGACTCGCACAACAACGGCACGTACACGATGTACATCAACGTGGCGCAGCCGGGCGCCGATCACGGGCCGAACGTGATTCGTGACGGGGAGAATCTCAATCCGGTGAAGACGCTGCGGATGCGGTACGACGCGTGGCGGAAGAAGCAGCCCGCGTCGTTCAAGTGATCGCGCGATCGCCGCGCGCGGCGGTCGTCGTCGCCGTGCTCGTGTCGACGGCAGCTGCCGCCGAGCAGCGCGGCGCGCCGCCGTCGCAGCCGCCCGCCACCGCGCCCGCACAGCCGGGGCAGCGCGGCGGCGGCCGCGGCCGCGGCGCCGTGCAGGTGATGACGCTCACGGCGAGCGCGTGGCCCGACGGCGGGCGCATTCCGCCGAAGCACACGCAGGAGGGCGGCGAGGTGTCGCCCGCGCTCGCGTGGTCCAACGCGCCCGAGGGCGTCGTCAGCTACGTGCTCGTGGTCCACGACGTCGACGCGGCCGTCGGTTCCGGCATCGACGACATCCTGCACTGGCTCGTGTGGAACATGCCCGGCGCGTCCACGTCGCTGCCCGAAGGCGTGCCGGCGACCCCGCAGCTTCCCGACGGCACGCGGCAGATCAGCGCGACCAGCCCAGGCTATCGCGGCCCCGGGGCGCCGGCGTCCGGGCCGCCGCATCACTATCTGTTCGAACTGTTCGCGCTCGACACGCTGGTCGACGTCCCTGCCGTCGGCGCGTCGCCGCCGCAGACGCGCGCGGCGGTGACGGCCGCGATGGCGGGGCACGTGCGCGGCAAGGCCGTGTACGTCGGCTTGTTCCGGCGGTAACCACGAATACGGATTGACACCATGAAGAAGCTCGCACTCCTCGCCTTCGTCGTCGCCGTCCCGGCGCTCTCCGCGCAGACGACGCTCTCGACCGATCGGCTCGCGCGGATCGATCGCGTGTTCCAGCAGTACGTGGACGAGGATCGGATCGGCGGCGCCGTCGCGCTCGTGCTGCAGGACGGCAAGCCGGTGTACGAGCGGGCGTTCGGCTGGAACGACAAGGAAGCCGGGCGGAAGATGACGACCGACGCGATCTTCCGGATCGCCTCGCAGACCAAGGCGCTCACGAGCGTCGCGATCCTCTCGCTGATGGAAGAAGGGAAGATCGGCCTGAGCGATCCGGCGGCGCGCTACATCCCGGCGTTCGCGAAGACGACCGTGGCGGCGCCGAACGGATCGGACGCGATGACGACGCCGGCGCGGCGGCCGATCACGATTCGCGATCTCCTGACGCACACCGCGGGAATTTCTTACGGGACGAATCCTTCGGTCGCCGCGCTCTACGAAGCGAAAGGGCTCGGCCCGGCCGCCGGCTACGGCTGGTACACCGCCGACAAGGACGAGCCGATCTGCGACACGATGACGCGCCTGGCCTCGCTGCCCTTCGTCGCGCAGCCGGGCGAGGCCTGGGTGTACGGCTACAACACGGACGTCCTCGGCTGCATCGCCGAGCGCGCGTCGGGGATGCCGCTCGACGCGCTGATCCGCGCGCGCATCACCGGTCCGCTCGGGATGAAGGACACGCAGTTCTTCCTGCCGCACGCCGAGCGCGCGCGGCTCGCGGCGGTGTACTCGTCGAGCCTGTCGATGGACGGCGGCCGCATCTCGCGCGCGCCCGACGGCCCGCGCGGCCAGGGCCACTATGTCGACGGCCCGCGCCGCAGCTTCGCGGGCGGCGCCGGCCTGCTCTCCACGGCGCGCGACTACGCGCGCTTTCTCGAGATGATCCGCAACGGCGGCGCGCTCGACGGCGTCCGGATCCTGTCGCCGCGCACCGTCGAGCTGATGACGACCAATCAGGTCGGCACGCTGCATTCGACCACGGGCCTGGGGTTCGGGCTCGGGTTCGAGACGACCGATCACGTCGGCGCCAACGGCCTCGACCCGGTGGGCGCGTTCGGCTGGGGCGGCGCGTACGGCAGCGTCTACCGCGTCGACCCCAAGGCGCGGCTCGTGCTCGTGCTGATGATTCAGATGCTGCCCAACGCGAGCGATATCGGGACACGCTTCCCGACGCTGGTCTACCAGGCCCTGCAGTAAGGGGTGTCAACCGGGAACCTCCGGGCGCCGTCTAACGTATCCGAGAAGAGCGGCGGGCCTCAGCAGTCTGCAGTCCGAACCCGATTCCCCCGCTCCGGAGGCGGCATGTCATTCTTGAAACGGCTGTTGGGCAAGAGCGAGCCACCGAAGCCGCGCGTGCGGGTCTGCGTCGAATGCGGCATGCCGATCGCCGAGCACAAAGACTGGTGCTCGATCTACCGCGCGACGATCGAGATGAAGATGAAGGCGGCGGCGTCGCAATAGCGCGTCGCCCCGGGGCGGCGAGCTAGAATCGGCGCGATGCCCATCGCGCTCGTGCTCGCCGCCGCGCTCGCGCAATCCGCTGCGGGCGCCCCCTTCGACTTCGCCGCTACGCCCGGCGCCAACTTCGACGAGGCGGAGTTCCCGCGATCGGGTAATTGGGGAATCGGGTAATTGAAATTGGCAACCCAATTGCCCAATTTCCCAATTCCCCAATTACCCGATGTTCGCGTCGCCATTGTCGGCGGCGGGTTCGGCGGCCTGGGCGCGGCGATTCGTCTTAAGCAGGACGGCGTCGACGACTTCGTCGTGCTCGAGCGCGGCGCCGAGGTCGGCGGCACGTGGCGCGACAACACGTACCCGGGCTGCGCGTGCGACGTCGAGTCGCACCTCTACTCGCTCTCGTTCGCGCCCGAGCCCTCGTGGACGCACCGCTTCTCGCGCCAGCCGGAGATCTGGGAGTACCTGCAGCGCCTCACGCGCGACTTCGATCTCGCGCCGCACATCCGCTTCGAGTCCGAGGTCTGCAGCGCCGCGTGGGACGGCCGCGCACGCCGTTGGCGGATCGAGACGACGCGCGGCGCCCTGACGGCGCAGGCGCTCGTCGCGGCGACCGGTCCGTTCAGCGCGGCGAACGTGCCCGCGCTCGCGGGGCTCGATCGGTTCGAGGGGCCGGCGTTCCACTCCGCGCACTGGGATCACGGCGTCGATCTCCGCGGCCGCCGCATCGCCGTGATCGGCACCGGCGCGTCGTCGATTCAGATCGTGCCCGAGATTCAGCGCGAGGTGGCCGCGCTGTATCTGTTCCAGCGGACGGCGCCCTGGATCCTGCCGCGTCCCGACGCGCCGATTCCGGAGTGGCGGCGCCGACTGTACCGGCGATTTCCGCTCGTGCAACGCGCGATCCGGCTGGCGATCTATCTCTATCGCGAGGTGTGGATCGTCGTCTTCCGCCATCCCGCGGCGATGGCGCGGGCGCAGAAGATCGCCTCGCGGCACCTCGAGCGCAGCATCGCCGATCCCGTGCTGCGCGCGCGTCTCACGCCCGACTACACGATGGGCTGCAAGCGCATGCTCCTCTCGAACGACTTCTATCCGGCAGTCGCGCAGCCGAACGTCGAGGTCGTGACGGCGCCGATTGTGGAGGTTCGCGAGCGATCGATCGTGGCCGCGGACGGCGTCGAGCGGCCGGTCGACGCGATCGTCTTCGGCACCGGCTTTCGGGTCACCGATCCGCCGATTGCGTCGCGCATCCGCGGACGCGACGGCCGCACGCTGAACGAGGTGTGGGCCGGCAGCCCGAGGGCGCACCTTGGCACGACCGTCGCCGGCTTTCCGAACCTCTTCATGCTCCTCGGCCCGAACACCGGCCTCGGCCACAACTCGGTCGTCTACATGACCGAGGCGCAGATCGAGCACCTCGTCGGCGCGCTGCGCTACATGCGGGCGCACGGCATCGACGCGATCGAGCCGACGCCGGCGGCCGAGGACGCATTCGTCGCCGGCGTGGACCGCCGGATGCGCGGCACGGTCTGGCTGTCGGGCGGCTGCTCCAGCTGGTATCTCGATCGGACCGGCCGCAACTCGACGCTGTGGCCCGATTCGAGCTGGCGGTACTACCGCCGCGCGTCGCGGTTCGCCGCGGCCGACTACATGCGCGCGCCGGCGGCCGCTCCCGCCGCCGATGTCGCGTAGCTCGCGCACGCGCCGGGACGTCGACGGCTTCCGCGATCACTACATCGGCGCGTCGGGCGCCTCGCCGGCCGACCCGCGTGTGTCGCCGGTTCGCGCGCCGCATCTTGCGGCCGCGCCGCCGACGCTCGTCGTCATCGCCGGCTTCGATCCGCTGCGCGACGACGGGGAGGCGTATGCGGCGGAGCTCGAGCGCGCCGGCGCACGTGTGCGCGTCCTGCGGTTTCCCTCGCTCGGGCACGGGTTCATACACATGACCGGCGTGGCGCCGGCGGCTCGGCGGGGCCTGATCGCCGTCGCGCACGAATGGCGCGCGATGCTCGCGGAAAGATCACCAGCGGTCCAAATTCCCAATTCTTGATTGCGGCCTGTCGGCGGTAGAATCCACCGCATCATGCGGGCCTTTCTTCTCGCCGTCGCCGCCGTCGCCACCCTTGCGGCCGGCGCGCCCGGTCCGCAGCAGATCGTGTTCTCGCGCGTGTTTCCGCAGCCGGGGCAGATCGGCCTGTTCGTCGCCGCCGCCGACGGCAGCGGCGAGCGTCCGCTGCTCGAGTCCCGCGACGTCGATTACGACGCCGCGTGGTCGCCCGACGGTGCGTCGATCGTCTTCACGTCCGAGCGCGAAGGCTCCGCCGACCTGTTTCGCGTGAGGCCCGACGGCACCGGCCTCGAGCGCCTCACCGACGGCCCGGCCTACGACGATCAGGCGGCCTTCTCGCCCGACGGCAAGCGGCTCGTGTTCGTCACGACGCGCAACGGCGGCACCGCCGATCTCTGGACGATGGATCTGCAGACGCGCCGTGCGCGCGCGCTGACGTCGGGCCCGGGCGGCGACTTCCGTCCGTCGTGGTCGCCCGATGGCAAGTGGATCGCGTTCTCCTCGGATCGACAGAGCAATCTGCCGTTCGCGCACGGACGCTGGGAGCATCTGCAGCTCGCCGACATCTACGTGATTCACCCGGACGGCTCCGGCCTGAAAGCGATCACCGCGCACGGCAATTTCTGCGGCAGCCCGAAGTGGACCGCCGACAGCCGCCGCGTCGTCGCGTACTGCATGACGGCGGAGCAGACGCTCGACAACCGCCGCGCGGCGCCCGAGCGCCCCGAGGACACGCGGATCGTGTCGATTGACGTCGCGACCGGCGCCGCGACGAACCTCGCGTCCGGCCCGGGCGTGAAGTTCAACCCGTCGCTTCTCGCCGACGGCGAGCTCGCCTACATCCGCAAGGACGGCGGCGCCGAGGGCGCCGGGATCTATTACGCGTCGCGCGGCCGGGGACCGAAGGGCGACGTCCGCACCGCGTCGTGGTCGCCGGACGGGCAGCGCGTCGTCTTCCACAAACGGCAGCCGATCGTTCCGCCGGCGTGGAAGAAGACGTGGAGCCGCAACGCCGACTACGAGCTGACGCTCACCGGCCAGATGCCGTCGTTCAGCCCGTCGGGCGATCGCTTCGTCGTGACGACGCGCCCGGTGCAGGGCACCGTCTTCGGCGCGGGCGTCGGCATCGCGGCCACCGGCGGCGACAAAGTGAACGTGATCTATCAGGACACGGGGCGCAACGTCCTCGGGGCGCAGTGGTCGCCCGGCGGCGACACGATCATCTTCGGCCTCGGCGGCTTCAACGCGTTCTTCAACGGGTTCAAGGGGCTCTTCCTGAAGCCGGGCGATCGTGTGGAGGGAGGCGCGCAGATTGCGACGATCGCGCCCGACGGCACCGGATTCCGCGAGGTGACGAGCGGGCCCGCCAACAACAGCTTCCCGTCGATGGCGCCCGACGGCAAGCGGTTCGTCTACCGCACGTTCGGGCCCGACGGCGAAGGGCTGCGCATCATGAACCTCGACACGCGCGCGGTGACGACGCTCACGAACGGCTACGACAACTTCCCGTTGTGGTCGCCGCGCGGCGATCTGATCATGTTCTCGCGGCAGGCGAACGGCGACTACGAGATCTACACGATCACGCCGGAGGGCGGCGAGCCGAAGCGGCTCACCTTCTCGCGCGGCAACGACGCGCACATGGCATGGTCGCCCGACGGCGAGCGCATCGTCTTCGCGTCGACGCGGATGGGATTCAAGGACGAGATGACCTACACCGACGCGCCGCAGCCGTACGGCGAGCTGTTCGTGATGCGCTACGACGGCGCGAACGTCGAGCAGCTGACCGACAACCAGTGGGAGGACGGCACGCCGGCGTGGGTGCCGGCGCGCAAGCTGACGTCCAGGGTGGTGCCTCGATGACAATGACGATCCGGCAGTTGACGATGGCGGAGCTCGAGGCGGGGCTCGAGGAGATCCTGCAGTCGCCGGCCGACGACGGGCTGCTCGAGATGATCGTGCGGCGGCCGTCGCTCGGGCAGCGCGAAGTGATCCAGAAGGGCGAGCTCGATCCAACGGTCGGTCTCGTCGGCGACAGCTGGTCGGAGCGCAGCAGCCGGCGCACCCACGACGGCCTGCCGCATCCCGGGATGCAGCTGAACATCATGAACGCGCGCGTCGCGGCGCTCGTCGCGCAGCACGCGTCGCGCTGGCCGCTCGCCGGCGATCAGCTGTTCGTCGATCTGGATCTCAGCGCGGCGAACCTGCCGCCCGGCACGCGCCTCGCGCTCGGCACCGCCGTGATCGAAGTGACGGCGGAGCCGCACACCGGCTGCAGCAAGTTCCTCGAGCGCTTCGGCCCCGACGCCACGATGTTCGTCAACGCGTCGGAGCGCCGCGATCTGCACCTGCGCGGGATCAACGCAAAGGTCGTCACCGCCGGACGGATTCGCGTCGGCGATCGCCTCACCAAGATGGGCGGCGAATCGTAACGCGAGCGCCGTCCACATTCCTAATTTCGGCTGCCCTTCGACAGGTAGGTCTTGGTCTCCTGCCCGACGATGTCGAGCAGGTTGCCCATCGCCAGGTTGACGTCGATGAGGTGCAGGCCCCAGTTCGCGAGGACGTTGCCGGCGGCGCCAATGTCGCCGCTGATGTCGTCCACGCGGGGATCGTTCGGGTCGCCGTGCACCGTCACCTCGAGGTAGCCCGACGCGTTGTCGTTCGACGCGCACCTGGCCGTCAGCAGCCCGGGAACGCTCACCCACGGCGTGTCGATCTTCTGCTCGGGCGTCACCCACGGTTTGGGCGGCGTCGTGCTCGTGATCGTGCGGCCGGCCGCGTCGAGATACGCGTGCAGTTCGCCGCTGCCGCCGCCGAGCGCCGCTGGATTGGTGCACGCCGCCGCCAGGTTCGCGTCCGGCACGCGGCCGAAGAGCGTGTTCGCCGGCGGCGGAATCGTCGAGCGGAACGACGCGAACGTGATCACGCAGCCGACCTGCGACGCCGAGCGGCAGAGCGGCACGTGCTGGAACGAGCCGCCGACGTCCTTCCCCTTCGGCACGCCGATCGTCGTGCCCAGCAGAATCGCAGACACCAGGCGCGACTGAACCGGCTTGCCGTCGATCTCCTCGCGGATGAGGCGATTGAGGATGAACGATCCCTGCGAGTGGGCGACGAGCACGACGCCACGGCCCTTGTTGTCGTGCTGCAGGTAGGAGTTCCACGCGTTCTTCACGTCGTCGTACTGGATGCCCTGATCGAGCGTGACGGCGGCGCCCGGCGCGAGCATGCGGCGCAGGCCGGCGAGCGTCACCTGCCGGTACATCGGCGCGTAGGGCAGGCACTTCGACGCGAAGCGCGCGAACTGCTGCCGGATCACGTTCAGCTCCGCGGGATCCGCCGTCATGTCGCTCGTCGGTGTCGGATCGGTCGAGACCGTCGGGTACACGTAGAAGCAGTCGATCGGCGCCCGCGGATCGGCGCTCCACGTTTCGCGCGTCAGCGTGCCGTCGGCGGCGACGATGGTGGCGGTCTCGTCGACGGCGCAGGCGTCCTTGCCGCCGGGGCGGCAGAGCCACGTCTTCGGATCGCTGTAGTCGTTCGGCGTCGGCGGCGCGGCGTCGGCGGCCGGCTGCGCGGCCGGCGCGGGCGGTTGCGGCTGCGCGGCGGCGGCGGACGGCAATCCGGAGACGACAAGCGCGGCGAACCCGATCTCTTTGAGCACGCGGCCTCCTCGGTATCGCGGCGGATGCTACCACGGATAGAATGCGCGGAGGCTTGCCCGTGAAGTACGACCGGCCCAGCGTCGTCGAAGGGTTGTTCAATCGCCTCTTCGGGCTGCTCGTGCGCGCCGGCATCGGCCTGCGCCACAACGTGCTGCTGCAGGTGCGCGGGCGCAAGTCCGGCCGCATCTACTCGACGCCGGTGAACGTGCTGGAGCACGGCGGCCGCCGCTATCTCGTGGCGCCGCGCGGCCACACGCAGTGGTCGCGCAACGCGGCTGCGACGGGCGAGGTGACGCTCGTCCGCGCGTTCCGCAGCGAGACGGTGAAGGTGCGTCCGGTCGCCGACGAGGCGAAGCCCGCGATCCTGAAAGCGTACCTCGACTCGTTCGCCACCACCGTGCAGCGATACTTTCCCGTCCGCGCGGGATCGCCGGCGGACGCGTTCCGCGCGATCGCCCCCGACTACCCGGTGTTCGACATCACGAGGTAGGGGATTGCCCATGACCAAGCGGCTCTTCATCGCGTCGCTCGTCGCCACGTCCTGCGCCGCCGTCGTCGCCGCGCAGCCGCGCGCCGCGCCGCCGCCCGTGGTGTACGCGGGCGCGCGGCTGCTGGTCGGCGACGGCACGGTCGTCGAATCGAGCGCATTCCTCGTCGAGAACGGACGCATTACCAGCGTCGGCGCGGCAGAGCGCGCCGGCGCGATGGCGGCGCGCGGCGCCGCGCGCGTGGATCTCACGGGCAAGACCGTGATCCCGGCGATGGTGAACGCGCACGTGCACATCGGCTACGAGGGCTACACGTCGTGGGGCGCCGAGCACCACACGCCGGAGAACGTCCTCGATCATCTGCAGCGCGAGGCGTACTACGGCGTCGGCGCGGCGCAGTCGGTCGGCAGCAGCCCCGTCGAGCAGTCGCTGCAGATTCAGAAGGATCAGCAGGCGGGCCGGTTCGCGCCGGCGGCGCGCTACTTCTTCATGCCGGGCATGGCGCCGCCCGGCGGAGGCCCCGACGCCGTGCTGCGCGTCGCCACGACGAAGCTGCACGTCATCAACGAGGTCTCGACGCCAGCGGAGGCGCGCGCCGCGGTGCAGCGGATGGCGGCGCAGAAGATTCGGCAGGTGAAGCTCTGGTACGACGATCGCCGCGGCACCTACCCGAAGCTGACGCCCGAGACGATGGCGGCGATCATCGAGGAGGCGCACAAGCACCGGATGCTCGTCAACGCGCACGCGACGACGCTGCCGGATCAGAAGGCGGTGGTGCGCGCGGGCGCCGACGTGCTGGTCCACATGGTGCAGAACGAGCAGATCGACGACGAGCTCGTCGCGGTGCTGCGCGAGAAGCGTCCGTACTGGGCGACGGTCATCGGGCTCGGCGACCGGCCGGGCATCTGCAGCGGCGATCCGTTCTTCGAGGAGACCGTCCCGGCCGGCGTGGTGGCGGCGATCCGCGCGACGGCCGAGGCGCGTCCGCTCGCGCCGAGCTGCGGTCCGCCGTCGCCGAACGCCGCGCGCCGCGAGGAGATCCTCGCGTACAACTTTCCGCGGATGATCCAGGCGGGCGTGCGGCTCGTGCTCGGCACCGACACGGGCATCCACGCGGGGCACACGTTCGGCACGGGCGATCACGTCGAGCTCGCGCGGTGGGTGCAGCTCGGGCTGTCGCCGCGCGACGCGATCGTCGCCGCGACGTCGACGCCGGCGACGCTGCTCGGCATCGCCGACATGGGGACGATCGCGGCCGGGAAGAGCGCCGACTTCGTCGTCCTCGACGCGAACCCGCTCGACGACATTCACAACACGCGGAAGATCGCGGCCGTGTATCTGCGGGGGCAGAAGCTGGATCGCGCCGCGCTCGTCGCGAAATGGCAGCGCCGGAGCACCGCGCCATGACGGGCAGGTCGGGTGGGTCACAAAGTGCCAGGCACCAAGGGGGCGGTTTGCTCAGGATTCTCACGATTGTCGCGGCGGCCGCTCCGCTCGTCGTCGCGCAGGCGCCGAAGACGCACGACCTGAAGCTCGTGCCCGAGAACGTGCACTGGGGCTACTACGACGCTTCGGTGAAGCCCGTCCTGCGGATCGCGTCGGGCGACACGGTGCGCGTCGAGGCGATGGTCGCGCGCGGGCTGCCGCGGCTCCTTGCCGCGGGCGTGCAGGAAAACGAGATCCCCGAGGCGTTGAAGGTCGTCGAGCGCACGGTCACCGAGCGCGGCCCGGGCGCGCATCCGCTCACCGGTCCGATCTACGTCGAGGGCGCCGCCCCCGGCGACGCGCTCGAGGTGAAGATCGTCGCGTTCGAGTTCCTGCACCCGTACGGCGTGAGCGGCTTCATCCCCGGCAGCGGCACGCTGCCCGAAGATTTTCCGTACGCCAGCTTCCGCCTCGTGCGGTTCGATACGCGCGCCGGCACGGCGGCGTTCGCGCCCGGCATCACGCTGAAGCTCGCGCCGTTCTGGGGATCGATCGGCGTCGCGCCGAACCCGCTCGTCGGCCGCATCTCGAGCGGCCCGCCCGGGCCGCACGCCGGCAATCTCGACAACAAGGAGCTCGTCGCCGGATCGACGCTCTACATCCCGGTGCAGGTGCCCGGCGCGCTGCTCTCGATGGGCGACGGCCACGCGATGCAGGGCGACGGCGAGGTCACGCTCACGGCGGTCGAAACATCGCTGCGCGGGACGGTGCAGGTGACGGCGCGCCGCGGGATGGCGCTGCGCTGGCCGCGCGCCGAGACCCCGACCCACTACATCACGATGGGGCTGCACACCGATCTCGACGAGGCGGCGAAGCTCGCCACGCGCGAGATGATCGAGTTCCTCGTCGCCGAGAAGCAGATGAAGCGCGACGCCGCGTACGTGCTGTGCTCGATCGCCGTCGATCTGCACGTGACGCAGCTCGTGGACGGCACCAAAGGCGTGCACGCGATGATCCCGAAATCGATCTTCTCGACGCGCTGACGCGTTTTTCACCCTCGCGTACGCGACGGGCCGTCGCCCGTCGTTCGGCCTTCGGTCCCGCGCCGGAAATCAGCCCGCATACAACGTGCGCGCGGCGGCCGACAGATCTGAAAGCCGGCCGCGGCACACCGCATGATCCCGCGGAGATTTCACCGGATTCTGGCCATTTCAGGGGGTGGTATGAGCCTTGCCCTGTCCAGCCCCGGAGGTACTCGTATGCGATTGGCGAGGATTCTGGTTGCGACGGCCGCGGCGGCGTTCTGGACGACGACGGCGGTCGCCGATCAGCACGGGCACGCGCCGGCGCCCCATGTCACGACAACGCACGCGGCGCCCACGACACACGCGCCCGCGACCAAGACGACGACTACGACTACGACGACGACGCACGGACAGTCGTCGCACGGATCGCACGCGGACTCGACACATCACGACGCGACGCAGACTCACGCCACGACGCAGCATGCGTCGCACGTGGAGAGCTCGCATTCGTCGCATTCGACCAGCCACGGCGGAAAGACGACGACCGCCGGCACCACGACGTCCACGAAGACGACCGGCTCGTCGCACAAGTCGGGCAGCCGCACGGCCGGAACGACGTCCGGGACGACCAGCGGCAGCACGACGGGCACGACGAGCGGCAGCACGACGGGCACGACGAGTGGCAGCACGACGGGGACGACGACGGGCAGCACCGGCGGGTCGACGACGGGCACGACGCCCGTGTCGCCGGTCGCCGCGAAGATCCAGTCGAAGCCGCAGCTCGCCAAGAAGGTGAACGCCATGCTCCCGCAGGGCATGACGATGAACGACGCCGCGACCGGCTTCAAGAACCAGGGTCAGTTCCTGGCGGCGCTGCACGTCTCGAAGAACCTCGGCATCCCCTTCGCGGATCTCAAGAAGGAGATGGTGACCAACAACGCGAGCCTCGGCCAGGCGATTCACAAGCTGCGGCCGTCGGCGAAGGCGGGAACGGAAGCCGAGCACGGGGAGACCGAGGCGGACAACGATCTCTCGCACACCGGCACGGGCGGCACGACGACCGGCGGCACGACGACCGGCACGACGACGGGCGGCACGACGTCGGGCACGACGACCGGCGGCACGACGACCGGCACGACGACGGGCGGCACGACGACGGGCGGCACGACGACCGGCACGACGACGGGCGGCACGACGAGCGGCACGACGTCGGGCACGACGACCGGATCGACGACGGGCACGACGTCGGGATCGACCACCGGCACGACGCCGACGACGACCACGACGACCACCTCGACCACCTCGAAGTCAACCCGCAAACATGGCCACAAGTAAGCATCTGCCGGCGAGCGCGCTCCTGTTGAGCGCGCTCGTCGTTTTCACGCCCTCCGCGCTGTTCGCGCAGGGCAACAGCGGCAACAAGTCCCACGGGAAGTCGAAGGCGCCGAGCAGCAGTCCGCTGCCGGTCGCCTCGTCGGGCGCGCCCGGCATCGGCGCGACGCCGGTCGCGTGGGTCGACGACGCGAACCTGATGGAGTCGGGCGCGCTCGCGCTCGACATCTCGGCGTCGCACTGGGCCGGCAACGGCAGCGGCGAGACGAGCTTTCCCGTCGTGAACTTCGCCGTCGGCCTCACCGACCGCTTTCAGTTCGCCGCGAGCGTGCCGCGCGTCGTCCCCGACGACACGGCGGGCGTCGTCGGCGGCCTCGGCACGACGTACGTGAGCGGCAAGTACGCGGCGTACAAGAATGACAACGCCGGCCTCAAGGTGGCGGTGGCGCCGACCCTCGAGCTGCTCGGCACCGGCGTGCTGTCGTCGCTCGGGCCGGACGAGACGCGCGCGCAGTTCGGCATCCCGGTGTCGCTGGAGCTCGATCGCGAGGGCCGGCGGTTCTACGTGTCGAGCGGGTGGTTCTCGCGCGGCGTCTGGTTCGCGGGCGGCGGCCTGGGGACGCAGCTGACGCGCCGCACCGGCGTGTCGGCGTCGTTCAGCCACTCGTGGACGACGGTCGCGGATCCGACCACCGCAACGCCGCGGGATCGCACAGAGCTGTCGGGCGGGCTCGCGTTTGCGGCGACGCCGAACGTCAGCTTGTTCGCATCCGTGGGACACACGATCGCGACGCTCGACGAGAACGGCGCAGGCGGAACGGTGTCGGCCGGCGTGTCGTTCTTCGTCGCGCCGCAGCGGGCCGTGCGGCGGCCTCGCGGCCGCCGCAATTAAGAATTGAGAATTTGGAATTTGGAATTCGTCGTCACGCTGTCACGACCGTGATCGCGAATTCTCAATTCTCAATTCTTAATTACGCTGTCCGCAGGATGTGGCGGCGGATCTCGCGATTGAGCGAGTGGATCTGCCGCCGCACGGCCTTCAGCGTCGTGCCGTCCTTCGACGCCAGCGCATCGTCGCGCTTCTTCTTCAGCTCGCGCATCTTCGCCTTGATGGCCGGCTTGTCGATGCCGACCACCTCGGCGTGCTCGTGCACCGGGACGCCGAGCGCTTTGCAGAGCGCCGGCAGCAGGTGCTCCTTGTTCATCTGCGAGAAGCCCTGCACCGCATCGTGATGCACGTCCTTCGCGATGTCGCGCAGCTCCTGGATCGTCTTCGCCTTCAGCTCGTGATACGTGTAGGCCATATCGTCTGCAGCTCCGCAGTTCCGGAAGAGATCAATCTAACACAGCGGTGACCCGAGGAAGTGACGGGAAAGCAACCGCGGAGATCGCAGAGCACGCAGCGCAAATTTTCTCTGCGAGCTCTGCGTGCTCTGCGGTTGCTCCCCCGTGCCAGCGTCAGGCGCCGTGCGGTCGCGCCGATCGAAAACTACACAGGGAAACCGAGCGCGCCCGCCAGGTCGCGCAGGACGACGAACGGATTCGCTTCCGACGACGGGCACGGCGCGCCGAACGGACCTGGCGGCACGACGTACTGCGGCGCGCGCAAACGGGGCGCGGTGAAATCGAGGGCGTCGGCGAGGTTGTTCGCCGTCGCGTCGCGGATCGTCAGCGGCTCGAGGCCCCATCGCCATTCGATGAAGCGCAGCACCGACGTGTGATCGAACAGCGTCTCGGCGACGAAGCGCCGGCGCGCCACCGGCGAGACGAGCAGGCACGGCACACGGAACCCGCGCAGGCCGTCGACGTCGCCCGCCGCCGCGCTCGCAGTCGGGATGGCCGCGGCCGCCGGGGGCACGTGCTCGAAGAAACCACCCCATTCGTCGAAGTTGATCACCAGGAGCGTCCGCGGCCACGCCGGGCTGTTGGTCACCGCGGTGTAGACCTCGTTGAGAAACGCTTCGCCGTTGCGGATGTCGGCGTGCGGATGATCGTCGCTCGTCGTGCCGGTCAGTTCCTCGACGAAGCGCGGATCGACGTACGAGACGTGGGGCAGCCGGCCGGTCGCGCACGCGAGCAGGAACGCGCGGTAGGGCCGCGCGATCGACAGGTACTTCGCGCCCCACAGCCCGAGAAACGGCGCGTCCTGGAAGTAGTACCGGCCGCTCACGCCCGCCGCCGCGAGCCGATCCCAGATCGTCGGCAGCGTGCTGAGCTCGAAGGTGTTCGAGAGGCGATCGGTCTGCGCCGCGTGCTGATACATGCGGTTGGGAAACGTCGGACCCATGATCGCCGCGAAGTAGCGATCGCACGCCGTCCAATCGGGCGCCGCCTGTCCGAGGAACGCGACGTCTTTCTGCTCGTAGTAGCCGATCGAATACTGGTCGTTGTCGCCCGCGCGAAGCCACCCGTCGCACGCGCCGTCGTCGTACTCGACGCGCGCGCCGTCGTAGGAATGATCGGGATCCGGATGGCTGCAGCCCTGAAAATCTGGCGCGAGCGGCGCGGTGTCGTGCGGCAGCCCGAGGCTATCGAAATAGGTGAGCCCGGCCTGGCGGCCGTCGGCGCCGGGCAGCCATCCGAGCAGGTGATCGAAGGATCGGTTCTCCATCATCACGACGACGACGTGATCGATGCCGGAGGACCGGGGGTTGGGCAGCGCGGGCGCGGCGAACAGCCGGGCGGCGGCGTGACGGCCGAGCACGGCGGCGCCCGCGCCGAGCGCCGCCGATTCGAGAAACTGTCTGCGCGAAAGAACGAATCGGTTTGCCATGGCTGAGAAGGCCTCGGCACACCGACACTACAAATTCGATACCAGGCCGATCTCTACTTCTCGCTGATCGGTTCGATTCCGAGCCGGCGCGCCAGCTCGTTGAAGCGCGGCAGATACGTGCCGAGCACTTTCTGCAGCCGGTCGGTCTCCGCTTTCAGCTCCGCCTGCAGGTCGTTGAAGATTGGCTCCGCGTTGCCGATCGGCCGGCCCTCACCGGTTTCGACGACGCGCAGCAACGACCCGAGGCGGTTGTTCGTCTTGATCGGGAAGTTCAGCGGATCCTGGTTGCTCTGGTTCCGCACCTGATAGACGTCCTCCTCGACGGCGCTCATCTCCTTCGTGAACTGTTCGGCGATCGCCTTCACGTCGGCGCTGTTCGACTTCTGCACGCGATCGAGCAGCTGCTGTTTGATGCGCCGGATCTGGACGACGGCGTCGTTCGCCTCGTTCACCTTGTCGCGGATCCGGCTCGCGAGCTCGAACTGCGCGCGCAGATCCTCGTCGCTCGTCGTCGACAGCGGATTCTTGCGGACGACGATCGGCTGCGTGAGCGCCTGGCCGTCGACGGTGAGCTTCGCCTGATAGGTGCCGGCCAGCGCGAGCGGACCGTTCGTCGTCGCGCCCCAGAACACCATGCCGGGGAACTGCGTCACCGGCGCGTACTGCAGGTCCCACGTGAAGTGCTGCACGCCGGCGGCCATCGACGGCGGCGGCACGCGGCCCCGCCCGCCGCCCTCTTCGTCGTCGGCCGGCGCCGGCGGCTGCTCGGCCTCCGCCGTCGTCGTGCTCGCCGCCTGGCCCGCCCTGCCGGCCTGACCTCCCTGACCCACCTGACCTGCCTGACCTACCTGACCCACCTGACCTGCCAGGCCTGCCCGACCCGCCTGACCTTCCTGGCCGCCACGGCCCGTCTGCGGCGGCGCACCCGTAAACGTCCGCACGACCTGCCCGCGCTCGTCGAGGATGTCGAGCGTCAGCTTCTGCGGCGCCTTTTTCAGAAAGTACGTGATCTTCGCCGGAACAGCGTTGCGGACCGCTTCGCCCGGCTTGAAGAGATGCACATCGGCCGTGCGTGTCGCCGCCGCGCCGAGCTCGCGCAGCGGGCCGACGTCGTCGAGGACGTAGAAGCCGCGGCCGTGCGTCGCGATCGCGACGTCGTTCGCCTCGACCCACGCGTCGTGCACCGGCGTATCCGGCAGGCCGTTCTTGAGCGGCTGCCAGCGATCGCCGTCGTCGAACGAGACGTAGAAGCCGTGCTGCGTGCCGGCGTACAGGAGGCCGCGGCGCACGCGGTCCTCGCGCACGACGTGCGTGTAGTCGTTCGGCGCGATCCCCGAGACGATCTTCGTCCACGTGCGCCCGAAGTCGTGCGTGCGGAACAGGTACGGGTTGTAGTCCTCGAGGAGCGGCTTCTTCACCGCGACGTACGCCGTGCCGGCGTCGAACGGCGACGCGTCGATCTGGCTGACGCGCCCGAGATCCGGCATCTCTTTGGGCGTGACGTTGGTCCACGTCTTCCCGCCGTCGCGCGTCACGTGCACGAGGCCGTCGTCGGAGCCCGCCCAGATCACGTTGACGTCGGTCTTCCCCGGCGCGAGCGCGAACACCGTCGCGTAGATCTCCGGGCTGTTCATGTCGTGCGTGATCGGCCCGCCGGAGTCCTGCATCGTCTTCGGATCGTGGCGCGTGAGGTCGCCGCTGATCCGCTCCCACGTCTGCCCGCCGCTCGTCGTCTTCCACACGTGCTGCGACGACGTAAAGAGGATGTTCGGGTCGACGGGCGAGAAGACGATCGGGAACGTCCACTGCCAGCGCTCGACGACGGAGGCCGAGTTCTCGCCGGAGAAGAAGCGCGGATACGGGTTCACCTCGCGCAGATCGCCCGTGCGCCGGTTCAGGCGCGTGATGAAGCTGCCGTTGTTCGAGCCGGAGAAGAAGACGTCGAGATCCTTCGGATCGGGCGCGATGTAGCCGTCCTCGTTGCCGCCGACCGGGTAGAACGGCTGCTGGACGGCGCCGCCGCCGCCGCCGCCGCCGCGCGCCGGGAGGCCGTTGGTGCTCGGCACGCACATCGTGCTGTTGTCCTGCTGCGCGCCGCAGACGTGATACGGCGCGTGCCGCGTCGTGATCACGTGATAGAACTGCTCGGTGGGATAGTCCTGCCGCGTCCACATCACCGGACGCTCGGCGATGTCGTAGGTGATCGCGCCGCCGCCGTCGTTGCCGATCATCACATGCTTCGAGTCGTCGGGATCGATCCACAGATCGTGGTGATCGCCGTGCGTCCCCTGGCCGATGTTCGCGAGCGTCTTGCCGCCGTCGGTCGATCGGAACGCGCTCGTGTTGAGCGCGTACACCGTATCCTTCTGGTTCGGATCGGCAAAGACGTGCGTGTAGTAGAACGCGCGCTGGCGGATGTTGCGCCCGGCGTTCACGAGCTTCCAGGTCGCGCCCGCGTCGTCGGAGCTGAAGAGGCCGCCGTTCTCGTTCTCGATGAGCGCGTAGACGCGGTTCGAGTCGGCGCCGGAGATCGCGAGGCTGATCTTGCCGACGACGCCGGGCGGCAGCCCGGGGTTGCGCGTGATCTCGCGCCACGTCTCGCCGCCGTCGGTGGACTTGAACAGGCCGCTGCCGGGCCCGCCGCTCGACATCTGGTACTCGACGCGGTACGCCTCCCACAGCGCGGCGAACACGACGTTCGGGTTGCGCCGGTCGATCTCGACGTCCACGGCGCCGGTCTTCGTATCGCGGAACAGCTTGCGCTGCCAGGTTTTTCCGCCGTCGGTGGTCTTGTAGAGCCCGCGCTCGTCGCTCTCGGCGCCATACCGCCCGAAGTCGGCGACGAACACGATGTCCGGATTCACAGGGTGGATCCGGATCTTCGAGATCGCGTCCGAGGCGGTGAAGCCGACGCGCGTCCACGTCTTCCCGGCGTCCGCCGACTTGTAGACGCCGTCGCCCGGCATGATGTTGCCGCGGATGCACGACTCGCCGGTGCCGATGAAGACGACGTCGGGGCGCGACTCGGAGACGGCGACCGCGCCGACCGAGGCGCTCGTGATCAGGCCGTCGGTGACCGGCGCCCACTTCATGCCGCCGTCGGTCGTCTTCCAGAGGCCGCCGCCGACGGCGCCGAAGTACGCCTCGCGCGGGCGCCCCTTCACGCCGGAGACCGCAATCGATCGACCGCCGCGATCGGGGCCGATGCTGCGCCACTTGAACGACGACAGGATCGCCTGCTCGAACGTGTCGGCCGCGGCCGACGACTGCGCGGCCAGCTCGGCGCGCGCGCCGAAGCGCGCGGCGGCGGATACGAGCAGCAGCGCGGCGCAGGCGATGGCCGTGCGATATCTCGACAACCCGAGCATGGCGGATGGCCTCCTCGAAAAAGAGCAGTCTAGCATCTAGAATCGACCCGCGAGGGAAGAGCGCGATGAGCGGCGTGGACTTCTCGAGGAACGCGGCGGTGTACGACGACCGCCACGGCGCGTCGATCGACGACGCGCTGGCCGGGCGATTGATCGACGAGGCGGCGCTGGCGCGCGGATCGATCGTGCTCGACGTCGGCGCCGGCACCGGGCGCGTCGCGATTCCGCTCGCGGCGCACGGCTGCCGCGTCGTCGCAATGGATTGTTCCGCTGCAATGCTCGAACGGCTGAGAGAGAAGAGTGATCCGTTGCGCGCCGTCGTGGCGGTGGCGCAGGCCCTTCCGACGAACGCGGCGGCGTTCGACGCCGTCGTGATCGCCCGGCTGCTGTATCTCCTGGAGGACTGGCCGCAGGCGCTCGACGAGGCGGCGCGCGTGCTGCGGCGGGGCGGACGGCTGCTGCACGAGTGGGGGAACGGCGAGGCCGGCGAGCCGTGGGTCGCGATCCGCGACAAAGCGCGCGAGCTGTTCGAGGCCGCGGGCGTGAGCAAGCCGTTTCATCCGGGCGCGCGCACCGAGGAGGAGATCGATCGGCATCTGCGCGCGCGCGGGTTCGCACCGAGCGGCAGCGTGTCGATCCCGTCCGGCACGTCGTCGACGGTCGGCCGGTTCCTCGATCGCATCGAGGCCGCCGAGTGCAGCTACACGTGGCGCGTGCCCGACGAGGTGCAGCGCGCGGGCCTGCCGCAGCTGCGCGCGTGGGCCGAAGCGCGCTTCGGGCGCGACTTCGCGTTTCCCGCGCCGCGCGAGATCCGTTGGACGATCTACACGTCCCGGTAGCGCAGCCGTCCGGCCCTTGATCCGCGCCTCCCGGTAGCGCAGCCCTTCAGGGCTGCCTTGACGGCATCATCTGGAACAGCGATAATATCTGTATATTCTGTAACAACAGAACTTACAAAAATGTCGAGAAAACACGCTGCCGCGGCGCTGACCTCCGTGCAGCAGACCTTCATCCTGCACTGGGGCGAGATGGGGACGCGCTGGGGCGTCAACCGCACCGTCGCCCAGGTCCACGCGCTCCTCTTCATCTCCCCGCGTCCGCTGAGCGCCGACGACATCGTCGGCACGCTGCAGGTCGCCCGCTCCAACGTCAGCACGAGCCTCCGCGAGCTGCAGGGCTGGGGCATCGTCCGGCTCGTCCACGTCCTCGGCGACAAGCGCGATCACTTCGAGAGCATGAAGGACGTCTGGGAGATGTTCCGCGTCGTCATGGACGAGCGCAAGAAGCGCGAGTTCGATCCGACGATGCGCGTGCTCCAGGAGTGCATCCTCGAGGCCGAGAAGGACACGGCCACCGACGAGTACACCGAGGAGCGGCTGCGCGAGCTGTACGCGTTCTTCGAGGTGACGACGGCGTGGTACGCGCACGTGCGGCGCTGGCCGACGGCCGCGCTGCTGAAGTTCATGAAGGCGGGCGACAGGGCGTTGAAGCTCGTGGGGTTCGCCAGATGACGCGCTGGACGCGCGCGGGCGTGTCCATGTTGTACGAACGGCCGCGGCGCTTACACGCCGTCCTTTCACTCCGTGTAACATCGGCGCGGCTGCCGCTGATCCGTGGACTCGCGTTTACCGCGGTGCACGCGCCGCGATCTCGTCCACAGAACGGGAACTAACGAGCGGACCTCGCGCTGGTTCGCGTTGGTCAAGCATTCGATCCTTCGCGGCTCGTCGCGCTCCGTCGCGGCGGACGGTCTGGCGTGGCGAACCTCTTGCTACGCTCGAACCGGCCTGTCCCGCGTGCGCCGGTTCGCGCACTCATCTCTGACGACGTTCAATCGTCTGCATAGAGGAGCTGCGCCATGAGCCGGACGAGCCGCGGCAGCATCTCGATTGCCATCATCGCGGTCGCGCTGACCGCGTCGTCAATGCGCGGCTCGGCCGCGCCGGGCCGTCCCGCCGGCGCGCCGCCGAGCGCCGGGAATCCTCTCGCGAACCTGCCGCTGACCTTCGTGGAGAACCGCGGCACGACCGACGCGCGCGTCCGCTTCTTCGCGCGCGGCGCGCGGCACGCGTTCTATCTGACGCCGCGCGAGATCGTGTTCGCATTTCTCGACGGATCGGCCACCGAGGAGCACGCGATCGCGATGCGGTTCGTCGGCGCCAACGCGGACGCCGCGATCTCGGGAGTGGGCGCGCAGGGCACGTTCAACTACCTGCACGGATCCGATCCGTCGCGCTGGCAGACCAACGTCCCGTCCTACTCGACGATCGTCTATCGCGATCTCTGGCCGCGCGTCGATCTGCACGTGCGCGGCGGCGCCGGAACGCTGAAGTACGAATTCCACGTCGCGCCTGGCGCCGCGCCTGCCGCGATCCGGCTCGCTTACGACGGCGCATCGAGCCTCGCCGTGGACGGAGACGGCGCGCTGCAGATCGGCACGGCGATCGGTCGGCTGCGCGACGCGCCGCCGATTTCCTATCAGGTGATCGACGGCGTGCGCGTGCCGGTGGCGAGCCGCTACGTGCTCGACGCGCGCGGCGACGGCCGCCGGTTCGGCTTCGCCGTCGGCGCGTATCGGCACGATCGCGAGCTCGTGATCGATCCCGGCATCGAGTTCACGACGTTCCTCGGCGGATCCAGCCACGAGATGCCCGGCGGCACGGCGGTCGACGCGAGCGGCAACGTGTACGTCACCGGGTTCACGCAGTCGCCCGACTTCCCGACGACGGCGGGCGCGCTCAAGCGCACCGGCGCCGCGCAGAACTCGGTCGAGACGTTCGTCACGAAGATGAACCCGGCGGGCACGGCGCTCGTGTACTCCACGTTCATCGGCGGCAGCGACTTCGACTGGGGGCGGCGGATCGCGATCGACGCGTCGGGCAACGCGTACATCGCCGGCCAGACCAAGTCGACCGACTTCCCGACCACCGCCGGCGCGTTCGATCGCGCGCTCGCCATCCCGCCGAATTGTCCGCGCTGCTTTGCGGACAATTACGATGCGTTCGTGTTGAAGTTGAACGCCACTGGCTCCGCGCTGATCTATTCGACGTACCTCGGCGGCACCGACATCGACGACGCGCGCGGCATCGCCGTCGACTCCGCCGGCAACGCCTACGTCACGGGCGAGACGGTGTCTTTCGATTTTCCGACGACTGCCGGGAGCTTCCAGCCGGCGTCCAAAGGCAGCTACGACGTCTTCGTCACCAAGCTGAATCCGACCGGATCCGCGCTGGTCTACTCGACGTACCTCGGCGGGATCGCCGCGGACAACGGGGAGCGCATCGCCGTCGATTCCAGCGGCCGCGCCGTCGTGCTCGGCTTCAGCAGCTCGGCCGATTTCCCGACCACGCCTGGCGCGTACGACACGACGCCCAACGGCGACTTCGACGTCACGCTCACGAAGCTGAATGCCGCGGGCTCGGGGCTCGTCTTCTCCACGGTCCTCGGCGGGACCGCGTCGGATTCCGGCGGCGGCCTCGCGCTCGATGCCGCCGGCAACATCTACGTCTCGGGCGGCACGTCGTCACTCGACTTCCCGACGACGCCCGGCGCATTCGACACATCGCCATCCGGAGGCGACGCGTTCATTGCCAAGCTGAACCCGACTGCCACGACCCTGATCTGGTCCACGTTCCTGGCCGGCGCGGGCGCGTCGGCCGTCGCGCCCGACGTCAGCGGCAACGTGTGGATCACCGGCACCGCGAGCTCGGCGGCCTTCCCGACCACCGCGAACGCCGCGCAGAAGGCGCTCAACGGCGTCTCGGACGCGTTCATCTCGGAAGTGAGCGCCGACGGCGCGGCGCTCCTGTACTCGACGTTCCTCGGCGGCAGCAACGCCGACGGCGGCGAGGACGTCGCGATCGATCCCAACGGCAAAGTCATCGTCGTCGGGCACACCTACTCCCTCGATTTCCCGGCGACGGCCGGCGCGTTCGACACCGTGTTCAATGGCGACCCCTCGATCTTCTGGGGCGACGCGTGGGTGACGAAGATCGATCCCAACGCGACCACGAACGCGCCGCCCGCGGCGGCGCCGGTGCCCGCGGCGCCGGCGCTGCTGTCGCCGCCGAACGCCGACACGCCGGCGCAGCCGATCACGTTCGACTGGAGCGACGTCGCGGGCGCGGCGTCCTACACGATTCAGGTCGACGACTCGAGCGCGTTCACCGCACCGCTCGTGCGCAACGTCAACGTCACGTCGTCGATGTACGCGACGAGCGGCCTGAACACGGTGACGCACTTCTGGCGCGTGCGCGGCGTGAACGTCAATGGCGTCGCCGGCGCGTGGTCGGCCGTCCGCAGCTTCACGCCGCAGGCGGCGCCGCCGCCCGCGACGCTGTCCACGATGGACACGAACCCCTCGTCCGTCGTTGGCGGGAATGCGTCGACCACGACCGTCGTCCTCAGTACCGGCGCGCCCTTCGGCGGCGCGGTCATCGGGCTGTCGAGCAGCAACCCGCAGGTGGCGAGCGTGCCGGCGTCGGTCACGATCCCCGAGAACGGGTTCACCGGCACGGCGACGATTACGACCGCGCCCGTTTCGGTGAACACGACGGTGACGATCACGGCCTCCTACAACGGCGCGACGAGAACCGCGACGCTGCTCGTCACCAACGGCTCGACGACGGCAACGCTGCAGTCGCTCGTCGTCAGCCCGTCGAGCGTCACCGGCGGCAGCCCCACGCAGGGCGTCGTCACGCTGTCGTCCGCGGCGCCTCCGGGCGGTGCGACGGTGGCGCTGTCGAGCAGCAACGGCGTGGTCGCCATCGTGCCGGCGAACGTCACGGTTGCACCCGGCGCGACCAACGTCGTCTTCAGTATCTCGACGACGTCGGTGAGCGCGTCGACGCCGGTCACGATCTCGGCGAGCTACGCCGGCACGACGAAATCGGCGACGCTGACGGTGAATTCGGCGTCGCCGCCTCCGCCTTCGCAGAGCGCGACGCTGTCGCTCACCGTCACGGGGCGGAGCGGCGTACACGTGACGAGCACGCCAACGGGGCTGAACGTCGTCACGGGCACGACCGGGTCGGCGTCGTTCACGGTCGGCACGTCGATCACGCTCACGGTGGGCGACGGGCGCGACGCGATCTTCTCGGGGGCGTGCAGGACGACGACCAAAGCGAAGAACTGCACGTTCACGCTGAACGGCGCGGCGTCGGTGACCGCCAATGTGCAGTGAGAACTATCAGTAGGGGACGGCCTTCAGGCCGTCCCGCGAGCGGCCGGGCCTGAAGGCCCGGCCGTACGTAATTCTGAAATCGGCTGCAAGCGGTTATCCCTCCGCTAGGCTTTCGGCGCGGCGTTCAGACGCGATTCGATCCGCCGATCGGGAATCAGCCACATCAACGCGACCGTCACGTACAACGCGTCGGCGATCAGCAGGTGCACGAACGCCAACGGAATCGCCGCGGCGTACAGCAGCGGCGACACCTTGCCTTTGAGGTCGCGGCCGATCGCGGCCGCCAGCGTCGAGTGCGGGCCCTGCGCGCGGATGATCGTCGTCTGCAGGATGTAGTACGCGACGCCCGCGCAGAGCAGCACGGCCCCGTACACCGCGGTCGGCAGCGGCGAGAAATGGTTCTCGCCCATCCAGCCGGTGATGAACGGCACGAGCGACAGCCAGAACAGCAGGTGCAGGTTCGCCCACAGGATCGCGCCGTTCACCCGCTCGGTCGCGTGCAGCATGTGGTGGTGGTTGTTCCAGTAGATCCCCAGGTAGACGAAGCTGAGGACATAGGTGAGAAATGCCGGCATCAGCGGCTGCAGCGCGCCGAGGTCGGCGCCCTCGGGCGCCTTCAACTCCAGCACCATGATCGTGATGATCACCGCCATGACCCCGTCCGTGAACGCCTCGAGCCGCCCTTTTGCCACGCGCGTCAGGCCTCCAAGTCCGTTAAAGGAACCTTACGGACCGGTCACAGAGTACGCCACGCATGGGCGGGGCGCCGGACGCATCTCCAAAAGAATGGTTTTCAGTAAATTTTGCATGAAAAAGTAGTTGCGTATCGACCCGAGCGGCAGTTAGATGACCTCAATCATAGCGGCCGATTGCTCTGCATACGACCTCTCGAGACGTCCACAGTGTGAGGAGGCAGCAGATGCGCAGACTCCTGGTCCGTGCAATTGTCGTCGGATTGTTCTCCTATCTAGCAGCCGCTCCGCTGCGTGCCCAACAGGGAACCGCGCAAATCAGCGGGCGGGTCACCGACGAGCAGGGCGGGGCCCTGCCGGGCGTGACCGTGACGCTGACCAACGAAGAATCCGGCGCCTTCCGCGAAGTCATCACCGGCGGGGACGGCAGCTACTCGGCCCCCCAGCTCAGGCCGGGCCGCTATCGCCTGACGGCGAAGCTGCAGAACTTCAACACGTTCACGCGCAGCGGCCTCGTCCTCCCGATTGGCCAGACGCTGACGATTGACGCCGCGTTGAAGCTCGGCGCCCTTCAGGAAGCGGTGACGGTCACCGCCGAATCGCCGCTCGTCGATACGACCAGCTCGAAAGTCGGCGGCAACATCGGCACCGACGATCTGAGTGAGCTCCCGGCGATGAACCGCAATTACTTCGCCACCGTGGCGCTCGTCCCCGGCATTCAGTTCGCGCCGTCGAACCAGATGGGCAACGACACGATCGTCGCGTCCGGCCAGACGAGCCAGAACAATCTCGTAACGATCGACGGCGGCTACGACTCCGACGACGCGCTGGGCACGAGCGCCGGCGCGCAGGTGCGGACGCCGCTCGAGGCGATCCAGGAATTCCAGGTCGTGACGAGCATGTACGACGCGGAATTCGGCCGCGCGAGCGGCGCCGTCGTCAACGCGATCACGAAATCGGGGACGAACGAGTACCGGGGCGTGGTCTTCGGCTATAGCGCGCCGAACTCGCTGACGTCCGCGGACTTCTTCGTGAAGCAGAACAACCTCGCCAAGCCGACGACGACCAAGCGCGAATACGGCGGCGTCCTCGGCGGGCCGATCGTGAAGAACAAAGCGCATTTCTTCTTCAGCTTCGAGCGGCAGGTCGACAACCCGAACCGGACGCGCGTGTTTCCGACACGGCCGTCGCTGAATTTCTCGATCGCCGAAGATCGGACCGACTGGAACACGTTCGGCCGCTTCGATCACCAGATCAACGCCAAGCATACGTGGGGCGTGCGGTGGCTCCGCGAAGACGCGCCGCAATGGTTCACCGTCCCCGCCCGCGCCACGCTCGACTCGCTGCAGGACGAAACGGACCTCGATCAGATGGCGCTCGGCAGCCTGACCAGCGTCCTCAGCAACACGCGCGTCAACACGTTCCGCGTCGCGCGGACGTGGGAGCACTGGTGGCACGGCAACTCGTGCTTCCGCGCGCAGGGCTCGCTGGCGCAGCCGGAGGGCTTCGCGAGAGGGCTGGAAGCCGTCGGCAACCAGGCGGCCTGTCCGCCGCAGCTCAACTACCCGAACTTCCTCGCCCAAGCGAGCACCGAGGCGCAGGGCCCGTGGGATTCCAACTACATGCTGGAAGATACGTATTCGTGGTTCGTGCCGAACAAGCGCGGCGATCACGACTTCAAGTTCGGGTTCCGGTACAACTACACGGAGCTGCGCCGCGTTTCGCAGGTGAACGAGAACGGCACGTTCAACTTCAACAACGACGCAGCGTTCAATCCGTCGGATCCCAAGACGTGGCCGGAGCGCTTCTCGATTCGGACCGGCGCGTTCAACGAGTACATCAAGAACCACACCTACGAGGCGTTCGTGCAGGACAAGTGGCGCCTCGCGCCGCGGACGACGCTGAGCCTGGGCGTCCGCTACGACCTCGAGATGATTCCGCTCGACGAAACCGGAAACCCGTTGTTCAGCAATCCGAACGCGTTCCCGGTGGACAAGAACAACATCAGCCCGCGCATCGGCTTCACCCACTCGCTCGACGACAGCGGCAAGTCGCTGATCCGCGGCGGGTACGGAATCTTCTACAACCGCTCGATCCTCGGGTTCGTCGACGACACGCTCGAGTTCGGCAAGTTCACGTCGTCGAACAACGTCACGTATCCGGTCAACTCCGTCGATCCGGGACCGAGCAGCGGCCGGCTCCCGACCGATCCGTTCCTCGTCACCTACCCGGCCGTGAATCGCGCGCTGCTCAACCAGACGTTCCCGCCCGGCGCCGTGGTGCGGAACAACGGCGTGGTGGTGTTCGACTCGCCGAACCGGACGCAGCCGTACGCGCACCAGCTCACGGTCGGCTACGTGCGCGAGGTCGCCTCGCAGCTCGCGCTCCACGCCGACTACGTGCGGATGATGAACCGCGACATGTTCCTGTCGGAGAACGTCAACCCCGCCGTCCGCGTCAACACGACGCGAACGGGCGCGCTGACGCGTCAGGACGCCTTCGGCATCCTCGGCGATGCGTACGCGCAGCAGGTCTGGCTCATCACGAACACCGGCTACTCCGACTACGACGCGCTCAACCTGGCGCTCGAGAAGCGCTACTCGAACAACTGGTCGGCCCGCGTCTCGTACTCGCTCTCGAAGTCGCGCGGCACGGCGGAGAACCAGGCCGATCGCAACACGTATTCGTTCCTGACCGACCAGAATCTCGACCTGTGGACCGGTCCGAGCGGCGTCGACCGCCGCCACATTCTCTCGATCGGCGCGCGAGGCGAGATTCCGAAGACGCACGGCGCGAATATCTCGACGACCATTCGCTACATGAGCGGCGCGCCGTTCACGATCTACAACAGCGGCATCGACGTGAACCGCAACGGCGAGCTCGACGACCCGGTGCCTTCGGGCAGCTACAGCGGCACCGACGCGAGCAATGCGTCCGTCATGCAGAACGTCGAGTTCGACGGCGGCCGCAACGGCGCGCGCGGTCCGAGTTACTTCCAGACCGACGTCCGGGCCGGCTGGCACTTCAAGGTCCAGCAGTCGAAGACGATCGAGCTGTTCCTCGACATCTACAACATCACGAACCGCGCGAACTTCGATGTGCCGGTCAATGCGAACCGCGACCTCCGCTTCAAGGGCACCACGAGCGACAGCTTCCTCGTGTTGACGAACCTGTACGGCGGCGGCGGGTTCCCGCGCCAGGCGCAGCTCGGGTTCCGCTTCGCGTTCTGACGCTGGAGGGGCGGGGCTGGGGGTTAGGGGCTAGTTGTTAGCCCTAGCCTCCAGCCCCAACATCTAGCCCCTAGCCCCCAGCCCCCTAGCCCCAGCCCTGCCCCGTATAATGCGCCGCTATGACCAGAACGGCGCTCGCCTTCCTCGCCGGTCTCCTCATCCTTCAGGCGAGCGGCACGACGGCCGGCGCCGCCTCGAAGAAAAAGCCGCTCGACATCCGGACGCTCTCGACGCGCGCCGATCGCATCAGCGGCGGCGACGTGCTCGTCGAGATTGCGCCGCCCTCGCCGCCCTCGCCGCCCGACGCGGCGGCCGCGCGATACGCGGTCGCGCTCAACGGCCGCGACGTCTCGTCCGCGTTCCGCCTGCAGAACGGATCGCTCGTCGGCCTCGTGAAGGGCCTGATCGTCGGAGCGAACGAGCTGAGCGCGACCGCGTGGGGCGTGAGCGATCAACGAATCACGCTGACGAACTATCCGATCGCCGGGCCGATCATCTCGGGCCCGCACCAGCGGCCGTTCGTCTGCCAGACGGGCGACTTCAAGCTGCCGGACGGCTCGACGCTCGGCGCCGCGACGGACGCCGACTGCAGCGCCGGGACCAACGTGCAGTATGTCTACATGCCGTACGACGGCAAGGACCTGAAGCCGCTCGCGAACACGCGCGAGCTGCCGCCCGACGTCGCGACGATCACGACGATCCGCGGCACCACGGTGCCGTTCGTCGTCCGCGTCGAGACGGGTACGATCAACCGCGGCATCAATCAGACGCTCGTGCTGCACGATCCGACGCGCGATCCGGCGCCGACGCCGTTCACGCCGCCGCCGGCGTGGAACCGGCGGCTGATCGCGCTGCACGGCGTCGGCTGCCCCAGCGGCTGGTTCCGCCAGGGCGGCGTGATGGGCGTGAACCCGCTCGCCGGCGCCAACCTCGCGCGGCTCGGCGAAGGCTACGCGATCTTCACCAACACGCTGAACCATCCGACCAACAGCTGCAACGCCTTCCTCGCCGGCGAGACGACGATGATGGGGAAGGAGCACGCGATCGAGACCTTCGGCGTGCCCGAGCTCACGGTGAGCATCGGCAGCTCCGGCGGCGCGTATACGAGCCTGCAGGTCGCCGACGCCTTCCCCGGCCTCTTCGACGGCGTGCTCGTCAACGCGGTGTTCCCCGACGCGCTGTCGATCGCGCTCGCCGGCGCCGACGCGCACCTGTTGACGCATTACTTCGAGGCGACAATTTCCGATGCGTTCACCGACGCGCAGAAGGTTGCCGTGTCCGGGTACTCCGGCGTGCGCGCGCTCGTCGACGCCGCCAATCAGAGCCAGCGAACCGATCCGGTTCCGGGACGCACGGACGTGAACGGCTACAACGCGGCGGTGTGGAATGCCGCGGTGCCCGCGGCGCTGCGCTACGACCCGGCGCAGAATCCGCACGGCGCAAGGCCGACGGTGTTCGATGCGGCGGCTAACATCTACGGCGTCGATACGCGGAGCGGCTTCGCGCTGCGGCCGTTCGACAACGTCGGCGTCCAGTACGGCCTCGCGGCGCTCAAGGCGGGCGCGATCACGCCGCAGCAGTTCCTCGACCTGAACGAGCGGATCGGCGGCTACGATCAGGATGCAAACTACGCGGCCGCGCGATCGGTCGGCGACGCCGGCGCGATCAAGCGCGCGTATCAGGCGGGGCTGACGCTCGGCGGCGGCGGCGGCCTGAAGTCGATTCCGGTCTTCGACGACGGCGCGTACAACGACGAGCGCGGCTACCACTATCAGTGGTTCCACTTCGCCATTCGCGAGCGGATGGCGAAGCAGAACGGCAGCGCAGCGAACCACGTCATGTGGCGCGGCCCGGTGCAGGCCGAGCGCGCCTGGTCGGTGTTCATCGACTGGGTCTCGACGAAGGCGAAGCCGGCCGCCGCCGTCGACGGCTGCTGGACGACGAAAGAGGGCGCCGCGCCGGCGTTCGTCGCCGAGCGCCAGACCTTCGGCAGCAAACCGGACTCGCCGTGCAACGCGGCGTATCCCTCGGCGGGCTTCGCGCGGCACGTCGCCGGCGGCCCGCTCGACGCGAACATCCTGAAGTGTCAGCTGAAGCCGATTGATCCGAAAGACTACCCCGCGTCGTTCACCGCCGCCGACCTGCAGCGCCTGCGGGCGATCTTTCCGGGCGGCGTGTGCAACTGGTCGAAGCCGGGCGTCGGGCAGACGCGCGTGGTCACCTGGGCGTCGTTCGGCCCCGCGCCGGAGAATCTGGTATTCGACATCAGCCGCAACAAGACCTCGGATTGAGTCGTGGTTCCGGCGGCCGCGCGGCGGCTTCGCGCCTTTGATGAGAGGCTCTGTGGTCTCTGTGTGCGCTGCGGTTGCTTTTCCGTGATCACGAATGCAGCGTGACAGTCGCCACGATGGCGCGTTCGCTCGTGTGGTCGTGCCATAATCGCCGGCGATCAGTCCGGGAGCTACGCCATGAAATCCATTCGTGTTCTCACGCTTCTCTTCGCGCTCGGCGGCGCGTTCGGCGCACAGTCGCTGCTCGGTCGCGCGCAGCAGACGCCGCCTGCCGCCGCGGCCCCCGGCCCGTTCGACACGCTGCACTTCCGTCCGATCGGTCCGGCGTCGATGTCGGGCCGCATCTCCGATCTCGCCGTCTACGAGCCGAACCCGTCGATCTATTACGTCGGCACCGCCCACGGCGGCGTCTGGAAGACGACCAACGCCGGCACGTCGTTCGAGCCGCAGTTCCAGGATCAAGGGCTCATCTCGATCGGCGACGTCACCGTGTCGCAGAGCAACCCGGATCTCGTCTGGGTCGGCGCCGGCGAATCGAACAACCGCCAGAGCACGTCGTGGGGCGACGGCGTCTACAAGTCGACCGACGGCGGCAAGACGTGGGCGCACATGGGGCTGCTGACGTCGCGCTTCATCAACCGCATCGTGATCGATCCGCGCAACAACGACGTCGTGTTCGTCGCGGCGACCGGCAGCCTCTGGGGTCCCGGCGGCGAGCGCGGGGTCTACAAGACGACCGACGGCGGCAAGAGCTGGAAGCAGGCCCTGAAGGTGGACGAGGACACCGGCGCGAACGATCTCGTGATGGACGCCACCAACAACAGGATCCTCTACGCGTCCACGTATCAGCGCCGCCGCACGCCGTGCTGCATGAACGGCGGCGGCCCGGGCAGCGGCATCTGGAAGTCGACCGACGCCGGCGAGACCTGGACACGGTTCAAAGGCAACGGCCTGCCAGACGGCCCGCTCGGCCGCATCGGCCTCGACATCAGCCGGCGCCGCCCGAACATTCTCTACGCGCTCATCGAAGGCCCCGTGCCGAACGCCGGACGCGGCGGCACGCCCGACGAAGCGCCGCAGGGCGGCGGCCGCGGCGCCGAGACGGCGACCGCCGTCACCGCGACGACGGCGACCGGCCTCTATCGCACCGACGACGCCGGCGCAACGTGGAAGAAGGTGAACGACGAGAACGCGCGCCCGATGTACTTCAGCCAGGTGCGCGTCGATCCGAACGATCCCGACGTGATCATCTACGCCGGCGTGAAGCTGCACTACTCGACCGACGGCGGCCGGACCGTGACGCTCAACGCGACGAAGACGATTCACGACGACGTGCACGCGATCTGGATCGATCCGGCGAACTCGCAGCACGTGATCATCGGCAACGACGGCGGCGTCGCGGTGAGCTGGGATCAGACCAGGACGTGGACCTTCATCCCGAACCTGCCGGTCGGCCTCTTCTACCACGTCAGCGTCGACAACGCGTCGCCGTTCAACGTCTGCGGCGGCATGCAGGACAACTACGTCTGGTGCGGGCCGAGCCAGGTGCGCGGCTCCGCCGGCATCGCCGGCTTCCACTGGGCGACGATGCAGGGCGGCGACGGCTTCGTCGCGCTGCAGGATCCGAACGACTTCCGCACGGCGTACAGCGAATCGCAGGACGGCAACATGGTGCGCATCGATCGCATCACCGGCGAGACCGTCTCGATGCGGCCCGTCGCGCCGCCAGGCGAGCAGCCGTACCGCTGGAACTGGGACACGCCGTTCATCCTCTCGCCGCACAACTCGTCGGTGCTCTTCGCCGGCGCGAACCGCGTCTTCCGCTCGTCGAACCGCGGCCAGACGTGGGAGGCGGTCGGCGGGGACCTCACGACGAACACGAACCGCGACGACGTCGCGACGATGGGCGTGAAGGGCAGCGAGATCAACATCGCGAAAAACGACGGCATCGTCGCATGGGGAACCGTCATTTCGCTGGCGGAGTCGCCCAAGCGCGCGAACCTGCTCTATGCGGGCACCGACGACGGCCAGGTCCAGGTGTCGCGCGACGGGAAGCAGTGGGTCAACGTCACGGCGAACATTCCGAACGTCCCCAAGGGTTTGTGGGTCTCGGAGGTCGCGCCGTCGCGCTTCGACGAGGGAACGGTGTACGTGACGTTCGACGGCCATCGATCCAACGACTTCGAGACCTACATCTACGTGAGCCACGACTACGGGCAGACGTGGCAGGCGGCAAGCGGCGGCCTGCGCGGGCAGGTGGTGAAGACGATCACCGAGGATCAGAAGAACCCCGACGTGCTCTACCTCGGCGCCGAGACCGGGTTGTTCGTGTCGATCGATCGCGCGAAGAGCTGGACGCGCGTGAAGGCGAACCTGCCGACCGTGCGCATCGACGAGATCACGGTGCAGCCCCGCGACAACGCGATCGTGCTTGCGACGCACGGCCGCGCGCTGTGGGTGCTCGATCATCTCGAGCCGATCCAGGAGTACGCCGCCGCGCGCGCGGCCACGGAGTCGAAGCTGTTCACGCCGCCGCCCTACGCGGTGTACCGCCGGCCCGCGCGCGATCGCAACTACGAGTTCTGGGGCGACCAGGTCTTCTACGGCGAGAACCCGCCGGCGGCGGCGGTGATCTCGTGGATCAACCCGCGCCAGGTCGGCGACGTGCGGCTGAAGATCGCCGACTTCGCCGGGCGCGACGTGCGCGAGATCGCGGGCACCGTGCTGGCGAAGAGCAACGGCGAGGGGCTGCAGACGGCGTGCTGGGATCTGCGCGTGCAGCCCGCGCCGCCGCTGCCCGCTGCGGCCGGGGGGCGTGGACGAGGCGCGCGCGGCTCGACAAGCTCACCGCAAGGGGGTGCAACGCCGGAAGCGCCCGCGGCGCCGGCGGGGACGACCGCTGAAGATCGCACGACGTCGCCCGCCGGCGGGCGGCAGGCCGAGAATCCGCCGCCGGAGCAGACGACGCCCGAGCCGAGCCCGTTCGGCGCCGGCTGCGGCGGCCCCGGCGGATTCGGCGGCGGCGGTTTCGGCGGCGGCCCGACGACGGCCGGTCCCTTCGTCCTCTCCGGCAGCTACAAAGTGTCGCTCGTCGTCGACGGGAAGACCGTCGACGCCAAGATGCTGCGCGTGAACGACGACCCCGACGTCGCGCTGACCGCGGTGGAGAAGAAGCGCATGTTCGATCAGGCGATGGAGATGCACGCGCTGCAGGCGCGCGTCACCGACGCCGCGATCGCGCATCGCTCGCTCGCGCAGCAGCTCGCGCAGCTCGGGGACACGCTCGGCGGACGCGCCGACGTGCCGGCGGACGTCAAGAGCGCGTTCGACGCGGTGAAGAAGGAGGTCGATGCGCTCGCGCCGAAGCTCGCCGTGCCGCAGGGCGGCCGCGGCGGCGGCGGCGGCGGGCGCGGCGCCGCGAACGAGAGCCTGCTCACGAAGGTCGGCCAGGCGAAGAACGGCCTGATGGCCGGCATGTCGCCGGGCGAGCAGACGACGTCCGCTTACGCGGACGTGAGGACGAACGCGCCGAAAGCGATCGCGGATCTGAACGCCGCGATCGCGAAGGCGACGCCGCTCGCGGCGTCGCTGGCGAAGTTCAACCTGACGCTGAACGTGCCGCAGCCCGTGAAGGCGGACACGCCCGCGCCGGCGCGTCGTTCGACGAATAGTTCCCGAGGGTAGGGCGCGCGGGAAAGCAACCGCAGAGCACGCAGAGCGCGCAGAGATTCGTTTCTCTTTGCGCCTCTGTGTCCTCTGTGGCCTGACCTACCTGACCTACCTGACCCACCAGACCCGCCCGACCCGCCCGACCTGCCCGTCACGGCATCCGCAGCACGATCGCCGGATTGATCTTCGTCGCGCGCCGCGACGGAAGCCACGTCGCCAGCGCCCCGACGACGCACACGATCGCAACGGGCACGACGAACGAGGGCCAGTCCGGATCGTAAACGCCGCCGGCGCCGCCGCTCGCGCGGACGATGCGCGACAGCGCGAACGTCAGCCCCACGCCGCACGCGCTGCCGGCCAGCACGAGCCGCAGGCTGTGCGCGCTGACCAGCCGGACGAGATCGCGGCCGGTCGCGCCGATGGCGACGCGCACCGCGAGCTCGCGCGAACGCCGCGTGATCGCAAACGCCAGCACGCCGTAGATGCCCGCCGTCGTCAGCAGCATGCCGATCGCGATGAGCGGCACGAGCGGCGCCGTCCCGACGAGTAGCTCCTTCGCGCCGACGATCGTGATCTCCTCGTAGGTGAACGCGCCCGCGACGAGCGTGCCGGCCAGGCCGCGCCGGATCTCCTGGCGCAGCGTCTGCGCGAGCGGCGCCGGATCGCCGCCCGCGCGCACGAGCAGGCGCAGCTGCTTCGCGTCGGCGCCCTCGAGCGCCATCGGCACGAAGAGCCTCGGCGCGGTGTGCGGCAGCTGGAACTGATGGTTCGCGTAGTCGCCCGCCACGCCGACGACGTCGAGCGTCGCGCCGTTCTCGACGCGGACGCGGCGTCCGACCGCGTCGGCGCCGCCGAAGAGCGCTTTCGCGAGCGCCTCGTTCACGATCGCGACTCGGCCCGCCGGTGCATCGGTGGACGCGAAGTCCCGTCCCGCGACGAGCGGCACGCCGAGCGTCGCGAAGAGCGCCGGCGTCGCGGCGATGCGCTCGCCCACGACTTCCGCGGCCGAGGTGCCGTCGGCGCGCAGCCGCTGCATGATTCCCGCGCCCATGAACGGGACGCCGGTCGCGGCCGCGGCCGACGCGACGCCGGGAATCCGCCGCACGACGTCGAGCGTCTCGGCGACGTGAATCCCGCGCGTGTTCTCGATCTGCGCGGCGAAGAGCGGCCGCCGATCGAATCCCAGGTCGGCGTCCATCGTCCGCTGGTAGCCGTTGATCATCCCGCCGAGCTCGACGAGCAGCGCGATCGTCACCGTGATCTCGACGACGACCAGCGCGTGGCGCCATCGCTGGCGGACGCGATCGGACGACGCGAGGGAGTTCAGCGGGTTGGCTTCGAGCCGCCGCGTTTCGTACAGCGCCGGCGCCGCGCCGGCCGCGATGCCCGACGCCACGGTGATCACGGCGCATTGCAGCAGCAGCCACGGATCGATCGACAGGTCGAAGCGCGCGAGGTTCACGCCCGCCCGGTGCACGACGATCCCGCGCAGCGCGAACGTCGTCGCGACGCCGAGCGCGCCGCCGGCCGCGGCGAGCACGACCGACTCGGTGAGCAGCGCGCGGACGATCCGGCCGCGGCTCGCGCCAAGCGACGCGCGGATCGCTATCTCGTGCTCGCGCGCGGTCCACTGCGCGATCATCAGGATCGCGACGTTCGCGCAGGCGATGAGCAGCGTCAGCGCCACCGACGCGCCCAGGACGTAGGGCAGCAGGATCGACATCGACGCGCCGAGCGGCGTGCCTTCGACGCCGCGCGCGACGACGCGGCGCTGCCGTTCGCCGGCGGGCAGGCGCGCGGTGTCGGCATCGAGCGTCGGCTGCAGCGCCGCGGCGAGCGACGCGTGGCTCATGCCCGGCGGGCGGCGCGCGACGGCCAGCACGAGGTCGTCGCGCGTGAGACGCGCCGGATCGAGCGGAACCCAGATCGCCGCGTTCATCTCGGCGAACCAGAATTCCTCGGGCATCACGCCGGCGACGACGTGCGGATCGCCGTCGATCCAGATCGTGCTGCCGATGGCGTCCGGGCGATCCTCGAAGAGCGCGAACCAGACGCGGCGGCTGAGGAGCGCCGGCGGCGGCGCGCCAGGCCGCGGCGGCGCATCGGCGAACGTGCGTCCCCTGGCGGCGCCGACGCCGAGGACCGCGAAGAGGTCGGGCGAGGCGCGGCGCACCCGGACGTTCTCGGTCCGATCGCCGACGCGCACTTCGCGCGCGCGTCCGGGTGTCGCCGCGGCGATGGCGACGCCGGGCATCGCCGTCCGCCACGCGCCGTAGACCGTGCCGGGCACGGTCGATTCGTACGGATAGATGCCGCCCGCGCGATCGGGACGCGCCACCAGGACGAGCGACAGCGCCGCCGGCTCGCGATACAGGCGCGGCGGGTTGCGGAACACGGCGTCGCGCACCATCAATGTGGTCGTCGTCGCGCCGATGCCGAAGGCGAGCGAGACGACGGCGACGAGCGCCGCCACCGGGTAGCGGACGATGCTGCGCGCGGCGCCGAGGACGTCCTGGCGCAGATGGTCGAGCCATGGGGCGCGGTGCGAGTCGTAGTAGCGCTCTTCGGCGGCGGCGACGCTGCCGAACGTCTTGCGCGCCGTGAGCCGCGCCTCGTCCGGTCGCATGCCGGCGGCGATCAGCCGATCGGTCTCGTGATCGAGGTGCGACTGGATCTCACGCGAAAAGTCGTCGTCGGGGCGGCGCGTCCGCATCGGCTGTCTCTCTTGGGTGGTTATTCTACCCGAGCGGAGGCTATACTGACGGCAGGGATGTCGATTCGCAAACGCGCCGACGAATACTCCGCCCACCTGCAGGGAACGCTCGACCTGCTCATCCTCCGCACGCTGATCCTCGGGCGGCAGCACGGCCAGGGCATCGCCCGGCTGATCCAGCACCAGTCGGACAACGTGCTCATCGTGGATCACGGTTCGCTCTATCCCGCGCTGCAGCGGCTCGAGGCGCGCGGCGCGATCGCCGCCGCATGGGGCGTCTCGGACAGCAACCGGCGCGCGCGCTTCTACACCCTCACCAGGAAGGGGCGCGCGCAGCTGGTGCGCGAGCAGAGCGAGTGGCACAAGATCGCCGCCGCCATCGCGCGCGTCCTGCGTTCCTCGCCGGCGTAGCTAGCACGAAGACACGAAGCCGAAGGCGCGAATAAAACGAAGATCACGAGGAAGAGTTAATGTACAAAAGAATTCTTCGTGTCTTCGTGCGTCTTCGTGTCTTCGTGGTTCCGCGCGCGCTTCAAGGGGACAGCTCCATGGCTCGACAGATCGTTTTCGCGCTCCTCCTCGCTGCCGCCGCGGTGATTCCCGCGTCGGCGCAGGTCGACGCGCGCATGTTCCGCCAGCCGGCCGTGTCGGCCGACAAGATCGCGTTCGTCTACGCCGGCGACATCTGGCTCGTGCCGAAGGGCGGCGGCGCGGCCGTCCGCCTCAGCTCGCCCGCCGGCGAGGAATCGTTTCCGCGCTTCTCGCCCGACGGGACGCAGATCGCCTTCAGCGCCGATTACGACGGCAACACGGATGTCTACGTCGTGCCGACCTCGGGCGGCGAGCCGGCGCGGCTCACGCACCACCCGATGCCCGATCGCGTCGTCGGCTGGCATCCCGACGGCAGGCGCGTGCTCTTCGCGTCGGGCCGCGAGAGCGGCCGCCAGCGGTACAACCAGTTCTTTCTCGTGAGCGTGGACGGCGGGATGCCGGAGAAGCTGCCGGTGCCCTACGGCGAGTTCGGCGCGTTCTCGCCCGACGGCGCAGGCTTCGTCTACATGCCGATGTCGCAGGACTTCCGCAACTGGAAGCGCTATCGCGGCGGCTGGGCGCCCGACATCTGGCTCTTCGATCTCAAGAGCTTCGCGTCGCGCAACATCACGAACAACCCGGCGAACGACGCGCAGCCGATGTGGTACCGCAACACGATCTATTTCATCTCCGATCGCGGCCCGGAGCAGCGCAACAACATCTGGGCGGAGGATCTCGCGAGCGGCGCCGTCCGGCAGATCACGCAGTACAACGACTTCGACATCACGTTCCCCTCCCTCGGGCCCGACGCGATCGTCTTCCAGAAGGGCGGACGCCTCTATCTGCTCAACCTGCCGGGCGAGAAAGTCTCCGAAGTCCAGATTCGCGTCGTCACCGACCAGTCGACGCTGCGCGCGCACAGCGCCAAGGCGACCGATCTCGTCGCCGCCGCGTCGGTGTCGCCCACGGGGCGCCGCGCCGCCTTCGAGGCGCGCGGTGACGTCGTCACCGTGCCGGCGGAGCACGGGGCGGTGATCGACGTGACGCGGACCTCCGGCGTCGCGGACCGCTACCCGCGCTGGTCGCCGGACGGCCGCACGATCGCCTACTGGAGCGATCGCAGCGGCGAGTACGAGCTGACGTTCCGCTCGGCCGACGGCGGCGGCGCCGAACGGAAGGCGACGTCGCTCGGGGCCGGCTTCCGGTACCCGGCGCACTGGGCGCCCGACAGCAAGAAGCTCGCGTTCATCGATCAGGCGATGCGCATCCGCATCTACGACGATGCGAGCGGCAAGACGACGGAAATCGACAAGAGCCCCGACTGGATCGCGCACGACGATCTCGAGGCGTTCCGCTTCCGCTGGTCGCCCGACTCGCGCTGGCTCGCCTACGCGCGGCCCGCGAGCACCAGCAATTCGGCGATCTTCCTCTACGACACGAAAGCGGGAAAGCTGCACCAGGCGACGAGCGGCTACTTGAACGATCGGCAGCCGGCGTTCGATCCCGAGGGCAAGTATCTCTTCTACGCGTCGGATCGCGCGTTCGATCCGGTCTACGGCACGTTCGACAACACGTGGACCTACGCGAACCCCACGCAGCTCGTCGCCGTGCCGCTGCGCGCCGACGTCAAGTCGCCGCTCGCGGCGCGCAACGACGCAGAAGGCGATCGCGACAAGGACGCAGAGGAGGCAAAGGCCGCAAAGAAGGATGACAAGCCGGTGGAGAAGCCCCCGGCGCCTTCGAACGTCGACATCGATCTCGATCGCTTCGAGGCGCGCGGCGTCGTGCTGCCGCCGGCGTCGGGCAGCTACGCGAACCTCGAGGCCGTGAAGGGCAAGCTGCTCTATCGCCGCACGCCACGCGCGGGGCTGCACGACGAGAAGAGCCCGATCGTCTACTTCGACTTCGACGAGCGGGAGGAGAAGACGATCCTCGACGATGCCGACGGCTTCGAGTCGACGTTCGACGGCAAGAAGCTGCTCGTCGCGAGCAAGAAGAAGTTCGCGATCGTCGAGGTCAAGGAGAAGCAGAAGTTCGAGCATCCGATGAACCTCGACGACATCGAGGTGCCCGTCGATCCGCGCGCCGAATGGAAGCAGCTGTTCCTCGACACGTTCCGCTTCGAGCGCGACTTCTTCTACGACCCGGGGATGCACGGCGTGAACTGGTCGGCGTTGAAGGAGCGCTACGCCACGCTGCTCGACGACGCCGTCACGCGGTGGGACGTCAACTGGATCATCGGCGAGTTCCTCGGCGAGCTGAATGCCTCGCACACCTATCACGGCGGCGGCGATCTCGAGAGCGGGCCGTCGAAGTCGATCGGCATGCTCGGCGTCGACTGGGAGATCGCCAACGGCGCCTATCGCATCAAGCGGATCATCCGCGGCGGGCCGTGGGACACGAGCGTCCGCTCGCCGCTCGACGAGCCGGGCGTGAACGTGAAGGAAGGCGAGTACGTGCTCGCGGTGAACGGCCGTCCGGTCGACACGAAAGCGGATCCGTGGGCGAGCTTCGAGGCGCTCGGCCAGAAGACGGTCGTGCTGACGGTGAACGGATCGCCGTCGGCGAGCGGCGCGCGCCAGGTCGTCGTCACGTGCCTGGACAGCGAGATCGAGCTGCGCTTCCGCGCGTGGATCGAGGAGCGGCGGCAGCTGGTCGACAAGGCGACGAGCGGCAGGGTGGGCTACGTCTACGTGCAGAGCACCGGCACCGACGCGCAGAACGAGCTGATGCGGCAGTTCATGGCGCAGTGGAAGAAGGAGGGCCTCGTCATCGACGAGCGCTGGAACAGCGGCGGGCAGATTCCCGATCGGTTCATCGAGCTGCTGCACCGGCCGATCCTGTCGTACTGGGCGGTGCGCGACGCGCCGCCGCAGCAGTGGCCGCCGGTGGCGCACCGCGGCGCCGAGGTGATGTTGATCAACGGGTGGAGCGGATCGGGCGGCGACGCCTTCCCGTTCTACTTCCGCGAGGCGGGGCTCGGGCCGCTGATCGGCACGCGCACGTGGGGCGGCCTCATCGGCATCAGCGGCGCGCCGGGGCTCGTGGACGGCGGCGGCGTCACGGTGCCGACCTTCCGCATGTACGACCCCACCGGCAAGTGGTTCGCAGAAGGGCACGGCGTCGATCCGGACATCCCGGTGGACGAGGATCCGGCGCAGCTCGCGAAGGGCATCGATTCGCAGCTGCAGCGCGCGATCGATGAAGTGACCAAACGGATGGGCGCGCTGCCGAAGCCGCCGCCGCAGCCGGCGTTCGAGAAGCGGACGCCGTAAAGCCGGGGATTGGGGATTGGGGATTGGGGATTGGCGGAGCCTTGGGCGTTTCGAGTGATTACAACTGCGTTAGATGCCGTCGAAAAACGGTAACGCTCCCAATGCCCAACCGCCAGTCACCCAATCCCCAATCCCCAGTCCCCAATCCCCCGCACTTATGGCATAATCTCCGGGACATGTTCCGCGGCCTGGCACTTATCCTCCTCCTTACCAGCGTCGGCATTAACCTGCCGACGTGCACGGGGTGATGTAGCCAGGCAGCTGTAATAAAGAGCGCGACCAAAAAAGGGCCATCACCTCCAAAAAGGTGATGGCCCTTTTGTTGTTTTTACGCCGGTTCGGCAGGCCCAATCCGTGCACTGTCGGTCCGGCGGCGACGAACCGAAAACCAGAGGGAGACTGCAGATGAACGCCCCGAGATCCGAATCGCCAACCCGCCCGCGGCCGACGCAGACGTTCTGGCCGGGCACGCGGCAGCCCTCGGTCGCCGCCCAACCGCCGCGCACCGCCGACGCGCACGCCGACGAGAAGCGCGACGAGGAGCCGGCGGAGCATGAACCGGGATACGGCCACGGCGTGTAATTAAGAATTAAAGAATTTAGAATTAGGAATTCGTGATCACGGCTGCCGCGATGCCACGCTGTGTGACAGCGTGACGACGAATTCCAAGTTCCAAATTCTCAATTCTTAATTGCGTCCGTGCACACGCTCCTCATCCTCTCGCGCCATGCGCGCGAGTACCATCGTCTGATTGCGGCGGCCGACCTTCCCGATCTCGCCATCATCTCGACGACCGATCCCGCCGACGCCCTGGCGCGCGGCGCGGACGCCGATCTCGCGTTCGGCGAGCCGTCGCTCCTCCGCCAGATTCTTCCCGCGCTCGGCGCGCTTCGCTGGCTGCAGGCGACGTGGGCCGGCGTCGAGCCGCTGCTCGATCCGGCGCTCGGCCGCGGCTACACGCTCACCAACGCGCGCGGCGTCTTCGGCGCGCTGATGTCGGAGTACGTCTTCGCGTACGTGCTCGCGCACGAGCGGCGGCTGCTCGAGAAGTATCGATCGCAGCTCGAGGGCCGCTGGGATCCGGCGCCGCCCGGCTCGCTGCGCGGGAAGCGGATCGGGCTGCTCGGCGTCGGCACGATCGGCGCGGCGCTCGCGCGCACGGCGAAGCATTTCGGCATGCGCGTCCACGGCTACACGCGCGAGAGCGAAGGGTCGACCGACGTCGACGTCTATTTTCACGGCGATCGCCTGCGCGAGTTCGCCGCGGATCTCGACTACGTCGTCGCGGTGATGCCGGCGACGTCGCGCACGCGCCATCTCGTGGACGAGGCGTTCCTGCGCGCGCTGCCCGCGCGCGCCGTCTTCGTCAATCCCGGCCGCGGCGGCGTCGTCGACGAGACGGCGCTCGCGTCCGCGCTCAGCGCCGGCCGCCTCGCGGGCGCGGTCCTCGACGTCTTCGAGCAGGAGCCGCTGCCGGCGGCGCACGCCTTCTGGCGCACGCCGAACCTGCTCATCACGTCGCACACCGCCGCGCTCAGTTTCCCCGAGGACATCGCGCCGCTCTTCATCGAGAACTACCGGCGACTGCTGCGCGGCGAGCCGCTCGCGTACCGCGTCGACTTCGAGCGGGGGTACTGACCTCGAGCCGCCGGCTGACGATCGACGCAGATCGCGCAGAGCTCGCAGAATCACGTCGTACCAAAGAAAGTCTGCGGACTGCGGGCTCTGCGTTGACCGTCGTCCGTCACGCCTCCGCCGACACGGCCGCGATGAGCGCCTTGATGTAGCCGAACGTGAACGCGAACGCCTGGAAGCCGCGCGCGTCGCCGGCGATCGACGGCACGTGGTCGGGCATCATCATCCCGTCGAAGCCGACCTCCCTGTACACGCGCATCGCCTTCAGCATGTCGACGTCGCCGTCGTCGATGAACGTCTCCCGGAAGTCGAGGAAGCCGCCGCGGATGTTGCGGAAGTGCACGTTGAAGATCTTGCCGCGGCTGCCGAAGTAGCGGATCACGTCGAAGATCTCCTCGCCCGGCGTGCGCAGCATCTCCGACACGGTGCCCTGGCAGAAGTTCAGCCCGTGGTACGGGCTCTCCGCGATCGTGACGAAGCGCTTCAGGCCGTCGACGGTGCCGAGCACGGTGTGCACGCCGCGGTAGCCGCGGTCGGCCGGCATCGCCGGGTCCTGCGGGTGGAACGCCATCTTCACCTTGTATTCGGTCGCGACCGGCATCACGCGCTCGAGGAAGTACGTCACGCGCTCCCAGTACGCGTCGGCGCTCACGGGCCCCGCCTTCGTCAGCGGCGGATCCTGCTTCGCCTGGTCGTAGACGAACGTGCTGTAGTCGGCGCCGCCGCGCCCCTTGGTCGACGGCGTGCGGACGACGCCGATGTAGGTGAGGTTGTATTTGAGGCCCGGGATGCCGGCGCGCGCCGTGTTGCGGATCATCTGGCAGACGTCGTCGATCTCGCGGTCGCGCTCCGGGCTCTTGCCGAGCATGATGTTCGGCATCTCGAACTTCTCGATCTCGTTCGAGCTGAGCGGCAGCGGCACGAGGTCGAGCGTGATGCCGAAGGATTCGACGCGCTCGCGCAGGCGCGACAGCGCGTCGACCGACCACTTGTCGTCCATCCGCTCCGACGGCAGGCGGCTGCAGATGTGATTGACGCCGAACGCCGCCATGTACCGGAGGATCTCGTCGCTGTCGCCGTGCTGCGTGCCGACCTTCATCAGCGCCTTGCGCGGCGTCTCGCGTCGGGCCGCCGCGCGCTGCGGCGCGGCCAGAACCGCCGATTCGGCCGCCGACGCGCCGGCCGCCAGCCCCGCTCCCGCCAGCCGCACGAAATCTCGTCGCTTCATGGTGCGGCGATTATACTGACGCACCATGCGCAGGAGCCTGCCGTCGATCGCGCTGGCGTGCCTTCTCCTGTCCGCCGCGCTCGGCGCGCAAGTGGACAGACCACTCGGCATTCACGTCATCGACGTCGAGGGCGGCCAGTCGACGCTCTTCGTGCTGCCGACCGGCGAGTCGATGCTCGTCGACGCCGGCTGGGCCGGTTTCGACGGCCGGGACGCCGGCCGCATCGAGGCGGCCGCGAAGAAGGCCGGCCTCTCGCGCATCGACTTCCTCGTCGTCACGCACTATCACGCGGATCACGTCGGCGGCGTCGCGCCGCTCGCCGCGCGGCTGCCGATCCGCACGCTCGTCGATCACGGGCCGACGGTCGAGACCGGCGATCAGCCGGCGGCGCTCTACAAGACCTACGAAGACGTGCGCGCGAAGGGCCGCCACGTCGTCGCGCGGCCCGGCGAGTCGCTGAAGGTCGGCGATCTCGACGTGCGGTTCGTCTCCGCCGCCGGCGATCTGATCAAGACGCCGCTCGCGGGCGCCGGCGCGCCGAACCCGCTCTGCGGCGCCTACACGCCGAAGGATCCCGATCCGACGGAGAACGCGCGATCGGTCGGCATGCTCATCACCTACGGCCGCTTCCGCATGATCGATCTCGGCGATCTCACGTGGAACAAGGAGCACGACCTCGCGTGCCCGAACAATCTGATCGGCACCGTCGATCTCTATCTGACCACGCACCACGGGATGAACATCTCGGGCGTACCGGCGCTGGTGCACGCGCTGAAGCCGCGCGTCGCCATCATGAACAACGGCGCGCGCAAGGGCGGCACGCCGGAAGCGTGGCAGACGGTGCACGACTCGCCGGGCCTCGAGGATCTGTGGCAGCTCCACAAGGCGGTCGCGGGCGGCGAGCACAACGCGCCCGACGCGCGCATCGCGAACCTCGACGAGACGACCGGCTACGAGCTCACGGTGAACGCGCGGCGCGACGGCAGCTTCGAGGTCGTCAACGCGCGCACCGACGAGCGGAAGCGCTACGACAAAAAGTAGGAGGCTCGCATGATGAAACGCACGTACCTCGCGCTGGGCGCCGCGGCCATCTTCGCCGCCGGCTTCTCGCTCGGCAGCACAATGCAGAACGCTTCGGTGGCGCACGCGCAGGCCGGCAAGGTCTACGAGCTGCGCACCTACACGGCGCCCGAGGGGAAGCTCGGCGATCTGCACGCGCGCTTCCGCAACCACACGATGCGCATCTTCGACAAGCACGGCATGAAGAGCGTGGCGTACTTCTCGCCGCAGGACGCGCCGCTCTCGCAGAACACGCTCATCTACATCCTCGAGCACCCGAGCCGCGACGAGGCGAAGAAGCACTGGGCCGAGTTCTCCGCGGATCCGGAGTGGAAGAAGGTCTCCGAGGAGTCGCAGAAGGACGGCCGGATCGTGACGAAGGTGGAGTCGGTGTTCATGACGCCGACCGATTACTCGCCGATGAAATAGCGGAGAGGAGGACGGAATGACGCGCGTGGCGGTGCTTCTCTGGCTCGTGTTCGCCGGCGTGGTGGCGGCGCAGCAGGCCAACGCGCCGCGTTTCACCGGCAAGTCCGACGTGATGGACGGCAAGGATCTGACGATCGCGCGGCGGCACTTCGATGCGGGCGCGCGGACGTTCTGGCACAGCCACGACAAGGGGCAGCTGCTGCTCGTCGAGCAGGGCCGGATGCGCGCGCAGAAGAAGGGCGAGCGCGTCCGCGACTACGGCGTCGGCGAAACCGACTACACGCCGCCCGACATGCCGCACTGGCACGGCGCCGCGCCCGACGGACCGCTGGTGCAGATCAACGCCCAGTTCGGCGGCGGCACCAAGTGGCTCGAGGAAGTCACCGACGCCGAGTACGCCGCGAAGCGGTGATTCGCGTCGTGCGCCTCGGCGCGCCGCGATCGAAGGGCGAGGGGCCGCGGCTCGGCACGGTGCGGCGGCCGCCGCGCGGCGTCAGGAAAGCCGACCACGCGCGGCTCGACTACTACGACGTGTGGCTGCCGGATCTCGCGCCGACCGCGGCGCTGGTGTCGTGGGCGCAGGCGGAGCCGTGGAGCGATCGCCGCTGGGCGCGGTTCGCGCGCCGGTACCGCGCCGAGATGCGCCAGCCGGCCGCCGAACGGCTGATCGCGCTGCTCGCCGCGCTTTCGCACGCCGCCAACTTCAGCGTCGGCTGTTATTGCGAGGACGAAGCGCGGTGTCATCGATCGCTGCTCGGCGATCTGCTCGCCGGCGCCGGCGCGCAAATCGACACCGCGAAATTAAGAATTAAGGGAATTAAGAATTAAGAATGCGTTGTCGCGCTGTCTCGACCGCGAACACGAATTCTGAATTCTTAATTCCTAATTCTTAATTACGCGTCACGGTTCACCCTTCCCGTAGCGCCTGCGCCGGATCGATCGAGCAAGCGCGCCACGCGGGCACGATCGACGCCATCGCCGCGATCGCGGCGAGCAGCAGCGCGACGACAGCGAGCGTCGACGCGCTCGTCGTCTGATACCCGGTAAACTGCCCGCCGCCGCCGCCCGAGGTCGCTTTCGCGAACGCGAAGATGCAGACGAAGCCGGCGGCCGTCCCGAGCGAGACGTGCATGGCGGCCTGGCGCGCAACCATCGACACGATGCGCCCCTCCGTCGCGCCGAGCGCCACGCGGACGGCGATCTCGCGCGTCCGCTGCAGCATCGCGTGCGCGATCACCGCGTACAGCCCGACGCCGGCGAGCGCGACCGCGAGCGCGGCGATGCCGTAGAGCAGCAGCTCCGACACGCGTCCGTTCCACTGCGCGCCTTCGATCGCGGCGGCCATCCCCATCGTCCGGTACAGCGGCAGCTCGCGATCGACCTCGTCGAGCGCCGCGCGAAGCGCCGCGCCCGTCGGCGGCGAGCCGGCCGCGCCGCGCACGAGCAGCGCGGCGGACGCGGGCGGCGCCGCCGCGAGCGGAATATACACGAGCGGATCCGGATCGAACGGCTGCGTCCGCTGCCGGATCGGCGGCGCGATGCCGACGATCGTCACCGGCGGCGCGTCGGCTGCCGGCACGTTCGGCTCGGTCAGGCGGACGCGGCGTCCGACGGCCTCCTCGCCCGGAAAGAAGAGATCGACGAACCGCTGGTTGACGACGATCGATTCGTAGCCGGGGAGCCCGTCGCGATCGCCGAACGCGCGCCCGCGCGTCAGCGCGACGCCGATCGCGTCGAAGTAGCGCGCGCTCACGGTCACGCTCCACACCGTCGGCGGCGTGCGGTTCGGCGGATCGGGACGGCCGTCGACAGCGAGCGTCCGCGGCGCCGCGCCGCCGAAGGGCAGCGCGGTCGCGATCGCGACGGTCGGCGTTCCCGGCATCGACGCGAGGCGCTGCTCGACGGCGCGATAGAACGTCCGCCGCGCCTGCGGGTCGCGGTATCGCTCCGCGGGCAGCGTGATCCACGTCGTGAGAACGTTCGCCGAGCCGACGCCGGCGAACTTCCGCCCCTCGTCGAGCGCGGTTCGAAACGTCACCACGAGCGCGGCGAGCATCACCATCGTCAGGCCGCACTCGACGGCGAGGCCGATCGTCGTCCAGCGCCGGCGGCGGACGACCGCGAAGCCGCCGCGGCCGCCCGACTTGATCGCGTCGTGCACGTCGGCCGACGCGACGTGCACGGCGGGCGCGAGGCCGAACACGACGACGGTGCCGAGGCAGATGATCGCGAGCGCGCCGAAGGCGCGCAGATCGAGCGCGAAGCGCATCCAGTAGGCGAGCGTGTTCTCCGGAATGAGCGCGTTGATCACGTGCAGGCCGCCCGCCGACCATGCCGCGCCGACCGCGCCGCCGGCCAGCGCGAGGAGCGCGCTCTCGACGAGCAGCTGCCGCACGATCCGCCACCGCGACGCGCCGAGCGAGGCGCGGACGGCCATCTCGTGGCTCCGCGCCGACGCGCGCATCAGGAGCATGTTCGCGGCGTTCGTGCACGCGATCACCAAAACGATGACGCCGACGAGCGCGAACGCGATCCACACCGCATCGGTGAGGCGGCCGGTGTACCGCTCGTTGATCGTCACCGCGCTCAGCGCGATGCCGGCGTTGGTCGCCGGGAACTCGCGCGCCAGCGCCTCGGACGCCACCGCGAGCGACGCGCGAACCGCGCCGAGCGTCGCCTCGTCCTCCATGCGCGCAGACGCGTTCAGCGCGCGCGCGAGCCGGCGGTCGGTCGCGATGCCCGGCATCGCCGCGAGCGGCAGCCAGATGTCGGTGACGTTCGGAAATCGAAACGGATCGCGCATCACGCCGACGATCGTCGCCGGCGCCCCGTTCACGCGGACCGAGCGGCCGACGACCGAAGGGTCGGCGCCGTAGCGCGATCGCCACATGCCGGCGGTGAGGATCGCGACCGGCGGCGCGCCCGGTCGATCGTCGGCCGGGTCGAAATCGCGTCCGGCGAGCGGCCGTTCGCCGAGCATCCGGAACGTCGCGGCGGAGACGTAGGTCGCCAGCGCGCGATCGGGCGCGCGGTCGTCGTCGCCGAGCACCGCGGGCGCGCTCGCGAACGCCGAGACGTCGCGTACGCCGGCCGCCGCGGCGCGGATGCGCTCGAATTCGCGGTACGAGAGCGCGACGTCGCGGCCCTGCGAGTCGCGCGCGCCGAAGACGAGCACGCGGCCGACATCCGGGATCGGCAGGCCGCGCACGCAGACGGCGTCGAGGAGGACCCACTGCAGGTTCGCGGTGCCGATGCCGAGGCCGAGCACCGTCGCGACGACGATGGAGAAGGCGCGCTCGCGCGTGAAGAGCCGTACGGCGAAGCGCACGTCGCGCCCGAGGTCCTGCGCCCACGCGGGCATCCAGACGTCGCGCGCGCGATCGGCGGCGAGCGCGCCGCTGCCGAACGTCCGCCGCGCCGCGGCCGAGGCTTCCTCCGGCGGCAGGCCGTCGGCCGCGAAGCGCTGCTCGGCCATTGCGCGATGGCAGGCGAGCTCCTCGGAGAGATCGTCGTCGAGACGGCGCCACCGGAGCCAGTGGCGCACGCGGCGAAGGAGATCACGCACCGGCCTCTCCCATCGTTTGTCGATGGGAGCATGCCTGACGCTGCGTCGACTGTCAACGTGGGGATTAACCACAGAGACACGGAGACTCAGAGATCGGAGCACGACGGCGCGGATGACGTCGCGTCGCGCGCGACGACGTGCGTGCCGCGCAGTTCTCCGTCTCTCCGTGTGCTGGTGGTGCGTCGAGCCCGACGAGCGTTGGTGCGTTGCGTCGCCGGCGGGTCACCTGCGACGTGGCGACGTTGTGCGCCACGCGATAGACCCACGTGCGGAGCGAGCACCGTCCGTCGAACGAGGCGAAGCTTCGCCACAAGGCCACGTGAATCTCTTGAAGCAGGTCGAGCCGGCTGTCCGCGTCAGGTTGATACGCGCGCGCGAGGCGCTCGAGTGCCGCGCCGAACAGCGCCACAGCTTCCGCGTACAGGCTGTCTTGCCGGCAACCGATGTCGGGCGGAGGATCCGCGTTGAAGAAGGTAGTCGTTACGAGAGGGGTTTTCTTACACGCGGGTTGTCCTGATGGGCCTCGCGGCCGAATGTGTGCGCGTCGCCGATTTATCGTAAGCTACGCGCGTCGGGTGCAGCCCCGGGTGACTGGTATGACAAAACGACGCGTGCTTTTCGCCGCCGGGATCGCGGCCGCGGCGGCCGCCGCGCTGGGCGCGCAGGCGCCCGCCGAGCCCGACTGGCCGAAGGTCGAAGAAGAGACGATGCGCCACTACCAGGCGGTGCTGCGCCTCGACACCCGCAACCCGCCGGGCAACGAGCACATCGTCGCCGAGTACGTGAAGAAGGTGCTCGATGCGGAAGGCATCCCGTCGCAGATCGTCGGCTCGGACATGAACCGCCCGAACCTGATCGCGCGCCTCAAGGGAAACGGCCGCAAGCGGCCGCTCCTCATCATGGGCCACAGCGACGTCGTCACCGTGGACGACGCGAAGTGGAAGTTCCCGCCGTTCAGCGCGACGCGCGACGGCGGCTACGTGTACGGCCGCGGCACGGTGGACGACAAGGACAACCTCACCGGGTCGCTGATGACGATGCTGCTGCTGAAGCGGCAGAACGTGCCGCTCGATCGCGACGTGATCTTCGTCTCCGAGTCGGGCGAAGAAGGATCGACGGGCGTCGGCATCGGCTATCTCGTCAAGGATCATTTCGCGGACATCGACGCCGAGTACTGCCTCGCCGAAGGCGGCGGCGTCACGCGCATCGGCGGCGCCGTCAAGTACGCGACGGTGCAGACGCTCGAGAAGATCCCGCGCGGCATCGAGCTCGTCGCGCGCGGCATCTCCGGCCACGGATCGGTGCCGCTCAAGTCGAACGCGATCGTCCACCTCGCCGGCGCCGTCGCGAAGATCGGCGAGTGGCGCCCCGAGATCCGCTTCAACGAGACGACCGGCACCTATTTCCGCAAGCTCGCCTCGATCTCGCCGCCCGAGGTCGCGAAGTACTACCGCGACGTGCTCTCCACCGATCCGAAGGTGCAGAAGGCCGCCGACGACTGGCTGTTCGAGAACGAGCCGCGGCACTCGTCGATGCTGCGGACCTCGGTGTCGCCGAACATCTTCACCGGCGGCTATCGATCGAACGTGATTCCGTCGGAGGCGAAGGCGACGCTCGACGTGCGCGCGCTGCCCGACGAGAGCCCGGCGAAGTTCCTCGAGCAGGTGAAGCGCGTCGTGAACGATCCGGCGGTGGAGGTGCGCTTCACCGGGCAGAACGAGCGGCCGGCGGGGCCCGACGCGCGCCTCGACTCCGAGGCGTACAAGGCGCTCGAGGCCGCCGCCACGCGCATCTACAACACCACAACGCTGCCGACGATGAGCACCGGCGCCACCGACATGGCGCAGCTGCGCGCGAAGGGGGTGCAGTGCTTCGGCATCGGGCCGGCGACCGACATGGAGGACGGGCCGAAGGGCTTCGGCGCGCACAGCGATCAGGAGCGGCTGCTCGAGAGCGAGCTGCACCGCTTCGTCCGCTTCAACTACGACGTCGTGTTCAACCTCGCGAGCTCGCGATAGGAGGAATCGTATGCGTTATCTGATGGCCGCCGTGGCGCTGCTCTGCGGGGCGCTGGGCATCGCCGCTTTTGCGGGGCAGCCGCAGCCGCAGGCGCAGCAGCCGCCGGCGTCGCAGCAACCGGCCGTGGCCGATCCGTACGCGAACAATGCGCAGCCGGGGGCGACGCAGTTCCCGCTGGCGGCGCCGGCCGGCCGCGACAGCAACGCGCGCGCAACCGCGCCGCCCGGAGCGATGAACACCGGCGCGTTCGATCCGAAGACGTGGAAGGACGGCCACGCGTTCGATCCGCCCGCCGGCTCGAAGGTCTGGAATCCGGTGAAGCTGAAGATGCAGCGCGGCGAGAAAGTGACGGGCGGCACGCTCTTCAGCGCCACCGATCCGGCGACCTACTGCGCGATGGCGAACGCCGGCTACGACTTCATCTGGACCGAGATGCAGCACAACGATCGCGACTGGGGCGCGGTCGCGCGGATGTGGCGCACGTGTCCGTACGCGAAGGCAGTGCCCGGCGTGCGCGTCGCGTACACCGACGAGCGCGAGATCCAGCACGCGCTCGACGCCGGGGCGCTCGTCATCGTCGTGCCGACGGTCGACTCCAAGGAAGAAGCGATCGAGGCGCGCAACTGGACGTACTTCCCGCCGCTCGGCCGGCGCAGCAACGGCGGCGGCCAGGCGTTCGACGCGTCGATGTGGGGCAACGTGCCCGGCGGCTACCGCAACACGATCAACGACAACGTCGTGCTGATCGAGATGATCGAGACGCTCGAGGGGCTGAAGGACGCCGACGAGATCGCGAGCGTGCCCGGGGTGGATGCCGTCTTCGCGGCAAGCGGCGATCTCGGCAACTTCTCCGGCTTCCGACAGGGGACGCCCGACTACGAGCGCGCGATCAACATCGTCCACGACGCGGCGATCAAGGCCAGGAAGCGCCTGTGCGGGCCGTTCGCGTGGCGCGATCGGCCGGACTTCAGCTGCTTCCAGGCGGGGAGCGAAACCGCGGCCATCGCACGCGGCGTCGCCGCGGAGCTCGGGAAGCTCGCGAACACGCAAGGGAAGCCCGAGGTCGGGCCGTTCGCCGCGACTGGGACGAAGTGAGCGCCTGACGCGCGGACGACGGTCAACGCAGAACTCGCAGAGACCGCAGAGACTCTTTTGTACAAAGGGTTCTGCGAGCTCCGCGTGTTCTGCGTTGTACGTCGTCGCAGCGTAGTAGGATCGGAGGTGCCAGCCGCCCGCAAATCGTAGGAATTTCCTTATGCGCGCCGATCGTGCCACGCTCGCGCTTTGCGGTCTTTGCCTCCTTTGCGGTCTCTGCTTGCGGGCGGAGCCCCCGACGTTTTCCACCGGCAACCGCACGGTGGCCGTCTACGCGACGGTGACCGACGCGGCGGGTCGGCTCGTTCCCGATCTCCCGCGCGATCGATTCCAGGTCGACGACAACGGCAAGCGGCAGGAGCTCACCGTCTTCGCGAACGAGATCCAGCCGATCACCGTCGTCATGCTGCTCGATCGCAGCGGCAGCATGCGCGCGAACTTCGATCTCGTCGAAAAGGCGGCCGAGCAGTTCGTCGACGCGATGCTGCCGGCCGACAAGGCCCGCATCGGCAGCTTCGCGAACCGCATTCAGGTCGATCCGCCGGACTTCACGTCCGACCACGAGACGCTCGTCAAGATCCTGCGCACCGAGCTGCAGCCCGAAGGGCCGACGCCGCTGTGGAACGCGGTCAACGTCGGCATCACCGATCTGCTCCATCAGGAGGGTCGCCGGGTCGTGCTCGTCTTCACCGACGGCATGGACGCGCCGATGAACTTCAGCAACACGAACAGCAGCCTGAAGGACGTGATGAAGCGCGCCGAGGAAGAGAACGTGATGGTGTACGCGATCGGCCTCGCGGGCTCGGGCTTCCGCCGCGGACAGAGCGGCGGCTACGGCGGCGGCTACGGCGGGCGGCGTCCTGGAGGAGGCGGCGGCGGGTGGGGCGGCGGCAGGCGGCGCGGCGGCTTTGGCGGCGGGCGCGGCGGCTACGGCGGCTCCGGCGGGCGATCGTTTCAGGCCGACAAGCCGGACGATGGGCTGCCGAAGCTTGCGGCTGCGACCGGCGGCGGTTATTTCGAGTTGACGTCGACGTCGGATCTCGCGAAGACGTTCACGCGCGTCGCCGACGAGCTGCACCATCAATACGTGCTCGGCTTCACGCCCGCGGCGCTCGACGGGAAGATGCACAAGGTGGAGGTGCGCGTCGCGGCAAGCGGCGACACCGTCCGCGCGCGGCGCAGCTACCTGGCGACGGCGCCCCGATCGTAGCGGCGCCGCCGTCCGGATCACGAAGAAGAATTTCTTGTACGAAAGAACTTCGTGTCTTCGTGTGTCTTCGTGTCTTCGTGGTTCCGGCGCGCGAAGCGGCGGCGGACCCAACGCACGACGAGCGACGCCGTCGCGATGAAGAGCGCGAGCAGCACGATGGCGGCCGCCGCCGCGGCGATCGGGTGATTGAGCGCGGCGTACGAGATGCCGACCGCGACGACGTCCTCGCCGACGCTGAGCACCCAGTTGCTGAACGGCTCCGGCGACGTGTTGGCGGCCGCGCGCGTCCCCGCCTTCGTCACGTGCGTCGTCATCGCGATCGAGCCGCCGAGGAGCGCCGCCAGCGCCGTCGCGATCGGCGAGGCGGCGCCGAGCGCGGTCGCCGCCACGAGCGCGCCGCCGATCGGGCGGACGATCGTGTGCACGGCGTCCCACACCGAGTCGAACCACGGGATCTTGTCGGCGACGAACTCGACGGCGTACATCGCGAGCGCCGCCGCGATGATCGCCGGATGATCGAACGCGCGGAACTGCGGCGGGAGATCGACGAGCCGGTAGTGCGCGCAGATGCCGAGCACCGCGACGGTCGCGTAGACGTTGAGGCCGGAGGCGAACGCCAGCGGCACGACCTGCGCGAGGCCGCTCAGCATCAGTCGCCCGCCTCGAAGACGAACGGCCCCGGCGGGAGATCGACGCCGAACTCGCGCCGGGCGACCTCCGCCATCCGGTGCCGCGCGACGGGCTCCTCCGTCAACCGTCCGTCGCGATAGCGCGAGAGCGTGTCGCTGCGGAGGATGATCCGCTCGGCGCCGGCGCTGCGCTGGATGGTGAGCGACTTCCTGAAGATCGACTCCGGATGCGTCGAGGTGAAATGGTTCGCGACCTCGACGTCCCACAGCGTCTGCGCGTCGTCGGTGAACTCGTAGAGGTCGGCGTCGCCGGCGGCGTCGCGCGCGCTCAGAATCCACAAACCGCCGTCGCGGCGCAGCCGGTAGACGAAGCCGCCCTGCGCCGCGGAGGCGCCGTCGGCGAGCGGCATCGGCTCGAGGAGCCCGAGCGCGCCGAAGCCGACGTCGGCGAGCCAGGTTTCGCCGTCGAGCGGCACGCGCAGCACCATGTGCGTGCGGCACCAGCGGTGCGGCGGCCCGCGGCGCACGCGGCCGAGCAGCGTGTCGGCCGGAATCCCGATCTCGCGCAGCGCCGCCGCGAACAGCGTGTTGTGCTCGAAGCAGTAGCCGCCGCGCCCTTCGTCGAGGAACTTCCGCTCGAGATCGCAGATCGCGAGGCTGATGCGCCCGCCGGCCTGAATCGTCAGGTTCTCGAACAGGAACGTCTCGCGGTGCGCGCGGTGCAGCCGCCGCAGCGTGCCGGCGTCCGCGGCGGCCGGCGCGCGCTCCCGAATCCGCGTCAGGTACTCGTCGAGGCGCATCTGACGCGACATCATAGCTGGTAAGCCCACCCTGCCCGGCGCGCGCTGACGGAAAAGCAACCACAGAGCTCGCCGAGCACGCAGAGCTGAGGCGTGCGCGGCCCGCTTCGCGGGCCCGTCCGCACGCGCCTTATCTTCGTGTCTTCGTGATTCTTCGTGTCTTCGTGGTTCCCCTCCCCGTCTCACGGGCACGCCGCCACGGTCGATCCTCGCCGCTTCACGACGGCCGCGCGGCCGAACTGGCGGACGATGTCGATGTTGCCGCGGATGTCGCGCGGCAGCGCGTCGAGATCGTCGGTGATCGCGTACTCGAGGCTGCCGGGCAGGATCCAGCGGACCAGCGCTTTCTGCGGCTCGAACGTGTCGTCGATCGTCGCGCGCCCGGACGCGCGCGGCTGGCCGAGCACCGCGAGGTGCAGCCAGTACGCCGTGTAGCCGTCGCGCGTGAGATAGTCGACGCACGCCGGCGACAGGTTCGCGCGCGCCCATTCTCCGGCCGCGAGCACCGGCTCGGTGACGACCGGCGCCGGCCGCGGCGCCGCCGCGACGGTACGGATCGCCGCAGCGGCGGCGAGCGCGACGATCGCCCACGCTGTTCGCGCCGATCGCAGGCGCGGCGCTCTCATCGTCGCGACGCGGAAGACCGACGAGAGCAGCACCGCCGTCGCGATCGCCATCGGATAGATCGCCAGATAGAACATCTTCAGCGCCAGGTACGGCGCCGCCGCGCCGCCGGCGCGGGCGGTGAGCGTCAGCGCCGCCGCCTGCGCGCCGATCGCCAGCAGCAGCACGACGACCGGCCGCATCCGGCGACGCGCTGCCGCGAACCCGACACCGCATGCCGCGGGCGCGTAGAACCACCAGCCGACCTCGGACGGCGTCGGCCAGATCGCGAACCCGCCGGTGCCGGCCATCCGGAGGCCGCCGGGGTGGCGAACGGCGTGCATCGCGCCGATCGCCGCGATCGGCGCCGCGGCGATCATGGCGTCGACGAGCCGATCGCGGATCGATCGCTCGCCGTGCAGCAGCGCGACGACGGCGAACGCGACGAGCAGCGGTCCGATCCAGACCGGCCACGTGAGGAACGCGGCGGCGCCGAAGAGCGCGACGAGCGGCGCCGCGCCGCGCCACGGCCGCTCGTCCCACACGACGAGCGCCCACCACATCGCGAGCGCGAACAGCTCGCTCACGACCTGCGCGAGGTACGACTGCTCGACGAACGATCCGATCGAGTAGCGGTACGGCACCAGGAGCAGCACGACGGCTGCGGCGGCGAACGCGTCGCGCGGGCGATCCGCCGGCACGAAGCGGCGCGCGATCAGGAACACGAGCCCGGCTTTCAGCGCGACCGTGCACGCGACAACGCCGTAGAGGACGTGGAGGCCGTCGCGGCCGAGCCAGCGGCCCGCGAGCGCCGCGAGCAGGTGAACGCCCGGCGTGTAGTCGATCATCTCGCCCAGGTATTCGCTCAGCCGGACGTCGTGCACGAGGCGCCAGTGCCGCTCGATGTAGTCGATGAGCGCGAGATGGTGGACCAGATCGGGACCGCTGCCGGTGGGCAGCAGGCGATTCGCAGCCGCGCGCCACAGCAACGCCGCGAACGACGCGGCGACGATGGCGGCGAACGTTGCGGCGGCGCCGCGGTCGGGCGCTGCCGCGCGCCGCAGCGCGGCGAAGACCGCCGCCGCTGCCGCGAGCGCCGCCGCGAGCACCGCGAACGGCGCGATCGGCAAACCGATCCAGTCGGCCACGTACGCCGCCGCGATCGCGGAGGCGAGGAACGTCAGCGCGGACGCCGCCGCAGCCTCGGCGCCGATGAGCGGCCGTGGGGTTTCAGCGATCGACAGGGCGCGCAGAGCTTATCATCTGAGTGAGATGAGCGACCTGCGCCTCGCGCTGCGCACGCTCCGCGCGGCGCCGATCGTGACGGCGGCGGCCGTGCTCTCCCTCGCGCTCGGCATCGGCGCGAACACCGCGATCTTCTCGCTCGTCGACAGTCTGCTGCTGCGGCCGCTTCCCGTCGCCGAACCCGAACGCCTCGTCGGCCTCTCCTTCGGCAGCGCGTCCGTCGAAACGTCGGACGTCGGCTTCGCGGCGTTCGACGAGATCCGCCGCCACGACGACGCGTTCAGCGGCGCGTTCGCCTTCAGCCACTGCTGCACGCAGGCGCCGCTCACCTTCGGCGGCGAGCGATGGACGGTCGGCCGGTTCTTCGCGAGCGGCGATTTCTTCTCCACGCTCGGCCTCTCGCCGGCGGCCGGCCGCTTCTTCACCGCCGCGGACGACGTGGCGGGCGGCGGCGACGGCGGCGTCAAGGCGGTGATCAGCTACCGCTTGTGGCGCGAACGGTTCGGCGGCCGTTCGGACATCGCCGGACAGCCCGCCGTCCTCGAGCGGACGCCGGTGACGATCGTCGGCGTGGCGCCGCGCGCGTTTCTCGGCCTCGACGTCGGAAGCCGCTTCGACATCGTCGTGCCGGCGAGGACCGAGCCGACGGTGCTGCCGAGCATCGCGTTCGACGACAGCACGTCGTGGCTCACGGTGATGCTGCGGCTGCGGCCGTCGGTCTCGCGCGAAGCCGCCGAGCGGTCGCTTCGCGCCGCGCAGCCGCAGATCCGCGCGGCGTCGAGGCCGCGATCCCCTCGAGCGGGCTTCATGACGGCGCCCTTCACGCTGACGCCGATCGGCCGCGGGATGTCATCGCTGCGCGCGCGCTTCGAGCGGCCGCTGGTCGCGCTGCTCACCGTGGTGGCCGTCGTGCTCCTCGTCGCCTGCGCGAACGTGGCGAACCTGCAGCTCGCGCGCGGCGCCGGCCGCCGGCGCGAGCTGAGCGTCCGGGTCGCGCTCGGCGCGTCGCGCGCACGCCTGGCGCGCCAGATGCTCGCCGAGAGCGCGACGCTCGCCGCGGCGGGCACGATCGCGGGCATCGTGTTCGCGCGATGGGCGGCGCGCGCGATCGTCGTCCAGCTCTCGTCCGCGGATGAACCGGTCGTGCTCGATCTCACTCCCGACTGGCGCCTGCTCGGCTTCATGTCGGCGGTGATGGCCGTGTGCCTGCTGCTCTTCGGGATCGTGCCGGCGATGCGGGCGGCGGAGGTCGCGCCGATCGACGCGTTGAAAGAGCATGGCGGCGCGCCGGCCGCCGCCGCCGGCCGCTGGACCGCCGCGCTCGTCGTGTCGCAGGTCGCGCTCTCGCTGCTGCTGGTCGTCGCCGCAGGCCTGTTCGTCGCGACGTTCACGCGCCTGACGCGCGTGCCGCTCGGGTTCGATCCGAGCCGGTCGATGGTGGTCGCGCTGACGGCGCCGACGGTGCCCGCAGCCGAGCGGAACGCGCTCTACCACCGGCTCATTCGCGCCGTGTCCGAGTCGCCGGGCGTCGCGCACGCGGGCGGCACGCTCAACCCGCCGCTGACGGCGCCGCTGCACGGCGACATCGTCGTCACGCCCGCGGGCACGTCGGCGCCGCGCGCCAACGCCGTCATCGCGGAATACTCCGACATCACGCCAGGCTGGTTGGCGGCGTACGGCACCGCCGTCCGCGCGGGCCGCGATTTCGACGATCGCGACCGCGTGAGCACGCCGCCGGTGATGATCGTCAACGAGCGCCTCGCGCGCCGGCTGCGCGCGGGCGCATCCGCGGCGAGCCTGGTCGGTGCGTCGCTGATGCTGACGTTTCGGTCGGAGCAGTCCGGCGATATTCCAATCGGGATCCGGACCGTCGTCGGCATCGCGGAAGACGCCGTGTTCCGGTCGATTCGGTCGCCGGCGCCGCCGATGATCTACGCGCCGCTCGCGCAGCGCAGCGATCCGATGCTGTGGACGTACTTCTACATCACCGTGCAGGCGGCGGCGGGATCGCCCGCGCTGCTCGTCAACAGCATCACCACTGCCATGCATTCGGTGAATGCCGATCTGACGCTCGCGTTCCATCCTCTCGAGGCTCAGGTGAGTGAATCGCTGGCGCAGGATCGGCTGGTCGCGTGGCTCGCCGGGTTCTTCGGCGCGCTGGCGCTGCTGCTCGCGGCGCTCGGCCTCTACGGCGTCACCGCGCAGGCGGTCGCCCAGCGGCGCACGGAGATCGGCGTGCGGATGGCGCTCGGCGCCGCGCCGGCGCGCATCGTGCGGCAGGTGCTCGGGCGCGTCGCGGCGCTGGTGGCGGCCGGCGTCGGGCTCGGAATTGTCGCGAGCGTGTGGCTCGCGCGATTCGCGGCGGCGCTGTTCTACGGCATCGGCCCGCGCGATCCGGCCACGCTGGCCGGCGCAGCGATCGCGCTCGCCGCCGTGGCCGCCGCCGCCGCATGGGCGCCGGCGCGCCGCGCATCGTCGATCGATCCCGCGCAGGTGTTGCGCGGTAATTAAGAATTAAAAGAATTCGGAATTAAGAATTCGTCGTGACAGCGTGACAACGAATTCTTACTTCTTAATTCCTAATTCTTAATTTCCCCCCGCAGGTGCCCAATCGCGATCTCGCCAAAATGGGCCGCCTGCGGACCGAAGATCGGCCCGTGGCCGCCGTACGGCACGACCCACAACGCCGAGCCCGGGATACCGCGGTGCAGCTCGAACGCCAACTCCACCGGGTAGAACGGATCGCGATCGCCGTGGACGACGAGCGTGCGCGCGGCGATCGTCGCGAGCAGCGGCGGCGTGAACGCCATGTCGTCGTAGCTCGAGGCGAAGCCGCGCGTCATCTCCCACAGCGCGCGAATCTGATCGTCGCCGTGCACGTGGCGCGCGCGCAGCGCGGTCCACTCCGCCTCCGACAGCCGATCGGCGTCGAACTGCGCCATCGCCGCGCGCACCTGCGCCGGAAAGTACGGCGCGGCGCTCACGAGGACCATCGCCTCGACGCGCTCGCGATCGGCGGTCGCGAGGTGGAGCAGCGTCTTCGCGCCCATGCTCATGCCGATCGCCTTCACGCGGCCGAGGCCGAGGTGATCGAGGAGCGCCGCGACGTCGCGCGCCGACTGGCGGACGGTGAACTGCCGCGACGGGTTCGTCGATCGACCGTGCCCGCGCAGGTCGGGCACGACGACGCGGTAGCCCGGTGGATCGACGGAGAAGACGTGGCGCCAGTCGGCGCCGACGCCGGTGCCGCCGTGCAGCAGGACGAGCGGCTCGCCCTCGCCGCGCGCCTCGTAGTACATCGTGAAGCCGTTGACGTCGATCGTCGGCATGGCACGCAGCCTACTGCGCGCCAACGCCTCGACTCAATCGCGTGCTATGCTGGAAGACGCACCCCAGAAACGGACGAACGACGCTCACCGCGCCGGATGACGCTCGCCGCGCCGGACGACGTTCAACGCAGAAACCGCAGAACCCGCAGATTTTTTTGTTTCCGTACTTGGTGTTCTGCGATCTCCGCGAGCTCTGCGTTGATCGTCGTCCGTCCGACGTCACTCGTACCGCAGCGCGCGCATCGGATCCACCTGCGACGCGCGATGCGCGGGAACGAACCCCGCGGCGAGCGCGACGAGCGCGAGCGACACGGCCGCGCCCGCCAGCACCAGCGGATCCGATCCCTGCAGCTGGAAGAGCAGCGACTGCGCGAGCCGGCCGAGGCCGATCGCCGCGGCAAGACCCACCGCGCCGCCGATCGCGACCATCACCGCAACCTGACGCAGCACCATCGTCCGCACGCGCGAGGGCGCCGCGCCGAGCGCCATCCGCAGCCCGATCTCGCGGGTGCGCTGCGACACCGTGTAGGCGAGCACGCCGTAGAGGCCGACCGCCGCGAGCAGCGTCGCGAGAGACGCGAACGCCGCCGAGAGCACGCTGATGAAGCGATCGAGGAAGACGTTCTGGCGGACCTGCTCGGGCAGCGTCCGCAGCCGCTCGACCGGCAGGTTCGCGTCGATCCGCGCCATCGCTTTCGGAATGCTCGCCATGAACGGCAGCGGATCCGCCGCGGTGCGGACGTAGACGTTGATGAAGCCGAGACGCTCGTCCTGCCGATACGGGATGAAGAACTGCGGCGGGATGTCGCGCTTCACGTCGCTGTACTTCGCGTTCTGCGCCAAGCCGACGATCTCGATCGGCGTCCCGCCGTCGAACCCTTCCTTGCCGATGTGCCGGCCGACGACGTCGCGGCCCATGTTGAACTTCTTCGCGAACGCCTCGTTGACGATCGCCACCTTCGGCGCGCTCAGCGCATCGGCGCGCGTGAACTCGCGGCCCGCGAGGAGCGGCATGCCGAGCGTCGAGAAGTAGCCGGGGCCGACCTCGTTGAAGCGCGCGTTCGTGTCGGTGTCGGGCCCCGCCTTGAATCCCTCGACGGCGACGTCGTTGCCCCAGTTGTTGCCGCTCAACAGCGGCACCGTCGCCATCGTCACCGACGCGACGGCCGGCAGCGCGGCCAAATCGCCCTCGACGCGCTCGAACAACTGCTGCGACCGCTGCGGTGTGTAGCCGTTCAGCTCCGGCGAGATCCGGAACAGGAGGATGTTGTCGGCGTGCAGCCCGAGGTCGACGCGCGTCACGTTGAACAGGCTCTTGGTGAAGAGGCCCGCCGAGACGAGGAGCGCCATCGAGAGCGCGATCTGCGCGGTGGCGAGCGACGTGCGGAAGCGCGACGCCGATCGGCTGCCCGACGCCTGCCCGCTCTGGCCCTTCAGCGCGGACACGAGATCCGGCCGCGTGCTGTGCAGCGCGGGGAAGAGGCCGAAGAGCAGGCCGGTGCCGAGCGCGAGCGCGCCGGTGAAGAGCGCGACCGTACGGTTGATCGCCAGGGGGATCGTGTCGATCGCCTCCGGCGGCAGCAAGGTCGCGATCAGGTGCAGCGTCCACTGCGCGACGAAGACGCCGCCGACGCCGCCGAGGATCGCGAGCAGGCACGACTCGACGAGCAGCTGACGAATCAGCTGCCCGCGCCCCGCGCCGATCGACAGGCGCACGGCCATCTCGCTCGCGCGCGCCGCGCCGCGCGCGAGCAGCAGGTTCGCGATGTTCGCGCACGCGATCACGAGCACGAGCGCCGTGACGCCGAACAGCAGCGTGAGCGGCGCCTTCGCCCGGCCCGAGACGCTGGTCTGCCCGTGCGCGCCCGGCTCGAGCGTGATCGGTTTGATCTTGAAGCGCGCGAGCGTCTGCTCGCTGATCCCCTTCTGCAGCGGCGCCTCGACGTCGACGAGGATCTGCCGGTACGGCGTCGCCATCGCCGTGCGCGCCTGCTCGATCGTCACGCCCGGCTTCAGCCGCGCGAACAGGTACGCGAAGTAGTTGCGCCGGTTGTCGAACTTCGCCGGCTGCGAGAAGCCGCGCATCGTGATCGGCGCGAACACCACCGGCCGGACGCCGAGCGTCGTCCCGTCGAAGCCGCGCGGCGCGACGCCGACGATCGACATCGACTGGCCGTTCACCGTCAGCGGCTGATCGAGGATCTTCGGATCGCCGCCGAACCGCCGCTGCCAGTACGTGTAGCTCAGGACGACGACGTGCGATTCGCCCGGCGTCTTGTCGTCGTCGGGCCCGAGCAGGCGGCCGAGCGCCGGCTCGAGCGCGAGCACGGGAAAGTAGCTGCCGGAGACGAGCAGCCCCTCGGCGTTCTCGGTCTGGTTGCGCGCGGCGAGGTTCGCGCCGAACCCGACGTGCGCCGCGATGCCGGTGAAGGGCGTCTGCACGCGCTCGAGGTCGCGGAACATCGGATAGCTGAAGACCTGATCGCAGTCGCCCGCCTGGCCGCACGACTGGCTGCCGGGCTTCGGCCCGGGCGCGCCGAGGTTGACGAGCCGCGGCGCCCCGGGCACGTCGAGCGGCTCGAGCAGGATCTGGTTGAACAGTGAGAAGATGGCCGCGTTCGCGCCGATGCCGAGCGCGAGCGAGACGATGGCGACGATCGTCACGAACGGCGTCTTGAAGAGCGTGCGCAGGGCGAACTTCAGGTTCAGCATCTCGATCGAAGATAGACGGTCGCCGGGAGCAAATGGTTTACGGGATGAAGCCGCGCCACTTCCGATCGGCGGCGGACTTCCGCGAGTGGCTCGCGGCGCACGGCGCGCGCCGGCGCGAGCTGTGGGTCGGCTTCTACAGGAAGGGCTGCGGCAAGGGCGGCCTCGCCTACAAGGACGCGGTGGACGAGGCGCTGTGCTACGGGTGGATCGACGGCCTGAAGAAGCGCGTGGATGAGGAGCGCTACACGCATCGCTTCTCGCCGCGGACCGCGAGCAGCATCTGGAGCAACGTCAACCTGAGGCGGATGAAGGAGCTGATCGCGCTCGGGCGCGTCGCGCCGCCGGGGCGCGAGGCGTTCGAGCGCCGCGATCCGCGGAAGGCGCAGGCGTACTCGTTCGAGAACGAGCCTGCGGCGTTCGACGCGCCGCTCGCGCGGCGCTTCAAGGCGAACGCGCGCGCGTGGACGTTCTTCGGCGCGCAGCCGCCGGGCTACCGGAAGCTGGCCACGTTCTGGGTGATGAGCGCGAAGAGAGACGAGACGAAGCTGCGGCGTCTCGATCAGCTGATCGCCGATTCCGCAGCAGGGAAGCGGATGGTATGGATGCGACGATCGAGCGACTCCGAATAACGCCGGCGACCGAGCGCGACGTGCCGTTGATTCTGCGGCTGATCACGGATCTGGCGGAGTACGAGCGCATGTCGCGCGACGTCGTCGCCACCGAGGCGGGGCTGCGCGAGGCGCTGTTTGGCCCGCATCCCGGGGCGGAGGTCGTGATCGGCTACGCCGGCGACGAGCCGGCGGGCTTCGCGCTCTTCTTCCACAACTTCTCGACGTTCGTCGGCAAGCGCGGGCTCTATCTCGAGGATCTGTTCGTCGTGCCGAAGTTCCGCGGCCGCGGCTACGGCAAGGCCCTGCTCGCGCACCTCGCGCAGATCGCGCGCGAGCGGGACTGCGGCCGGTTCGAGTGGACGGTGCTCGATTGGAACGAGCCGGCGATCGGGTTTTACCGGAAGCTGGGCGCCGTGCCGATGGAGGACTGGACGATCTTCCGCCTCGCGGGCGAGGCGCTCGAGCGCCTCGCCGCCGTGCGATAATCCGCGCCATGAAATCAAAGCTGCTTCTCGTCGCAGCCGTCTGCGCGGCGGCCTCGTCGCTCCGCGGCGCGGCGCCGGCCGGCCCCGTCGAGTTCACGCCGCACGAGATCGACGCGAGCTTCAGGGGCGGCTACAGCGTCGCCGTCGCCGACTTCAACAAGGACGGCAAGCCGGACGTCGTCGCGAACTCGCTGCAGGTGCAGGAGCTCGCGTGGTACGAGAACCCGTCGTGGGAGCGCCACGTCATCGTCGGCGGGACGCAGCAGATCGTCAACGAGGCGATGGCCGACGTCGACGGCGACGGCATCCCCGAGATCGCGTTCCAGAGCTCGTTCGCGATGCAGGCGGTCAACAGCGCGGGCCTGAACTGGTTCGCGAAGGCGAACGGCGATCCGCGGCAGCCGTGGACGGTGCAGAAGATCGACGAGTTCCCCACGTCGCATCACGTCGCGTGGGCCGATCTCGACGGCGACGGCAAAAAGGAGCTCCTCAACGCGCCGCTCATCGGCGAGAAGAGCCTCGCGCCCACCTACGATCAGGACAAGGCGTCGGTATTCTGGTACAGCCCGAAGGACTGGAAGCGCCACACCGTCACGACCGACATCCCCGGCATCATCCACCGCGTGCGTCCGGTGGCGTGGGATCCCGGCAAGCGCGAGCAGTTCCTCGTCGCGAGCTTCGAGGGGATCGCGCTGTATCGCCCGAGCGGCAGCGGCGACAACCTGAAGTTCGAGAAGCAGCTGCTCTCCCCGGGCCACGTCGAGAAGGCGCCGCGCCTCGGCGCGAGCGACGTGCGCGTCGGCCGCAGCGACGGCAAACGGTTCCTCGCGTCGGTCGAGCCGTGGCACGGCAACGAAGTCGTCGTCTACACCGACAAGGGCGGCACGTGGGAGCGCCGCGTGATCTTCGACAAAGTGTCGAGCGGGCACGAGATCGCGGTCGCGGATCTGAACGGCGACGGCCGCGACGACCTCGTGGCGAACGACAACGGGCGCGTCACCGAGCAGCGGCCCGATGCGACGCCGGGCGTGCACGTCTTCTTCGCGCCGGCCGATCCGGCGACCGGCGAATGGCAATACCGCCGCATCGAATCGAAGGCCGCGATGAACGGCTGCGTCGCCGCCGACATGAACGGCGACCGCCGGATCGATCTCGTGTGCACCGGCGCGGGCGGCGTCATCCGGTGGTATGAAAACAAAGGCGCGACAGGAGCGTCGACCGCCGGCCGATAGCGGTCGACCACGCCGGCCTACGCAAGGCAGGAAGGCAGAAGGTCAGGAGGGCAGGAATTCAAGGCAGGAAGTCCGCAAGGCTCGAATGACGAAGGTCGAACAGCTGAAGGGTCCTTCAGCCCTTCAACCTTCGCCTTCAATCCTTCAGCCTTCCAGCCTTCGTCATTCCAGCCTTCCTGCCTTTCTGCCTCGAATTCCTGCGCTCCTGCCTTCCTGCTTTCCTGCCCTGCCCGGACACGGTAGAATCAAGCCGCCTTTGTCTCGAAACTTGGAGGAGCTATGACCGTTTCACGCCGCAGCTTCATGGGTGGATTCGCCGCGACGCTGGGTTATCTGGGTGTCGGTCCGGAAATCGATCTGCTCGCGCAGAACCGGCCGCAGGCCCCTGGCGGAGCGCGGATGCCCCGCGCGTCGATGGACGACTACGACGCCATGGCCCACCTCTCGAGCAACGAGAACTGCTGGGGACCGCCCGAGTCGGTGATGAAGGCGATGAACAACGCCTGGAAGTACTCGAACCGCTACGGGTACCCGGACGGCAACCTCGTCGGCGAGATCGCGAAGCACCACGGCGTGAAGACGGAGAACATCCTGCTCGGCGCCGGCTCGGGCGAGATCCTCGACGTCGTCGGCACGGCGTTCCTCCTCGGCGGCAAGAAGGTCCTCGGCGTCGAGCCGACCTACAGCAGCGTCTACCAGCACGCGACGAGCATCAAGACGAGCGCGATCAAGCTGCCGCTCAACAAGGACTACTCGCAGAACATCCCGGCGATGATCAAGGCCGCCAACGATCGCGCGAGCGAGATCGGCCTCGTCTACCTGTGCAACCCGAACAACCCGACCGGGATGATCATCCCGAAGGACGAAGTGAAGCAGCTCGTCGACGGCATCCCCAAGGACATGCCGATCCTGATCGACGAGGCGTACCATCACTTCGTGGACGACCCGCGCTACGCGACGTCGGTGCCGTATGTCCTCGAGGGACGCCCGGTCGTCATCGCGCGCACGTTCTCGAAGATCGCGGCGCTCGCCGGCATGCGCCTCGGCTACGCGGTCGCGCCGAAGGAGATGATCGACCGCATGCGGCCCTACAGCATGCAGAGCATCAACGCGCTCGTGAAGTGGGGCGGCGTCACGTCGCTGAAGGACACGGCGGCGCAGGCGGACGTGAAGAAGAAGGTCATGGATCTCCGCAAGAAGACGACGGCCGATCTCGCGGCGTACGGCTATCAGTCGCTGCCCTCGGAGACCAACTTCTTCATGGTGGAGATCGGGCGCGAGATTCAGCCGGTGATCCAGGAGTTCGCCGCGAAGAAGATCGCGGTGGGCCGTCCGTTCCCGCCCATGACGAAGCACATGCGCGTGTCGGTCGGCACGGCGGAGGAGATGGCGCGGTTCATGACCGCGTTCAAGGAGATCTTCCCCGCGAAGTCGAAGACGAATACGGCGGTGTAGGGAGTCGGGGACCAGGGGACTAAGGAACTAGGGGACTACGCACTTCGAAGGGGCTGCGGTCTCGCGACCGCGGCCCTTTTTTTGTTTCGACGAATTCTTAATTCTTACTCCCTAATTCTCAATTGCGCTTCGAAGTGTTTGCCGATCTCACGTTGGCCCGGCGGCTCGAGCGCGCCGAGGGCGCGAACAACGCGCTCGCGGTCGAGGCGCGCGCGCGCCTCTCTCCGGACTCGGGCGCGACGTGGACCGAGATCGCCGGCGCGTACGCGATGTTCGACGGCGCGGCGTCGCCGCTGACGCAGACCTTCGGGCTCGGCCTGTTCGAGACGCCCGCGGCTTCCCATCTCGACGCGATCGAGACGTTCTACGCCGAGCGGAGGGCGCCGGTGCACCACGAGGTGAGCCCGATCGCCGACGCGTCGCTGCTCCCGCTGCTCACCTCGCGCGGGTATCGTCCGATCGAGCTGACGAGCGTGCTGTATCGGGAGGTCGGAGAGGTCGCGCGGGCCGGGCAGGTCGGGCAGATCGGGCACGTCGGACACGAAGGGGCGAGCGGTATCACGGTGAGGACGGTCGGCGCCGACGATGTCGGCCTCTACGCGCGCACGGCTGCGGAAGGGTGGCGCGATTCGGGGTTCGCGGACTTCGTGCGCGCAAACGCGCGCGTCAGCGCGGCGACCGACGGCGTGACGCTGTTCCTCGCCGAGCTCGACGGCGCGGCGATCGCGGCCGCGGCGCTCGCGATCCACGACGGCGTCGCCAACCTCGCCGGCGCGAGCACGATCCCCGACGGCCGCGGGCGCGGCGCGCAGAACGCGCTCGTCGACTACCGCCTCCGCTTCGCCGCCGCGCGCGGCTGCGACCTCGCGTTCATGGGCGCGCTGCCCGGCAGCGGCTCGCAGCGCAACGCCGAGCGCAACGGCTTCCGCATCGCCTATACGCGCATCAAGTGGAGGAAGTGACGACGGGAAGAACCACAAAGACACGAAGACACGAAGAAGAGGAACCACGGGACGCCCGCGGTTGATGCCGCGCCGCGCGGCGCCGCTAGTGTGGTCGGCCGGCGCAGCCGGCCTCCGCGCGGCACGGCGCCCATCCGCGGTCGTCTTCTCGGCGTCTCCGCGTCTCTGTGGTTCGCTGCTCTGCGTGCTCTGCGGTTGCTTTTCCGTCGTTCCGCGCGATAATCGCGCACGCATGAAGCCTTCATCCGACGCCACGCGGCGGCAGTTCATCTCCTACTTCTCGAGCGCCGGCCTCGCGACGACGCTGCTGCCCGGCGTGCTCTGGGCGAAGCTGCAGGAGGAGCGCGCGGCGCGTGTCACGAGCGTGATGCTCAAGGACGCGCTCGCGATCGCCGGCCTCGAGTTCACCGACGATCAGCGCGAGCAGATGCTGAACGGCGTGAACCAGAACCTCGAGCGCTACGCCGACCTCCGCCGGATTCATCTGCATCCGAACCTCGCGCCGCCGCTGTACTTCAGCCCGATCGTGCCGGGCACGCGCCTCGATCGCGCGGCGAAGCCGTTCCGGCCCGCCGCCGTCGCCGCCGTCCGCAGGCCGACGAATCTCGAGGAGGTCGCGTTCTGGCCGATCGCGCACCTCGCGCAGCTGCTGAAGACGCGGCAGGCGACCTCCGTCGAGTTGACGCGCATGTATCTCGATCGCCTGAAGCGCTACAACCCGACGCTCAACTTCGTCGTCACCTTCACCGACGATCTCGCGATGCAGCAGGCGCAGCAGGCGGACACGGAAATCGCCGCCGGCCGCGTGCGCGGTCCGCTGCACGGCATCCCGTGGGGCTGCAAGGACATCATCGCCGTGCCCGGCTACCCGACGCAGTGGGGCTCCGGCGCGTTCCGGGGGCAGGTGATCGACGAAGAAGCGACCGTCGTCCGGCTGCTGCGCGAGGCCGGCGCGGTGCTCGTCGCGAAGCTGACGACCGGCGAGCTCGCGTCGGGCGATCAATGGTTCGGCGGGCGGACCAACAGCCCGTGGGATCCGAGCGAGGGATCGAGCGGATCGTCGGCCGGTCCAGCGAGCGCCACGGCCGCCGGCTGCGTCGCGTTCGGCATCGGCACCGAAACGAGCGGATCGATTCTCAGCCCGTCGACGATCTGCGGCGTCACCGGCCTGCGTCCGACCTTCGGCCGCGTGAGCCGATTTGGCGCGATGACGCTCTCGTGGACGCAGGATCGCCTCGGCCCGATCTGCCGCACGGCGGACGACTGCGCGCTCGTCTTCCACGCGATCGCGAAGCCCGACGAGCGCGATCTGAGCGCCATGGATCTGCCGTTCAACTGGGACGCGGATCTCGACGTGCGAAAGCTGCGCGTCGGCTATCTCGCGCCGGCGTTCGCCGAGCCGAACCGCCACGCCGACTGGACGCGCAACGACGATCGCGCGCTCGAGGAGGTGCGCGCGCTCGGCGTGACGCTCGAGCCGTTCGAGCTGCCGGCGATGCCGCTCAGCGTCACCGGAGGGATCCTCGGCGCCGAATCGGGCGCGTCGTTCGATGAGTTCGTCCGCACCGGACGCGACAAGGATTTGACGAACAAGACGCGCAGCAATGGCATGCGCCAGAGCCGCGTCGTGCCGGCCGTCGAGTACCTGCAGACGCAGCGCGTCCGCGCACTGATCATGCGGCAGTTCGCCGACGCGGTCGGAAAATTCGACGTCTATATCGCGCCGTACATCAACATGCGGGCCGGCGCCGGGCGGTCGGGTGAGTCAGGTAGGTCGGGTGGGTCGAGTGGGTCGGACACGCCGCCGCCGAGCGCGATTCGCGAGCACTTCCAGGCGGCGAACCTGTGCGGCTATCCGGCGGTGTCGGTGCCCAACGGCTTCACCGCCGACGGCAAGCCGACGAGCATCACGTTTCTCGGCCGGCTGTACAACGAAGCGGACGTCCTCGCGCTCGCGCGCGCGTACCAGGAGCGCGCCGGGTGGACCACGAAGCATCCGAGGCTGACATGAAGGAAGGTCTGGCGGCTCAGGCGGGTCGGGCAGGTCTGGCGGGTCGGCCCGGAAAGCTTGGTATGCACCTCGTCCTCGCGCTTGCGATGGCAGCCGCCGCGCTTGGCGCGCAGCCGCGTGATGCGGACGCGAGAGTCGATCACATCTTCGCGCGGTGGACGGCCGACACGCCGGGCTGCGCCGTCGGCGTCGCCGAGCATGGCGCCCCGATCGTCGCCAAGGGCTACGGCATGGCCGATCTCGAGCACGACGTCCGCATCACGCCGGAGACGATCTTCGAAGCCGGATCGGTCTCCAAGCAGTTCACGGCCGCCGCGGTTCTGCAGCTCGCGCGCGACGGCCGGCTGTCGCTCGACGATCCCGTCCGCAAGTACGTTCCCGAGCTGCCGGAGTACGACGCGCCCGTTCTCATCCGCCACATGCTGACGCACACGAGCGGCCTGCGCGACTGGGGGAACGTCGCCGGGATCGCCGGCTGGCCGAGGACGACGCGCGTGCACACGCACGCGCACGTGCTCGAGATCGTGCACCGGCAGCAGGCGCTCAATTTTCCGCCGGGCACGCGCTGGTCCTACAGCAACACCGGCTACAACCTCGCCGCGATGATCGTCGAGCGCGTGAGCGGGAAGTCGTTCCAGGAGTTCACGCGCGCGCGCCTCTTCGCGCCGCTCGGGATGACGCATACCTCGTGGCGCGACGACCACACGCGCATCGTGAAGGGGCGCGCGATCGCGTACCGCGAGCGCGACAAGGCCTTCTCGACGCTCATGCCGTTCGAGAACGTGTACGGCAACGGCGGCCTGCTGACGACGGTCGGCGATCTCTTGAAGTGGAACGAGCACTACGACGCGCCGTCGGAAGGCGATCCGCTGGCGGCGGCGGAGCAGCAGCGGCCGGGCGTCTTCAGCGACGGGCGCGCGCACGGCTACGCGCTCGGGCTGTTCGTCGGGAAGTACAAGGGCGTGCGCGAGGTCTATCACAGCGGATCGACCGCCGGCTACCAGGCGTTTCTCACGCGCTTTCCCGACGAGCGGTTGTCGGTCGCCGTGCTGTGCAACGCGACTTCCGCGCAGGCGACGCAGTACGCGCATGCCGTCGCCGACGTGTTTCTCGGCGATCGCGCGAAGGCGGCGCCCTGTGCCGCGCCGTTCGATCCGGGCGCGAACGCCGGGCTGTACCGCAACCGCGTCACCGGCGCCGTCGTGCGGCTCGCCGCCGGCCGGGATCCCATCGGCGGAGCGGCGTGGACCTTCGACGGCCGCGGCGGCGCGGTCGCGACCGACGAGTACGGCACCACGACCGCGTTCGAGCGCGTGACGGACGCGAAGCCGACGGCGCAGGAACTCGAGGCGTATGTCGGGAGCTACGCGAGCGACGAGGCGGAAACCGTGCTGCGCGCGTCGATCGAGAACGGGCGGCTGGTGCTGAAGCGCCGTCCCGACGCGTCGTTCGCGCTCGAGCCGCTGTACGCCGACGCCTTTCAGGCGCCCCCGCTCGGCACGGTGATCTTCCACCGCGACGCGAGCGGACGCGTGACCGGCCTGAGCGTGTCGGAAGATCGTGTGTGGGATCTGCGCTTCACGCGCACGCGGTAGAGAGACGACGATCAACGCAGAGCGCGCAGAGCTCGCAGAAGTCTTTTGTACAAGATATCTGCGGTCTCTGCGGTTTCTGCGTTGATCGTCCGCTTTTACGGCAGGACGGCGGTCGTATTCCGCTTCGGCACCTGGCCGACCGGAATCTGCGTCAGCTCCTTGTGCGACGCGACGTCCACCACGGACACCGAGTTCGAGCCCGCGTTCGCGACGTAGACGCGCTTGCCGTCGGGCGTGAACGTCAGCCAGTCGGGATGGTGGCCGACCTTCGATTCGCCGAGCAGCTTCAGGTCGGGCAGCGAGTAGAAGTAAATCCGCGTGTTCATCTTGCTCAGCACGCCGAGCGTCTTGCCGTCCGACGTGACGGCAAGGCCGTGCGCCGGCGATCCCTGCAGCCCTTCGGTGACGCGCTCGGCGGCGGGAATCTCGGGCACCTTGATCTCCGGCCCGAGCTGGTGCGTCGCGAAATCGATCGTCATGAAGCCGTTGAACCCCGAGATCTGCAGGAAGATCCGTTTGGTCGATCCGTCCGCGTTGGTGTCGAACGCCATCGGCCGCACGCCGTCGCGCGTCGGCACGGTCCAGAGGATCTCCTCCGTCTTCTGATCGATCACGGTCACCTTGCGCCCCGGAATCGAGCCGGCGACGACGAACTTGCCGTCGGGGGTGACGTAGACGTTGTGGATGCCGCCCTCGGTGCGGATGCTCTTCACGCGCTTCATCGTTCCCGTGTCAATCACGTCGATCGCGCCCGCGCCCGCGACGATCGCGACGTAGACCCGCTTGCCGTCCTTGCTCACGGTGACGTTGTTCGGGTGGTTGGTGAGCGGGATGTTCTTGATCACTTTCAGCGTCTTGAGGTCCGCGACGTCGAGCGTCGATTCGGCCTCGTTGGTGATGTAGAGCTGCCGGCCGTCGGGCGCCGCCGCGGCGCCGTGGTTCACCTCGATGCCGGGGATTTCGCCGACGATCTTGTTGGTGTCGGGGTCGATCAGCATCACGCTGTCCCCGGCCGAATTGGTCTGGACGATCCGGACGGTGGCGGCGTGCAGGACGGTGGAGGCGGCGACGAGCGCCAGCGCGAGAGAATACTTGGTCTTCATAGCGACACACTTTAAACTACCCGGCCATGTCGCTGATCCTCTTTTTCAGCCTGCTGGCGCAGGCGGCCACTTCCCTCGACTACGCCGAGTTCAAGGCGAAAATCCAGCCGCTGCTCACCGAGAAACGGCCGGGCCACGCGCGCTGCATCACGTGCCACTCGACAGGCACCAACTTCCGGCTGACGCGGCTGCCCAAGGGGCGCAGCGAGTACACGGAGGAGGAGTCGCGAAAGAACTTCGAGGCGGTCACGCGCGTCGTCCTGCCCGGCGTGCCGATGAAGAGCCGGCTGCTCGTCATGCCGCTCGCGCACGAGGCCGGCGGCACCGAGTTCCATCCCGGCGGCAAGCACTGGATGTCGAAGGACGATCCGGAGTGGAAGACGCTCGCCGAGTGGGTGCAGCGCGCGTCCTCGACCGGACGGCCTTGAGCCCGGCGCCGTTCCGCTACTACCTCCGCGTCCGCTACATCGAGTGCGACGCGCAGAGGGTCGTGTTCAACTCGCGGTACGCCGAGTACGTCGACGTCGGGATCAACGAATTCCTTCGCGCGGCGGGCGTGCTGCCCGACTTCGTCGACGGGCGCCTCGACTTCCAGCTCGTGAAGCAGACCGTGGAGTGGAAGGCACCCGCGCGCTTCGATCAGGTGCTGGAGCTGTCGATCGCGCCGGCGCGCCTCGGCACCACGTCCTTTACGATGGCCACCGATTTCCGCGTCGCCGGCGACGATCGCGTGATCGTCGCGGTCGAAACGGTGTACGTGCTCGTCGACGCGCGGACCCTGATCAAGCTGCCGCTGCCCGAGGCGCTCCGTCGTGCTCTGCAGGAGGGGGCGGCGGCGAAGACGACCGATCACGCGGGTTACCTCGGGAACGCCGTCCCGGAAGAGCAACCGCAGAGCGCGCGGAGCACGCAGAGCGTTTAACCACCGAGGCAGGGGGCCACGGAGCCCGCGCCGCAGCACGCGTCGCACGCCCGCTTGTCGGCCGGCTTCGCCGGCCGACGTGCGACGCGTGCTCCGCTATCGTCGATCTTCGAGTCTCCGAGTCTTTGTGGTTGTCAATCGTCCGTGCCACGCCGGTGCTGTCCGTGCCCTGCGGTCTCCGCGTGCTCTGCGGTCGCTTTTCCGTCGCGGCGCGCGCCCGAGCGAAAACAACGCTGGTACAGAGGAGAAAACGCGTTCATAATAGGGCAGCCAGACGGACGCCGCGCGCGGCGTCCCTTAGCCCGTCAACCAAGGAGACGACATGGCCAAGAAAGCAGCGAGCAAGCGGAAACCGAACGCGGCGTTCATGAAGCCGGTTCAGCCGAGCGCAGCGCTCGCGGAAGTCGTGGGTACCAAACCGATCCCCCGCACCGAGATCACCAAGAAGCTGTGGGCCTACATCAAGAAGAACGGCCTGCAGGACAAGAAGAACAAGCGGATGATCAAATCCGACGACACGCTCAAGCCGGTGTTCGGCGGCAAGACGCAGGTCAACATGTTCGAGATGACGAAGCTTGTCAGCAAGCACGTGAAGTAAGCCGCGCATCGCCATGGCTGATGGCTCGCCATCAGCCATGACCGGCCCCCGCCGCGCCGTAGAGTACACTTCGGCGCATCCTATGGCCCCACGCCGTTTTCTTCCCGCGCTGCTCGTCCTCTTCGTCGGCAGCGGCTGCGCCGCGCTCATCTACGAGATCGTCTGGTTCCAGCTGCTGCAGCTCGTCATCGGCTCGTCGTCGATCTCGCTCGGGATCCTGCTCGGCACCTTCATGGGCGGCATGTGCGTCGGCAGCCTGCTGCTGCCGCGCGCGATCTCGCCGCGCCACCACCCGCTGCGCGTCTACGCGTTCGTCGAGCTCGGCATCGGCGCGTTCGGTCTGCTCATTCTCGTGAGCATGCCGCTCGTCGGCGGCATCTACACCGCGTGGGCCGGCGAAGCCGCGGCCGGCATCGTCTTCCGCGCGGTCGTCGCGGGCATCTGTCTGTTGCCGCCGACGATCCTGATGGGCGCGACGCTGCCGGCGATCTCGCGCTGGGTGAAGACGACGCCCGAGGGCGTCGCGTGGCTCGGGTTCTTCTACGGCGGCAACATCGGCGGCGGCGTCCTCGGCAGCCTCGCCGCAGGCTTCTACCTGCTGCGCGTCTTCGACGTCGCCACCGCCACGCTCGCCGCGTCCGCGATCAACATCCTCGTCTTCGCGATCGCGATGGCGCTCGCGCGGCAGACGGAGTACGAAACGGACGCGGCGCCGCCCGCGGAGATGCGCGCCGCCGGCGCGTGGCCGGTCTACACGGCGATCGCGCTCTCGGGCACGACGGCGCTCGCCGCCGAGGTGATCTGGACGCGGCTGCTCTCGCTGCACTTCGGCGCGACGGTCTACACTTTTGCGCTCATCCTCGCGGTGTTCCTGATCGGCCTCGGCATCGGCAGCACGGCCGGCGCGAGCCTCGCGCGCACGTCGCGCTCGCCGCGGCGCGCGCTCGGCTGGTGCCAGCTGTTCATCTGCGGCGCGCTCGCGTGGGCGGCGTATCAGCTCACCGAGTCGCTGCCCTACTGGCCGATCAACCCGTCGATTGCGACGACGCCGTGGTTCACGATGCAGCTCGACTTCGTGCGCTGCCTGTGGGTCGTGCTGCCGGGCGCGATTCTGTGGGGCGCAAGCTTCCCGCTCGCGCTCGCGGCGGTCGCGACGACCGAGCAGGACGCGGCGCGGCTCGCCGGCGGCGTGTACGCGGCGAACACCGTCGGCGCGATCGCCGGCTCGCTCGTTACCAGCTTCGTCCTCATTCCGTGGATCGGCACGTCCCACTCCGAGCAGGTGATCGTCATCGTTTCGGCATTATCGGCTCTGCTGATGTTGGAACCTTCGTTCTCCACGAGGGCCGCGGGATCTTCTGCGTCCTTCGCCCCCTCTGCGATCTCTGCGCTCTCCGGCACGATCGTCCTTGCGATCGCGATGATCGCGGCGGGGCTGCTCGCGCGCAGCATCCATCCGCTGCCGGGGCTGCTCGTCGCCTACGGCCGCTACTCGGCGACGCGCGTCGGGCAGGCCGACGTGATCTACGTCGGCGAAGGCCTGAACGCGTCGGTCGCCGTCTCCGAGCTGTCGAACGGCGTGCGCAACTATCACAACGCCGGGAAGGTGCAGGCGTCGAGCGAGCCGCAGGACATGCGCCTGCAGCGGATGCTCGGCCACCTGACGACGCTGATTCCGGCCCACCCGAAGAAGGTGCTCGTCATCGGCTGCGGCGCCGGCGTCACGGCGGGCGCCGTGTCGGTCGACCCGGCGGTCGAGCACGAGACGATCGCCGAGATCGAGCCGCTCGTGCCGCGCGTGGTCTCCACCTACTTCTCGCAGCACAACTTCGACGTCGTCCGCAACCCGAAGGTCCACGTGCGCATCGACGACGCGCGCCATTTCGTCGAGACGACCAGCGAGACGTTCGACGCCGTCACCTCCGATCCGCTCGATCCGTGGGTGAAGGGCGCGGCGATGCTCTACACCGCGGAGTTCTTCGACCTCGTGAAGAAGCACCTGAACCCGGGCGGCGTCGTCACGTTGTTCGTGCAGCTCTACGAGAGCAACACCGAGGCGGTGAAGAGCGAGATCGGGACGTTCCTCGAGGCGTTCCCGAACGGCGTCGTCTTCGGCAACACGAACGAGGGCAAAGGCTACGACCTCGTGCTGCTCGGGCAGGTGGAGCCGACGAAGATCGACGTCGACGCGGTGCAGGCGAAGCTGCAGCGCCCCGAGTACGCGCCGGTGCAGCAGTCGCTGCGCGAGATCGGGATGAACTCGGCCGTGGATCTGTTCGCGACCTACGCCGGCCGGCGCCCCGATCTCGAGCCGTGGCTGCGCACCGCGCAGATCAACCACGATCGCAACCTGCGGCTGCAGTATCTCGCGGGCCTCGGGCTCAACCTGTATCAGGCCGACGTGATCTACGCCGAGATGCTGCGCTACGTGACGAAGACGCCCGACGATCTCTTCGTCGCCTCGGACGCGACCAAGCAGCGGCTGTTCGCGGCCATCCAGTCTGCGCAGGGGCGCCTGCAGTAGACCTCCGGCCGGTGTATTCTTTCCGGCCAGCGTTCATCCCGCAACCGCACAGTTCAGGCAGGAGGCTCTTCATGTCGGCACCGCGCTTCCTCATCGGCTTTTTCCTCGCCGCGCTCGTCGCGCTGCCAGCGGCGGGCGGCGCCCAGACCTTCCGCGGCGGCATCTCCGGCCGCATCGTCGACGCGACGGGCGCCGTGCTGCCGGGCGTCACGGTGACGGCCACCAACGCCGCCACCGGCGTCTCGCGCACGACCACCTCGTCCGAGACGGGCGACTTCTCGCTGCCCGACCTCCCGCTCGGCGCCTACGCCATCGAAGCGACGCTGCAGGGCTTTCAGACGGTGCGCACCAAGGTCGAGGTCGCCGTCTCGCAGGTCGCGTCCGTGGAGCTGAAGATGGGGCTCTCGCAGGTGGCCGAGACGATCAACGTGACGGCGTCGGCGCTGATCCTCGACACCGTCTCCACCGCGCTCAGCAACGTCGTCCGGCCGAAGCAGGTGCAGGACCTGCCGCTCAACGGCCGCGACTTCACGCGCATGCTGCAGCTCGCGCCCGGCGTCGCCGGCAGCTCGGTGAACGGCGTGCGCACGCGCGGCAACAACTATCAGATTGACGGCGCGGACAACAACGACGCGTTCCAGAACACCGCGGCCGTGAACCAGGGCGGCGTCTCGGGCATCGCCGGCACGCTGCTGCCGATCGAGGCCATCGATCAGTTTTCGGTGCAGTCGGGCGGGCAGGCGGAAATGGGGCGCAACGCCGGTTCGACGGTGAACCTGGTGATCAAGTCGGGCACGAACGATTTCCACGGCAGCACGTTCTATTTCAACCGCCACGAAGCGCTGTCGGCGAATTCGCCCGTCGCGCTGCCGGGCTCGGCGAAGCGGGCGATCCGCAACAACCAGTACGGCTTCTCGCTCGGAGGGCCGATCGTCCACAACAAGACGTTCTTCTTTTCCACGCTCGAGATCCAGAAGCTGACCGCCGGCAACACGATCCCGACGACCGCGCCGTCCGATGCCTGGATCGGGAGCGCGACGCAGCTCCTCAACCAGTTCAACGTGCCCGTCAGCCCGGTCTCGGTGAAGCTGCTCTCGTTGTGGCCGGGCAATAGCCGCACCGGTCCGGCGATCGCCCAGAACTTCGTCAGCACCGATCCGAACACCTACGACAGCACCAACGGCATCCTGAAAGTGGATCACAACTTCAATCAGGTGCACAGTCTGTCGGCGCGCTATTTCGGCGGCGGCGGCGATCAGATCGCCCAGACCAACTCGCCCTACCTCGCGTACTTCCAGGCTGTGCCGAGCCGCATGCACAACGTGTCGCTCGTCGGCACGAGCGTGTTCACGCCGCACCTGGTCAACCAGCTCGTCGTGGGCTACAACTACTTCAAGCAGACGTTCAATTCGGCTGACTTCTCGGCCGATCCGCTGGCGCTCGGCTTCAACACCGGCGTGACCGATGCCGATCTCGCGGGACCGCCGAACATCACGATCAACGGCTTCGCCGCCGTCGGCGGCACGCAGCCGCTCGGCCGCGTGGACAAGACCCTGCATTTCACCGACAACATGTCGTACGCCACCGGCGCCCATCAGCTGAAGTTCGGCGGCGAGGTCCGGACGGCGGATGTCTTCGTCTTCTACGACAGCAACAAACGCGGCACGTTCACCTACGACGGGACGGTGGGCCCGTGGGCGGGGCTGCCGACGTCGCAGGCGAGCGCGGCGCTCAAGTCGCTCGCCGATTTCATGGCGGGCAGCTACGCGACCGGCATCATCGTGCGCGGCAACACGCACCACGACTACGTGCAGAACTCCTTCGATCTGTACGTCCAGGACGCGTGGTCGGCGACGTCGAAGCTGACGTTCAACTTCGGCGCGCGCTACACGTATCCCGGCGTCCTCGGCGCGAGCGACGGCAAGCTCACGAATTTCCTGCCCGGCCAGGGGATGGTCTCGACCGATTCGCTCTACCCGGCGCAGAAGGACGCGATCTCGCCGCGC
>Ga0075435_100000008_pt1 | contig 115376 bp, 102 predicted proteins | sample RhiMethybrSRZTD4_FD_75302 | JGI IMG/M metagenome (GOLD analysis project Ga0075435, IMG submission 75302) | Populus rhizosphere microbial communities from Tennessee, USA - Rhizosphere MetaG P. TD hybrid SRZTD4 | ecosystem: Host-associated > Plants > Roots > Rhizosphere > Soil | place: USA...
GCCGAACGGATCGCGTCCGCGATTGCCGACGGTCCACAGACCGAAGGAGAACTTGTGCTCGGGGCGCGGTGCGAACGGGTCAGGCATGATACATTCCGCCACGACAGAGAGCGAGCGATGCGAAAGCGAGTGAGCAATCTAGCAGAATCCGCCGGCGCTGTCCTGTTCGTTCAGCTCGCCGCCGCGGGCGCGATCGCCGCGCCTCAGCCGCCGACGGCCGCGCAGCTGCAGACGGGGCAGCGCGTCTTCGCGGCGCAGTGCGGCTTCTGCCACGGCCGCGACGCGATGGGCGGCGAGACCGGTCCGGATCTCACGAAGTCGCCGCTCGTGCGCGACGAGGCGGCGGGCGAGCGGCTCCGCGCCGTCGTGCGCGACGGCCGCGTCGACAAGGGCATGCCGTCGTTCCGGTTGACCGATGCGGAGCTCTCGGCCGTCGTCGCCTTCGTTCGCGATCAGAAGACCAAGGCGGAATCGCCCGGCGCGCGGCGCAGCGTGAGCGCCGCCGATCTCCAGACGGGAGACGCAGAGGCGGGCCGCCGATATTTCAATGGCGCCGGACGCTGCGCGCAGTGCCATTCACCGGGCGGCGACCTGGCCGGGCTGGCCACGCGGCTTCAAGGGCTGCAGCTGCTGCAGCGCATGCTCTATCCGTCGAACGGCCGCGGCGCCAAGGTCGCCGTCGATCTGCCGTCGGGCGATACGGTGCGCGGCGCGCTCGCGTATCGCGACGAGTTCACGATCGCGCTCACCGACGACGCGGGCCGCTACCGGTCGTGGCCGACCTCGCAGGTGAAGTTCACGGTCGAGAACCCGCTCGAGGCGCACGCCGAACAACTCGGGAAGTACACCGATGACGAGATGCACAATGTTCTGGCGTACCTGCAGACGCTGCGTTAGCGCACTCCTCGTCGCCGCGATCCTCGCGCTCGGACCGCTGGCCGCCGCGCAGAGCGGCGCCGACGCGTGGACGACGTATCACGGCGACTACACCGGACAACGGCACAGCGCCCTCACGCAGATCGGTCCCGCCAACGTGCACCAGATCACGCTCGCGTGGGCGTTCGCGACGGGGCAGCCGGCGCAGATCAAGGCAACGCCGATTCTCGCCAACGGCGTCGTCTACGTCACGTCGCCCGACCACGTGTGGGCCGTCGACGCGCGATCGGGGCATCAGATCTGGCACTACGCGTACCCGGCGAACGAGGGATTTCACATCGGCCATCGCGGCGTCGCCGTCTACAAGGACTCGGTTTTCTTCACGACGCCCGACGCGCATCTCGTCGCGCTGAACGCCAACGACGGCAAGGTGAAGTGGAACGTCGTCATCGCCGACGCGAAGAAGGGCTACTGGTCGACCAACGCGCCGCTGCTCATTCGCAATCACCTGCTCGTCGGCGTCGCGGGCGACTTCGACAATCTGCCCGGCATCCTCACGTCGGTCGATCCCGACACGGGCCGTACGCAGTGGGTTTTCTACAGCACGCCGCCGCCGGGAACGCCGGGCAGCCCGAGCGACGGCGCCACCGGCGGACAGATGTGGATGACCGGCACCTACGATCCGCAGCTGAATCTCGTCTTCGTCGGCACGGGCAATCCGACGCCGGTTCTGAACGGGCCGGCGCGCGCCGGCGACAACCGCTGGACCGACAGCATCCTCGCGATCGATCCCGACACGGGGAAGCTCGCGTGGGGCTTCCAGGCGACGCGCCACGACACGCACGACTGGGACGCGGCCGAAGTGCCCGTGCTCGTCGACGGATCGTTCAACGGCGCGCCCGCGAAGCTCGTGATGCAGGCGTCGCGCAACGGGTACTTCTACGTGCTCGATCGCACGACGGGACGCAGTCTGCTGACCAAGCCGTTCGCGACGGCGAACTGGGCCACCGGGATCGATCAGGACGGCCGGCCGATTCCGAATCCGGCGAAAGAGCCGGCGCGCGACGGCCGGCTCGTCGCGCCCGACGAAAGCGGCGGCACGAACTACCGCTCGCCGAGCTTCGATCCGAAGAGCGGCCTGCTGCTCGTCAGCAGCCACGACGCGTTCGGCATTTATTTCTTCAGGCCGGATCACGGCGCGTACGGCTGGGCGGGCGCCGACTACGGCGTGTTCGGGAAGAGCGCGTTGCGCGCGATCGATTACCGGACCGGGGAGATTCGCTGGAGCCACGATCTCGGCGAAGGCGCGTCGGGCGCCGGCGTCCTCACGACGGAATCGGGCCTTACCTTCACCGGCGATACCGCCGGCAACGTCATGGCGCTGCGCACGAGCGACGGCGCGACGCTGTGGCATTCGGGGATCGGGCGCGTCGGCAATTCGCCGATCACCTATCTGCTCGACGGCCGCCAGTACGTCCTCGTCGGCGGTGGCGCGTCGCTCTTCGCGTGGGCGCTGCCGGAATCGCGGTGACAACGGCGCGTTCAGCGTTCAGGGTTCAGGGTTCAGGGTTCTGGTTCGTGTTCAGCGTTCTGGTTCTCGTTCGTCGTTCTGATTCTCGTATCGTTTGGTTCTCGCGAACGCCTACGAGAACCCGAACCCGAACCAGAACCAGAACCCGAACCAGAACGAGAATCCTGAACCCTGAACCCTGAACTCATTTGTCGTCACGCCAGGGCGTGATCGATCGAGAACGCCTGGCCGCTCCAGGCCTTCGTGGCCGTCCACGGCTGCGCGGGCGCGGACCAGAAGGGATCGAACGGCGGCAGGCCGAGCGGCAGCAGCGCGACGGAACACAGATAGAGGCTGCCGGTTGAAATGTACGGTTCGCCGATCCCCGGCTGATGGCCGCAGAAGCCGATGCGCAGCCAGCCGTCGGCGTCGAACGTGTCCGGCGCCTCCAGCGTCCGCCGGATGACGGCGGTCAGCGCGGCGCGCGCCTGCGGCGGCGCGACGCCGTCGGGCAGCTGACGGCGCAGCGAGGCCTGCGCCAGCGCGTGGAACGCGCCGCAGCGGTACGCGATCGAGCGGCCGATCGGCGGAAAGCTGCCGTCGGGCGCTATGAGCCGTTCCTGCACGGCGGCGAACCGCATCGCGCGCGTCTGCTCGCGCGCCGCGAGATCCTTCCAGGCAGGCGACTCGTCCTTGCACGCGTCGAGGACGTCGACGAGCATCGGATGAATGACGAAGCTGTTGTAGTAGTCCCAGTGGAACTCGGGGCCATCGCCGTACGCGCCGTCGCCCTTGTACCACTGGTCGTGCTGCCGCAACGCGTAGTCGACGCGCATGCGATCCCACGGCGCGCCGAGCGCCTTCAGCCCCGCCTCGACGATCGCCGAGAAGAGGAGCCAGTTGTTGAAGCCGGGCACGACGACGCGCGTCGACTCGAGCGCCGCGACGAGGTGGCGCGTGGTCGTGCTGCCCAGCCGATCGCGCAGCGCGCGGGGCGCGCGCAGCAGCCCCTGCGCCAGGAACGCCGCGTCGACGAGCGGCTGTCGATCGCGCGTGAAATTCAGAACGTCCGGCGATGACGGATCCACGATCGACGCGATCGCGCGCCGCGCGAGGTCGCCGTACTCCGCGCGCAGCCGGCTCTCCGGCCCCGCGTCGTCGGCCAGCTCGATCCAGGGCGCGAGGCCGGCGAGCAGGCGTCCGACCGCCTCGAGATGCGTCACCGAGCGGCGATCGGCGCCGCGCGCCTGCTCGACGGGCATCGACGCCTTGAGCGTGCCGCGCGCCGCATGCTGCAGCACCGGATCGGCGACGCGCCGCAGGATCGCGATCCACCGATCGCGATCGGATCCGGGCGCCGCGTCCGAGGCGTGCTGACGTGCGCCAGCCGACGCCGGCAGCGCCGTCGCCGCACCGGCCGCGCCCGCGCGCTGCAGGAATTCCCGGCGGTTCATTGCGTGTGCTGGATCGACGCCGCCGGCGGCACGATGGCCGCGACCACCGACGAGTACCACTCCCCGTGATTGTGGATGTAGGCGCCGCGCATCCACGCGATGGCCGTGCGGCGATCGTTCCACTTCGGGATCACCGGCCGGAGATTGTCGACGGTCGAGTTGCGCGTGAACGGCGTGAACGTCCACTTGCCGCTCGCGCTGCGCTCGCCGCGGAACAGCTCGTAATGGCGCTTGCCGTCGGCGGCGCTGACGAGCGGCGCGCCGCTCACCGGATCGGCGTCGGTCGAGATGTAGAGCACGTCGGGGTTGTTCGGGTCGAGCGCGCCGAGCCCCGAGTAGTCGTCCTCGTCGGGGTAGAGCCGCGTGCCGGCATGCGCGATCTCCTCGGTGTGCCACCCTTTCGCATCGAGCCGCGCGTAGTGATAGCGCAGATCGAGGCCGCCCTGGCCGCGCGGCAGCCCGCGGCCGTCCACCTGCGTCGAGAAGAGCACGTACGGGCGATCGCTGCGATCGAGCTCGACGTCCACCATCCACGCGACGTTGTCCGGCCCGCCCTGATAGAACTTCGTGAAGTCCCAGGTCGCGATCTTCGTGTCGGTCGTCGTGCTGAGCGTGCCGACCTTCGTGCCGTCGGTCTTGAACATCGCGCCGTCGCGGACGTAGCCGTGATAGAGGCTGTTGTCGAAGTTGCGCGGATGATCTTCCGTCGCGACGAAATGAATCGTTCCCTTCCCGTCGTCCGCGTATTTGAGGTACGGGCTGTATCCGCCTTTCCCGTACAGCCACCGTCCGCCGTACTTCCACGTGTTCCCTTCGTCGTCGGAGTACATGTAGTTCGGATCGTGGTGGAACGCGCGGATGAAGTTGTAGAGCCGTCCGCTCGGCATGTGGAACAAATTCGCGTACGTCGCGTTGTTGCCGGCATACACCGCGTCGTCGCCCGGCGTCTCCACCGACTTCGCGGCGCTCCAGACGAGCGGGTTGTGCGGCTCGGAGAGCCGGTAGTACATCCGCCGCTCGCGCGCGTGCATGCTGTAGACGGCGAGGATGCGGCCGTCGGTCCGCACGTAGAACGCCGGCGCATCGTGATCATCCTGCTCGAGGTGCGGGTGCAGGACGACGGTGCGCGTGGCGCCGGTCTCGATCTCGTAGACTGATATCTCGACGTTGCCCGACCGCGGGTCCGACACGTTCGCCTGATTGCTGCCGACGGCGCGGACCGATCCGATGATCAGCCTGCCTTCGTAGACGATCACGCGCGGGTCCATGAACCAGGACCACGCGCCGTTGTCGTTCAGCTGCACGAGCGCGGCGCCGACGTAGTTGGACGGATACGGTTCGTCGCCGCGCGGCGCGGCGCCCGACGCCGCAATCGCCGCGACCACTGCGGCCAGTCCCCAGCGATTCATGCGCGATCCTCCGTTACGGCTGCACGCCGAAGGTGAACACCGTTTTCGACACGTAGCGGTCGCCCGGCCGCACGAGCGTCGAGGGGAACTGCGGCTTGTTCGGCGAATCGGGAAAATGCTGCGTCTCGAGGCAGAAGCCGGCGCGCGGTCCGTACGCGTGGCCGCTCTTGCCCGCGACGCCCGTCAGCCTGTTGCCGGAGTAGAACTGCACGCCGGGCTGCGTCGTCGCGACGTCGAGCGTGCGCCCCGATTCCGGATCGACGACGCGCGCGGCGTGGTGCAGCCCGGCGCCGCCGTTCAGCACGTAGTTGTGATCGTAGCCGCCGGCAAGCCGCAGCTGCTCGTCCGCGTTGTCGATACGCGCGCCGATCGCGGTCGCGCGGCGGAAGTCGAACGGCGTGCCGGCGACCGGCGCGATGACGCCGGTCGGGATCATCCCGGCATCGACCGGCGTGTAGCGGTCGGCGTCGATCGTCAGTTGATGCTTCAAGATGTCGCCGCGGCCTTCGCCGGCGAGGTTGAAGTAGGTGTGCTGCGTCAGGTTGACGTGCGTCGCCTTGTCGGTCGTCGCGGTGTACTCGACCGCGAGCTCGTCGCGCGGCGTCAGCGTGTAGGTGACCGTTGCGCGCAGCGTGCCGGGGTAGCCTTCCTCGCCGTCGCGGCTCACGTAGGTGAACGCGACGCCGACGTCGCCGCCGCGCTCGAACGGCTCCGCGCGCCACACGACCTTGTCGAATCCCTTCTCGCCGCCGTGCAGGTGGTTGTCGCCGTTGTTCGTGGCGAGGTGGAATTCGCGGCCGTCGATCGTGAAGCGCCCCTTCGCGATGCGGTTGCCGTAGCGGCCGACGACGGCGCCGAAGTAGCGCGAGCGCGTGAGATACCCGTCGAGGTCGTCGAAGCCGAGCGCGATGTCGCCGAGCCGCCCCGATCGATCGCGGGTGCGGATCGACACGAGGATCGCGCCGTACGACGTGGCGCGCACCTCGGTGCCGTTCGCGTTCGTCAGCGTGAAGATCTCGACGGCGGCGCGATCCGGCGTGGCGCCGAACGGCGCGCGCGTGACCGAGGCGGTCAGCATGACGAGAGCGACGGCGGCTGCCCGGATCGGCCGTCGCGTCACAGCTTGACGAGATCGGCGATCTTGATCGGCCGCTTCTGGTCGATGCTGTTCCGGATGGCGATGCCCGTCAGGCACGACATCGCGCCCGCGCGCGAGTCGGGCAGCTTCATGTACTCGGGCATGTCGATCTTGCGGAAGATCAGATCGCGCAGCCGATCGTCGCCGCCGCCGTGCCCCTCGAGCATCTTCGGGATCGGCACGCGCCGGCGCTTGCCGAAGCTCTTGGTGATGTAGATCTCGTGGCTGTCGGTCACCTCCCACGGCTGGCGCTCGAACGACTGCACGTCGAGCCGCCCCTTTTCGCCGTTGAACGCGACGCGGTAGCCCTCGTACGGCATGTAGGCGTTCAGCGCGTAGCTCATCGTCGCGCCGTTCGAGTAGCGGACGATCGCCTGCATGTTGTCGAAGATGTCGACGTCCTCGCGGAACACGCAGCCGTCGCGATAGTAGTGGTCGGCGTCCTCGCACGCAGCGTACAGGTCCATCCGCCGCTTGTCCGTCTTCATGTCGTAGTAGAAGCGGCACTCGGCCGTGTGCGAACAGTTGCGGCAATTGTCGGCCGGCGGCGTCGCGCGGAACGTGCCGTTCTTCCCGTAGATGCCGAGGCCGCCGTAGCCCGAGACCTCCACCGGATCGGCGCCGAGCCACCAGTTCATCAGATCGAAGTGATGGCTCGCCTTGTGCACGAGCAGCGATCCGCTGTTCTTGCGCAGGCGGTGCCAGCGGCGGAAGTAGTCGGCGCCGTGAATCACGTCGAGGTACCAGCTGAAGTCCACCGACACGATCCGCCCGATCTCGCCCGAGAGCAGAATCTCCTTCATCTGCTGGTGCGCCGGCGCGTAGCGGTAGTTGAACGTGACGACGATCCGCTTGTTGTTGCGCCTCTCGGCGTCGAGGATCGCCTGGCACTTCGTCTCGTCGGTGGTCAGCGGCTTCTCGGTCATCACGTCGATGCCGCGGTCGAGTCCCTTGACGATGTACTCGTGATGAAAGCCGTCGACGGTCGTCACCATCAGCAGCTCGGGCTTGGTCTTCTCGATCATCTCCTCGAAGTTGGTGAAGGTCGGCGCGTTCACGGCCATGTAGGCCTTCGCGGCGAGCGTGCGCTTCGGGTTGATGTCGCACAGGCCGACGAACTCGAGCAGATCGGGATACCGCTGGACGAGGTCGCGGCCCCACATGCCGCTGCCGCGATCGCCGGTGCCGACGATCGCGTAGCGCCGTTTCGCGCGCGGCTGCGCGAGCGCGTCGGCGGGGAAGAGCGACGCGCCGAGCGCCGCCGAGCCGGCGGCCTTGACGAACTCGCGGCGTGTGGGCGGCGGGACGTCGGACATCGAGGGCCTCCTCAGGGCGCCGATCCTAGCACAGCGCCCGGCGGAAAAGACGCCAGAATCCGTTGACTTTACCGGTAAAGTATAGTACTTCACGCGCCTGGCCATGAGCCGCTACGTGCTCACCGTCGACCTGCGCGACGATCCGGCGGCCATCGCCGCCTACCGCGAGCACCATCGCCGCGTCTGGCCCGAAGTGGTCGAGAGCCTGCGCGCGGTCGGCGTGACGCGCATGGACATTCACATGCACGGCCGCCGCCTCGTGATGATCCTCGAGCTCGCCGACGGCCTCGACCCGCGCCGCGTCTTCGCGGCGCACGCGGCGTCGAACGCCCGCGTGCAGGAGTGGGAGCGGCTGATGCGATCGCTTCAGGAGCGCCCGCCGGACGCGCCGCCCGGCGAGTGGTGGGCGGTGATGGAACCGGTCTTTCAGCTTTCATGACCGCGCAGGCGGCGCCGCGCGTCGATGCGCACCAGCACTTCTGGCGCTACGACGCGTCGCAGTACGGCTGGATAGACGACGCGATGGCCGCGCTGCGCCGCGATTTTCTTCCCGACGATCTCGCGCCGCCGATGCGGCTTGCCGGCTTCGCCCGATGCGTCGCGGTGCAGGCGCGGCAGACGCTCGACGAGACGCGCTGGCTGCTCGCGCTCGCCGACGCGCATCCGTTCATCGCCGGCGTCGTCGGCTGGGCCGATCTGCAATCCGCGCGCGCGCGCGCGGATCTCGAGGCGGTCGCGCGCCACCCCAAGCTCGTAGGCGTTCGACACATCGCGCAGGCGGAGCCCGACGACCGCTTTCTCGTCCGGCCGGCGTTTCTCGCTGGCGTGGCGCTGCTCGAAGACTTCGATCTCGCCTACGACATCCTCATATATAGTCGCCATCTGAAGGTCGCGACCGAGCTGGCGGCGCGTCTGCCGCGGCAGCGCTTCGTGCTCGATCACCTCGCGAAGCCGGACATTCGCGGCGGCGCGATCGACGCGTGGGCGCGCGATCTGCGCGCGCTCGCCGCGCACCCGAACGTCTGCGCGAAGCTCTCCGGCCTGGTCACCGAAGCGGACTGGCAGCGCTGGACGGCCGCCGATCTTCGCCCGTACCTCGACGTCGCGTTCGATTGCTTTGGAGCGGAGCGTCTGATGATTGGATCCGACTGGCCGGTGTGCCTTGTCGCCGGCGACTACCGGCGGACGATGTCGGCCGTCGTCGATTACGTGGCCGAGCGTCCGGCGCGCGAACGCGACGCGGTGCTCGGCGGCAACGCACAGCGCTTCTGGAACCTGGACGCGAAGGCGCACGAGCGGTTATGAGCCGACGAAGAGTGATCGTGTGGGTTGCGCTCGCGGCGCTGAGCGCCTGCAGCACGCCGCGCACGAGCAAGTCCGGCGGGCCGACGATCGCCGTCATCCCGAAGGGCACGTCGCACGTGTTCTGGCAGAGCATTCATGCGGGCGCCGAAAAGGCGGCGCGCGAGATCGGCGCGGTCATCATCTGGCGCGGTCCGCTCCGCGAGGACGATCGCGACTCGCAGGTCTCCGAGGTCGAGGGCTTCATCAGCCGCGGCGTCTCGGGGATCGTGCTCGCGCCGCTCGACGAGGCGGCGCTGGCGCCGCCGGTCGCCGAAGCGAAACGCCGCAACATCCCGGTCGTTGTCATCGACTCCGGGCTGAAGGGCCGCGACTACGTCAGCTTCGTCGCGACCGACAATCACCAGGGCGGCCGCCTCGCGGGCGAGCACCTCGGCGCGCTCGTCGGCGGAACGGGGAAGGCCGTGATGCTCCGGTACGCCGAGGGATCCGAGAGCACGCTGCAGCGGGAAGCCGGCTTCCTCGAGGCGATCGGCGCGCAGAAGGGCGTCGAGGTGCTCAGCTCGAACCAGTACGGCGGCGCCGACGTCGAGGGCGCGTACAAGAAGAGCGAGGCGCTTCTGAGCCGCTACAAGCGCGCCGACGGCTCGCTCGCCGTCGACGGCATCTTCACGCCCAACGAATCGACGACGCTCGCGATGCTGCGCGTGCTCGAGGACAACGGGTGGGCCGGCAAGGTGAAGTTCGTCGGCTTCGACGCCTCGGACACGCTCGTGGCCGGCTTGCGCAGCGGCCACATCGACGCGCTCGTCCTGCAGGATCCGGTGAACATGGGGTATCTCGGCGTGAAGACGATGGCCGCGCACCTGCGCGGCGAGCCGGTGGCCGAGCGGGTGGACACCGGCGTGCGCCTGGTGACGCGCGAGCACATGGACGATCCCGACGCGAAAGCGCTGCTGCATCCGGATCTCGCGCAATGGCTGAAGCCGTAGGCGCGCCGCTGTTCGAGATGCGCGGCGTCGGCAAGGCGTTCGGCGCCACCGTCGCGCTCGACGCCGTCGATTTCGCGGTGGCCGCGGGGGACGTGTGCGCGCTCGTCGGGCAGAACGGCGCCGGCAAGAGCACGCTGATGGCGATTCTCGCCGGTGCCGTCGCGCCCGATCGCGGCGAGATGCGTCTGGGCGGCGACGCCTACGCGCCGCGCGATCCGCTCGACGCGCGCCGCGCGGGCGTCGCGATGATTTATCAGGAGCTGTCGCTCGCGCCGCACCTGAGCGTGATGGAGAACATCACGCTCGGCGTCGAGCCGGTGCGCCGCGGGCTCGTGCAGCGGGATCGCATGCGCGAGACCGCCCGCCGGGCGCTCGCGGAGCTCGGCCACGCCGACATCTCACCGGATGCCGTCGTCGGCGATCTTGCGCCCGCCGCGCAGCAGCTCGTCGAGATCGCGCGCGCGCTCGCCGTCGGCTGCCGCGTGCTCGTCCTCGACGAGCCGACGAGCAGCCTCGGCCACGCCGACGTCCGCGCGCTCTTCGATCTGATTCGCCGGTTGAAGGGCCGCGGTCTTGCCATCGTCTACATCTCTCACTTCATCGAAGAGGTGATGACGATTGCCGATCGTTTCGTCGTGCTGCGCGACGGACGCAATGCCGGCGGCGGCGACGTCGAAGGCGCATCGGCCAACACGATCGTGTCGCTGATGGTGGGCCGCGGCCTCGACGACCTCTATCGCCGCGGCGCGCGCTCGGCGGGCGACGTCGTCGTGACCGTCGAGGACGTCACGCCGGGATCGGCGCCGCTCGCGCTGCGGCGCGGCGAAGTCGTCGGCATCGCAGGGCTGCTCGGGGCGGGACGGACGCGCCTGCTGCGCACGATGTTCGGCCTGGAGCCGGTAACGCGCGGGAAGATCACCGTCGGCGTGTACTCCGCGCCGGCGGCGCCGCACGAGCGCTGGCGGCAGGGCATGGGCATGCTCAGCGAGGATCGCGCAGGCGAGGGGCTCGCCGCGGGATTGAGCATCGCGGACAACATGACGCTGTCGCGGCTCTCGCCGCTCGGCCCTGCGGGCATGGTGCTGCGGTCGAGGCAGGAAGCCGCGGCGCAAGGCTGGATCGAGCGGCTCGGCATTCGCTGCGGCCATCCCCGGCAGAAGGTGCAGGAGCTGTCGGGCGGCAACCAGCAGAAGGTCGCGGTCGCGCGGCTGCTGTATCACGACGTCGATGTGCTCGTGCTCGACGAGCCGACGCGCGGGATCGACGTCGCGAGCAAGGCGCAGATCTATCGGCTGGTCGACGATCTCGTGTGTGGCCGAAAGGCCGTCCTGCTCGTGAGCAGCTACCTGCCGGAGCTGCTCGGCGTGTGCGATCGGATCGCGGTGATGTCGCGCGGGCGGCTGGGGCCGGCGCGGCCGGTGGAGGAATGGACCGAGCACTCGCTGCTGATGGAAGCGTCGGGCACGCGCGCGTCGTAGCCGCGCGCCGCTTCGCCGACGAGCGCGGGGTGCTCCTCGGGCTCGCTGTCGTCGCGCTCGTCTTCGGCGCGCTCATCGGCCCGCAGTTCTTCAGCGCGGGCAACCTCGAGCTGATGGCGCGGCAGACGGTGATCGTCTGCGTCGCGGCGCTCGGCATGACGATGGTGGTCGTGTCGGGCGGAATCGATCTCTCCGTGGGCTCCGTGGTCGCGCTGAGTACCGTCGTCACGGCGGTCGTCCTTCGTTACGACGGCACTGTCGCCGGCGCAGCCGCCGCCGCGCTCACCGCGATCGCCGCCGGCGCCTTGTGCGGCGCCGTGAACGGCGTCCTCGTCACCCAGCTGCGCGTCGTTCCGTTCATCGTCACGCTCGGGACGATGCTGCTCGTGCGCGGCGCGGCGAAAGGGCTGTCCGAGGAGCGGCGGCTCGAGGCGCCGGCGACGTGGCTGAACGATCTGCTGCGCACGACGCATGGCGGGAGCGGGCTCATCGCGCCGTCGGGGATCTGGATCACTGTGGCGCTCGCCGTCGCCGTCGCGTTCACGCTGCAGTACACGCGGTTCGGCCGGCATCTGTTCGCGATCGGATCGAGCGAGCGGACGGCGCGGCTGTGCGGCGTGCGGATCACGCGGACGAAGATCGCCGTCTACACCATCGCCGGCGCGCTCGCGGCGATCGCCGGGCTCATGGCATTCTCGAAACTGTCGGTGGGCGATCCGACGGTGGCAAACGGGCTCGAGCTCGACGTCATCGCGGCGGTGATCATCGGCGGGGGCAGCCTCCTCGGCGGCAAGGGCAGCGTGGTCGGCACGATTGCGGGGGCAGCGATCATGGCGATCATTCAGATTGGCTGCTCGCAGCAGGGGCTGCCGAACTGGGTGCAGCAGATCGTCACGGGGACGATTATCGTGTTCGCCGTGGCGCTGGATCGGTGGCGGAGCCGCTGATGATCATTCGCGGCCTCGACGTGCTGGACATCCGCTTCCCGACGTCGCGGACGTTCGCGGGCACCGATGCCGTCCACGTCGATCCCGATTACTCGGCGGCGTACGTCGTGCTTCGCACGGACGGCGGCGTCGAGGGCCACGGGCTGACGTTCACGATCGGCCGCGGCAACGAAGTGTGCGCGTCGGCGATCGACGCGTACCGGCATCTCGTCGTCGGCCAGCGCCTCGAGGACATCGCGGCGGACTTCGCGGGATTCTGGCGGCGCCTCGCCTGCGACTCGCAGCTGCGCTGGCTCGGGCCGGAGAAGGGCGTCATCCACCTCGCGCTCGCGGCCATCGTCAACGCGGTGTGGGATCTGTACGCGAAGACGCGGCGCAAGCCGGTCTGGAAGCTGCTGGCCGACATGACGCCGCGCGAGATCGTCGCCTGCATCGACTTCCGGTACATCACCGACGCGCTGTCGCCGGACGAAGCGCTCGACATCCTCGAGCGGCAGGCGGCGACGAAATCGGCGCGCGAAGCGGAGCTGATGCGCGCCGGCATGCCGGCGTACACGACCTCGGTCGGCTGGATGGGGTACGGCGACGGCGAAATCCGCGCGCGCTGCCGCGCCGCCATCGACGACGGCTTCTCGCATTTCAAGGTCAAGGTCGGCGGGCGGCCGGACGACGATCGGCGGCGCGTGCGGCTCGTGCGCGAGGAGATCGGCGCGGGACGGACGCTGATGATCGACGCCAACCAGCGGTGGGACGTCGCCGAGGCGATCGCGCGCGTCGGCGAGCTGGCGCCGTTCCGCCCGTGGTGGATCGAGGAGCCGACGAGCCCGGACGACGTGCTGGGCCATGCGGCGATCGCGAAGGCCGTCCGCGAGCTCGGCATCGGCGTCGCGACCGGCGAGCACTGCGCGAACCGCATCGTGTTCAAACAGCTGCTGCAGGCGCGCGCCATCGATTTCTGCCAGATCGACAGCTGCCGGCTCGGCGGGGTGAACGAGAACCTCGCGGTGATCCTGATGGCGGCGAAGTACGGCGTGCCGGTCTGCCCGCACGCCGGCGGCGTCGGCCTCTGCGAGTACGTGCAGCATCTCTCGATGTTCGACTTCGTCGCCGTCAGCGGCACGATGGACGGGCGCGTGATCGAGTACGTCGATCACCTGCACGAGCACTTCGAGGATCCGGTCGTGATCCGCCGCGGCCGGTACATGCCGCCGACGCGTCCCGGCTACAGCATCACCATTCACGAGGCGTCGCGCCTCGCGCATCGCTATCCCGACGGCGACGTCTGGCTGGAGAAGGTATGAGGATTCGCGTCGCCGCGCTCGCGGCGCTGCTCACGACGACGTCAGTTGTCGGCCAGGCGCCTGCGGCGTTCGACGTGCGCGCGTACGGCGCGAAGGCCGACGGCACGACGCTGGACACTGACGCCATCAACAAAGCGATCGCCGCCGCGCACGCGGCCGGCGGCGGCACGGTGCACTTCGGCGCGGGCTCCTACCTGTCCGCGTCGATCCGGCTCCAGAGCCATGTCGGCCTCTTCCTCGATCACGGCGCGGCGATCGTTGCGGCGGAGCCAACCAACGCGCCGTACGACGAGCCCGAGCCGAACGAGTGGGACAAGTTTCAGGACTTCGGCCACAGCCACTGGCACAACAGCCTGATCTGGGGCGAGAACGTCGAGGACGTGTCGATTACGGGGCCCGGGCTGATTCATGGCAAAGGGCTCGTCCGGTCGAACACGAACGTGCCGCGCGGCGCCGGCAACAAGGCGATCGCGCTGAAGAACAGCCGCAACGTGATCATCCGCGACGTGTCGATCCTCCACGGCGGCTGGTTCGCGATCCTCGCGACCGGCGTCGACAACTTCACCATCGACAACATCAAGATCGATACGAACCGCGACGGCATCGACGTCGACGCCTGCAAGAACGTGCGAATCTCGAACGCGACGGTGAACTCGCCGTTCGACGACGGCATTTGCCTCAAGAGCAGCTACGGCCTCGGCTCGGCGCGGCCGACCGAGAACGTGACGATCACCAACTCGCAGGTCAGCGGCTACGACGAGGGCACGCTGCTCGACGGCACGTACAAGCGGACCGCGAAGTACGCGCGCGGTCCGACGGGCCGCATCAAATTCGGCACCGAGAGCAACGGCGGCTTCAAGAACGTCACCATCTCGAACTGCGTGTTCGAGTACAGCCGCGGCCTCGCCATCGAGAGCGTCGACGGCGCGCGGATCGAAGACGTCGCGATCACGAACCTGACAATGCGCGACATCGTCAACGCGCCGATCTTCGTGCGGCTCGGCCGGCGCGCGCGCGGGCCCAACGAGCCGCCGCCCGGCGTCGTCGCGCGCGTGCGCATCAGCGGCGTCGAAGCGTCGAACGTCGACGCGCGACACGGGATCCTGATCAGCGGCATACCGGGCCATCCCATCGAGGACCTGCGCCTGAGCGACATCCGGATCGCCTACCAGGGCGGCGGCACCGCGGCCGACGCCGCGCTCGAGCCGGAGGAAAAGGAAACCGAGTACCCCGAGCCCGACATGTTCGGCAACATGCCGGCGTACGGCATGTTCGCGCGGCATGTGAGGACGCTGTCGGCGCGCGATCTCGTCTTCACGACCGACAAAGCCGACGCGCGGCCGGCGTTTCACTTCGACGATGTGGCGGGCGTCGATCTCGAGCGGCTGAGCGTGCCGCGCGGCGCGCCCGTATTCTCGCTGCGCGGCGTCACTGATTTTCTGCTGCGCAACAGCCCGGGGCTTCCCGACAAGCGGCTCGCGAAGGCCGACAGGGACACGTTCTGAGCACCTATCCCCGCGTCGCGTCTCTGAAGAGCGCCGACGCCTTCCGCGCGCACCTCGACCGCAGCGGCATCCCGCTCGCGTTCGACGACGCGCTCGACGCGCCGGCGCGCTCGCCGCTCGCGCGCGCGATCGACGTCGGCGGGGTCCGCATCGGCAACCGGTTCTGCGTCCTGCCGATGGAAGGGTGGGACGGCACGCGTGACGGCGAGCCAAGCGATCTCACTCGCCGGCGCTGGCAGCGCTTCGGCGCGAGCGGCGCGAAGCTGATGTGGGGCGGCGAGGCGGTCGCCGTCCGCCACGACGGACGCGCGAACCCGAACCAGCTGATGATCTCGCCGCGGACCGTCGGCGCGATCGCGTCGCTCCGCGACGAGCTGGTCGCCGCGCATCGCGGGCGGTTCGGATCGAACGCCGACGGCGATCTGTACATCGGCCTGCAGCTCACGCACTCGGGCCGCTACGCGCGGCCGGACGTCTACGATCGTCCGGCGCCGCTCGCGGCGTGCGCGCATCCGCTGCTCGATCGCCGGTTCCCGGCCGGCGTCCGCGTGCTGAGCGACGGCGAGCTCGATGCGCTCGTCGACGACTTCGCGGCCGCGGCGCGGCTCGCTCGCGATGCCGGCTTCCGCTTCGTCGACGTCAAGGCGTGCCACGGCTATCTCGGGCACGAGCTGCTCGGCGCGCGGACGCGCACCGGACCGTACGGCGGTCCGCTCGAGAACCGGACGCGCTTTCTGCGGCGCGTGATTGCGGCGATCCGGGCGGCGGCGCCCGGTCTCGAGATTGGGGTCCGCCTGTCGGCGTTCGACACCGTGCCGTACCGCAAGCGCGCGCGCGATCACGTCGGCGAGCCGGAAGCCTCCGCCGCCGACGCGCGTCTCGCCGGCGCGATGCCCGGCTTCGGCGTCGCGGCGACCGACGACGATCTCGACGCGGCGCTCGACGACGCGCGCGGCGTGCTGCGGCTGCTCGACGGGCTCGACGTGCGCTGGATCTGCATCACCGGCGGCAGCCCGTACTACAATCCGCACGTGCAGCGGCCCGCGCTCTTTCCGCCGCTCGACGGCTACGAGCCGCCGGAAGATCCGCTGCGCGGCGTCTGGCGGCAGATCCGCGCGGCCGCGATCCTGAAGCGCGAGTTTCCGCAGATGGTCGTCGTCGGATCGGCGTACAGCTATCTGCAGGAGTGGCTGCCGCACGTCGCGCAGCACAACGTGCGCGAGGGGCTCTGCGATTTCGTCGGCCTCGGGCGGATCGTGCTCTCGTATCCGGATCTCCCCGCCGACGTGCTGAGCGGCGCGGCGCTGAAGCGCGCATCGTTCTGCCGCACCTTCAGCGACTGCACCACCGGTCCGCGGATGGGGCTGGCGTCGGGCTGCTATCCGCTCGACGCGTTCTACGCCGCGCGGCCGGACGCGGCGCGCATCCGCGAGGTGCGCACCGACGCGCGGACGGCGGCCGGCATCGACACGTGAGGAGAACGGCATGAAATTCATCGCGGGAGTCCTGGCGGGCGTGTGCATCGGCGCGGCGGCCGCCGCGTTCGCGCAACCGAAGGCGAAGGGCGGCTTCATCGTGCAGCGCGACGCCGAGATCGCAAAGAAGGAGCCGGGCACGCACAACGGCGGCGGCCAGACGATCGGCTACTCGTTCTTCGACAAAACGCCCGGCATGAAATTCGTGTTCCGCAAGCGCGCCTTGCATCCGGGCGCCGGCGTGGGCCTCCACGAGCAGCACGAGGACGAGGTCTACTACGTGCTGAGCGGCAAAGGCGTGATGACCGTCGACGGCACCGACGTCGATATGACGCCGGGCACGGCGGTGCTGACGCGCCCCGGCAGCTCGCACGCGTTGAAGCAGGCGGGACCGGACGATCTCGTCGTCCTGATCTCGTACGAGATCAAATAAGGAGTCGCCGTGGCTCGATGGCTCGACGACGTGCAGCGCGATCTGCGATGGGCAATCCGCTCGCTGACGCGGACGCCCGGCTTCGCAGCCGTCGGCATCATCACGCTTGCGCTCGGCATCGGCGCGAACACGGCGATCTTCACCGTCGTCGACGCGGTGCTGCTGCGGCCGCTGCCGTACCGCGATCCAGATCGCCTCGTGCGGATTTTCGGCAGCATCGGCGCCGGCGAGAGCGTCAACGGTCCGTCGCAGCGCGTGCCCGCCGTCGTCGTGTCCGACCTCGCGCCGCTTCGCAAGGCCTCCAAGACCCTGTCGCACATCGTCATGTACGTGGGCGCGTCGTCCACGATGACCCGCGGCGGCGAAGCCGTGAAGCTCGATGGCACGCGCATCTCGCCGGAGGCCTTCGAGATGCTCGGCGCGGCGCCGATCGTGGGACGCACGTTCGACGCGCGCGAGGCGAAGTCGGGCGCCGACGGCGTGATCATCCTGAGCTTCGCCTCGTGGCAACGGTATTTCGGGGGCAGCGCAGATGTGCTTCGCGAGACGCTGCAGCTCGATGGCAAGGCGTACGCGGTGGTCGGCGTGATGCCGCCGCTCTTCCAGTTTCCCGACGCGCAGACGCAGTTCTGGGTGCCGTTCGTCGAGACCGATTTCCCGCGCATGGGCGGATCTCCCGTCGCGCGGCTCGAGCGCGGCGTCTCGCTGCAGGCGGCCAGCGCCGAGGTGACCGGGATTCTGCGCGGCCTGGCGGCGGCGCAATCGGCGCAGCGCCCGCCGGGGCCGACGCGCTACGAGCTCGTCGGGATGCAGGATCAGCTCGTCGCGCCGGTGCGGCCGGCGCTGCTCGTGCTTGCCGGCGCCGTCGGGTTCGTGCTGTTAATCGCGTGCGTGAACGTCGCCAACCTCGTGCTCGCGCGCGCGGCGGCGCGGCAGCGCGAGCTCGCCGTGCGCGTCGCGATCGGGGCGAGCCGCGCGCGGTTGATCGCGCAGGCGCTGACCGAGAGCATGCTCCTCGCGGTCGTCGGCGGCGCGGCGGGGACGGGTCTGGCGTTCGCGGGCGTCCGGCTGCTGCGCACGCTCGGCGCGAGCCTGCCGCGGCGCGACATCGGCCCGTTCGTCGGCATCCCCCGTCTCGACGAGATCGGGATCGATCGCCGCGTGTGGGCGTTCGCGCTGGTCGTGTCCGTGCTGACCGGCATCGTCGCGGGGCTCGCGCCGGCGATCCGGCAATCGCGCGCGGCGGCGATGGACCTGCTGCGCGAAGGCGGGGCCGCCGCGGCCTCGGGGTTCGACGTGTTCCGGCGGCAGCGCATGCAGGGCGTGCTCGTGATCGCGGAGATCGCGATGGCGACGCTGCTGTTCGCGGGCGGCGGGCTGCTGATCCACAGCCTCCTCAACCTCTCGCGCGTCGATCCCGGCTACGATCCGGCGCACGTCCTCACGGCGCAGGTGTCGCTGCCGCGCCGGTACGCGAGCACGCTGCCGGCGTTCGCCGACGAGCTCGCCGCGCGGCTCGAACGCGTGGCCGGCGTGCAGGCGGCGGGCTACGCGCGCGCGCTGCCGATGATCCGCATGCGCCAGCTCACGATGCTGCGCACGACCCCGGAGATGCCGCAGGTGATGCCGGCGCCGCCGCCGTTCGACGGCCGGCAGCTCCCCGAGGTGCCGGACATGCGCGTCGTCAGCCGCGACTACCTGCGGGCGATGGGCGTGCGCGTCGTCGAGGGCCGCGGCTTCGACGAGCGCGACGGCGCGGGGAAGCCGCAGGTGATGCTGATCAACCAGACGCTCGCGCGTAGCGGCTACCTCGGCGATCGTCCGATCGGCCGGCGCGTCTACGGGCCGGGCCGAGCGCCGTGGGAGATCATCGGCATCGTCGAGGACATGCGGCAGTTCAACCTCGATCAGGATCCCGATCCGCAAATCTTCATCGACTACCGTCAGGACACGCCGCCGCCGGCGTTCGCGCAGGCGATGGGGCCGCCGCCGGCGCCGTACATCGCGGTCCGCACGACGGCCGATCCGTTGACGATCGCGGCGAGCGTACGCAGCATCGTGCGCCAGCTCGAGCCGCAGGCCACGGTGGACAACATCGCGAGGATGGACGAGATCGTGTCGAACTCGCTCTCGCGTCCGCGGCTCTACGCGGTGCTGCTGGGCATCTTCGCCGCTGTCGCCGTCGTGCTCACCGCGGTCGGGATCTACGGCGTGATGGCGTACGCCGTGGCGCAGCGCAGCCGCGAGATCGGCATCCGGATGGCGCTCGGCGCGCGGCGCGGCGACGTGATGGCTCTCGTGCTGCGGCAGAGCGCCGCGATCACCGCGATCGGCATCGCGCTCGGCCTCGTCGGCGCCGGCGCGCTCACGAAATATCTCGAAGGGCTGCTGTTCGGCCTCACCCGCCTCGACCCGGCGACGCTCGGCGGCGTGGCGCTCGCGTTCGCGCTCGTCGCGACGGCGGCATCCTACGTGCCCGCCCGCCGCGCGACCAGGGTCGATCCGCTCGTCGCGCTCCGCTGCGAGTAGTGCGTCCGAGGCTGAACCTACGCCACACGCCCGACGTGTATGGTCACACGCATCGTCCACATCTCCGATCTGCACTTTGCGAGCCGCGATCGCGCGGTTGCGCGCGTGCTGCACGACGCGATCGTGCAGGCGCGGCCGGACGTGCTACTGGTGACCGGCGACGTCGCGGACCATCCGTCGATCTCGTGGCCCTTCGGCCGCGGCGAGTGGACGGCGGCGCGAGCGTGGCTGCGCGAGGTCGAGCGCGACGTCGAGGCGGTGTCGGGCAGCGCCGTGACGACGCTCGTGCTGCCAGGCAATCACGACGTCCTGATCTCCGGGTTGAGCGGCTGGTGCTGGATTCCGGGCGCCGCGTTCGCCAGGTTCTTCCGGCCGTGGCGGCGCCAACCGGTTTTCTATCACCCGCGCGCGAACATCACGTTTCTCACGCTCGACACCAACCCGCGGCTCGCGTTCTTCTCGGCGGAAGGCGTCGCGATCGCGTCGCGTCTGAAGCAGCTGAAGCGCGCGATGGACAGCCACGCCGACGCCGCGCGCATCCGCACGTCCACGAAAATCCTGCTGATGCACCACCATCCGCTGCCGGTGCCGTTCCAGGGCGCCGACTGGCTGCTGCAGACGCGCCGCGTCGATCGGCTGCTGCGGTTCGTCGCGGAGAACAAGATCGACATGATCTTTCACGGCCACAAGCATCGCGCGACGTGGTCGCAGATGCGCATCGGCGGCACCTCGGCGGAGCCGTTCTTCATCGAGGTGGTCGGCGCGGGATCCGCGATGAAATGGGCCGATCAGGATCCGCGCGGGCACAACTTCAACCTGATCGACGTGGCGGCCGGCGGCGCGCGGCAGGTCAGGCAGTTCTTCAAGCACACCGACGCCGACCGGTTCGTCGAAGCGGCGGCGTCGGGCGCCGAGGAAGGACTGAGCCGGTTGATCCGCTCGCGCTTCCGGCAGCCGTATCGCGCGAAACGGCTCACGTGGACGGTGCAGACCGACGAAGAGGGCGACGCGCGCAACGTGCTGAAGTTCGATAACGTGGTCTTCAACAAAGGCCTCGACGCGTACGAGATCCTGCTGCCCGAGGACGAGCTCGAGGACGGCCAGGCGCTGCCGTATCAGGAGCTGCACATCTGGCCCGCGGCCTTCGGCGGCCGCTTCGATCGCCGCGACCTCGACGACGCGATGCGGACCTTCGTCGTCTTCCCGCGGCGGCCGGTCGACGACGACCGCGTGGGCTTCTCGGTCGAGAACTACACGCTCAATGCGTACGCGATGAACGTGCGCGAGGCGGCGGAGCGCGGCCAGGCCGACGTGCAGCGCGACTTCGTCGATCTGCTGCTGACCGACGCCGTCGACGAGCTGTGCTTCGAGGCGATCTTCCCGCAGGAGTTCCGCTTCGACGACGTGCGGCTCGAGGTGCTCGAGCCGCTCGACGAGATCGACGTCGTCAACGACGCGCTGACGCGCGAGTTCGCCGCGATCCCCGCGCCGGTCGGCAACCGCCTCGCCGTCACGCTGCCGCAGCCGCCGCCGAACTATCGCTACCGCGTGAGCTGGGCGCTGCCGCGGACGAGCGCGCCCATCGCCGCGGCGGCGGAGGCGCGCCGCGCGCAGTTCGAGCGCGCGTTCCTGAATCTCGTGGCGGACGATCCGTCGAAGCCCTCCGAGCCGCCCAGCCCCGTGCAGGATGCGATCATCGAGGCGGTGGAAGACGTCTCGAGCGAGCTCGAGCGGCTCGTCGTCGAGACGGGCAACTTCGGGCACGACGTGACGGTGGTCGACGAGCGCACCGACTTCAGCCTGATGGTCTGCGATCGATCCGCGCCGCCCCCCCGCCTGCGGCTGGTGTTCTGGAACCGCCAGTTCGAGCACCCCGAGGCGTTTCGCGACTTCCGCCTCGCGATCGGCAACGGCAACGCCGGCCGCGCGTACAAGACGAGAACGCTGCGGCTGTTCGACAAGAGCGAAGCGGAGGCGGTGGGGAAGCCGAAGGCCGGCACGTACGTGAAGCTGCACGGGATACGGCACGATTTCATGTTCTCGGTGCCGCTCATCGACCCGCGCTCCGGTTTCCCGCTCGCGGTGCTGAACGTCGGCACCGCCGATCGCGTGCAGGCGGCGATGTTCCGCGCGCTGCCGCCGGCGGCGCTCGAGCAGCTGGTCGGCGCGATCCACCAGGCGCCGCTCGCGCGCCTGCTGCACGCTGCCGGGCTGCGTTAGCGGTATACTGAAGATCGCGCGATGAAGTTCACCTTCGACAAGATCGAGACGTTCGGCGCGGGCGTGACGGCGTACCGCATCAACCCGGAGCGCGACTCCGACAGCGCGCACGAGGTCGAATCGCTGCGGACGAACGTGCCGCGCACCGAGAAGGCGAAGCGCCTCGGCAACCGCCTGCGCGAGCAGTTCGTCCGCAAGACGCGGTAGCCGCGCTTATTTCGTCCCGGGCCGCTCGATCTTCCCGCCGTCCACTTCCACGACGATCACCGTCGCCATCGGATCGTAAATCGGCCGCTCGATGTCGAGCATCGTGCGCCCGTTCTCCGTCTTCGTCGCGACCGGCGCCTTGTCGGCGAGCCGATACGCGCGCTTCACGGCGTTCCGCATCGTCGGCAGCGGGAACGGCACGCGAGGCTCCTCGAAGAACGTGAAGTACAGCTTGCCCGGCTTCGCGGTGACGCGCCACTGCGTCTGCGGATACACGAGGGGGTCGCCGCGAACGTCTTTCCCGCCGCGCGCGCTCGGCTCGCCGAGCTCTTCGCCGAACGGTGTCGGTCCGGCGCCGTACACCGCGTCGCCGTTCACCTGCAGCCAGCGGCCGACCGTGCGCAGCACCTCCTGGCTCGCCTGCGGAATCACGCCTTCCGAGGTCGGTCCGACGTTCAGCAGGTAGTTGCCGCCCTTGCTGACGATGTCGACGAGCTTGAACGCAATCTGCCCGGCCGACTTCCAGTCGGTGTCGTCCTTGCGGAAGCCCCACGTGTGGTTGATCGTCGCCGGCACCTCCCACGCCTCCGACGACACGTCGGGCGGAATCACGTTGTCGCCGGTGCTGCGGTAGTCGCCTTCGGTGCCGAGCCGGCCGTCGATCAGCGTGTTCGGCTGCAGCGTGCGGACGATGGTGGCGAACCGCTGCGGGCGATCGCCGGTCATCATGCGCGGCGTGTCGAACCAGATGAGCGCCACGGGTCCGTAGTCGGTGAGCAGTTCGCGCACCTGCGGCTCCGCCTTGCCGCGCAGGTACTGGTCGTAGTCCTTCTTCTCGTCGGGGCCGAAGTCCCACGTGTTGCCGGCGCCGTTCGGCTCGTGCCAGTCCTGCGACTGCGAGTAGTAGAAGCCGAGCCGGATGCCCTGGCGCGCGCAGGCGTCGGCGAGCTCCTTCAGCACGTCGCGCTTGAACGGCGTCGCGTCGACGATGTTGTACGCGCTGGCCTTCGACTTCCACAGCGCGAAGCCATCGTGATGCTTCGACGTGATCACGATGTACTTCATGCCGGCGTCCTTTGCCAGCTTCACCCATTCGTCGGCGTTGAACTTCACCGGGTTGAAGCGCGGCGCGAGCTTCTCGTACTCCTTCACCGGCACCGTCGAGCGGAACATCACCCATTCGCCGAGGCCGAGCGACCGCTTGCCGTTCCACTCGCCGGCGGGAATCGAGTAGAGGCCCCAGTGGATGAAGAGGCCGTACTTCGCCTCGCGGAACCACACGAGGCGCTTCTCCCGTGCCGGATCGATCGGGCGCGGCGCCGGCGGCTGAGCGGCCTGCGCGACGAGCAGCGCCATGGGCGCGACGGCGAGCGCGAGAGCTCTTCGCATGTGATCCTCAGAAGTTCAACCGCAGCGACAACTGCACGGTGCGCGGCGGACGCGTCGGGCTCGCGATGCCGATCGCCGTGCCGAAGTTCGGGTTGATCTGGTTCCCGTTCGCATCGAACCGCGCCGTGCGGTCGATGTCCTGGAACTCGACCGTGTTGAACAGATTGTAGATCTCCACGCGGATTTGCGCGGCGCGGCTGGCGCCGAACGTGACGTTCTTGAAGACCGCGAAGTTCGTGTTGACGAGACCGGGCTTCCGCACGACGTTGCGCGGCGAGTTGCCGAAGCTGCCGCGCGCCGGCCGCGCGAAGGCCGCCGTGTTGAAGAAGCCGGTGAGCGGATCGCCGCCGCCCGCCATCGGATCGGCGATGAGATCCGGCCGCACGAGGTGCAGGCATGGCGAGGTGAGCGACTCGGTGCCGGCCAGGCACGCGCCGCTGCCGGCTTCGCCTCCCGTGAAATCGAACGCGTCGGTCGTCGTCATCGACACGTTGGCCCAGTCGCCCGACACGAAATCGTTCTCGCCCGAGACCTGCCAGCCGTCGGCGAGCGCGTGCATCGCGCCGGTATGGCGGCCCGGCAGATCCCATGAGTAGTTGATGACCAGGCTGTGCCGGTTGCTCTGCGTGAGCTCGGCGTAGAAGAAGTCGTACGGGCGGTTGAACGAGTAATCGAGGTTGCCGGGATCCTCGTCGGCCGCGCCGCGCGCGCGCTGCAGCGCGTAGGCCGCGCCGAACTGGACGCCGCGGATGTAGCGGCGGTTCACCTGGACCTGCAGCGACTGGTAGTCGGCGCTCGCGAGGTTGCCGCGCACGCGGATGTTCTGATATCCGCGGTACGGACGGAGGAATTCGGCCAGGAGCGCCGCGGCCGTCGGCGACGCGGTGGGCGCGGCGGTGGGATCGCGGTTCGCCGGAATCAGATCGGTGAAGCGCGCGCCGTCGGGAACGCCGTTCAGATCGTAGTACATCTCCATGTCGTAGGAGTTGTAGCCGGAGTACGTGACGTCGACCGCCGTGCCCCAGCCGATCTCGCGGCGCAGGCCGATCGACCAGTTGATCGAGCTCGGCGTCTTGTAGCTGGTCTCGAGCGCTTCGACCGTCGTCGGCCGGTTCGCGAGCGTGACGCCCGGCGCGAACAGGTTGCTGAGCGTGTTGTAGTAGACGATCGGGTTGTGGATGAACGGCGGGTTGGCGGCGAGGTTGCCGAGCGATCCGCCGCCGAGCCGCGCCTGGTGGAAATAGCCGGCGCTCGTGTGCAGCACGGTCGTGCCCGCGCCGGTGAGATCGTAGGTGAACCCGAGCCGCGGCTCGATCGCCGGCTTCAACACCTCGCGGAAGCCGTCGGGCACGCCCGGATCGCCTTCCTTCACCATCCCGTTGGCTTCGTCGCCGGTGCCGGGCACGAACGCGCCGATGTAGATCGCGTTGAGCGTCTGGCCGGTGACCGGATCCATCGCGACGCGCGTCCCGTTGACGATCGCCGGCACGTAGAGCCGCGGCGCCCTCGACGGATCGTACTTCGACGGATCGAAGTTCGCGACCTGCTGGTCGGGCCGCGTGTACGGCGAGTACCAGAGGAAGCGCGCGCCGTAGTCGATCGTGAGACGCGGCGACGCCTGCCATCCGTCCTGGAGGTACCACTCGCTCCACCACTGGCGGTTGCGGGTCTCGCGATACTTGTCCGTCTCGGTGTACTGCGAGAACACGCCGACGACCGCGTTCGAGAACGCGAAGTTGGTGTTGAGCGGGTTGCTCGCGTTGTTCGAGAAGGTGATGTCGCCCTGCCACGCGCCGCCGCGCGCCTCGTTGTTCTGCATGTACTCGAAATGGCCGCCGGCCTTGAACGTATGCCGGCCGCGCGTCCACGTGACGTTGTCGCGGATGCTCGCGAGCCAGTCGTAGGCCGTGGCGCCGATTCGATTGTCGTAGGTGAAGTCCGGCGTGTCGATGCCGGTCGTGTTCAGCCCGAAGCGCACGAAGGGGAGGTAGCCCTCGGGGTTCAGCTGCGGGTTGAACTGCGCGCCGGTGAAGCCGATCGTGCTCCGCTTCAGCCGCGTGTAGTCGCCGTCGTCCTTCGCGCCGAAGCCTTCGGTGGCGCGCCGGATCCCGGCGCCGAACTCGTTCACGCCGTTCGATCGGAAGACGTGGTTCCAGCCGCCGTTGACGCCGCTGTCGCCCGAGACGTACGTGCCGTTGAAGAAGCCCCACTTCGCCGGGCCGGCGGTGATTTCCGATCCGAGCTGGTTGGAGCTGAATTGCCGGTACGAGAGCCAGTAGCTGTTGTTGCCCGAGGGACGGCCGTCGATCCGCAGCAGGTTGTTCATGCGCGGGTTCTCCGGCGTCTCCTGCCGCGTGAAGTTCGACAGCGCGCCGCAGCCCGGCGTCGAGCACGACACGTTGGGCAGCGGCATCATGTTCAGCAGCGCGAGCGCGTTGGGATCGAGGCGGTTCGACGGGATCACGTTGTTCGGGAAGCAGCCGGGCCCGCCCGTCGCCGCGTTGCACGCGCCGGAGGAGAGCGGATCCTTGATGAAGATCAGGCGTCCGTTCGCGTCGAGGGTTTGCGAGAAATCGCCGCGCCGCTCGAGCGCCGTCGGCATGCGGTAGAGCCGCACCTGCCCGGGCTTCTGCACCTGCGGCGCTTCCATCGAGTAGAAGAAGAACAGCTTCGTCTCGCTCGCGCCGTCGCCGAGGCCGGGGATCTTCACCGGCCCGCCGAAGTTGAACCCCGGCGTGTCGATCTTCAGCCTCGGCTTCGGCAGCCCCGCGCGCTCGTTCTCCCACGGCGTCGCGTTCCACGCGTCGCGCCGCCCGTACCAGTAGCCGCTGCCGTGATAGTCCCGGCTGCCGCTCTTGCTGACGATCTCGATGTTCGCGCCGGCGCTGTGGCCGAACTCCGCCTTGTAGGTGTTGAGCAGCACCTTCACCTCGGCGATCGCGTCGAGGTTGATCGACGAGTTCATCCGGTTGGTGCCCGAGAGCTCGTTGCCGTTGAGGCCGTCCACCGTCACCTGATTCCACGTGCGGCGCTGGCCGGCGATGTTCGGGATCTGCGATCCGAAGCTGTCGCCCATCGCGTCGATGTCGTTCTCGTAGTGGACGCCCGGCAGCAGCCGCAGCAGGTTGACGACGTCGCGTCCCTTGGTTTGAATCTGCGCGATCTGATTCGACGTCAGGAGGCCCGAGTAATCGCTGTTCTTCGTTTCGACGAAGGTGCCGGTCGCCGCGACGCTGACGATCTCGGTGAGCGCGCCGACGTCGAGCGTGAGCCGGCCGAGATCGAGCCGGCTGCTCGCGTTCAGCACGTTGTTCCGCTGCTCGATCGTGCGAAACCCGGAGAGCTCGACCTTCACCGTGTAGGATCCGGGGGTCAGCGCGCGGAACGCGAACTCGCCGCGCTCGTCGGACGTCGCGGTGCGGACGCTGGCGGTGCCTTCGTTGGTCAACGTCACCGTCGCGCCCGGCACGATCTGGCCGGTCGCGTCGACGACGGTGCCCGAGACGACGCCGGTGTCCTGCGCCGCGGCGGCGCGGGCGAGCGAGACGCAGATGACGCAGCAGAGAAGCAGCGCGCCGCGCGCTGTCGGCGGGAGAGATCGCGGCGACGGGACGCTCCGAATCATGAGCCTCCTCCTGCGGATGGCGACCGACGTAGTCAGCGCGCGCTGTGATACTATGCTTTACCGGTAAAGTCAAGGCACTTTAGCGCTAAAGTGTGCGATCGCGCGCCGCGCGGGGAGCTGCATGCACGCCACCACCATGAAGCGGATTGCCGGCGAGCTCGGCGTGTCGATCACGACCGTCTCCAAGGTCCTCAACAACCGCGCCGACATCAGCGAAGCCACCCGCACCCGCGTCCTCGCCAAGGTCGAGGAGCTCGGGTACCAGCGCAACGCCGTCGCCCGCAGCCTCAGCCTCCGCCGCACGCATACGCTCGGCATCGTCATCCCCGATCTGATGCACTCGTTCTTCGTCGAGATCATCGCGGGGATCGAGCCGGTGGCGAGCGCCCGCGGCTACGGCCTCCTGTTGTGCAGCTCGAGCGAGGATCCGCGGAAGGAGCGCGCCGAGCTCGAGATGCTCCGCGGCCGCCAGGTGGACGGCGTCGTGCTCGCGTCGGCGCACGGCTCGGGCAACACCGAGATGCTGCAGCAGCTCGCCCGGCAGGGGACGACGATCGTCATGATCGATCGCGACGATCATCCGTCGGTGAAATGCCATCGCGTGCTCACCGACGACGAGCTGGTGGGGCAGCTCGCGACGGCGCACCTCGTCGCTGCCGGCCGCCGCGCGATCGCGCACATCGGCGGCCCCGCGATCGTTCACGCGAAGCGCCGCGAGCGTGGATGGCGCGAGGCGCTGAAGGCGCGCGGGATCAAGGCGCCCGACGACTGGATCGTCCGCGGCGGCTTCATGGAAGGCGACGGCTACCGCGCGATGCAGCGCCTGCTCGCCGTCCGGCCGCGCGTCGATGCCGTGTTCGCCGCCAACGACCCGGCGGCCATCGGCGCCATGAAAGCGATCTGGGACGCGAAGCTGCGCGTGCCGCACGACATCGCCGTCGTCGGCGTCGGCGACATCGCGCTGACCGATCTGCTGCGCGTGCCGCTGACGACGGTCGGCTGGTCGCGCCGCGAACAGGGCCGCCACGCGGCGGAGCTGCTGCTGAACGGCATCGATTCGGACGAGGATCCGCCGCAGCGCGTGATCATCCCGCCGCGCCTGATCGTCCGCGAATCGTCCGGAACTCCGGCGTGAGGCTCGCGTGAAGCCCGGCTGGATTGTCGCGCTCGCTGTAACGGGGATTGCCGGCGCAGTCCGCGCTTCGCAATCCACGATGCGCTCCGCACTCCGAGCTCCGCAATCCACAATGCAGTCCGCAATCCGCACTCCGCAAGTCGAACTGAGGAGCCCGAGCGGCGCGATTGCCATCGATCTCTCGAGCGAGGACGGCGGGCGCCTCGCGTACACCGTTTCACTCGGCGGCGCGGCCGCGGTGGAATCATCGCACGTGGGCATCGTCGTCGACGGCGAGGATCTCGGCGCGAACGCGGCGATCGCGGGCGCGGAATCGTACGCCGTCGACGAGCGCTACGCCTGGCACGGCGTTCACGACACGGCGGTAAACCGGTGTCGCGGATCGCGCGTCGCGATCCGATCGACGCGTCGGTCTCGGCCGCCCGGGCGCGATGCGGCGACGGCGTGGACGCTCGACCTCCGCGCCTGCGACGACGGCGCCGCGTTTCGCTATGTCGTGCCGGGCGATCCGGATGTCGCGCGGACGCCGGACGAAGCCGCCGTCTTCCGCTGGCCGGCGGGATCGACCGTCTGGTATCACGACTTCGAGGGGCACTACGAAGGTCAGCACGTCGCCCGGGCGGTCGATGACGTGCCGGCGGGCGATTGGGCGGCGCCGCCGCTCACCGTGCAGCTTCCTCGCGGCGCCGGCTACGCATCCGTCACCGAATCGGCGCTCGTGAATTACAGCGGCCTCGCGCTGCGCGCCGACGGGCACCGCGGCTTCGCCGCCAGGCTCGGGCACGAGGAGCCGGTGTCGTACCCGTTTCGCCTGCGCTACAAGCCGGAAGACATCGCGCGGCTGTCGACGCCGGCGGCGATCACGGGATCGATCACGTCGCCGTGGCGGGTCCTCGTCCTCGGCCGCACGCTGAACGATCTCGTCAACGCCGACATCGTGCACAACCTGGCGCCGCCGCCCGATCCCGCGGTGTTTCAGGCGCGCGACTGGATAAAGCCGGGGCGCGCCGTCTGGCGATTCCTCGACGGCGGCGAGAACACGTTCGAAGGCGTGAAGGCGTTCACGGCGCTCGCGGAGCAGCTCGGGTTCGAATACCACGTCGTCGAGGGACTCTGGCAGCGCTGGACCGACGAGCAGATGCGCGACTTCATGGACGACGCCAGGCGGCGGCACGTGGGCATCTGGCTCTGGAAGGACAGCCGCGCGCTGACGACGGCCGTCGAGCAGCGCGCGTTCTTCGACAAGTGCCGCGACCTCGGCGTGGTGGGCGCGAAGATCGATTTCTTCGACCACGAAGCGAAGGAGATGATCGATCGGTATCAGTCGATCCTGGCCGAGTCGGCGAAGCGGCGCATCATGGTGGACTTCCACGGCGCGAACAAGCCGACCGGCGAGGCGCGCACCTGGCCGCACGAGCTGACGCGCGAAGGCGTCTTCGGGCTCGAGCACCGCCAGGCGCCCGAGTGGGCGCGCCACAACACGACGCTGCCGTTCACGCGACTGCTCGCGGGGGCGGCCGACTACACGCCGGTCGTCTTCGGCGAGCGGCGGAAGGAAACGAGCTGGGCGCACCAGATCGCGACGGCCGTCGTCTTCACGTCGCCGCTGCTCGTCTTCGGCGCGCACCCGCAGACGCTGCTCGACAACCCCGCCGTCGAGTTGATCAGGAGCCTGCCGAGCGTGTGGGACGAAACCGTCGTCCTGCCGGCAAGCGCGATCGGCGAGGTCGCGGCGTTCGCGCGGCGCATCGGACGATCCTGGTTCGTCGGCGTCCTGAACGGGCCGGCCCCGCGCGCGCTGCGGATCGATTTGGGGTTTCTGGGCGAGGGCCGTTACGATGCGCTCGTCGTGCGGGACGCGGCCGGCGATCCGGGGGCGCTCGTCGTGGAGAAGGGCTCGATGACACGGGCCGCGCCGCTCGTACTCGATCTCCGCGCGGCCGGCGGCTTCATCGTGCGGCTGACTCCAGAGCGGTGAACCGATGACGCTGACCTGGCTGGACTGGCTGCTCATGCTGGTCTACTTCGCGTTCGTTATCGGCGTCGGCGTCGCGCTGAAGCGGACGACGACGACGAGCGCCGCGTTCTTCCAGGCGGGGCGCGCCATTCCCGCGTGGGTGTGCGGCCTCGCGTTCATCTCCGCGAACCTCGGCGCGCAGGAAATCATCGGCATGGCGGCGTCGGGCGCGAAGTACGGCATCTCGACGAGCCATTTCTACTGGGTCGGCGCGATCCCCGCGATGGTGTTCCTCGGCGTCTTCATGATGCCGTTCTACTACGGCTCGCGCGCGCGATCGGTGCCCGAGTACCTGCGCCTGCGCTTCGACGAGAAGACGCGCGGCTTCAACGCGATCTCCTTCGCGCTGATGACCGTGTTTTCGTCCGGCATCTCGATGTACGCGATGGCGAAGCTGCTGCAGATTCTGCACATCTTCGACGCGCCCTTCGCCGCGCTCGGTCTCGGCCCCGAGTACATCTTCCACATCTGCGTCGTCTCGTCGGCGATTGTCGTGCTGATCTACGTGCTGCTCGGCGGGCTGTCGAGCGCGATCTACAACGAGGTGCTGCAGTTCTTCCTCATCGTCGCCGGCTTCATGCCGCTCGTGTACCTCGGGCTGCGCGATGCCGGCGGGTGGAGCGGCGTGAGCGCGGCGGTGCCGCCGTCGATGACGCACGCGTGGCGCGGGTTCGGCAGCGCAGCGACGAGCCCGATGGGCGTCGACGCGTTCGGCGTCGCGATGGGCCTCGGCTTCGTGCTCTCGTTCGGGTACTGGTGCACCGACTTTCTCGTCGTCCAGCGCGCGATGGCGGCCGACTCGATGGCGGCGGCGCGCCGGACGCCGCTCATCGCGGCGGTGCCGAAGATGCTGTTTCCGTTTCTCGTCGTCCTGCCCGGCCTCATCGCGCTGTCGGTGCACGGCGGCGTGATTCCGCTGAAGATGTACGAGGGGACGAACCGCGCGGTGCTCGACGCGCTGGGCCGGCCGCAGCTCGATTACGACCTCACGGTGCCGACGCTGCTGCTGCGCTACTTTCCGACGGGCATGCTCGGCCTCGGCCTGACGGCGCTGCTGGCGAGCTTCATGTCGGGCATGGCGGGCAACGTGACGGCGTTCAACACGGTCTGGACCTACGACATCTATCAGGCGTACCTGCGGCCGCAGGCGAGCGACGCGCATTACCTGCGCGTCGGGCGATTGACGACGATCTTCGGCATCGCGGCGTCGATCCTGACGGCCTACGTCGCCGCGCAGTTCAACAACATCATGGACGTGCTGCAGCTCGTGTTCGCGTTCGTCAACGCGCCGCTGCTCGCGACGTTCCTGCTCGGCATGTTCTGGAAGCGCGCCACCGGGCACGGCGCGTTCGTGGGGCTCGTCGCCGGCACGGCCGCGGCGGCGCTGCATCACGGGCTGACGCTGCCCACCGGGGCCATCGCCGGCGTGAAAGGCGGCTGGCTCGGGAGCGTCGCGACGTATCCGAGCGAGATGGCGCAGAATTTCTGGACCGCGATCGACGCGTGGACCGTCTGCTTCGTGGTCACGATCGTCGTGAGCCTGATGACGAAGCCGCGCGAGGATCGCGAGCTCGCCGGCCTGGTGTACTCGCTCACCGAGCGGCCGCACGACGAGCGGCTGCCGTGGTATCGGCGTCCGGCGATCGTCGGCCTGCTGGTGATCGCCGGAACGTTCGCGCTGAACCTGGTGTTCTTCTGATGGATCTCGACGTCCGCGTTCCGGTCGGGCTGATGCTAGCGATCATGGGCGCGCTGCTCGTCACGTACGGCCTCGCCGGCGATCGCGCGATCTACACGCGCTCGCTCGGCATCAACATCAACGCCATCTGGGGCAGCGTGCTGTTCGCGACCGGCGACGTGCTGCTGCTGCTTGCGCGGGCCGCCGCCCGGCGGCCGCGCGGACGGACCTTGAACGAGAAGCGACGCGATGCAGCGACGTGAGTTTCTGTCGATCGCCGCGCTTCCGGTCGTGCACGCGCTCCAGGGGCGCACGGTCGTCGAGACGCCGGGCCGGGTCGTTGGCGTCGATGGCACGACGGCAGGCGGCGTCGATCTCGCGCGCGAGTGGCGCGGGCCGCTCTGCCGCGCGCGCATCGCGAACCGATCGGGCCGCGCCGTTCGAATCAAGGAGGTCGTGATCCTCGACATCGATCTCCAGATGCCGCCCGCGACGGCGCTGTACGGCGAAGGATTCCAGATGCTGTCGCAGACCGGCGGCACGCTGGGCGCGCCGGTCGACTACAGCCAGTACACCGACGCGAAGCATTACCGGATGCCGCAGCCGGACGGCGCCCGCGTGTTCTACGGCCTGGCGACGCTCACGCCGCCGGGCGGCGACACGTCGCTGTTCGCCTTCACCTCCTGCGATCGGTTCAGCGGCGCGTTCGTGATCCGCGGCGCGGCGATGCAAGCCGTGATCGACTGCGAGGGGCTGACGCTCGAAGCGGGCGAGACCTGGCATCTCGAGGAATTGATGGTCGCGTCGGGCGCGAGCCGCACGGCGCTGCTCGACACGCTCGGCGATCGCATCGCGGCGCATCATCCGCGGCTGGCTTTCGCGGCGCCGCCGGCGGGCTGGTGCTCCTGGTACTGCTTCGGCCCGCGCGTGACGGCGCAGCAGGTGCGCGACAACCTCGACGCCATCGCGAAGCGCTTCCCGGAGCTGCGCTACGTGCAGATCGACGACGGCTATCAGAGCGCGATGGGGGACTGGCTGACCACCGGCGCGGCGTTCGGCGGAAACGTCCGCACCGTGCTCGACGCGATCCGCCGCCGCGGTTTCGAGCCCGCGATCTGGGTCGCGCCGTTCGTCGCCGAAGAGCAGTCGGCGATCTTTCGCGATCATCGCGACTGGTTCGTGCGCGGCGCCGACGGCGAACCGCTGCGTTCGGATCGCGTGACCTTCGGCGGCTGGCGGCGGGGCCCGTGGTACGCGCTCGACGGCACGCATCCCGACGTGCAGCGGCATTTCGAGCGTCTGTTCCGGACGCTGCGCCGCGAATGGGGCTGCACCTATTTCAAGCTCGACGCGAATTTCTGGGGCGCGATGCACGGCGGCCGCTTTCACGATCCGCGCGCGACGCGCGTCGAGGCCTACCGGCGCGGGATGAAGGCGATCCTGCGCGGCGCGGACGATGCGTTCGTGCTCGGCTGCAATCATCCCATCTGGCCGTCGGCGGGCCTAGTGCACGGCTCGCGCAGCTCCAACGACATCAAGCGATCGTGGGACCGCGTCATGACGACGGCGCGGCAGAATCTGAGCCGCAACTGGCAGAATGGCCGCTTGTGGTGGAACGATCCCGACGCAGTCGTTCTCGCGGGCGAGCTCGCGGACAACGAGTGCCGGGTTCACGCATCGGCGATCTACGCCGCCGGCGGTCTGGTCCTGTCGGGCGACGATCTGACGGCGATGCCGCCCGCGCGTGCTGCGATGCTCCGCAAGCTGCTGCCGCCGACCGGCGTCGCGGCCGAGTTCGACGACGACTCGTTCGCCGTCGGCCGCGTGCGGCTGCCGCAGGCACGGATGTTCTGCCTGTTCAACTGGGACGATGCGCCGTCCACGCGCGTGGCGCGCGTGGATCGCGCGGCGTCCATCGTCGACGTCTGGAGCGACGAGCCGGTGACGGCGCGCGACGGCGCGGTGTCAATCGAGCTGCCGCCGCGAGACGCCCGGATTCTCAGAGCGGTTTGATCATGCGCATCGTCGAAGCCAAGGTGAACGTGTGCTGCCCCGGCCGGAATTTCGTGACGCTGAAGATCGTCACCGACGACGGCGTCTACGGAATCGGCGACGCGACGCTGAACGGCCGCGAGCTCGCCGTCGCGAGCTATCTCGCCGATCATGTCGTGCCGCTGCTCATCGGCCGCGACGCTCGAAAAATCGAAGACACCTGGCAGTTCCTCTACAAGGGCGCGTATTGGCGGCGCGGTCCGGTGACGATGACGGCGATCGCCGCCGTCGACATGGCGCTGTGGGACATCCGCGGCAAGATGCTCGACACGCCGGTGTATCAGCTGCTCGGCGGCGCGTCGCGGGAAGCGGTGATGGTCTACGGCCACGCGAACGGCGCGACGGAAGACGAAACCGTGCAGGCGGTGCAGCATTACATCTCGCTCGGCTACAAGGCGGTACGCGCGCAGTGCGCGATTCCGGGCGTGGTTCACGCGTACGGCGTCGGCCGCGGCACCCTCTATTACGAACCGGCGCAGAAGGGGATGCCGCTCGAGAGCGTGTGGAGCACCGAGCGGTATCTCGATTTCGTGCCGCCGCTCTTCGATCGCCTGCGGCGGGAAGTCGGATTCGACGTGCACCTGCTGCACGACGTCCACCATCGGCTGACGCCGATCGAGGCGGCGCGGCTCGGCAAGGCGCTCGAGCCGGCGCGCCTCTTCTGGCTCGAGGATCCGGTGCCGGCGGAGAACCAGGCGGCGTTCCGCACGATTCGGCAGCACACGACGACGCCGATCGCCGTAGGCGAAGTATTCAACACGATCTTCGACTGCGCGCAGCTGATCGAGGAAGAGTTGATCGACTATATCCGGATGACCGTCGTGCACGGCGGCGGCATCAGCCACCTGCGGAAGGTCGCGGCGCTCGCGGAGCTCCATCACGTGCGAACGGGATCGCACGGCGCGACCGATCTCAGCCCCGTGGCGATGGCGGCGGCGCTGCACTTCGATCTCAGCGTGCACAACTTCGGCATCCAGGAATACATGCGCCACACCGAGGAGACCGACGCGGTCTTCCCGCACGCGTACTCCTTCGACGGCGGCGTGATGCATCCCGGCGACGCGGCCGGCCTCGGCGTGGACCTCGACGAGGCGCTCGCCGCGCGTCATCCGTACGATCCCGCGTACCTGCCCGTGAACCGCAAGCTCGATGGGACGGTGCACTCATGGTGACCCGACGCCGCTTTCTCTCAACCGCATCCCTGTCGTCGCTCGCCTACATCGTCGGCCGCGGAGGCGACACCGCGCGCGCCGCCGGGATGCAGGTCGGCTACGCGGCGATCACGTGGGGCGCGAACGTCGCGCAGGCGATCGACGACATCGCGGCCGTCGGCTTCCGCGGGGTTCAACTGCGCGCCGGCGACGGCGCGGTGACGCGGTACGCCGCGAACCCGTCCGCGCTCCGCGATCTGCTCGCGGAGAAACGCCTGGCGTTCGCCGTGCTCTCGAGCGGCAACCTGTCGATCGATCCCGCGCGCGAGCGCGAGATGCTCGAGACGCACACGCGCAACGCGAGGTTCCTCCACGACGCCGGCGGCAAATATCTGCAGGTGATCGACGAGCGCCCGAAGGACCGCGCGGTGACGGCCGACGACTACCGGCGCACGGGCCGTCTGCTGACCGAGCTCGGGAAGCGCACCGCAGACGTGGGCGTCACGACGGTGTATCACCACCACATGAACAGCACGGGCGAGAAGCCCGCCGAAGTCGCGGCGGTGCTCGACGCGGCCGATCGGAAGCACGTGCGGCTGCTGTTCGACATCGCGCACTACCAGCAGGGCGGCGGCGATCCCGTGGCGGCGATTCGGAAGTACCGCGAGTGGATTGACGTGGTGCACCTGAAGGACGTTCGCGACAAGGCGGCGTCCGGCGCGGGCGGCTACGAGTTCGTGGAGCTCGGGCGCGGGCGCGTGGACGTGGCAGGCGCGCTGGCGGCGCTCGGCGAGATCGGCTTCGACAAGTGGGCGGTCGTCGAGCTCGATCGCGTCGTCGATCCCGGACGCACGCCGAAGGAGTCAGCGGAGATCAACAAGCAGTACCTGACCGCGCACGGGATCAGATTCTGAGTATGGCGCGGGACGGCCCGAAGGCCGTCCCCTACCTACGCAGGGCATGGCCTTCAGGCCGTGCCGCTCTAGTCGACGCGCGCGGGCTCGAGGTTCGGCGTCAGGATCTGCACGACCGCGAGCGCGACGAGATACGCGACGCCCGCGATCATCAGAACGACTGTGTAGCTGCCGGTCATCTGCAGGATGTAGCCGGTGACCTTTGCGATCAGCATGCCGCCGATGGCGCCCGCCATCCCGCCGAGGCCGACGACCGATCCGACGGCGCGGCGCGGGAACATGTCGGACGCGAGCGTGAAGAGGTTCGCCGACCAGCCCTGATGCGCGGCCGTCGCGAGGCTCACGAGCGCGACGGCGCCCCACATGCTCTTCACGTTTGCCGCCGCGACGATCGGCACCACCGCGAGCGCGCACACGAGCATCGCCGTCTTGCGGGCCGCGTTCACCGTCCAGCCGCGGCGAATCAGCGTGGACGACAGCCAGCCGCCGCCGACGCTCCCGACGTCCGCCATCAGATAGATGACGATGATCGGCGGGCCGAGCTGCAGCAGCGAGAGGCCGTAATTGCGGCTGAAGAAATCCGGCAGCCAGAAGAGATACATCCACCAGATCGGGTCGGTGAGAAACTTCGCGCTCGCGAACGACCACGCCTGGCGATGGCGCACGAGGCGCGACCACGGCACCTTCGCCGCAATGGGCTCGGCCGGATCGCTGCCGATGTACGCGAGCTCGCGCGCGCCGACGCGCGGATGGCGCTCCGGCCGGTCGTACAGCACGAGCCAGGCGACGAGCCACAGGAAGCCGAGCAATCCTGTGATGACGAACGCCGCCGGCCACCCGAAGCTCGCCGTGATCCACGGCACCGTCATCGGCGTGATCACCGCGCCGATGTTCGTGCCGGCGTTGAAGAGACCGGTGGCGAACGCGCGCTCGCTTCGGGGGAACCACTCCGCAACGGTCTTGATCGCGGCGGGGAAGTTGCCCGACTCGCCGAGCCCGAGCAGAAAGCGGACGACGATGAAGCCGGCGACGGTCGACGAGTACGCGAGGCCCACCGCGCCGAGCATCGCGGCCGCGGCCGGACCGAAGCGCGTCACTTCGGCGGCGGCGACCGCGGCGAACGACCAGATCACGAGCGCGAGCGCGAAGCCGCGCTTCACGCCGAGGCGATCGACGATCGATCCGGCGAAGATGAAGCCGATCGCGTACGCGAGCTGGAAGGCGGCGACGATGTCGCTGTAGTCGATCTCGCTCCAGCCGAACTCGGCCTGCAGCGTCGGCTTGAGGATGCCGATCACCTGGCGATCGATGTAGTTGATCGTCGCCGCGAGGAAGAGCAGGCCGCAGATCGTCCACCGGAAGCGTCCGATCCGCCCGGCCGGCGCCGGCGCCGCGGCTACCCGCACATTCGGCATCGCCATAAGACGTCGCCCTGAGCCTACATCAGATCAGATCGTCGGGTTGCGCCGGTAGATCGCGAATTCGCGGTGGCCGAGCCGCTCGGCGGCCGTCGGGCGGCCCGACGCCACCTCGAGCACCGCAGTGAAGAGCCGCTGCGCGGCGACGTCGAACGACTCGCCCGTCGTGAGAATCCCGCTCACGTCGACGTCGATGTTGTCCGCCATCGTCTGCGCCGTGCGGGCGTTGCCGGTGACCTTGATCACGGGCGCGATCGGATTCCCGGTCGGCGTGCCGAGGCCCGTCGTGAACACGACGATCTGCGCGCCGCCGCCCACCATGCCGGTGACCGACTCGACGTCGAGCCCCGGCGTGTCCATCACCGTGAGGCCGCGCTTCGTGATCGGCGCGGCGTAGCCGACGACGTCCTCGAGCGGCGTCCGCTCGCCGGCCTTGTGCGTCGCGCCCAGCGATTTCTCCTCGATCGTCGTCAGGCCGCCGCGGATGTTGCCGGGCGACGGCTGCGTGCCGCGGATGTCGACGCCGAGCGCCATCGCTTCCGCCTCGACGCGGCTGATCACGCGCAGCAGCTGCGCGCCGGTCGCGGGCGTCGACGCGCGCGCCGCCAGCAGATGCTCGGCGCCCATGATCTCGGCGATCTCACCGAGAACGACCGCGCCGCCCAGATCGACGAGCGTGTCGGCGAGGCGGCCGACGGCCGGGTTCGACGCGAGCCCGGACGTGTAATCCGAGCCGCCGCATTTCACCGACAGCACCATCGACGACGCCGGACACCAGGCGCGCTCCACGCGGTCGAGGCTCGCGGCGAGCTCGCGCGCGATCTCGATGCCGCGCGCCGTCGCGCGCACGGTGCCTCCCTCGCCCTGAATCGACACGATGTGCGACGGACGCCCGGCGTGGCGCGCAGCGTCGGCGATCTGCTGCGCGACCACCTGCTCGCAGCCGAGCGCGACGACGATCACGGCGCCGACGTTCGGATGCCGCGCGTAGGCTGCCAGCGTCTCGTGCGTGACGGTGAGGTCGGGTCCAATTTGGCCGCAGCCGGCGAGATGCGGCAGCGCGGCGCCCACCGGCGCGATCGCCGCCGCGACGCGCTCGGCGACGACGGCGGCGCAGATGACGGTGGGGACGACGAGGACGTGGTTGCGCGTCCCCACTTTGCCGTCCGCGCGCGCGTAGCCGAGAAACGCAGGTGCAGGTGTCATCGGCCTCGCTACGGAATGCCGACGTCGGTCGGCGTCCGCGCTGTCTGTGATGGATGCAGGTCGCCGCGCCCGCGCGCGCTCGCGACGTTGTGCGTGTGCACGTGCGCGCCGGCGGCAATCGGCGACGAGGCGTTGCCGATCGGGCTGCCGTACTTGACGACCGCCGCGCCGAGCGCGATGTCGCGCAGCGCGATCTTGTGGCCGCGGGGAATCGTGTCAATCGCCGTCAGCCGCGCGTGCCCCGCGCTCACCATTTGCCCCGCCTCGATCGCCTCGAGCGCCGTCGCGACGTTGTCGCGGTCGTGCACGACGATCGCGGTGATCACTGGTTCACCCCGCTCGCGAGAAATCCGCCGTCGACCGCGATCAGCTGCCCGGTCACGAACGTCGCGGCGTCCGACGCGAGGTAGACGGCGGCGCCGACGAGCTCCTCCACGCGCCCGAAGCGTCCCATCGGCGTTCGCATCAGGAATTCCCGGCCGCGGGGCCCTTTCAGGATCTCCCGGTTCAAATCCGTTTCGAACACGCCGGGGGCGATCGCGTTGACGGTTATGCCGTGGCGCGCCCATTCGACCGAGAGCGCGCGCGTCAGCCCTGCAACCGCCGCCTTGCTCGCCGTGTACGCCGCGACCTCCTGCAGCCCGACGAACGACGCGAGCGACGCGATGCCGATCAGCCGTCCCGAGCCGTGCGCGATCATCGACGGCGCGAACGTCTGGTACGTGCGGAAGACGCCGGTCGCGTTCGTGTCGATGATCTGATTCCAGTCCTCTTCCGCCATCTCCAGCGACGCGACCCGCTTGGTGATGCCGGCGGCCGCGACGACGATGTCGACGCGGCCGAACGCCTCGAGGCACACGTTGCGCAGGGCGCGCAGCGACGCCGACTCGTGAACGTCGGCCGGCTGCCGCAGCGTCCGGCGCCCGAGCTGTTCGATCTCCGACGCGACCGCGTCGACCGCCTCCCGCCGGCGGCCGGTCGCGACGACGTTCGCGCCCGCATCGGCGAGGCCGAGCGCGACGGCGCGGCCGATGCCAGTAGTCCCGCCGACGACGACCGCGGTGCGGCCCGAGAGATCGAACAGCGATCGCGTCATCGCGCCGCCCGCCGCGAGGGGTCGGCCTTCGCGCCCGCGGATTTCGATCCTTCTTCCTTCGCCTGATACGAGCGCGCGCGCACGAGGTGATCGCTCATCGTGCGGCGCGCGCGCTCGACGTCGCGCGCGCGGATCGCCTGGTAGATCTGCCGGTGGGCTTCCGCGGCGTCGCGCAGATCGCGATCGACGGCGCGCTCGACCGTCGCGCGCCGGCGCTCCGAGTACAACGCCGACACCATCTCGACCATCGACGCGACGATCGGATTGCCGGAGGCGGCGGCCACGCCGCGGTGGAAATTGACGTCGTGCACGAGAAACACCTGCCGATCGTTGAGCGACGCGAACAGCCCGGCGACTTCGTCGGCCAGCGTCGCGAGCTGGTCGGGGGTCGCGCGCTCGGCGGCGAGCGCCGCCGCGCCGGCTTCGAGGATCCGCCGCGTCTCGAACACGTGATCGACGGTGAACTTGTGCAGCGCGGCGATGAAGCTGAGCGCCTCGACGCCGAGTGTCGGGGGGCCGTCAGGGATGTAGGTGCCCGATCCGCGCCGCGAGTGGACGACGCCCAGCGCGGCGAGCGTGCGCAGGCCGGCGCGCACCGTGGGCCGGCTGACGCCGACCTGCCGCGCGAGGTCGCGCTCGGGCGGCAGACGCGCGCCGGGGCCGAGCGCGCCGCGATCGATCAGGTGACGGACGTGCGCGACGACGGCGGCCGCGCTGTCGTGCGTGTCATGCCGCTCTCGCGCGACGCTCATGATTGGATTGACCAATGATAGCCGCCTTCCTGCAAAACGGCGAGCATTTGAGCCCTCGACACGAATCTGTTGCCAACTGGGCGGGCCAATTGTAATCTCTCGCCCGCAATTGGACAGGCCTTTACTTTAGCGGTGCAGTTGGCGGAAATTCAACGAAATCGCGCAGGAGGTCCGATGCCCGCCGCCGTTCGCCCTCTGCTGTTCGCCGTCCTCGTCGCGCGCCTCGCGCTTCCCGCTCCCGCGGCCGCGCAGGCGGTCTCCGGCGGCGTCGCCGGCACCGTCGTCGATCAGACCCGCCAGCTCGTGCCCGGCGCCACCGTGACGCTCGTCAACGAGCAGACCGGCGATACCCGCGTCACGACGACGAACGAGACGGGCGCGTTCGTGCTCTCCGCCGTGCAGCCCGGCACCTACACCGTTCGTGTCGAGCTCGCCGGCTTCGCGACGCTCGAGCGGCGCAACACGGTCGTCCCGCCGAACGAGCAGGTGCCCGTCGGCGCGCTGCAGTTGAACGTCGGCCCGCTCACCGAGACGGTGACGGCCACGTCCGCCGGCAGCATCGTGCAGACGCTCAGCTCCGAGCGGTCCGCGCTCATCTCCTCGACGCAGATCGAGCAGGTGGCCGACCGCGGGCGCGACGTCGTGTCGCTGCTGCGCGTGCTGCCCGGCGTCGCGTATCAGACGCCGACTGATGCGCCCGGAGGCAACTTCGGCAGCACGACGCCGAACATCAACGGCAGCCGCGCGACCTGGAACACGATGACCGTCGACGGCGTCGTCGGCAACGATCTCGGCAGTCCGCAGGTGTTCAGCAGTTCCATCAACTTCGACGCGATCGGCGAGGTGCAGGTGGAGTTGAACAACTACCGCGCCGAATACGGCCGCAACGGCGGGCCCGTCGTCAACATCGTCACCAAGTCGGGCACCAGGCAGTACAAGGGCAGCGCGTACTGGTACAAGCGCCACGAGTCGCTGAACGCGAACGACTTCTTCAACAACCGCAACGCGATCGCGAAGCCGGTGTACCGCTTCGACACGGCGGGCGCGACGCTCGGCGGGCCGGCGCCAATCGGGCGCGCGCGCGAGAAGCTGTTCTTCTTCTATTCCTTCGACGGGCTGAAGTCGCTCAATCCGCGGCCGCTCCAGCAGGTGACGACGCCGACGGCGCTCGAGCGCGCGGGCGACTTCTCGCAGTCGGTCGATTCGAACGGACGCCTCATCGTGATTCGCGATCCGCTGACGGGGCTGCCGTTTCCGAACAACGTGATTCCGGCCGGCCGCATCAACACGAGCGGCCAGGCACTGCTCGGCGTCTTCCCGCTGCCGAACGCGCTCGATCGAGGCGTCACGCGCGGCGCCTACAACTACAACTTCCAGGAGAGCCTCGACGTGCCGAAGCGGCAGCATGTCGCGCGGATCGACTACCACCCGTCGCCGCGCGACGCGTTTTACGGCCGCGTCTCGACCTGGTACGGCGACAACCAGGGCTACAACGTCGCCGCCGGCGGATCGGCATGGGGCCTCGTCAAACTGCACTACCTCTTCACCGACGACAGCGGTCTGTTCAACTACACGCGCGTCGTCAGCAACGCCGTCGTCAACGAGGCGTCGGTGTCGATCCGGCACAGCACGGAGAACGGGCCGCCGCTGAGCGACGCGGATCTCGCCGGCATCACGAAGGCGCAGATCGGGTTCACGCTCGGCCAGCTCAATCCGTCGATCAACCCGCTCGGCATCATCCCGCAGGCGCGCTTCACCGGCGTGCCTGGCAATCCGGCCGCGATCACCTACGACGGGCGCACACCGCTGACCGGCGACGACAAGCTCTACACGTTCAACGACACGCTCACGTTCGTCCGCGGCGCGCATACCTACAAGGCGGGGATGTACGTCGAGCACGTGCGGAACGAGGAAGGCCCGACGGCCACGTTTGCCGGCCTGTACGACTTCAGCAGCACCGACGCGAACAACCCCGGGAACACCGGCTACGCGTACGCGAACGCGCTCCTCGGCAACTTCACGTCGTACACCGAATCGACGACGCGGCCGGGCGGAGGCGGGCTGGCGAACGTCGCCGAGTGGTTCGCGCAGGATACATGGCGCACGACACCGAAGCTCACCATCGACTACGGGCTGAGGCTCGCGTGGTACACGCACTACCGCCACGAGACCGGCGGCGCGTCGGCGTTCTCGCTCGAGCGGTACGATCCGTCGAAGGCGCCGCGCCTCTATTTCCCCGCGCTCGCCAACGGCGTGCGCGTCGGGCGCGATCCCGCCACCGGGGCGACCGTACCTGCGGTGCTGATCGGCGCGCTCGTCCCGGGCACCGGCGATCTGACCAATGGGATCGTGCTCGCGACCGACAGCTCCTACCCGAGCGGGTTCAAGGATCCGCCGCCGCTTCTGCCCGAGCCGCGCGTCGGCTTCGCGTACGACCTGAAGGGCGACGGCAAGACGGCGGTGCGCGGCAGCGTCGGCATCTTTCACAACACGCGCATGTCGGGCAACGTGAACTGGCAGGCGACGCGCAATCCGCCGCTGCAGCTGAACCCGCAGATCTTCTACGGGTCGATGGACACGGTGCTGCAATCGACGGGGTTCAACTTCCCGAGCGACGTGCAAGGCTTCGAGAAGCAGACGCGCACGCCGACGCTCTACAGCTACTCGCTCGGCGTGCAGCGCGACGTCGGGTGGGGCACTGTCGTCGACGCGGCCTACGTCGGATCGCAGTCGCGCCACCTGCTGCAGACGCGCAACCTGAACATCGTGCCGTACGGCGCGCACTTCCTCGCCGCGAACCAGGACCCGACGCGCGCGGGCGTCGCGCTCGCGGACAACTTCTATCGGCCGGTCCCGGGCTATGCAAACGTCTGGTTCTTCGAGAACTCCGGCAAGGCCGATTACAACGCGCTGCAGCTGCAGGTGAACCGCCGCTTCACCAAGGGGTTGCAGTTCGGCCTCGCGTACACGCTCTCGCGCTCGCGCGACTACACGTCGAACAACGAGACCGGCACCGGCGCGAACATGCAGATCGCGACGTATCAGAACCCCGACGTCTGGAACTACGGCCTTTCGAGCTACGACCAGACGCACGTCGCCGTGATCAACTACGTCTGGGACCTGCCGCGAGCGAGCGCGCGCTGGAACAACGCCGTCGTGCGCGGCGTGCTCGACAACTGGCAGCTCTCGGGCCTGACGACGGTGGCGAGCGGCACGCCGGTCTACGTGACCTACACGACGGTCGACGGCGCCGACATCACCGGCGGGGGCGACACCTCGCGCTTCAACGGTGGACCCGGTGCGGCGAACCCGACCGCCGGCAGCCTGGTGCCGAACCTCATCGGCAACCCGACGTTGCCGTCGTCCCAACGGAGCCTGACGCAGTGGTTCAACACGGGCGCGTTCGCGCGGCCGGCGCGCGGCGACGCCGGCAACTCGCCGAAGGACGTGGTCCGCGGGCCGGGCGTGACGAACTCCGACGTCACGCTGTTCAAGAACATCCCGCTCGGCGCGTCGGCGCGCAAGCTTCAGCTGCGGTGGGAGATCTACAACGTGTTCAACCAGGTGCAGTTCGCCACCGTCGATTCGACGGCGCGGTTCGACGCCGCCGGCAACCAGGTGAATGCGCGGTTCGGGCAGGTGATCTCGACGAGGCCGCCGCGGATCATGCAGATCGCGCTGCGTTTCGTGTTCTGATACACGGATGGTGACACGACGCACCGTTCTGGCCGGGCTCGGCGCCGCCGCAGCGACGCGTGTTGCGTGGCTGCGCGCGGCCGCGTCGGCTTTCGAGCCGGCGCTCTATCCCCCGATGGATCTCTCGCGGTTCGACACGCCGGTGACGCCGGCGCCCGCGGAGATCCGCATCGGCTACGCCTCGATCACGTGGGGCGGACACGACGCGGAGGCGATCGAGGACATCGCCGCGCTCGGCTACGAGGGCGTGCAGCTGCGATCGAACATCCTGGCGGAGTGGGAGTCGCGGCCGCAGGCGCTCGCGGATCTGCTGGCGGGCAGGCATCTGACGTTCGTCGCGCTGTCGAGCGGCGCCGTGGACATCGAGAAGGCGGCCGCGAGCGAGATCGCCACGCACGTCGCGCACGCGTCGTTCCTGCGCGCGGCGCGCGGCAAGTACCTGCAGTGCACCGACACGCGGCCGAAGCGTGCCGTCGCGCGCGCCGACTACGAGCGGCTGGGGAGGCTGCTCACCGAGATCGGCAAGCGGACGGCCGACCTCGGGATCCCGCTCGGGTACCACAATCACATGGGCACGCTCGGCGAACGCCCCGAGGCGGTCGCGCAGATCCTCGACGCCGCCGATCCGCGCTACGTGAAGCTCGAGCTCGACGTCGCGCACTACCAGCAGGGCGGCGGCGACCCGGTGAAGGCGATTCGCAGCTACGCCGATCGTCTGCTCTTCCTGCACATCAAGGACGTCGAAGAAAGGCCGGGCAGGCCTGGCGGGTCGGGCGGGCCGGGCGGGTCAGAAGGGTATCGTTTCGTGGAGCTGGGACGCGGAAAGGTGGACGTGCGAAGCTGCTTCGCGGCGCTCAACGACATCAAGTTTCGCGGCTGGGCGGTCGTCGAGCTCGACTCTGTCCCCGACCATGTCCGGACGCCGAAGGAAGCCGCGGCGGTCAACAAGGAGTTCCTCCACGCGATTGGAGCGCTGTGATGGCGGCCGCATTCCCGCTCTCCATTCTCACCGACGAGATCTCGCAGGACTTCGGCCACGCCTGCGAGGTGGCTGCGCGCGAGTTCGGCATGGGGCTCGTCGATCTGCGCGAGGCCGGCGGCAAGAACATCATGAACTGGGACGCGGCGCAGGTGGCCGACGCGCGGAAGACGCTCGAACGCTTCTCGCTGCGCGTCGCGTGCATCGCCTCGCCGGTCTTCAAGGTGGACTGGCCGCACGCGCCGAAGTCCTCGTTCAGCCCGGCGCGCGACGAGTTCGGCGCGAACTTCACCTATGCGCAGCAGGACGAGCTGCTCGACCGCGCGCTCGATCTGACGCGCGCGTTCAACACCGATCGGCTGCGCATCTTCGACTTCTGGCGCCTCGACGATCAGAAGCCGCACCGCGCGGCGATAGACGACGCGGTGCGCGGCGCGGCCGCGAAGGCGGCGAAGCGCGGCGTGACGCTCGTGCTGGAGAACGAGTACGCGTGCAACACGGCGACCGGCGCCGAAGCGGCACGCCTCGTCGCGGCGATTCCCGACAAGGCGCTCCAGATCACGTGGGACCCGGGCAACGCGACGTGGCGCGACGAGGCGGCGTTCCCCGCCGGCTACCGCGCGATCCCGAAGGATCGCATCGGCCACGTGCACTGCAAGGACGCGGCGCGGCGCGCGGACGGCAAGGGCTGGGAGTGGATGGCGATGGGCCGCGGCACGATCGACTGGGCAGGGCAGTTCCGCGCGCTGAAGGCCGACGGCTACCGCCACGCGCTGGCGCTCGAGACGCACTGGCGCGGCGCGGGAACGCCGGAAGCGTCGAGCCGCGAGAGCTTCGCGGGCATGAAGGAGCTGTTGAAGCGGGCTGGGGCGTGGACCTAGCGCGGCGGCGGCGCGGCGCGGCGGCGATCGTGCGGGCGTGACGGTCCACGTCGGCCTGATCGGCGCCGGCAACATCAGCGACACGCACGCGCGCGCGCTGCGCGAAATCACCGACGCATCGATCGCGGCGGTCTTCGCGCCGAGCCGCGCGCGCGCCGAGCAGCTTGCGGTGAGGCACGGCGCCGCGCCGTACGACGCGCTCGACCGGTTGCTCGATCACCGGCCGCTCGACATGGTCGTCGTCGGCACGCCGTCAGGGCTGCACGCCGATCACGGCATCGCCGCGGCGCGCCGCGGGCTGCACGTGCTCGTCGAGAAGCCGATCGACGTCACGACGGCGCGGGCCGACGCGCTCATCGCCGAAGCGGCGCGCGCGGCGGTGACGCTCGGCGTCATCTTTCAGGATCGCCTGAAGCCGGACGTGCAGCGGATGAAGGCGCTCGTCGACGGCGGCCGCCTCGGCGCGCCGATTCTGGCCGACGCGCGCGTGAAGTGGTACCGGCCGCCGTCCTACTACGCCGGATCGAGGTGGCGCGGCACGCGCGCGCTCGACGGCGGCGGTGCGCTGATGAACCAGGGGGTTCACACCGTCGATCTGCTCCTGTGGCTCTTCGGTCCGGTGCGGCGCGTCGCGGCGCGCACGGCGACGGCGCTGCACGCGATCGAGGTGGAGGACACGGCGGCGGCGGTCCTCGAATTCGCGAACGGCGCGCTTGGCACGCTCGAGGCGACGACGGCCGCGTTCCCCGGCTACTCGCGCCGCATCGAGCTCACCGGCTCGAACGGCACGCTGATCCTGGACGGCGACGATCTGACGGGAATCGATCTCCACGACGCGCGGCCCGACGAGCGGCCGAGCGCGGCGGCCGCCGCAACTGTCAGCGCCGCGTCGCCGATCGTCGCCGACGTCAGCGCGCACGTGCGGATCTTCGACGATTTCCTGCGCGCGGTGGCGGCCCGGCGCGCGCCGTGCTGCGACGGCCCCGGCGGGCGCCAGAGCGTGGCGCTCATCGAAGCGATCTACGAGTCGGCGCGAACGGGATTGCCGATCGACCTGGCGTAGGATAGTCCGGCGGCCGGCGCCTGAGGGCCGGCCGCTACCATCGTAGAGGCCGATCTTCAGGTCGTCCCGCCGCGAAGGAGGTTCGTGATCAGCGCAACGCGCAGCGACGTCGCCGCCCTCGTCGAACGGCTCGGCGTCGTGGCCGTGATTCGGATGAAGGATCCGGCGAAGCTTCGCGCGGTGGTGGACGCGATCGCCGCGGGCGGCGTCCGCGCGCTCGAGGTGACGATGACGGTGCCGCGCGCGGTGGAACTGATCCGCGAGCTCGCGCCGACGCTGCCCGACGGCTTCCTGCTCGGCGCCGGCACGGTCGTCGACGCGGCGACGGCGCGCGCGGTGATCGACGCCGGCGCGTCGTTCGTCGTGAGCCCCGTGTTCCGGCCCGAGGTCGTCGCGGCCTGCCATGAGCGCGGCGTGCCGGCGATGCCGGGCTGCTTCACGCCGACCGAGATCCTGGCCGCCCACGAGTGCGGCGCCGACATCATCAAGGTGTTTCCGGCGACCGCGCTCGGCCCGCAGTTCATCAAGGACGTGCGCGCGCCGCTGCCGCAGGTGAAGCTGATGCCGACCGGCGGCGTGACGATCGACAACGCGGGTGAGTGGATTCGCGCCGGCGCCGTGGCGGTCGGCCTCGGCTCCGCGCTCCTCGACGCGTCGGCGATCGCCGACGGCCGCTTCGACGCGATCACCGCCAACGCCAAGCGCGTCGTCGAGAACGTCGCCGCGGCCCGCGGATAGTCACTCGGGAGGAATCGGCGTGGCGCCGCGCGCGCTCGACGTGTAGCACGCTTCCACGAGCGCCATCGTTCTGATCGCATCGTCTACGCCGGTGACGAGGGCGGCGTCCTCTCCCGCGACGAAGCGCTGCAGGTTCGACATCGGCCCTTCGAACGCGTCGATGAACCACGAGCCGCGCAGCGGAATCTCGCGCCAGCCGCCGTCGAGCGCCGCTTCCATCGTGTCGGGCGGCCCGGACGGATAGGCGAGGTTGACGCCCCACGTCAGCCTCGCGGCGCCGCGCGTGCCTTCGACGACGATCTGCGAGGCGCGATGTTTCGGGCCGGCACGGTGCGTGTGGTTCAGCGTCAGCGAGCAGCGAATGCGATCGCCGTAGCCGAGCACGATCGAGCTGCGCGTGTCGGCGAGATCCGGGAACGACGGGTGGCGCGCCACGCGGCAGTAGACGCCGTCCGGATCGCCGACGAGCCAGCGGATCGCGTCGAGATAGTGAATCGAGTGATACGGCACCTCGAGCCGCGGCGCGCCGCGCAGAAACGGCCAGAGGTGCCACGGCTGATCGATCACGATGCGGACCTCGACGTCGACGACGTCGCCGAGCGCGCCGCGCGACAGCAGATCGCGAAGCGCGAGCACGTTCGGACAGAACCGGAGCTGAAAGTTGACGGCGGCGGTGAGGCGGCGCTCGCGGCAGCACGCGCGAATCGCGACGGCGGCCGCGACGTCCGGCCCCATCGGCTTCTGCACGAGGACGGCGGCGCCGCGCGGCAGCCGCGCGAGGATGCCGAGGATCTGATCGCCGGGCACCGCGAGGTCGTACACCACGTGCGGCAGCGCGGCGGCCGCGTCGAGCGTGTCCAGCGCGGGGACGCCGAATTCCTTCGCGAGCGCCGCCGCGCGCTCCGCGTCGACGTCGTACAGGCCCGCAACGGGAAACCCGAGCTTCTTGTACGTCGGCAGGTGCGCCGTCCGCACGATGCCGCCGGCCCCGATGACGACGATCGGACGCGGAGCGGAGGGCCGCGGCCACGCCTGCGTGAGGTCGAGCGTCATCCGCAGGTCAGCCCGCGGCGCCGCGCGCGGCGGGCGTGCGGGCGCGCTCCGGCGCGAGATGGAAGACAGGTTCCATCACCGCCCACCACTCTTCGGGACGCGCGCCGGGCGCGGGCTGCTGGAGCGCCTTCATCAGCGCCTCCCATTCGGCGACGCGCGCGCTCGACGCGACGTGCGCCGCGAAGGCGCGCCGGACGTCGTCGTCTTCCGAGTCGACGATCATCACGAGGCGCCGTCCCGCGATGTAGATGTCGAGCGCGAGGATGCCGGCGCGGCGCAGGCTGGCGATCACTTCGGGCCAGACGGCGCGGTGATGCGCCTTGTACGCGTCGATCGCTCCGGGATCGTCGCGAAGATCGATCGTGAGGACGTGGCGCGTCATGCCGACGCGATCACTCTCTGGCGCGAGCAGCCGAGCCGATCGATGCCGAGCGCCACCTCGTCGCCCGGCTCGAGGTACACCGGATGCGGCTTCATGCCCAAGCCGACGCCTGCTGGCGTGCCTGTGCTGATCACGTCGCCGGGCAGCAGCGTCATGAACTGGCTCACGTAGCTGACGAGCGTGGGAACGTCGAAGATCATCTGCGCGGTCGTGCTGCGCTGCCGCGTCTCGCCGTTGACCGTGAGCCACATGTTCAGGTCCCGCGTCTCGGGCACCTCGTCGCGCGTCGCGAGGAACGGACCGAGCGGCGCGAACGTGTCTGCGCTCTTGCCCTTCACCCACTGGCCGCCGCGCTCGAGCTGAAACGTCCGCTCCGAGTAATCATTGTGCAGCACGTAGCCGGCGACGAAGCGCTCGGCTTCCGTCGCATCGACATATTTCGCCGCGGCGCCGATCACGACGGCGAGCTCCACCTCCCAGTCGAGTTTCGTGCCGCCGCGCGGAATCACGACCGCGTCGTTCGGGCCGGCGAGCGACGAGGTCGCCTTGAAGAAAATCACCGGCTCGCGCGGGATGTCCGCGCCGGTCTCGGCGGCGTGGTCGCGAAAGTTCAGGCCGATGCAGACGATCTTGCTCGGGCGGCGAATCGGCGGACCGAGGCGCACGCTCTCCGGGACGATCGCGCACGACGGCGCGTGCGCTGCGAGCCACGCGCGTAACGCCGGCACGCCGCCGCCGCCGAAGAACGCCTCGTCGTAGTCGGCGCCGAAGGCGGAGACGTCGAGCCGGCGCCCGTCGTCGAGCAGCACCCCCGGGCGCTCGCCGCCCGCGTCGCCGAAGCGAATCAGCTTCATGCGACGAGGACGCCGCCGTCGATCGGATACGCCTGGCCGGTGACGAACGCGGCCTCGTCCGAGCAGAGATACAGCGCGAGCGAGGCGACCTCCTCGGGCGTGCACATGCGGCCGATCGGCTGATACGCCTCGAGCGCGCGGCGCATCTCCTCCTCGCGTCCGGGGTAGTGGCGGCGGAGATAGCCGTCGACGAACGGCGTCTGGACGCGCGCCGGGCAGATGCAGTTGCAGCGGATGCCGCGCTTCACGTAGTCGAGCGCGACCGACATCGTCATCGTCAGCACGGCGCCTTTCGTCATCGAGTACGCGAAGCGGTCGGCGACGCCGACGAGCGACGCGATCGACGCCATGTTCACGATCACGCCGCCGCCGTGGCCGAGCATGATCTCCACCGCGGCGCGCGAGCAGAGGAACACGCCGCGCACGTTCACGGCATAGAGGCGATCGAGATCCTCGGGCGTCGTCTGTTCGATCGTGCCGACGTGGGAGATGCCGGCGTTGTTGACGAGGATGTCGAGGCGCGCGAACCGCGAGCGGATGTCGGCGAATGCCCGCGCGACGTCGTCTGCGTCCGAGACGTCGCATCGCCAGGCCACCGCGTCGCCGCCGGCGTCGCAAATCGCTGCGGCCGTGGCGCCGCCAGCGCTCTCGTTCACGTCGAGGACGACGAGGCGCGCGCCGCGGCGCGCGAACAGAAGCGCGATCGCCGCGCCGATGCCGGAGCCGGCGCCGGTGACGGCCGCAATCTTCCCGTGAAGGTCGAACATCCCGGCGGCGAAAATATCACAATCTTTCCGGGTCGAGCCAATACGCGGAGTGGTACGCTCTCGACGGCAGCCGCACGACAGCAAGCCGGAAGGCGGTGAATGGATGTGGACAGTCGTCGGTATCGGCGTCGTCGCGCTCGTCGCACTCGTCCTCGGCGTCACGTCGCGGCTCGGCGTGCGATCCGATCTCGGATCGGTGAGCGATCAATGGATCGCCGAACACCGGCTCTCGCAGGACACGCAGCGCTGATCGGCCCGCCGGCTGTAGCATAAGGGGATGTCGGCACCTGCGCAGGTGAGTGCCTTCGACCCTCCCGCGTCGCACGTCCAGACGTTCATGGACCATGCGGCGCGCCTCGACGCGCGGTACCGCGCCGGCGAGATTCACGCGCACGTCCCCGAGGCCTTGAACGATCGCGATCGTCCGCTCGACGCGCTCGTCGAGCAGTGGCTGCCGGCGTCGCACGCGGCGCTCGCCGCCGCGTCGCGCAGCCTCTTCTTCTCGCTGCCCGTGGCGTTCGATCCGACCGAGTCGGTCGGGCCGTACCTCGCGATCGTCGATCGCGACGCCGCCGGCGAGCCGTACCGCTTCCTCGACATGGGCGCGCTCATCGCGACGCAGGCGTTCGGCGAGAACGACCCGGCAGTCGTGCGCGCGGTGCTCGAGTCGCTGCCGTTCGTCGTCTCGCGCTACGCGCACTCCGAGTACCAGACGACGCTCTCGCTGCGGTTGAAGGCGGAGCTGAACCGCGTCGCGCCGGCCGGCACGCCGCGCCACTTCATCGTCAACACCGGCGCCGAAGCGGTGGAGAACGCGATCAAGGCGGTGCTCCTCAATCGCGTGCTCACCTCCGACGATCGCGACGGCGGCTTCGTGGTCTCGTTCGAGGGCGCGTTCCACGGCCGCACGCTCGGCAGCCTCGCCGTGACGCACCGCAAGAAGGCGCGCCTCGGCTTTCCAACCTTCGACTGGCCGCACATTCCGTTTCCGGTCGAAGAACCCGGATCGCCCAAGGAGACCGCGCGGCGCGAGGAGCGCAGCCTGAAGCAGCTCTGGGATCTGCTCGTCTCCGGCCGGCTGCCGCACGCCGACAAGAGCCGCGACACGTTCCAGCGCGAGATGGAGGCGCTCGACGAGTTCCTCGCGCGGCCCGGCCCGGAGACGTGTGATTCTGCGGCGGTCCAGACGTTCGTGCAGACGCAGCGCGCGCTGCTGACGGCGGACGTCGTGCGCCGCGCGCGGCGGGTGGCCGCCGTCCTCGTCGAGCCGATCCAGGGCGAAGGCGGCGTGCGCATGGCGAGCACGCGGTTCATGCGCAAGCTGCGGCTGCTGACGCGCGTCTACGACGTGCCGCTGATTTTCGACGAGGTGCAGACCGGCTGGGGGATGACCGGCCGGATGTGGGCGCACGAGCACTTCGAGCTGCCATGCCCGCCGGATCTCGTCACGTGGGCGAAGAAGGCGCAGAACGGCGTCCTCTTCGTCAGCGAGGCGCTCGCGACCTTCTTCCAGGAAGAGAAGAAGTTCAACACGACGTGGGAAGGCGATTCGGTCGGCATGGTGCGGTTGATCTCGCTGCTCGACAAGCTGGATCTCGACCAGGTGCGGCGCACCGGCGAGCGCGCGCGCACGGGTCTCGAGGCGCTGGCGCGCGAGTACCCGGAGATCCTGAAGCACGTGCGGGGCGCCGGCGTGATGCTCGGCTTCGACGTCCAGCGCGCCGATCTCTGCGACGCACTGCACGATCGCACGTTTCGCCGCGGCCTCGTGCTGCTGCCGGCCGGCGAGCGCACGCTGCGCTTCTACCCGCGCTACGACACCGCGCCGTACGCGATCGACGAAGCGCTGTCGATCCTTCGCGCGGGCGTCGAGGATCTCGTCGGCGGACGGATCGGCGCCGACGTCGGGCCGACGCCGAAAGTCCGCGTCGGCACCCTCGCGATCCCGCTCGACACCGTGGACGTGATCGATCTGACGCCGGCGAATTTCCCCGCGCACAGGCTGCAGGTGATGGAGGTGGAGCAGGAGCGCTACGGCGCCGCCGTCTCGTATCCGCCCGACGTGCTGCGCTCAGGGCAGCGGCCGCTGCTGCAGTACCCGCTCGAGACGCTCGACGCGACGATGGGATATCCGCGCGCGATTGGCGTCGCGCTGCGCGATCGCGTGTCGGGCCGCTTCCTCGCCTACGGCATCGGCAGCGCGCTCGAGAACCACGACGAGGAAGGCGTCGCCTCCGATCCCCGCTTCGGCGAGAACAACACGTTCTACCTGCAGGCGATGGCGACGCTGCCGACGGTGCAGAACGAAGTCGATCTCGAGAACCGCCTGCTCGACGCGATCCACGAGCGCGCGATCGCTGCCGGCTTCGCGTACTTCTCGACGCTCGTCGAGGATCGGCTGCGCGAGAGCGGACCCGTCTGGCTGCGCGACGCGGCGGTGCTCGAGCAGGTGGACAACTATCTGCGAAGCGGGATGCGATTCGCGTATCTGCAGGCGGCGCTGCAGCCGGCGCCGGCGGTCGCGCCCGCCCGATGACGGGCCGCTACGGCATGAACCGGTACGCGATGCGGAACTCCTGCCGCGACGCCACCTGAACGGGACCTTCGACGTTCACGCCCATGTCGCTCGCCTCGAACGGCAGCCCGCACGAAGGGTTCGTCTGATCAAAGACGAGCGTGATCTGCACGGTGGCGTTCGGCGGCAGCGCAAAGGGCAGGCTCGACGCCGAAAGGCACGCGGCTTTGCTGGCGCCATGCAGCGTCGCGGCCGCGCGCAAGACCGGGCCTTCGACGATCGAGTGCAGACGGAACGTGAGCTGGAGGCGGCCGGCGCAGCCCGGAATCGCCGGCCCGCAGCCGGCAATCGTCGAGCCGGGGGCCACGTTCGCGGAAATGTATTCGATGCCGACAGGGCCGGTGTGCGCGCCGGGCGCCGGCGTGAACGGATCGGCCGCCGCGGGCATCGTCGGCGACCCGCATGCGGCCAGCCACAGGGCCGACGCCGAGACGATCGCGCGCACGACTACTTCCCGGCGTCGTCCGACGGCGCGATCGAGAGCCAGACCCCGCCCTTCGTGTCGCACCGGATGATCAGCTGAACGCCGCGCGGGATGCCGGCGGGCGTCAGCGTGAAGGTGATTTCCCCGCCACGGGTGGCGACGAGCGGCGTGCGCCCGGGGCGCTGGTCGATGTTCGGCTTCATCGCGGGCCGGCCGTCCTGAGCCCCGGCGTCGATCGGTGGGCGAGCGGCGTGTGGATCATGCCCGTCCACTGTTTCAACAACGGTGCCAATGCGCACAGGCACCGAACTCGCTGGCGGCCGGAGGCGGCCGCCGAGTGCCGCCGGGGTAGCCGCCGGCGGAGAGGCGTCGCGGCGCGGCCGGTCAGGGCGCGTCGGCGCGGTGCTGCGCGACCCAATGATTGCTGACCGAACCGAGATCCGCAGCCGACCGCTTCGTGACGACGGCAGTGATGATGACGACGCTCGCGACCAGCGCCAGGGCGATTCCCATCCACAGCATGTGGGAGCCTCGCGAATTTGAGGACGCTCCGCGCGCGGAGCGCCGCGGTTGCTGGAACGGCCGCCGACGAGGGCTTCCGCCGCGCGGGCATCGCTCGCGGGCGCGGACCTCTGATGAAGGCGGCGGAAAAACAGTACATCTGCCGGCTCCTCGATTCAAGCCCCGTTTCCCTCGTTAACGAAGAATTGACCGCCGCCGAACCGTCAGTGACAGATTTGTAGGACGCTCTCTCGTGTCAGCTTTTGTTCGCTGCCGGCGCGCCCGTGTCGTGTCGCAGAACGGTTCCAGTACCCGTTTCACCGTTCTGACGTCTCCGCGCGCAGTAGGATGCCTCCATGCGATCACCATATCGAATCGCGATTGCGACGATAGCGGCCGTCAGCGTAATCGTCGCTGCCGCGGCGGCCGGACGCGCGCAGCGCGGCGCGGCGACCGGCGCTCGCGCCGACCTCACCGCGCGAATCGTCGTCGCTGCGCAGGGCGTCCTGACGACGCTCGACGAGGCGGAGCGAGCCAGGGTGCAGTTCCCGTTCGACGGTCCGCAGAAGGCGAGGTGGTCGAACCTGCCGAGCCCGATGTTCCAGCGCACCGGCGTGCGCCTGGCGGACCTGACGTCGGCGCAGCGCGCGGCGGTCATGACGCTTCTCTCGACCGCGCTCAGTCGGGACGGCTACCGCAAGGTGGTCGACATCATGCGCGGCGACGAAGTGCTCCGGACGACGCAGGGCTCCGGCGGAGGGGGCCGAGGCGGCGGCCGCGGCCCATCGTTCGGCGAGAACGAGTACTACCTGGCGTTCGTCGGCGCGCCGTCGGCGACGGCGCCGTGGATGCTGCAGTTCGGCGGACATCACCTCGCGATCAATCTGACGCTGGCGGGAAGCCAGGCGACGATGGCGCCGAGTCTCCCCGCCGCGCAGCCTGCGAGCTACACGCTCGAGGGCCGCACGGTGCGGCCGCTGGGCAACGAGAACGACAAGGCGTTTGCCCTGATCAACGCGATGGACGCAAGCCAGCGCGCCCAGGCGATACTCGGCTACCGCGTCGCCGATCTCGTGCTCGGTCCGGGCCACGACGGCCGCACGATTCAGCCGGAGGGCATCCGCGCCTCGGCGCTCGCGACCCCGCAGCAGACGATGCTGATGGATCTCGTGCACGAATGGGCCGGCATCATGAACGACGCCTTCGCGGAGCCGCGCATGGCGGAGATCAAGGCCAACCTTCCGAACACGTACTTCGCCTGGAGCGGACCGACGACGAACGGCAGCGCCGCGTACTTCCGCGTCCAGGGACCGACGCTGGTGATCGAGTACGCGCCGCAGGGCAGCGTCGATCACATTCACACCATCTACCGCGATCCGACGAACGACTACGGTGCGACATTCACCGCGAAGTAGCACGGTCGGCGCGCTGACGCTCGTCGGCGTCGTGATGTGGGGCGGCGTGTCGTCGGCGCACCGGCGCGACGAGTTGCTGCAGGCCGCGCGCCTGGCCATCGATCCGGATCGCGTACAGCTGACGCTCGATCTGACGCCCGGCATCGCGGTGGCGCAGAGCGTGCTGAGCGCGATCGACCGCGATGCGAATGGATCGATCTCGGACGCCGAGGCTCGCGCTTACACGGAGGAGGTGCTGCGCGCGATCGCGCTCGACGTCGACGGCACGCCGCTTCGTATCGAGCTCGCGGACCGTGCCGTTCCCCCGATCGACGCGGTGCTGCGGGGCGAGGGCACCGTGCGGATTCGCGCCGCCGCCGCATTGCCGCGTCTGGCCGAAGGACGCCATCGCCTCCGATATCACAACGGTTACGGCCCCGACATCGGCGCGTATCTCGCGAACGCGCTCGTCCCCGCCAGCGATCGGATCGTCGTCGCGGTGCAGCGGCGCGACGTCGATCAGCGCGACCTGGTCGTCGAGTACACTTTGCGCGGCGATCCCGCGGCACGCGCGCGTGCCGGCGTGCCGGTCGGCGCCGCCGGCGCGCTCGTACTGATCGCGAACCTGTGGTGGCGCCGTCGTCCCAGGGAGGCCAGGTGATGAACCGCCGCGAATTCCTCGAGACCGTCGCCGCTGCCGCCGTCCTGCCGGCGCTCGGCCGCGTGCAGCCGTCGCAGGAGTGGGGCTCGCCCGTCTTCGACCTGCACTTTCACATGCGGCCGCAGCCGGCCGCGAACCTCGCGCACCTCGACGGCGCCGGCGTCGCGAAGGCCAACCTGCTGACGCGCGGCGGCGCGCTCCCGCAGGTGCAGGCCGTGCAGGCCGCCGCGCCCGGGCGGTTCACCTGGTTCAACAGCTACGACGTCGGCAAGCCCGACGCCGAGCAGGCGCTCACGCAGGCGGTGAAGAGCGGAGCGCAGGGCTTCGGCGAGATGAAGTTTCACGTCGCCGCCGACGGTCCCGAACTGCGCCGCATGTACGCGCTCGCCGCCGATCTGAAGGTGCCGATCCTGATTCATTTCCAGGAAGTGGACCACACGGCGGACGAAGGCACGTGGAGCACCGGATTTGCGAAGACGTTCGGCTCGATCCTGAAGGCCTACCCGCGGACCACGTTCATTGGGCATGCCGATGCGTTCTGGGCGAACGTCAGCGCCGACTATCACAACGAGGCCGTCTATCCGACCGGCCCGATCAAGCGCGGCGGCGTCACCGATCGCTGGCTGGGCGACTATCCGAATCTGTACGGCGACATGTCGGCCGTTTCCGCCAACACGGCGCTCTCGCGCGATCCGGAGTTCACGGCGGACTTCCTGAAGCGACATCAGGACAAGCTGCTCTTCGGCAGCGACTGCAGCTGCCGCGACGGGCACGGCGCGGGCTACGACAACCCGGCGGCGCCGCGGATGGCCGGCAAGTGCGTGGCGCGCGAGACGTTGAGCGTGCTGAAGCGGTCGACGTCGCCGGCCGTCTTTCAGAAGCTCGCCTGGGGCAACGCGCACACGCTCCTGCGCATTCCGGAATAGCCGCCCCGTCCTCGAGGAGGACCGAAGTGGAGATCAATCGCAGAGAGTTCATCGAAGCGGCGTCAGCCGCGGTCGTGCCGCTGCCGCGCGCGCAGGACGCGAGGGCCGATCGGGACGACCCGCTCGGCGTTCGGCGCGACTTTCCTGTCGTGGGCGACGGGCTCTACTTGAACTCCGCCTACATCGCGCCGGTACCGCTGCCGGTCGCCGCGGCCGCGCGCGACTTCGCCGATCGGAAGGCGACCAGGCCGATCCCTCTCGACGAGATGCTGAAGACGACCGGCGACGTCCGCCGGCAGTTCGCGCGTCTCGTCGGCGCAGACCCGGAGGAGATCGGATTCCTCTACGCCACCAGCGAAGGGGAGAACATCGTCGCGTCCGCGCTCGATTTGCGCTCGGGCGACAACGTCGTCATCGACGAGCTGCATTACGAGACGTCGTTCGTCCTCTACCGGCATCTGGAACGCACGCGCGGGATTACGCTGCGGATCGTGAAGCATCGCGACGGCAGCGTGCAGGCCGACGACTTCGCGCGCGCCGTCGACGATCGGACGCGGCTCGTATCGGTGGCGTGGGTCTCGCACCAGAACGGCTTCCGCCACGAGCTGCGGTCGATTTCGGACCTGGCACACGCGCACGGCGCGCTGTGCTACGCCGATGCGGTGCAGGCCCTCGGCATGTTCCCCGCCGACGTTCGAGCCGCCGGAGTCGACTGCCTGACGAGCGGCACCTACAAATGGCTGCTCGGCGGCTTCGGCGTAGCGCCGTTCTTCGTGCGCCGGGCGCTGCTCGACCGGATTCGGGTCGATCGGCACGGCGCGCTGCACGTCGAGAGAGATCTCGGCGAGCATCGGTACGAGATCTACAAGGACGCGAGGAAGTTCGAGTACGCGACGCTGCCGTTCGCGGAAGTGTACCAGCTCGGCGCCGCGCTCGCGTATCTCGAACGCGTGGGGGTCGATCGGATCGAGCGGCACACCGTGTCGCTCGCGCGCGAGCTGCGCCAGGGCCTCGTGGATCTCGGCTTCCGCGCGTTCACACCCGCGGACAATCAGTCGTCAATCGTCACCGTGCATCTCGATCGAAACCAGACACGCGCCCGCGAGGTCCTCGGCCGCGACCGTGTGCAGGTCAGCTTCCGCGCGGGCGGCTCGCTGCTGCGCGTCTCGCCCGCGCTGTTCAACACGCGCGCCGAGATTCAGCGGTTCCTGGGTCTTGCGAACACGTTCGCGTAAGGGCAGCGCGGCGACGCTCGCGCGAGGCGCTACAGGGAACTTGCGGATTTGCTGAGGAAAGTGGTGGCGAGGGACAGAATCGAACTGTCGACACTACGATTTTCAGTCGTATGCTCTACCAACTGAGCTACCTCGCCTCCGACCGCGAACCTCGATCATAACGGCTCGGCGCCGCGCCGCGCAACCACCGCGCGGCACTCGCCCCGAGCGTGTCCATCGCGGCCTTCACGCGCGCTGCCCGCCAACTCCGCGTAGCCAACGTTTGCGCGCGCGTCGCGCCGCGCACGACGCGGCACCGCATTCGTGCGTGCGCGGTGGGCACACGTGCCCGCGATGTCCGCGTGGCCGAGATCATCTGCGTCGCGATCGCAGTGTCGCGACGACCCCGACCAGATTTGTGTGTGTCCGTGCAGTCCGCTCGTGTTCGCGCGCGCTCTCTCTTCGCGCGCAGCGCGGCGCGCCTGCGCGCTTCCTCACGGCCGTCGACGAAATCGGCAGGTCGCGTACGGTACCGTCGGCGCGCAGAGAGCGTGATTGCACACGCAGAGGCGGCGAACCGCGCCAGCAAGTTGTTCTGTGTTGAAGCGCTTGCGGCGTGCGGTACGAAATCTGTCACGGCTGCGGCACGGTTCGCGCAGACGGTTCGGGGCGGTGACTGGACACCCCGTGACCCACTGTGTGCGGCGAACGATCGTCGCCTGGTGCAGCGCGATCGTCGCGCTTTCGGTGACGTCGAACGCCGCAGCGCAGAGCACGCTGCCGGCGGCGCGTGATCTCTACGCGGCCGCCGCGTACGAGGAGTCTCTGCGGGTCCTGAACAGCATTCGCGGCACCTTGCAGCCGGCGGAGGACGGCCGCGTCGTCGAGCAGTATCGCGCGTACTGTCTGTTCGCGCTCGGACGCACGGCGGAAGCGGAGTCCGCGTTCGAATCGCTCGTGCAGGCGGCGCCGTCGTATCGCCCGCCCGACGCCGACATGTCGCCGCGCGTGCGCGCGGCGTTCCATGACGTGCGCCGCCGGACGCTGCCGGCCGTGATCCAGCGCGCGTACGAACAGGCGAGCGCCGGGTTCGAGCGGAAGGACCCGGCAGCAGTCGAGGGCTTCAAGCTCGTGCTGGAACTGCTCGCCGATCCCGATCTCGGCGCCGCGGCGACGCAGTCGCCGCTGGCCGAACTGCGGACACTGTCCACCGGCTTCCTGGCGCTGAGCACCGCGCCGGCGCCGCGACCGACGCCGGCACCCGAACCGCCGCCGCCGTCGCCACCAAAGCTCGTCGTCGCCCCGCCGCCGGTCGCGCGCGCGGCGACGACGAACCGGATCTACGGGCCCGAGGACGTCAACGTCATGCCGCCGATCGTCGTGCGACAGTCCTTCGCGCCGCTCGCCGACGTGTTCGCCGTGCACGCGGGCATCGTCGAGATCGTGATCGACGAAACCGGCGAGGTCATTGCGGCGAAGACCGTCGTCGCGGTGAACGCGGCCTACGACCGGCTCGCGCTCGCGACGGCGAAAAGTTGGCGCTACCGGCCGGCGATGCTCGACGGCGCGTCGGTCAAGTACCGGACGATCGTGCAGCTGCCGTCGAAGCGATGACGCGAAGGCGCAGTGTGTGTTCCACCAAGAGGAGGACAGTGTGACGATTCAGCTCAGCCGCCGCTCAATACTGCTCGCGCTGATGCTCGTGGCCGCATTCGCCGGCCGCGTCGCGGCCCAGTCCGGATCCGGCGTCGCCGCGATTCAAGGCGTCGTGACCGATCCGGACAACCGCGCCGTTCCGAGCGCGCTGGTGCTGATCGTCAGCAGCGAGACCGGCTACGAACGCGCGGTCTTCACCGATGCGCGCGGCCGCTACTTCGCCGCCGCGATGCCGGTCGGGTCGTACGTCATCGACGTCTCGGCCAACGGATTCGGCCACGTCGAGCAGGGCTCCATCAGGCTGACCGTCGGCGCGACGGAGACGATCAGCTTCATGCTGAAGATCGCGCCGCACGCGGAGACGGTCACCGTCACCGCGACCGTGCCGCGCCTCGACAAGGACAGCACCGCGACGAGCGCCGTCGTCGGATCGCACGCCGTCGAAACGCTGCCGATCCGCGGACGCGACTTCACCGAGTTCGCGCAGTTGTCGCCCGGCATCAACCAGGAGTCGGACCGGAACGGGCTCGTCATTTCCGGCCAGCGGTCGATCAACTCGAACATCGCCATCGACGGCACCGACTTCAACGACGCGCTGCAGGGCAACCAGCGCGGCGGCAACGAAGGCGTGTTCTTCTTCCCGCAGGCGGCGATTCGCGAGTTCCAGGTGGTCCGCAGCGGCGCGACGGCGGAAATCGGCCGGACCAACAGCGGCTTCGTGAACGTGGTGACCAAGTCGGGCACGAACGACAAACACGGCGAGGCCTTCTATTACGACCGCGAGAAGGCGCTGACCTCGCCCGACGCGTTCGACCGCAGCCTCAACAACCAACAGAGCCAGGCGGGCGGATCGTTCGGCGGCCCGCTGGTGCACGACCATGCGTTCCTGTTCGCCGCCGCCGAGCAGAGCCTGCTGAAGATTCCCTACGTCGTGCAGTTCGATCGCCAGGCGGCCGGCGTCGTGGTGCCGGCGAATCTGCTGGCGCAGCAGGGCGAGCAGCGCGCGACCAACGACCCCACGGCGATCTTCGTGCGGACCGACACCAACGCCGGCGCCGGCCTGCTGAACATCCAGGGCACGTACACGCGGCTGAACGGCGAGAACTTCAACTTCGACTCGCTGCAGCTCAATCAGGCGGTCACCACCAACTTCCTGCACAAGAGCGACAGCGCCGGCCTGAAGGCCGGCCTCACATGGGTATTCAGCGAGGGCGTCCTGAACGACGTCCGCGGACAGATTGCGACCGACAACCGCGACGAGATTCCGAACGCCCGCACCGCGGCCATCACGATCACCGGGTTCGGCAACCTGGGCGGCGATCCCGGCCGTCCCCGGACGTTCGAGACGACGCGCTACGAGCTGACCGACCAGGTGACGGCGAACGCCGGCCTGCACCGCATCCGCCTCGGCGTCGACTACAACATCAACGATGTCCGGCAGCAGCGCGAAGACAACATTCAGGGGCGCTACGACTTCAAGTCGCTGTCCGATTACGTCGCCGGAAAGATCAGCCGCTACCGGCAGACCGTGATGGTCTTCGATCCGGCGGACTCGATCTTCCGCGGGCGGCAGAAAGAGGTCGCGGCGTACGCGCAGGACAAGATGTCGCTCGGTGAAAACGTCACCGCGACGCTCGGCTTCCGGTGGGAAGGGCAGTGGAACCCGCAGCCGCCGCGGCCGAACCCGGCGATCCCGTACACCGCCTACATCCCGAACGATCTGCAGATGTGGCAGCCGCGCGCCGGCCTCGCGTGGGACCTGACGGGCGACGGCGCGACGGTCGTCCGCGCGTCGGCCGGCCTCTACGCCGCACGCACCCCGGCCACGCTGTTCCAGCGCGTCTTCACCGACAACGGCATCACCACGGTCGCCGTCGACAGCAAGTTCGATCCGGCGGTCCTCGGCGCGCTGACGTTCCCGAACGCGCTCCAGGGCGTTCCCGCCGGTGTGAGGGTGGCGGCGCCGCGCGTGTTCGGCTTCGACCCCGGGTTCAAGAACCCACGTTCGCTCCAGGAATCGGTCACGCTCGAGCAGCTGGTTCGCGACGACTGGACGGTGGCGCTCGGCTACGTGCACAGCGACACGCACAACCTGCAGCGCCGGCTCGACCGCAACCTCTTTCCGCCGGTGATCGACGGCTTCGGCATGCCGATCTTCCCGACGACGCGGCCCGATCCGACGATCGGGGTCCTGTCGGTGAACGAGTCGACCGCCAGCTCGCGCTACGACGGCGTCGCGGCATCGCTGACGCGCCGCATGGCGAGCCACTTCCAGATGCAGGCGAACTACACCTACGCGATCAACAAGGACGACGACTCGAACGAGCACCTGTTCCGGCGCGAGCCGGCGCTCAATCCGTTCGACCTCGCCGCCGAGTGGACGTACGCGAAGAACGACGTGCGGCACAGCGTGAACGTCAACGCGCTCGCGCAGCTGCCGGGCGGGTTCACCGCCGGCGCGATCATGTTCGCGCGGACGGGCATGCCCTATACGGCGACGATCGGCTTCGACACCCAGAACGATGCGAACGACGACAACGACCGCGCGGTGATCGACGGGCACGTCGTCGGGCGCAACACGTTCCGCCAACCGTCGTTCTTCGACCTCGACGTGCGGCTGATGAAGGCGTTCGCGTTCGGCGCCGGACGCGAATTCGATCTGATTGCCGAAGCATTCAACGTGACTCGCGCGCGCAACCTGAACTTCGGTCCCGATGCGACGTCGCTCTTCGGCACGGCGGCGCAGCCGGTCGCGTCGGCGGGGCAGCCGCAGTTCGCGCCGTCGACCGCTCGATTCGGCGGTCCGCGCCAGGTGCAGCTCGGGCTGCGCATGGTGTTCTAGGACGAGAACGGCGAAGCGGCAACGTCGTGAAGGTGGCAAAAGGGGAGAGGTTCAATGCGTAGATCGTCTCGACTCGCGATTGCACTCGGCGTGTTCGTCTGTTGCTGCACAGGAGCGATTGACGGCACGCATGCGGTGGCGTACGGCAGCGCGCAGACGTTGGGCCCTCAGGTCCAGCATGTGCTGCTCATCAGCCTCGATGGGTTCCACGACTTCGACCTGGATAACTACGTCGCCGCGCATCCGAGCTCGGCGCTCGCGTCGCTCGTCGCCCGCGGCGTGAAGTACACGAACGCGACGACGAGCAGCCCGTCAGATTCGTTTCCCGCAACGCTCGCCATGGTGACCGGCGGATCGCCGGCGTCCACCGGCGTGTACTACGACGTGTCGTGGGACAACGATCTGTCGCCGGCGGCCACCACCTGCTCGACCCGCGGCGCGCTCGTCTCGTACAACGAAGCGATCAACGTCGCCGGCACGCCGGATCCCCGGTTCACGAGCATCGACCCGGCGAAGCTGCCGCTGAACCCGGATGCCGGCTGCACGCCGGTGTTTCCGCACCAGTATCTGCACGTGAACACGGTCTACGAGGTGATCAAGGCCGCGGGCCTGCGCACGGCGGCGTGCGACAAGCATCCGAGCTACGAGATTCTCAACGGACCGTCGGGCACCGGCGTGGACGATCTCTACACGCCGGAGATCAATCCGGACAAAAAGGACATCGCGAAGACGATCGTCAACGACGAGCTGAAGGTCGTTGCGGTGTTGAATCAGATCGCCGGCTACGCGTCGATCGACAACGCGCACGTGAACTTCGTCGGCGTGCCGGCGATTCTCGGCATGAACTTCCAGGCGCCGAACATCGGCCAGAAGTTCTCCGGATACGTCGATGCGGCGGGGACGATACCGGCGAACGTCACGACACTCGGAAGCAAGGCAGGGCAGGCGCCGGGTCTGGCGCAGGCCTTCGACTACGTCGACGCCGCGCTCGGCCGGATGCTCAACGCGCTCGACGCGCAGCAGCTGACCGACTCGACGCTCGTCATCGTGACGTCGAAGCACGGCAACAGCCCGGTCGATCGCACTCAGCTTCGTCTGATCGATCCGTCGACGCTCCTCGCGACGGTCAACAGCGTGCAGGCCGGCCTCGCGGCGCAGATCACCGACGATACCAACGCGCTCATCTGGCTGCGCGATCGCAGCCGGGCCGCGGACGTTGCCGCAGCGCTTCAGGCGAACGCGGCGGCGATCGGCGCCGAGTCGATCTACGCCGGCAGCGCGATCGACGGGTTGTTCAACGGCGAGCTCGCCGGCAACCCGTCGCGCCGGCCCGACGTCATCGTCGAGCCCGTGAACGGCGTCGTCTACGCGGCGCCGAACGCCAAGCTCGCCGATCACGGCGGCTTCCACGATCAGGACCTGCGGGTTCCGCTGGTGGTCGTGCACCCGGGGCGGGATGCCGGGAGCGTCGCCACGCCGGTGTCGCTGCGGCAGATAGCGCCGACGATTCTCCACGCGCTGCATCTCAGGAAGAACGACCTGGACGCGGTGCGCCTCGAGCACACGCCGAAGCTGCCCGGGCTGAACGACGACGACTACGACGACAATTAAGGAGGGATGGGGGACGGGCGGTGCGCCCGTCCCCTTCGCTCAGCGCAGGCCGCGATTCTTCAACTGCACGAGCTCGTCGACGTCGGCCGGCTTGTAGCCGCGCGAGCGCACGTGGTTGACGAAGCCGGGCGTGATGCCGTGATCGCGCAGCCGCACGATCTGTGACAGCGTCAGATCCTTCAGCCCGAGATCCTTCATGTCCGCGATGTAGTCGGCGCTGACGCCGTGATCCCTCGCGCGCACGACGTCCTCGAGCGGCACGTTCTTGAACCCCTGCGCGCCGAGCTCGCGGACGAACGCGGCGGTCACGCCGCGATCGTGCAGGCGGACGAGATCCTCCGCCCCGAGCTTGTCGTAGCCCGCCGCCTTCAGCTCCTGCACGAACGCCGCGCGGACGCCGTGATCGCGCAGCCGCATGTACTGATCGAGGCCCGAGACGTTCAACCCCAGGCCGCGGACCTCGGCGACGAACTCCGGGTTCACGCCGTGATCGCGCGCGCGCACGAGATCCTCGATGGCCGCGCCGCTGAACCCCGCCTTCTTCATGTCCTGCACGTACTGCTGCGTGACGCCGTGATCGTGCAGCCGCACGAGCTCGTCGAGCGTCGCCGTCGCCGGCACGCCTTCGGCGCGCATCGCCTTGACGTAGTCGGCCGTGACGCCGTGATCGCGCGTCCGCACCATGCTCTCGAGCGTCGCCGCGCGGTAGCCGAGGCCCTTCAGATCGTGGATGTACTCGATGGTGACGCCGTGCGTCTTCGCGCGCTGAATCTCGTCGAGCGTCAGCTTGTCGTATCCCTCGCCCTTGAGCGCGCGGATGTACTTCGGGCCGACGTCGTGCACCGCGAGCTGAAACCGCCGCCAGATCGGCAGATCGTCCGTGTAGCCGAGCGCCCGCATCTCGGCGGCGTACTCGGCGCGCGGCGCGAACGCGAAGAGGCCGGCGCCGCGGCCCTCGCGGAACGCGCCGTCGAAGGTGAGCGCGCCGGCTTCGCGCCGGAGCTCGAACTTCACGCTCGAGGCCGTCAGGTTGTTGTCGTTTCTCGGGAGGCCGCCGATCTCGTCGATCGGGATGGTCTGGCCCATGCTCCAGTCGTCGCGCCAGCGGTCGCCGTTCCAGTCGGCGGGCGGGGCAGTGCGCACCTGCAGGAAAGCCTTGCCGTCGCGCAGCTCGGCCGTCCAGGTGCCGTGGACGTCGGTCTGGGCGGAAGCAAAGGCCGCGAAGAAAGCAAAGGCCGCAAAGACCGGAAAGAAGGCAAAGACCGCGGAGAGGCGAATGCGGACGCGAAACATGAAGCCCTCCCGTTCAAGCCATTGGACGGGAGGGCGGTGGGGAAAGTTGAAAAGTCGGGTTACACCGCGACCGTTTCGTCGCGCGTCATCCCCAGCTCGCGGCGGACGCGATCCTCGATCGCGGCGTAGACCTCGGGGTTGTCCTTGAGGAACTGCTTCGCGTTCTCGCGCCCCTGGCCGAGCCGCTCGCCGCCGTACGCGAACCACGCGCCGCTCTTCTCGACAATGCGCTTGTCGACGGCGAGATCGAGCAGATCGCCGGCGCGCGAGATCCCCTCGCCGTACATCACGTCGAACTCGGCCTCGCGGAACGGCGGCGCGACCTTGTTCTTCACGATCTTCACGCGCGTGCGGCCGCCGACGACGGCATCGCCGTCCTTGATGCTCGCGATGCGCCGGATGTCGATGCGCACCGACGCATAGAATTTCAGCGCGCGGCCGCCGGTCGTGGTCTCCGGGTTGCCGAACATGACGCCAATCTTCTCGCGCAGCTGGTTGATGAAGATCAGGCAGCACTTCGACCGCGAGACGGCGCCGGTGAGCTTTCGGAGCGCCTGCGACATGAGGCGCGCCTGCAGCCCCATCTGCGCTTCGCCCATCTCGCCCTCGATCTCCGCCTTCGGCACGAGCGCGGCGACCGAGTCGACGACGACGACGTCGACGCCGTTCGAGCGGATGAGCACCTCGACGATCTCGAGCGCCTGCTCGCCGTTGTCGGGCTGCGACACGAGCAGGTTGTCGATGTCGACGCCGAGCTTCTGCGCGTAGATCGCGTCGAGCGCGTGCTCGGCATCGACGAACGCGGCCATGCCGCCCAACTTCTGCGCCTCCGCAATCACCTGCAGCGCCAGCGTCGTCTTGCCCGAGGATTCGGGCCCGAAGATCTCGACGACGCGGCCGCGAGGCACGCCGCCGACGCCGAGCGCGTAGTCGATGCTGATCGCGCCCGTGGGGATGGTTTCGATCGGCTGGATGGCCCCTTTCTGGCCCAGCCGCATGATCGAGCCTTTGCCGAACTGCTTCTCGATCTGGCCAAAGGCGATTTCGACGGCCTTCTGGCGCTCCCGCTCCTGACGTTCGTCTCGTTCGATGGGCATCGTGGCGGTTCCTCCGGCAGCCCGGCTATTCTAAAGACGTGCCGGGCGAAAGTCAAGCGCAATATCGTAAACGCAAACCCGGAAACAACGATAAATCAGCACGTTACAAAACAGCCGACTTTCGCCCCATGAGGCGCCGGATCGCAGAATCTGCGATGATCGGCCCTCGCATGCCTAGCCCAATTGGCCACGCGCTTGGCGGTGTCGCCGCCGTCTGGACCGTCGACCTCGCGGACCCCGGCCCCGACGCGAGTGGCCGGCTACTCCTCTTATATATGGCGCTCGCGGCGGCGCCCGACCTCGATCTGCTCGTCCCCGGCAGCCACCGCATGGCCACACACAGCCTGTTCGCGATGCTGCTGGTCTTCATGATCGCCGCCGGCGTGACAGGGCAGGTCACCCCCCGTCGCGCTTCGCGCTTCGGAGGGCAAGCGCGGTGGCGCGACGCGACGCTCTGCGCCGCGGCGTACGGATCGCACCTGCTCCTGGACTGGCTCGGGGCCGACAACGTGCCGCCGCGCGGCATTCAGCTGCTCTGGCCGGTCAGCGGCCGCTGGTTCATTTCCGATCTCGACATCTTCCGGCAGACCGCGCGGCAGCATTTCCTGACGCCCGCCGTCATGCAGCAGAACGCCGTCGCCGTCGCGCAGGAGCTCGCCATCATGGCGCCGATCGTTGCGCTGCTCTGGTGGGCGCGGCGCCGGCGAGGCGGCCGATGTTCACGGCAGCCCTGAAGGTCTGCGCGACTAGTACGTGTAGAACCCGCGGCCGCTCTTGCGTCCGAGCTGACCCGCCGTCACCATCCGCCGCAGCAGCGGGCACGGGCGGTACTTCGGATCGCCGAAGCCTTCGTGCAGGACGGTCATGATCGCGAGGCAGACGTCGAGGCCGATGAAGTCGGCGAGCGCGAGCGGCCCCATCGGATGGCTCATCCCGAGCTTCATCACCGCGTCGATCGCGTCGGGCGTGCCGACGCCTTCCATCACCGCGTAGATCGCCTCGTTGATCATCGGCATCAGGATCCGGTTGGCGATGAAGCCGGGATAATCGGCCGCTTCGATCGGCGTCTTGCCGAGATCGGCGCACAGCTTCGACGCCACCGCCATCGATTCCGACGAGGTCGCCTGGCCGCGGATCATCTCGACGAGCGGCATGAGCGGCACGGGATTCATGAAGTGCATCCCGAGGACCTTGTCCGGCCGCTTCGTCGCAGCGCCGAGGAGCGTAATCGAGATGGACGAGGTGTTGGACGCGAGGATCACCTCGGGGCGCGTCACCGCGTCGAGGCTCGTGAAGAGCGCGCGCTTGGTGTCGGCGTTCTCGACGATCGCTTCGACGACGTAGTCGGCGTCGCCGAGATCGTCGACCGTGGTCGCCGTCGCGATCCGGCCGAGCGCCGCGTCGCGGTCCGGCGCGGGGAGCTTCCCCTTCTCGACGAACTTGTCGAGGCTCTTCTGGATGGCCGCGCGCGCGCGATCGAGCATCGGCTGCGCGACGTCGACGAGGCGGACGCTGAATCCGCCCTGCGCGAACACCTGCGCGATGCCGTTGCCCATCGTGCCGGCGCCGATGACGGCGACGGTCTTAATCATCGGCGCTGCGATGAGGCGAGTGACGGTGTTTCACGAAAACACGAAAGGACACGAAGATCACGAAACACGATGTGTACATATTGTTGTTCGTGTCTTCGTGGATTTTCGTGGCTTCGTGATGAAACGTCACACGCGCTCCACGGCGACGGCGACGCCGTTGCCGCCGCCCAGGCAGAGCGTGGCGATGCCGCGCCGAAGGCTGCGGCGCTTCAGCGCGTAGAGGAGCGTCGTGAGCACACGGCCGCCGCTCGAGCCGATCGCGTGGCCGAGCGCGACGGCGCCGCCGTGCACGTTCACTTTGTCCTGATCGATCCCGAGCTCGTTCAGCACCGCCACCGCCTGCACGGCGAACGCTTCGTTCAGCTCGAACAGATCGACGTCCGCGAGCGCCCAGCCGGCCTTTTCGGCGACGCGTCGCACGGCCTCGACCGGCGTCATCAGCACGAACTTCGGCGCGAGGCCGCTCGTCGCCTGCGCGACGATCCGCGCGAGCGGCGCGAGGCCGAGCGATCGCGCGCGCACCGCGTCCATGACCACGACCGCGGACGCGCCGTCGTTCACGCCGGGCGCGTTTCCCGCCGTCACCGTGCCGTCCTTCTTGAATGCCGGCTTCAGCGCGCCGAGTATCTCCGCGGTCGTCTCCGGCCGCACCGCTTCGTCGCGATCGACGACGATCGCCTCGCCCTTCTTCTGCGGAATCGTGATCGGCAGGATCTCCTCGGCGAACGCGCCGTCGGCCTGCGCGCGCGCCGCCTTCTGATGGCTGCGCGCCGCGTAATCGTCCTGCGCCGCGCGGGCGACGTGATACTGCTCGGCGACGACCTCGCCCGAGTTGCCCATGTGGCACTGCTCGAAGGCGCACCACAAGCCGTCGTTGATCATCGAGTCGACGACCTCGCCGTTGCCCATCCGCAGCCCGTCGCGCACGCGCGGCAGCAGATAGGGGCAGTTGCTCATCGACTCCATGCCGCCGGCGACCGCGACGTCGATGTCGCCGACGCGGATGCCCTGGTCGGCGAGCATCACCGCCTTCAGCCCCGAGCCGCACACTTTGTTGACGGTGAGCGCCGCGACGTGGTCGGGCAGCCCGCCGTTCAGCGCCGCCTGCCGCGCCGGATTCTGTCCCTGCCCGGCGGAGACGACGTTGCCCATGATGCACTCGTCGACGATCCCGGGATCGATGCCGGCGCGCCGCACCGCTTCCTTCACGACGAGCGCGCCGAGCTCGGTCGCGGCGAAGCCTTTCAACGCGCCGAGGAATTTTCCCGTCGGCGTGCGTACCGCCGACACGATCACGGACTCACGCACGGCGGACCTCGATCGTCTCCACCGCGTCGGCGCCGAGCATCCGCTGGATGCGCGCGAGAATCAGCGGCGACGATCGCATGATCTCGCGCGACCACTGCGGGCCGGGCGTCTCGACGATGAGGACGCCGCGCTCGAGCTTCACCGCGGTGACGCGCCCGAGCGCCGGGCCGACGGCGGCCGTCCACGCGAAGGCGACCTTGCCGTCCGACAACGGCGCCGCCTTGAGGAGCTCGACGAGCGCGCCGGGAACGGCATGAGCGATCGGGCGCATGAAAGTTGGTTCAAAATTCTAGCATGCGCCTGATTCTCGCCTCCGCGTCGCCGCGCCGCGCGGAGCTCTTGCGTGCCGCGGGCTACGCGTTCGACGTCGCCGCCGCCGACGTGGACGAATCGCCGCGCGCCGGCGAATCACCGTCGCTCTACGTGCGGCGCCTCGCGGCGGAGAAGAGCGCCGCGGTCTCGTCGCGGACGCGGCCGGACGCGGTCGTCCTCGGCGCCGACACGACCGTCGTCGTCGACGACGAGATCCTCGCGAAGCCTCGAGACGCCGCGGACGCGAGCGCGATGCTCAGACGGTTGTCGGGGCGGCGGCACGACGTGATGACCGGCGTCAGCCTGCGCCGCGGCGCGTTCGAGATCGGCCGCGTCGAATCGACCGCCGTCGTCTTCGCGCCGCTCACCGACGACGAGATCGCGTGGTACGTGGGGACCGGGGAAGGACGGGACAAAGCGGGCGCGTATGCCATCCAGGGCTTCGCGTCCCGCTTCATCCCGCGAATCGAGGGCTCTTACTCGAACGTCGTCGGCCTGCCGGTGGCGTGCGTGCGCGAGCTCCTCACAGAGATTTCAGGTACTCGACCAGATCGAGCATCTCCGCATCGGTGAGGTGGAGGTTGAACGTCGCGTCGTAATGCTGCACGACGGCGAGCAGCGTCGCGAAGCGTCCGTCGTGGTAGAAGCCGCCCTTCGCGTGCGCCCAGAGCCCCTTGAGCGGCGTCGTGCGGTAGCGGTGATCGGGCGCGCGATCGGCCTGGAAGTTGTCGATGCCGATCTCCTCGCCGGTGTGCATCGCCCAGCCCGGCTCGGTGAAGAGCGGCGCGACGTGGCAGGTGGAGCAGCGCGCGCGGTTCGTGAAGACCGACGCGCCGCGCTCCGCGGCCCGGCGATCGAAGCTGCCCGGCGGCGGCGCCGGCGCCGGAATCGAGAGCTGATAGAAGTGCAGCGGCGCGAGCTTCGCCGTCACCTTGTCGTCCTCGGCCCGCACGTCGCCCAGCCCCGCGCGCGCCGCGACGGGGAACTGCGCCGCGTCGTTCAGCCGCGGATCGAAGAAGGTGCCCGAGCCGTGCATCTCGAGGTTCGCGACGAAGGCGTTCCAGTACGGCACGCTGCCCCAGCCCGTGTAGGTGTGCTGGTTGACGCCCGCGAGGCCGAACGCCGGCGGAATCAGCGTCGCCGCGGTCTTGCCGTCCGGACGAAACGCCTTGCCGTCGAGGAACAGCTCCGCGTCGAACTTGCCGGGGCCCCAGCTCGTCGCAACGGCGCGAACCGTCGGTTGATCCACCTGGAGCAGCGCGGCAACCGTGCTCAGATCGGGAGCCATCGCGATGATCGCGCCGACGTTCAGATCGCGGTTCGGCCAGCCGTCGCGGCGGCGGCCGATGCCGGGCGCGACCGAATCGTCGACGCTGGAGTGACAGAGCGCGCACGTGATGCCGACCGACTGCAAGCCGCCGCTCGGCGTCGAGCCGATCGGGACGACGCCGAGGACCGCGTTGAGCCTCAGCAGCGCGAGCGTGTTCGCGGGATCGTTGAGATCGACCGCGCCATGCAGGATGCCGTCGACGAGCGTCTGCGGCAGCGCAGTCGAGTCGACCTTGAGACCGGCGCCAAGCGCCGCGGCAGGCGAGAGGCCGGGGCCGACGCCGCCGAAGCGCGCGCCCTCGATCGCCTGATGCAGCTTCAGCGTGTCGCCCCAGAAATGCTCGTCGCCGAAGGTGTCGAAGCGGAACGTCTCCCGCCCCGTGGCAAAGAGATCGCGCGCGTGCGCGCCGATGGTCGCGTCGAACGTGCGCTCGTTCCCCGTGTTGTCGCGGCCGGTCTCCGCGCGCGGCGCGACGAACGCCGCGGTCCAGACCGCCGCCATGCTGAGGGCAACGACCAGGGTTGCCGACGCCGATTTCTTCATGAGCACGCCTCCATGCCCAATCAGAGTCGGCGCGGCGAAAAAAGTGACAACGGCCCAGGCTGCAACGTCCGACCGGGGTGGATACTCTAATGAGTGGAAATGGTGCAGGACGCCCCCAGCGGCAGCCCGACCGACGCCGACCTGGTCGAGCGCGTCCGCGGCGGCGAGACGGCGCTGTTCGAGGTGCTGATGCGGCGGCACAACCAGCGCGTCTACCGCGTCGCGCGCGCGATCGTGAAGGACGAAGCCGAAGCGGAAGACGTGATGCAGCAGGCGTACATCAATGCCTACCTGCATCTGAATCAGTTCGAGCAGCGCGCGCAGTTCTCGACGTGGCTCACGCGGATCACGATGTACGAAGCGCTCGCGCGGCGTCGGAAAAAGCGTCCTGAGGAATCGTTGAGCATGCACGAAGAGGGCTGGTCCGACGCGCCGAGCGATCCGTTGACGTCCGAGCAGGTGAGCCCGGAGCGCGAGGCCTATTCGCGCGAGCTCGGGCGCATGATCGAGGACGCAGTGGACGCGCTGCCGGAAACCTACCGCGCCGTCTTCATGCTCCGCGAGGTCGAAGGGCTCAGCACGAGCGAGACGGCGGAGGGCCTCGGCGTAGGAGAAGAAGCGGTGAAAACGCGCCTTCACCGCGCGCGGGCGATGGTGCGCCGGTCGCTCACCGGCAGGCTGGGTCCGTCAACTGCACACGCGTTCCAGTTCCACGCGGTGCGGTGCGACCGAGTCGTCACCGCCGTGATGCAGGCGATCCGCGACGCGAACCTCGTCCGGCAATAGAATTGCTGTCGCCCCAGCGTCGCACCTTGCATCCGTGCGCGGATTGCGGGTATTCTGTAGCACTTAGCTTTCCCGGAAGTCCTTATGGCACACCGATATATCAAGATCACTCTCACCGCGTCCGTACTGGTGCTCGCCTTTACAGGCATGTTGTGGAGCACGCTCCGCGAAGGCACCGAGTACTACAAGAACGTCGATGAGGTGCTGCCGCAGGCGCAGCAGTGGACCGGAAAGCAGATGCAGCTGCACGGCTACGTCGTGCCGAAGTCGATCAAGCGGCGGCGCGACGCCTCGGGGAACATCACGCTCGACTACATCTTCAAGGTCCAGAACAATCCCGCGCGAGCCTCGGACCCCGGCAACGTCGTCGACGCGAGCTACAACGGCATCGTGCCCGACACGTTCAAGGACGAAGCCGAGGTGGTGCTGAAGGGCAAGCTGACGCCGGACGGCTTCAAGACCGATCCGAACGGCGTGATGGCGAAGTGCCCCTCGAAGTACGAAGCGGCGGAAAAATCGGCTTTGGCCGGAACGTAGGAGCCTATGGCCTCACTCGGCTCAGCCCTTCTCCTGGCGACGTTCGTCGTGTGCAGCTACGCGGCCGTCGCCTCGGTGGCGGGCGCCCGCCGCCGGTCGCGGCGGCTCGTCGAGAGCGGCATCGGCGCCTTCTATCTCATCGCCGCGCTCATGGCCGCCGGATCGGCGGTGATGATCAACGCGTTCCTCACCAACGACTACAGCATCAAGTACGTCGCGCACTACTCGGACAGCGTCCAGCCGCTCTTCTACAAGATCACGTCGTACTGGGGCGGGCTCGACGGCTCGATCATGTTCTGGGTGTTCCTGCTCTCGATCTTCGGGTCGACCGCGGTGTATGTGAACCGCGAGCGGCATCGCGAGCTCATTCCGTACGTGATCGCCACGATCTCGGTCGTGCAGATGTTCTTCCTGTACCTGATGATCGTGCACAAGAACCCGTTCACGACGTACCTGCGCGCGGCGCCCGCCGAGGGCGAAGGCCTGAACCCGCTGCTGCAGAACGTGTACATGGCGATCCATCCGCCGTCGCTCTACACGGGCTTCGTCGGGATGACGATCCCGTTCGCGTTCGGCATCGCGGCGCTGATTACCGGGCATCTGGACGACTCGTGGCTGCGCGCCGTCCGCCGCTGGACGATGTTCAGCTGGCTGTTCCTCTCCTTCGGGCTCACGCTCGGGATGATCTGGGCGTACGAGGAGCTGGGGTGGGGCGGCTACTGGGCGTGGGACCCGGTCGAGAACGCGGGGCTGCTGCCGTGGTTCACGGCGACGGCGTTCCTGCATTCGGTGATGGTGCAGGAGCGGCGCAGCATGCTGCGCGTATGGAACGTCACGCTCGTCATCGTCACGTTCTTCCTGACGATCTTCGGCACGTTCATGACGCGGTCGGGCGTCGTGCAGTCGGTGCACGCCTTCGGCGACGATCCGATCCTCGCGAAGCTGTTCACCGGCTTCATGATCGCGATCCTCGTCTTCAGCTTCTCGCTCGTCATCTGGCGCCTGCCGCTCCTGAAGGCGCGCAACGAGCTCGACTCGTGGCTCTCGCGCGAAGCGGCGTTCATGGTGAACAACTGGATCCTGTTGTTCGCCGCGCTGTTCGTGCTGTTCGGCACGATGTTCCCGACGCTGAGCGAGGCGGTCACCGGCGAGCGGCTCACGGTGGCCGGTGCGTTCTTCAACAAGTGGATGGCGCCGGTCGGGCTCGTGCTGCTGCTGCTGACGGGCACCGGGCCGCTGCTCGCGTGGCGCCGATCGAGCCTTCGCAATCTCGCCGACAGCTTCGTGTGGCCGGTCGCCGCCGGCGTCGCGGCCGGCGCCGGGGCGCTCGCGTTCCGGATTCCGATCTGGCCGTCGGGTCTCTGCTTCGCGCTGTGCGGCTTCGTGGTCGGCACGGTCGTGCAGGAGTTCTGGCGCGGCGCGCGCGTGCGCCGCAAGAACACCGGCACGGATCTGCTGACGGCGCTCGTCGGCCTCGTCGGACGCAACAAGCGCCGCTACGGCGGCTACATCGTCCACGTCGGCATCGTGCTGATCTTCTTCGGCTTCGCGGGCAACGCGAAGAAGCTCGACGAGCAGGTGCTGCTGCGCGTCGGCCAGGAGGCGAAGATCGGCCGCTACACCATCCGCAACAACGGCATCAAGGTGAGCGACGACGGCCAGAAGCAGATGACGACGGCGTACTTGGCGGTGTTCGCCGACGGCAAGGAGATCGACGGGCTGTACCCGGCGCGGTGGGCGTACCGGCGGCACGAGCAGGAGCCGACGACCGAGGTCGCGATCCGGCGCACGCCCGCCGAGGATCTCTACGCGGTGCTCGGGGGATTCGATCTCGCGGATCAATCGGCGACGCTGCAGCTGGTCGTCAACCCGCTCGTGAACTGGATCTGGGTGGGCTTCGGCGTCATGGCAATCGGCACGGGCATCGCGCTCCTGCCCGAGCGGTCCTTCGCGTTCGCGCTCGCGAAGATGCCGGCCGAGGCGGTGACGACGACCGTCGCGCTGCTGCTGCTCCTCCTCGTGGCGGGCGCGCGGCCGGCGTCGGCGCAGCCGGGCATGGGCGGCAGCGAGGACACGCGGTCGTCGTACTACGCGCGCACGCCGTTCGAGAAGCAGATGCAGCACGAAATCGTGTGCACCTGCGGCGCGTGCGGGCACCAGACGCTGGCCGAGTGCCGCAAGGACAACTGCAGCACCTCGCATCAGATGCGCGGCGAGCTCGCCGCGATGATCGACCAGGGCAAGAACCACGACGAGATCATCCAGTCGTTTCTCGCGAAGTACGGGACCGAGGAGATGCTCGGCGCGCCGGTGGACAAAGGCTTCAACCGCATGGCGTGGCTCTTCCCGTACCTGATCGGCGCGACGAGCGCCATCGCCGTCGGGTTCGTGGCCGTGAAGTGGACGCGGCGGCACGAGCCGGACGCCGCGGCCGCGGCGCCGCTCGATCAGGCGATCGACGAGCGCATCGACGATGAGCTCCGCGATCTCGACTGACAAGGTCCGGGTGAAAGGCGACGCCGCCGACGTCCGGACCGCCGGCGGTCTCGAGCCCTGGCAGTTTTTTCTCCTCGCGGCGCTCGGCTGCGCCACGGCCGTCACCTTCATGGCGCGCGGCCAGGGTCCCACCGCCATCATCCTGCTCAGCGTGCTGATGGGCGCAGCCGCCTTCGTCGGCTACGCGGCGCTGCGCGCCGTGCGGCCGCTCGTGTCGCCGGAAGAGGATCGGCCGATGGTCGTCGGACAGCGGACGCGCGCCGCGCTCGAGCGCGAAAAGCTGCTCGCGCTGCGATCGATCAAGGAGCTCGAGTTCGATCGCGCGATGGGCCGGCTGTCGGAAGAGGATTTTCACGAGATGTCGGGCCGCCTGCGCGCCCGCGCCGCGCGGCTGATCAAGGAGCTCGACGCGGGCGCCGGGTACCGTGATCGGATAGAGAAAGATCTCGCACAACGCCTGGGTGAGCGCGTGGTCGAGAAGAACACGGGCGCGCGCCAGTGCGCTGGCTGCAACACAGCAAACGACAACGACGCAAAATTCTGCAAAGCGTGCGGGCAGCCGCTGACCGGTCGGTGATCGTGTCGATGGCGTCGAGGACACAGAGGTCGCACGGAGGACACAAAGACAGCACAGAGGTTCGCCTCCGTGTGCGCCTCTGTGCCCTCTGTGCGGTCCTCTGCGTCCTTGTCGCCAGCCGCGCCACCGCGCAATTTCAGATGCCGGATCCGCGGGAGATGTCCGGCATTCCCCGGCCCGTGGACGATCTGCCGAACGGCGCGATCTCGGTGCGGCTCATTCGCGGCTCGCTGTCGAACAACATCGTCAACCACCCGGTGAAGATCGTCGGCGGCGCGAAAGAGCTGACGGTCAAGACCGACGAGAACGGCCGAGCGCAGTTCAACGACGTGACGCCGGGCGCGACGGTGAAAGCCCTCGCCGATGTGGACGGCGAGCACCTCGAGTCGCGCGAATTTCCCGCGCCGACCCGCGGCGGCATTCGCCTGATGCTCGTCGCCACCGACAAGTCGAAGCCGTCCGCCGCCAAGGTTCCCGCGGCGTCGGGCGCCGTCACCATCGGCAGCCAGTCGCGCATCGTCGTCCAGCCGAACGACGAGAACGTCGAGTTCTACTACCTGCTCGACATCTCGAACCCCTCGTCGAACCCGGTGAACCCGCCGTCGCCGTTCGTCTTCCAACTGCCAAAGGACGCAGCGGGGGGGACGGTCATGGAAGGATCGTCGCCGCAGGTGAAGGTGAAGGGGACAACGGTTTCCGTGGAAGGGCCGTTCCCGCCCGGCCAGACGTTCGCGCAGGTCGCCTACGCGCTGCCCGGCGGCGGCGGCTCGCTCGACATCGCGCAGACGTTTCCGGCGCCGGTGGAGCAGCTGTCGGTGATCGTGAAGAAGGTGGGCGACACGAGCCTCGCGTCGCCGCAGCTCACCAGCCAGCGCGAGATGCAGGCCGAGGGCGAGCTCTACATCGCGGCGCAGGGCGGCGGGCTGCGCAGCGGGCAGCCGCTGCAGCTCACCATAGACGGCTACCCGCACCACAGCCCGGCGCCTCGCTTCGTCGCGCTCGCGCTGGCGGCCGTGATCGCGCTGATTGGCGTGTTCGCCGCGACGCGTCCGGCGGCCGACGAGGGCACCGTCGCCGCCGAGCGCAAGCGGCTGATCGCGCGGCGCGAAAAGCTGTTCGGCGATCTCGTGCGGCTCGAGAACGATCACCGCAGCGGCCGCGTCGACGAGCGGCGCTACGCGTCGCGCCGCGAAGAGCTGCTCACGGCGCTCGAGCAGATCTACGCCGCGCTCGACAGCCACGACACCGGACCGCAGCCCGCCGATCGCGCAGGTCTCGCGGCCTGACGTGAACGTCGATTTCACATCCGTTCAGCTCGTCGACGTCTCGCGTCATTTCGGGCGGCGCCGAGCCCTGTCTCACATCTCGCTCCGGGCCTCGTCGGGCGACATCCTCGGCCTGCTCGGTCCCAACGGCGCCGGCAAATCGACGCTCATCACGATCCTCGCGACGCTGGCGACGCCGAGCGGCGGCGAAGTGCGCTACGGCGATCAGCCGGCCGCGCGCCTGGGCGCGGCGCTGCGCATCCGCATCGGCCTTCTCGCGCACGAGCTGCACCTGTATCCCGAGTTGTCCGCGCGGCAGAACCTGGCGTTCTTCGCGCAGCTCTACGGGCTCGACCCGCGCCCGATCGTCGAACCCGCGCTGGAGTCCGCGGGCCTCGCCGACCGGGCCGACGACGCGGTGAGCGGCTTCTCGCGCGGCATGCGTCAGCGGCTCGCGCTCGAGCGCGCGCTGCTGCACCGCCCGCGGCTGGTGCTGTTCGATGAGCCGTTCACCGGCCTCGACGATCGCGCGTCGGCCGTCGTCGCCGATCGGCTGCGCGCGCTGGCGGCAGGCGGCGCCATCGTCGTTCTCGCGACGCACGATCTGGATCTCGCCGACGGCCTCGTGACGCGCGTCGCGCTCGTGCGGAACGGCAAGCTCGTGTCGGACGAGCGCGCGTCGAGCGGCCTGCGCGCGCGCTACCGCGCGCTCATCGGAGCCGCCTGACGTGTTCTTCCGCACGGCGTGGCTGGTACTGCGCAAGGACGTCGCGATCGAGGTGAAGAGCCTCGAGGTGCTGACGACGACGCTGTTCTTCGCGATCGCGTGCGTGCTCATCTTCGCGTTCGCGTTCGTGAAGAACGGACAGGCGCCGGAGGACGCCGCGGCCGGCATTCTCTGGATCGCGATCGCGTTTTCCGGAACGCTGGCGCTCGGCCGCACCTTCGAGCGGGAGCGGTATGCCGAGACGCTGCGAGCGCTGCTGCTCGCGCCGGCGCCGCGGCCGGCGCTCTACGTCGGGAAACTGCTCGGCATGCTGGCGCTGCTCGCGTCCGCCGAGGTGCTGCTCGTGCCGCTCATCGCGTTCCTGTTCCAGGCCGCGCTGTTCAGCCGTCCCGTGCTGCTCGTCGGCATACTGGCTGGCGGGACCGTCGGGTTCTCCGCCGTCGGCACGCTGTTCGCCGCGATGCTCGTGCGCGCACGCAGCCGCGACGTGCTGCTGCCCATTCTGTTGTATCCGATCACCATTCCGGTGATCATTGGCGGAGTACGCGGCACCGCTGCGCTGCTCGCCTCGCCCGTGGACGAGCCGAGCGCGATAATGTGGATAGGGATCCTCGCGGCGTTCGACGTCGTGTTCGTCACGCTGTCGCTCTGGACCTTCGAGCCGCTCATGACGGAATGATGACGATGAAAAAAGCGTTTGGCCCTCTTCTCGTGGTCGTCGCGGTGATGTTCGTGGTCGCGCCGTTCCTGATCGCGAACGCGCCGTACGAATCGACGATGGGGCTGATTCAGAAGATCTTTTACTACCACGTGCCGTCGTGGTTCGCGATGTACCTCGCGATCGCGGTATGCGGCGCGGCGAGCGCCGTCTACCTGTTCAAGGGCACGCCGATCGCCGACGCCTACGCGACCGCGGGCGCCGAAGTCGCCGTCGTGTTCGGCTTGTGCGGGCTCGTCACCGGCCCGTTGTGGGGCCGCGTCGCGTGGGGCGTCTGGTGGCAGTGGGACGTGCGGCTGACGACGGCGCTGCTGCTCGAGCTGATCTTCGTCGCGTACCTGATGGTGCGGCGGTTCGGCGGACCGGGCGCCGAGAAGCTGGCCGCGGCGACCGCGCTCTTCGGCACGGCGACGGCGCCGTTCGTCTACAAGTCGGTCGATATCTGGCGCACCGTGCATCCGCAAACGACCGTGATCCCGACGCTCAAGCCGTCGATGGGCGGGCCGTTCGCGTTCAGCTCGCTGGCGTTCCTGCTGCTGTCGGCGCTGCTCCTGACGGCGCGCGTCCACCTCGCGAAACGCCAGATGATGGTCGACGAGATGTATCTCGCGTACGAGGATCAATCATGATGCGCATTCCGCTGCTGCTCGCCGCGCTGGTGCTGCAGCCGCCGCCGGGCCAGAGCGAGTTCGTGCCGGTCAACGAGCTCCCGGCCGCGGACAAGCTGCCGGCGGCGCCGTTCCTCATCGCCGCGTACGCGTTCGTCTGGATCGCCGTGATGTTCTATCTGTGGACGATCTGGCGGCGGCTCAACAAAGTGGAAGCCGATATCGACGCGCTCGCGCGCAAGACGCCGCACCGATGACGGCCGGGCACTTCATCTTCATTCCGGCGGTCGCCCTGATCGGCATGATCATCGGGTGGGTGCTGGGATCGCGCGCCGCGCGCGACGCGTACGCGGCGGAGCTGCGGCGGCGGGAGGAGCGGGCTGCCGCTAGGTCTGGCGGGTCTGGCGGGTCGGGCAGGCCTGGCGGGTAGGTATCTCGGTTGTCGTCCCTGCCGGGCCTGCCAGACCCGCCGGGCCTGCCAGGCCTAACGGCCGACAGCAAGCCGCTGGGCAAGCACCTCGGGCAAGCCGGCTTCCACGATCTTCACCTGCGTCGCGTCCAGCGCATACGGCGCCCTGAACAGCTCCACGCGGCGCTCGACCGTGTCCACGATCGCGTATGCGGCGCGCGGATCGCCGTCGCGCGGCTGGCCGACCGATCCCGGGTTGATCAAATACTTGCACCCCTCGCGCAGCTGCACCTGCGTTTCGGCGGCGGCCGACGATCCGACGCGATCGAAGGCGTCGTCGGACAGCTCGAACGTGATCGGATAGTGCGTGTGGCCGAAGAGGCACAGCGGCCGCGTGGACACCTTGAGCGCGCGAACCGCGTCGAGCTCGTCGAAGATGTACGCGTCCTCGTCGAACGGCGACCCGTGGCAGATCTCGACGAGATCGTCGACGACCGTCGGCCCCTCGGGCAGCGCCGCGAGCCACTCGCGATACTCGGGCGTGAGGACGTCGAGCGTCCAGCGCGCGGCGCTCTTCGCGACCGAGTTGAAGCCGTCGGCCTGCTCGAGGCCGCACGCAACCTTGTCGTGATTGCCGCGCACGATGGCCGCCGGCTTCAGCGCCTGCACGCGCTCGACGACGCGGTTCGGATCGGCGCCGTAGCCGACGAGATCGCCGAGCACCAGCGTGCGATCGTACGCACGGCCGCGCGCGTCGGCGAGGCAGCTCTCCAGCGCTTCCAGGTTCGCGTGAATGTCCGTGAGCACGAGGTAGCGCATCAGTGCTCCAGCCAGTCGACGAGCTGCTCGACGAGCGCGTCGACGCTGGCGCGCCCGGCGTCGAGCCGGACGTGCGCCTGCTCGTAGGCGGCGCGCCGCAGATGATACAGCCGTTCGAATCCGGCCCGATCGGCGGCGAGCGGACGGCGGCCGTCGGCGGGCACGCGCGCGATCAGCCGTTCGAGCGGCACGTCGAGCCACACCGACACCCCGTCGCCGTTGATCGCCGCGCGATTCTGCACGTCGACGAACGTGCCGCCGCCGGTCGCGACCACCAGGTGCCGCGGCGCCAGCTGCTCGACGAGCACTTGCCGCTCGACTGCGCGGAAGTATGCCTCGCCTTGCGCGGCGAAGATCTCGGCGACCGGCTGCCGCTCCCGGCTCTCGATCAGCTCGTCGATGTCCACTGCCTGCCAATCGAGCCGCTTCGCGAGCGCCTTCGCCACGGTCGTCTTGCCTGCGGCCATGAAGCCGACCAGGTAGATCTTGTCGGCCTTCAACGGACCAGCCGCTCGAGTGTCTCGAAGAACCCCGGGTAGGAGATGACAACGGCGTCGGCGCCTTGGATGGTCGACGGGCGCTCGGCCGCGAGCGCGGCGATCGCGAACGCCATCGCCATGCGGTGATCGCCGCCGGCATCTGCGACGCCGCCCGTCGGGCGCGCGCCGCGCGGCGCGCCGCCGATCGTGAAGCCGTCCGGCCGCTCGTCGGCCTCGATCCCGAGCGCGCGAAAGCCGGAGACCAGGACGGCGATGCGATCGCTCTCCTTCACGCGCAGCTCGCGCGCGCCGTGCACGTCGACGCGGCCGCCGTGCGCCGCAAGCGCCGCAATGGCCGGGAGCTCGTCGATGAGCAGCGGCACTTCGTCGGGGCCGATGTCGACCTCGCCCGCGCGATCGCCCTCGACGACGACCGTGCCGCGCGGCTCGTTGGCTTCCTCGCCGGCCACCTCGACAACGACGCGCGCGCCGAACCGCTCGAGGACGCGGAGCAGCGCGGTGCGCGTCGGGTTCAGGCCGACGTCCTCGATCTCGACGCGCGACCCCGGGAGCGCCGCGGCCGCCGCGAGCCAGAACGCCGCCGAAGAGAAATCGCCCGGGACGTCGAGCGACTGCCCCGTCAGCCGCTGGCCGCCGCGGACCGAGACGGTGAGGCCGTCAACCGCCACCTCGCCGCCGAACGCTTCGAGCGCGCGCTCCGTGTGATCGCGCGTCGCCACCGGCTCCTTCACGCTCGTGGCGCCGTCGGCGTGGAGGCCTGCGAGCAGCACGGCGCTCTTCACCTGCGCGCTCGGCGTCTCCGGCTCGTGCGCAATCGCGTGCAGCGCCGTCCCGTGGATCGTCAGCGGGGCATGACCGTCCACGGCGTCGATCCGCGCGCCCATACGGCCGAGCGGCGCCATCACGCGCCGCATCGGCCGCCGCGAGAGCGACGCGTCGCCGACGATGGTGCTCGCGAACGGATGCCCCGCCAGCACGCCGGCCAGCAGGCGCATCGTCGTCCCGGAATTTCCGGCGTCGAGGGGCGCGGCGGGCGAACGCAGGCGGCCGAAACCTCGTCCCAATAGGGTAACCATGCCGGCCGCCGTGTCTTCGATCTCGACGCCAAGGGCGCGCAGGCACGCCAGCGTCGAGCGGCAATCCGCTCCCGGAGCAAAATGAGCCAGCGTCGTGCGGCCTTCGGCGAGCGCTCCGAGCAGCGCGTAGCGGTGCGCGATCGACTTGTCGCCCGGCACACGCAGGCGGCCGCGCAGGCGGCGGGCGGGCGCGATCGTGGCGACGGAACTCGGCGGCATATCTCGTCAGAAATCTTACCCCGCGCGCTCGCCCCGCAAGGCCGGCGTATTGACATCGGCCAACAGATGACGTGTAGTGCGCGGTGATCGAGGGATGACCGACAACGGCCGCCACATCGTCCGGCTCGAGTTCAGCAGCGCGTTCGAGATGCTGGACTTCGTGCAGGTGGTCAGCGATCACCTCGCGCGCGGCGTCGGCCTCGACGACGATTCGCTGCACTGGGTGAGCGTCGCGATCCGCGAGTCGGTGATCAACGCCATCAAGCACGGCAACCGCAACGACGCGACCAAGCACGTCTTCGTCGAGTTCGAGACCGCCGTGCGCGCGCACGTGCCGGAGCTGGCGATTCGCGTCCGCGACGAAGGCGAAGGCTTCGATCCCGACACGCTCGAGAGCCCGCTCGATCCGGAGAACCTGCTGAAGTCGAGCGGCCGCGGCATCTTCCTCATTCGCAATTTCATGGACGACGTGCAGCTGCAGCGCGCGCCGGAAGGCGGCATGGAGATCCGGATGGTGAAGCGCTTGCAGCCGCCGGCCGACGATTCGGCCCGCGCCTGAGTGCCGGCCCAGCCTCTCTATCTCACCACCGCCATCGAGGCGGTCGTCCTCGCCGGCGATCTGCAGATGGCGCGCTTCGGCGGCGATTTCCGGATCGACAAGAAGGGCACGATCGATCTCGTCACCGAAGTCGACGTCGCGGTGGAGCGCCGCTTCCGCGCGCTGATCGCGGAGCGGTTTCCCGATCATCAGATCCTGGCCGAGGAGCTCGGCGGCGCCGCGGCGGCGCCTGCGGGGCCGTGCTGGATCTTCGACCCAATCGACGGCACGTCGAACTACGCGCACGGGCTGCCGATCTTCTGCGCGTCGCTCGCGCTCGAGATCGACGGCGTCGCCGAAGTCGCGGCCGTGTACGACCCGACGCGGAAGGAGCTGTTCACGGCGGAGCGCGGCGGCGGCGCGTTCGTGAACGGACGGCCGCTGCGGGTGTCGGCGGCGGAGCGGCTCGTCGACGCGATGCTCGTCACCGGATTTCCGTACGACGTGCACTCGCGCGTCGACGAGATCGTCGGGCTGTTCGGCGCGTTCGTCGCCGAAGCGCGCGCGGTGCGCCGCCTCGGATCCGCGGCGCTCGATTTGTGCTACGTCGGGGCAGGCCGGCTCGACGGCTTCTGGGAGTCGGATCTCAAGCCGTGGGACATCGCCGGCGGCGCGTTGATCGTCGCCGAAGCCGGCGGGCGCGTCACCGATATGGCGGGCGCGCCGTTCACGTCGCGCGGCGGACACGTGCTGGCCACCAACGGCCGCCTGCACGACGCGATGCTGTCCGTGATCGAGACCCGCCGCGCGGGGCGTGCTCGGAAAGAGACGCTCTGATATCGGCGAGAGACAGCGGCGCCGAACCGGCGGCAGTTCCCGCCGTTTTTCGGCGTGCTTGTTGGCACCTGTCCTGCTAAAGGAGTGCCCCATGCGTCGAGCGATGAACACAGCCCTCCATGCCTGCGCCTTGTCGCTGGTTGTCACCGCGGTCTTGCGGCCGCTGCCGGCGGCGGCCCAGCAATCCATCAATTTTTCGATTGGCGGCTTCTCGCCGCGCGCCGAGGACGCGCGCAACGGCCAGGACGTCCTCGTGCAGGATCGGTCGTTTCTCGATTTCAACATCGGCGATCTGAGCGGCGCGACGGTCGGCGGCGAGTGGCTGATCGGGCTCGGGAGCAACTTCGACGCCGGCCTCGGCATCGGGTTCTACCAGCACACGGCGCTTGCGGCCGATCGCTTCAACGAATTCCAGGGGACCGGCGAGCCGATCGTCGCGGATCTCAAGCTGCGCGTCGTGCCGTTCAACGCGACGTTCCGCTATCTGCCGCTCGGGCGCCGCAGCGGCATCGAGCCGTACATCGGCGCCGGCGTCGGGGTGTTCGGCTGGCGCTACAGCGAGACGGGGGATTTCGTCGCGAGCGACAACGTCACGATCATCCACGGCAACTTCGTCGGCAGCGGCAGTGCGACCGGCCCCGTCATCGTCGGCGGGCTGCGCGTGCCGGTGGGATCGTGGTCGATTGGAGGCGAGTTGAAATACCAGTCGGCAGTTGGCGAGTTGCCGAGCAATCAGGGATTCGCCACCGCGCCGAACACGTCGGTGGCGAAGATCGATCTCGGCGGGCTGACGTATTCGTTCACCTTCGGCGTCCGCTTTTAGCGTGACGGGCGTAATTTGGAATCAGGAATGTGGAATGTGGAATGCGTCGTGAAAGCTGACGCGAATTCCACATTCCACATTCCAAATTCTTAATTTCGATCCGTGTTGTCGGTCGGCGCCGGCATCCGGCGATACAACGCCATGCCGGCGCCTTCGCACATGCGCTGGTAGCCGTCCAGAAACCACGGACGTTCACGGGCGGCGCGCGCGAGCATGTCGCCGCCCTCGGCCTTCTCCTCGATCAGCATCCAGTCGGCGAACAGCTGCGGCCGCTCGAGCGCGGCGAGCCAGATGTCGCCGTTGCCTTCGTGCAGGAAGTCGCGGATCGCGAAGCCGGAGGCGGACGCCTCCTGCATGTAGTGGCCGAGCGATCCCATGCTCGCCATGATCTTGGCGCCCGGCTCGAGCCGGCCGATGCACGCGGTGACGCGTTCGCGCTCGACGAGGTTCGGCCGATCCCATTGCGCTTCGACGATCATCGGCGCGTGCGCGTCGAGCGGCGAGAGCTCGAATGCCGCGACGGCGGCGAGCGCGATCGCCGCCGCCCACTGGGGGCGCCGCCGAGGCATCAGGCCGGCGGCGAGCCCCGCGCCGATGGCTTCGATCGCGACGAGCGGCACCATGTAGCGGATGCGGAACGGGTGGCCGCGGTAGAACGCCGTCCACGCGATCGCGCTCATCGCCGCGAGCGACACGGCGACGAGCGCATCGGCGCGGCGCTTCCTCGCGACGCCGAGCGCCGCCGCGATCGCGATACCGATCCCGCCGATCCAGACCAGGAGCGGACCGCTGAGCCGCTCGACGCCCCAGCCGATCTCCTTCGCGGCGAGCCACGCGTCGCCGGCGGCCTTGTTCTCGGGGACGAAGAATCCGCTCGCGACGAACCATTCGCCGACGACGACGCGGCTGACGACGATGAAGACGGCGACGGCGAGCGCCGGAAAGATCGCGACGCGCGCGATCGCGCCTGCGGCAGTCGACGCTGATTCGCCGCGGCGCCAGCGCACCCACGCCGCGGCCGCGAGCGCGCACGCGGTCGCCGGCCACGCCTCGTAGCGCGTCAGGCACGCGCACGCGAAGGCCGCGCCGGCGAGCAAGGGGTTCGACGCTCTGTTCTCGATCAGCAGCGCAACGGCGACCGTCGTCGTCGCGAGCAGCAGCGGCTCCGTCATCGGCGTCGCCTGCAGGTAGAGAACGTTCGGGTTGAGCGCGAAGACCGCGGCTGCCGCGAGGGCTGCCGCAGAGGACTCGGTCAGCGCCGCGACGATCCACGCTATAGCGGCGGCGGCGATCGCATAGGACACGATCGAGATCGCGACAGCCGACCCGCCGGTGCGATAGAAGAGATCGACCTGCACCGGCAGCGCGTTCAGCACGTGCGGCAGCGGCAGCCACACGGCGCCGATCTGCTGCCACCCGGGCGTCACGCTGTCCATGATGCGGCGCGCGACGACGAGGTGGCCGCGCGCGTCGTAGTGGGTGAGCGTGAGGCCGAGCCCGTGATAGTGCCACGCGGCGAAGGCGCCGAGGATCGCTGCCGCCGCGCCGACGGCCAGCGCGAGCCTGCGCCGCGAGAGATCGCTCGTCACAGGCCTTCAGTCTACAATCACCGGTTCAAACTATGCGTGCACTCGTCGGCCGCGTCCGATCGCTCGCGCTGGCGCTCGGCGGGCCGGGGCTCTTTCTCGTCGCGTTCCTCGATTCGACGTTCCTCCCGCTGCCCGGCATCACGGACATTCTCCTCGTCGTGATGGTCACGCGGCGGCCTGCCGCGGCGATTTGGTACGTGCTGCTCACCGTCGCCGGATCCGTGGCCGGCTGCCTCGTCATGCACGCGATCGGACGGAAAGGCGGCGACGCGCTGGTCCGCGCGCGTTTCACGGGCGAGAAGACGGAGCGCGCGATGGCGTCGCTGCAGCGCCACGGGCTGATGGCGGTGCTCATCCCGTCGCTGCTCCCGCCGCCCGCGCCGTTCAAGCTCTTCGTGCTGCTCGCCGGCGTCGTCGGGATCCGCGCGGCGCCGTTCGCGATCGCGATCGCCATCGGCCGCCTTGCGCGCTATACGGCGCTCGCCGTGCTCGCCGTCCGCTACGGCAGCCGCGCGACGACCTACATTCAGGAGCACGGCGCGGCGGCCTCGCTGATCGTCGCAGCGGCGCTCGCGGCGGGGTTCGCGGCGTACCTGATCGCGGGCGCAGCGCGGCGGAGAAACCGCCGATAATCGCATATCATGAGCCACGTGGAGCTCAGCGTCGTCATCCCGGTTCGCGACGAGGCGCCGTCGATCGGCGAGCTGCACGGCGAGCTCACCCAGACGCTCGCCGCCTGGGGTCGCGACTACGAGATCATCGTCGTCGACGACGGGAGCGCCGACGACAGCTTCGAGAAGCTCGCGCGGCTGCAGGCGATCGATCCGCACTTACGGCTCATCCGTTTCCGCCGCAACTTCGGGCAGACGGCGGCGTTCGCCGCCGGCTTCGATCACGCGCGCGGCCGCTACATCGTGACGATGGACGGCGACCTGCAGAACGATCCGGCCGATATTCCCGAGCTCGTCGCGACGCTCGAGCGCGGAGCCGACATCGTCTGCGGCTGGCGGAAGAACCGGCAGGACGCGCTCGTGTCGCGGCGGCTGCCGTCGACGCTTGCCAATGGCCTCATCTCAGCCGTCACGGGCGTCCGCCTCCACGACTACGGCTGTTCGTTGAAGGCGTTCCGCGCCGAGATCGTCAAGCCGATGAAGCTGTACGGCGAGATGCACCGCTTTCTGCCGGCGATCGCGAGCGAGCAGACGTCGAATATCGTCGAGCTCCCGGTCAAGCATCGTCCGCGCCGACACGGCGAATCGAAGTACGGCATCGGCCGCACGATGCGCGTCATTCTCGATTTGTTGACCGTGAAGTTCCTGCTGAGCTATTCGACGAGGCCGCTGCAGATTTTCGGACTCGTCGGCGTGACGCTCGGCGTTGCAGGCGGTGTCATCACGGGCAGTCTCGTGATCGGGCGTCTGCTCGAAGCGGTGTCGCTCACCAAGCACGAACCGCTGCTGCTGCTCGGCATCCTGCTCGTGTCGGCGGGCTTCCAGTTGATCACGCTCGGGCTCCTCGCAGAAATGCAGGCGCGGACCTATCATGAATCTCAGAACAAGCCGATATACGTCATCAGAGAGGTGCGCCAAACTGCTGTGTCGTCGCACGATCACAGCAGCTATCGCTTGACGACGCCCTGAAAAGCTCGTATCGTTGGCACTCCCTCATAGCCGCCGGCAGGTCTCCCAGCCTTTGTCGCGGCAACTTTGAAACATTCAGCGGCAGGAGACTCATGACACTGAAAGCTCTCAGCATTGGCGGCGCGTGCGCGCTCGTCATCGCGACGGTGGCGTGCGAGAAGAGCAGCCCCGCGCGTCCATCCGACGTCGAGACGACAACTCAAACCGCGACGGTCGTCGATGCGAAGACCGGCGTGACGCTCACGACGCCGGCGCCCGTCTCGCCGGCCAACAATCAGCAGTTCAGGAACGCCGAGCAGCCGGTGACGCTGACGGTCCGCAACGCGGTCACGACCGGCTCGACGGCGCTGACCTATACGTTCGAGGTCGCGAGCGACGCGGCCTTCGCGAACAAAGTGTTCTCGAAGGACGTCGGCGAGACGAGCGGGCAGACGTCGCTGAAGATCGATCGCCTGACGCCGGACAAGAACTACTTCTGGCGAGCGCATGCGAACGCCGGTTCGCTCGCGGGTCCCTCGAGCGCCGGGCGCGCGTTCACGATCGGCCCCGAGGTGATTCTGCAGCAGCCGGTCCTCGCGGCGCCGGGCGACAACGGTTCCGCGTCGGGCACGCCGGCGCTCGTGGTCAACAACGTCGGCCGCAGCGGGCCGGCGGGCCAGGTGTTCTACCGCTTCGAGGTCTCGACCAGCGCCAGCTTCGCGTCGCTCGCCTTCACCGGCACGGTGGCGGAGCAGGCAGGCGGCCAGACGACGTTCGGTGTCACGGTGCCGGCGAACACGCCGGCGGGCACCTACTTCTGGCGCGTGCAGGCGAGCGACCCGTCCAACGGGGTGACCTCGGCCTTCTCGTCGGTGTTCTCGTTCCGCTTCACGCCGTTCGACATGCGGCAGGCGATCATCCTCGACAACCCGCGCGATCTGGGCAGCTGGGACGAGACGGCGCACATTACTTCGGTGAACTTCTCGCCGTTCGCGTTCGAAGTGGATTTCGATCGCCGCGACGGCCCGAACCGGTGGCGCGATCAGCCGTTCGGCAGCGGCTCGCTGCAGTACACGCTCGGCATGTGCGTCAACCCGAACGGCAATCAGTGGTACTGCTCGGCGGTGGTGCAGTTCTGGCACGGCCGCGAGCTGAGCGCGTCGACGCCGCCCTCGTATGTCGGCCGCAACTGGTTCTACGACGGCCGCTGGGCGCCGATTGTCGGCTACCAGCCGTCGAACGGCGAAACGGTCGGCCTCTTCGTCGGCTCGGGCAACCTCCGCGACGCCGCCTACACCGGCCCGAGCTGCCCGATGGTGTGCGAGCGCTCGAACGTCGCGATGGTCACCTGGCACAACGACGACAACGCCAACTTCACGTTCGGCACGAGCTCGAAGGTCGTCGTGCCGTTCCTCAAGCGCTGACTCTGAAAGGGCTCAGGACTCACGTCCTGAGCCCTTTTTCAATTAAGAATTAGGAAGTAAGAATTAGGAATTCGTCGTCACGACTGTCGTGCCGCACGCTGATCACGAATTCTTAATTCCAAATTCCTAATTCTTAATTACTCACGGCGGCACGACGCACCACGCCGCCACTCTCGTTCCTCCCTCGCACGGCTGCCGCTCGAGCGTGAACGCCGCGGCGGCGTGCTCCTCCACCTGCGTCTGATACTCGGGAATCCGGATGATGTCGACCGACGCGGTGATCACGCGCTCGGCTGACAGGAAATCGATGATGTACGCGTCCCAGTAGATCGCGCGCGCGTACCGGATTCGCTGCTGCAGCAGATAGTTCACCAGCGCGCGATGCTCGCCGAGCGGCGGATCCCTGAGCGCGTCGCGGATCAGCCGCACGTTGTCCCACAGGTTGAGCGCCCCCCAGAGCACGACGCCGGCGGCCGCGCATGCCACCATCGTGCGCGATCGCTCCCGCTGCGCGAACACGATGAACAGGCCGATCGGCACGAGCAGCGCGAGCAGCAGGTAGCGCAGCAGCGGCGCCGAGTGCAGCGTCACGTTGCACGACAGCGGATACGCGCACGCGGTGAACACGCCGACGAGCGCGAGATAGGCGCCGAAGCCGCGCTCGCGCACGTGTGGGTCGGAATCGATTTGGGTTCGTGAGCTCTGCATGACGCTGCCGATCGCCATCACGACGAGCGTCGCCGCGATGACGACGCCTGTCACCCACGAGCCGGCAACGACCGAAGTACGCATCCGCGCCGCCGCGATCGGCATCGAGCGCGCGCCGTAGAGAATCGGCACCGCCTCGGTCGCCATCGCGCGAACGTGCGGTACGAGGTCCGGCAGGCTCGTGCACATCTGGTTGCGCAGCGATGCCGCCTGGCCGATCAGACCGTTTCCGATCAGGTGCATCTTCAGATCGTCGACGATGAACCAGATGATCGCGAAGCCGACGAGCATCCAGCCGAAGCGCCGCACCGTGTCGCGCGTCCAGAAGTCGCGGCGCCAGCACTCGACGAGCACGAGCGCCGGCAGCGTGAAGATCGTGAACTCGCGGTGCAGATAGGCGAGGGCGAGCACCAGCCCGAACGCGAGCGGCCGATCGCGCAGCGCCCACAGGAGCAGCACGTAGACGAACGGCTCGACGCACGATCCCGAGAGCTCGAGCAGCTGGCCGCTCGCCGCCGGCGTCGGGATGATGAACGGCAGCGCGGCGACGAAGGCGAGCGCCGGCCGCAGCCCGTTCCGATCGGCGAGCCGGACGATCAGCCAGACGGCGACGACCGCGTTGAGCAGGACGAAGGGGAGCCGCGCCAGCTGAACCGAAGAGCGGCCGATCGCAAAGAGCGGCGCGATGATCCACGCCTCGACGCCTAGCATATAGTTGAGGCCGTAATAGAAGAGCGGGAAGGTCTGCAAACGGCTGAGGTGTCGCGCCATCAGGCCGACGATCGCCTGGTCCGAGTCGAAGAAGTAGCCCTCGTAGTAGGCGGCGACGAAGCTCCGGACCAGCACCAGGACGACGGCGAGCGCGCAGACCAGCGCGCGTTCCCGCTTGGCGGTCATGCGCGGGGGGCATGCTACCACCCGCAAGGCGGTTGTACGGCGGCCGGAACCTCTATAGGCTCTGCGCGTTCGGCCCGATAGCAAACGTGTGCACCTGCACGCGCGCCGGGAGCGCGCGCCGCGGTGCCGACCCCAGGTGAAGAGACCGATGAACAGAACCCTTACCGCGGTGTGCGCGCTCGCGACGGCGGCTGCTCTCTCCGCATGCGAATCGTCCAAGAGCTCCAACCCGCTCAGCCCGTCGGTCGCCGGGCCGATCCCGGGCGTGGAGATCTCTGCGCCCAAGATGCTGGAGCCGTTCGCCGGCCAGAAGATCTCGGTGGAGAAGCAGCCGATCACGCTCCTCATCGAAAACGCGTCGTCCACCGGCGTGCGGCCGCTGACCTATTCGTTCCAGGTCGCGACCGACGCCGCCTTCAACACGATGGTCTTCTCGCGCGACGGCATTGCGCCGGGCGACGGCGGCCGCACGAGCCTGCGCCTGCCCGACGCGCTCGCGAGCCAGCGGACCTACTTCTGGCGCGTGCGCGCGCTCGACGGCGCCAACACCGGCCCGTTCGCGAACGCGGCGTCGTTCGACGTGTTCACGCCGATCGTGATCGGCGAACCGGGGCTCGTGTCGCCGGGGATCAACGTCACGACCGACACGCTGCGCCCGCGCTTCACGTTCGCCAACGCGCCGCGCTCGGGACCGGTCGGGGCAATCACGTATCTGCTCGAGGTCGCCGACACCGATTCGTTCGCGAACAAGGTCGCGACGGTGACGGGCGGCGAGCAGCCGAATCAGACGACGCTCGATATCTCGGCGGACCTGCAATACAACAAGGTCTACTACTGGCACGTCCGCGCCTACGATCCGACGACGCTCGGCCCGTTCTCGGCGACGCGCGCGTTTTCGACGCCGCCCGTGCCGCCGCCGCCGCCGGATCCGACGCCCGCGCCGCCGACGCCGAGCGCGCCGGCCAACTCCTCCGACATGGTGAGCCTGGGCCTCGCGACGATTCTCAACTCGCCGCGCGATCTCGCGCGATGGCCGGTGACGACGGCGATCAGCGTCGTCGACATCCGGTCGAACGGCGTCCACGTCGAGTTCTCGAAGCAGTCGGGCCCCGGCCGCTGGCCGGATACCATTCCGCCCGGCTTCAGCGGCCCGCTGCAGTACACGCTCGGCATGGTGATGAACATCAACGGCCAGTGGTACGCGTCGGCGCCGATCGAGTTCTGGTTCGGCCTCGATCGCGCCGGCGGCGCGCCGTCGCAGTTCGCGCAGAACTGGTTCTACGATCCGGGGCGCTGGGCGCCGATGACGTATCACCAGCCGGCCGTCGGCGAGCAGATCGGCTTCTTCGTGTGCGCGGGCGACTGCCGCAACACGACCACGGGCGACAAGTCGCCGGTGAAGGAGCGGTCGAACGTCGTGCTGCTCCCGAACCCGGGCGACGGCGGCGGCACCTTCCGCTTCTGATGCCGGATGCTTGACCGGCGACCGACGTGACGACTACTGTGGGGCGACACCACATCTTGGGTCGCCCCATTTTTCTGTTCGCAGGCGCCCTCGTGGCTGGCGCGACGCTCGCGGCAGCGTGCAGCAAGAGCAGCCCCTCCGGGCCGACGCCGCCGACGCCGGATCCGCTCAAGCTGTCGTGTCCGGCGGCGGTGACGCAGACGTCGCAGTCCGGCCAGCCGACGGCCATCATCTACACGCCGGCGACCGCTGAAGGCGGCACGCGGCCGGTGCAGGTCACCTGCTCGCCCGAGAGCAATTCGAGCTTTCCCGTCGGCACGACGACCGTCACTTGCAATGCGGTGGACGCGAAGAGCGTGACGGCGTCGTGCTCGTTCACCGTCACGGTGACGGCGCCGCCGCGCCTCGCGGCGGCCAGCTTCCTCGCGTTCGGCGACAGCATCACCGCCGGCGAGATCACCGTGCAGGGCGAGGGGCGCATCCACATCCAGACGGTGCAGGACGCGCTCTCGTATCCCACCGATCTGCGCCAGTCGCTCAGCAGCCGCTACTCGGCGCAATCGATCGTCGTCGACAACGCGGGCTCGCTCGGCGAAACGACCGACGCCGGTCTGCTACGACTGCCGGTGGTGTTGACGAGCCGCTATCAGGCGCTGCTGCTGCTGGAAGGCGCCAACGATCTGGGGAACCAGTCGTCGGGCGCCGTGCGCGACCACGCGCTCGCGAACATGCAGGCGATGGTGCGCCTGGCGAAGGGGCGCGGCGTCAGAGTGTTCCTCGCGACGCTGCCGCCGCAGAATCCGCTCGCGTGCTGTCCGCGCCGCGGGACCGGCAACATCCTGCTCCCGTCGTACAACGACGGCCTGCGCGGCCTGGCCATCGCCGAGAACATTACGGGCGTCGACGTCTTCGCCGCGTTCAACAACGACCTGACGCAGATCGGCCCCGACGGCCTGCATCCGACGGCGATCGGCTACCAGACCATCGCGACCGCGTTCTTCGGCGCGGTCAAGACGACGCTCGAAACGGCGCCGGCGACGACGACGTTCTTCTTGCGGCGCCGCTAAAGCAACCGCAGAGCACGCAGAGCCGCTTTGTCGCTGTCACGCTGCATTCGCATCTTGGCATGCGGAATCAATGTAGCGAGCGCAGACGAAACAAGAAGGCGATCCAGCGCGACAGCCGAACGCGGATGCAGCGTGACAGAGAAAGAAAAAAGCTCTGCGATCTCTGCGATCTCTGCGGTTGCTTTCCCGCGCGATCCGGCGTGACAGCGATCACGCTACGGGCGATCGCGCTGTCGCATCAGCATCACCCCGCCGACGACCCACACGACCGCGAGCGGCAGCAGGCTCGCGTGGCCCCCGAGGCCCATCTTCATCCCGAGGTTGAACGCCGCGCGCGGCTCGTGGTGCGCGCGGAAGTTGGCGTCCACGCTTCCCGACGCCATCGTCTGCGTGTTGAGCGCGAGATCGCCGTCGCGGAAGGCCGGCCACAGGAGCTCCTGCACCGGACGCCGGATGTTCGCCGGCGGCAGCGGCATCGTCGTTACGGCGATCAGCGTAACGGCGGCGCCGCACAGCGAGAGCGCGGCCAGCCCCGCGCGGATCGCGGCGGGGGAGACGGCCCAGAGCATGGCGAGGCCGACGCACAGAAACGGGATCGCGGGCGACGCATGGCGCGGCCCGTACGACCAGCCGCCTTCCCAGTAGGTGTAGCTCGCGTTGAGGAGGATGAAGTAGACGGCGATGGCCGCCGCGACGATCGCCGCGCGCCGCCGGCGCGCGAGGATGTCGGCCGACGCGTCGGTTCCGAGCCGCATCCACGTCATGAGCGCGAGGCCGACGGGCGCCACCGCCAGCGCCGGCGCGAGCGGCAGCAGGCCGCGGTACTCGCCGAACAGAATCCGCCGCAGCCGGACGGACTTCGGCACCGTGACGCCGAACACGCCCTGCTGCATCCCCTCGTAGCCGATCTCGCTGCTGTAGGCGAGGTGAAACGGCGAGCCGAAGCAGGCGTACTGGTAAGCCATCAGCACGGCCGCGCAGAGCACGGCGCCGGCGGCCAGCGCGCCGAGGATGCGGATCGCGCGCGTGCGGCCGAGCGGCACGGCGTGCGCCGCCGCCAGCGCGGCGAGCAGCATCGCCGGAATCGCGGCCGGGAATTCCGACACCGTGGCCCATCCGGCGGCGACGCCGACCATCGCGCCCAGCCGCACGTCGCGCGCAGGCTCGTCGGTGCCGATCCGGACGGCCGCCGCGAACGCCAGCACGAGCAGCGCCGCGGCGAACGCGTGGCCGATGAAGATCGTCGCCAACGTCCAGATCGGCGTGGCCACGGCAAAGGTGAGCGCCGCGAACAGCGCCGCGCCGTAGCTCGCGCCGAGCTCCACCGACAGCGTGAACAGCGAGACGGCGGCCAGCGCCGTGAAGAGCCCGGCGGTCGCGACCGTCGAGAGGTAAGAGAGCAGCGCGAGCCCTTCGTAGGTCTCGGGATCGCCGCCGAACGCGCGGTAGATTGGCCGCACGGCCGCGACGAGCGGCACCGCGGCGAGCGCGATGCCCGGCGCCTTGTCCGAGTAGTAATGCCCGTTGTAGAACGCCTTGTCGCCGGTCGAATGCATGAACGGGTCGATGTTCAGCGTCCCCTCGTTCGTGATCGCGCGCACGAGATCGAAGCGCGAGTTCTGATTCCAGCCGCCCGCCTGATAGAAGTACGCGAAGGAAACGAAGAGCAGGATGAAGAGGAGCGCGCGCGAGCCTGGCGGAGGCGCCGCCGCAATGGCGCGCGGCGTCATGCGCGCGCGCCGCGCACCTGGCTCCCGACGCCGGCGATCAGGATGGTCATGCTGACGAGCTCGCCGACGACGGTTGCGAGCGCCGCGCCGTTGGCGCCCATGCGCGGGATGACGTAGAGATTCAGGCTCACGTTGACGGCAAGGCCCACGACGGCGGTCTGCGCGAGCAGGCGCTCGCGGTTCACCGACATCGTGATCGCGTGCAGGATCCAGATCCCGAACACGAGCGGCAGGCCGAGACACAGGATGCGGAACGGCTCAGCGGCCGCGCGGAATTCGCCGCCGAAGAGCACGACCAGCAGCGGCGCGGCGAGCGCGAACGCGACGCCGCCGACGAGGAGCGCGAGGCCGATGGCCGCGCCGAAACCGCGCAGCGCGAGGCGGCGGTGCTCGCGTCGATCGCGCACGAAGAGGTCCGCGAGCCGCGGCGTCAGCACCGCCGCGATGATCGACGGCAGGTAGCTCATGCCCTCGTACGTCCGGTACGCGGCGGCGTAGTAGCCGGTCTCGACGTTCCCGCGCATCACGCCCAGCATCACGCCGTCGACGTAAGAATACAGATTCAGGACGACGAGGAAAAATCCGAGCGGCAGCGCCGTCGTGTGCAGCTCGCGCCAGATGTCGCGGTCGTACCGGAAGCCGACGCCGCCGAGCTCCGCCTGCGTGAGCCACGCCGCGAGCGCGAGCGCCGTCGCCCGCGCCGCCACGAACGCGAGCGCCAGCCCCTGGAGCCCGCCGCCGGCCCACAGCGCGGCGGCGCCGAAGGCCAGCAGGATCGCGCGGTCCGCGGCGACGACGATGCTGTCCCAGCCGAAACGCTCGAGCCCCTGCAGCACGCCCCGGATGGTCAGCATGTACGAGCGCAGCACGAGCGATCCGCCGAGCAGATAGCACGCCAGACGCACGTCCCATTCGGGGCGCAGCACTGTCGCGGCCGCTGCGAGGGCGGCGAGCGCCGCCGCGCCCCAGATCAACTTGATCGCGAGCGTGTGGTGGAGCAGCGCCGTCGCCTGCGTGCGATCGCGCGCGACGGCGCGAATCGTCACCTGATGGAGGCCGAAGTCCATCAGCGTCTCGAAGATGGTGCCGAGCGCGAGCGCGAACGAGAACTTGCCGAACTCGACGTCGCCGAGCGTGCGGCCGGCGATCACGAAGAGGACGAGCAGCAGCGCGGCGCTGGCCGCGGAAATGCTGGCGAACGCCATGTTTCGCAGCATCAGCGCCGCCGGACCGCCGCCTCGATGAGCGACGCGACGCGATCGAGCAGCGCGCCGATCTCGAACTGCTGCGCGGTCCGATGCGCCGCCGTCGCCAGGCGCGCGCGCAACGGCTCGTCGTCCAGCAGGCGGCCGATTGCGGATGCAATCGACGCCGGCGATTTCGGCTCGTGCAGCAGCGCGTTCTCGCCGTCGACGAGGAAATCGCGGAGGCCGCCCACGCCGGACGCGACGATCGGAAGCCCGCTCGCCATCGCCTCGATCGCCGACGATCCGAACGCCTCGAAGTGCGAGGGGTGCACGTAGAGGTCGGCGGCACGGTAATAGATCGCCGTGTCCGCCGCGGCGCCTTCGAAGCGCACGCTGTCGCTCAGGCCGTGGCCCGCGACGTACGCGCGCGCGGGGCCGCCGACGTCCCATGCATGGCCCGTCATGTCGGGGCCGACGAGCGCGAGAATCGCGTCGGCGCGGCCGGCGCGCTGCCACGCCTCGACGAGATCCATCGCGCCTTTCTCGACGCTCAGCCGGCCGACGAAGAGCACGACGCGGCGGTCGAGCGGCCAGCCGAGCGTCTGCCGCAGCCGCGCCGCCTCGCCGTCCGCCGGCGGATGGAAGCGCGCGAGATCGACGCCGGGCGGCTGGTAGTGCACGCGGTCGCGCGGCACGCCGGCGCGAAGCGCTTCCGCCTCGAGATCGCGGCCGATGCAGAGGACGTGGTCCGCGCGGCGGTAGAACGCGCGCGCCGGCGCCTTCAGGATCGTCGTCGCCGCGCTCTCGGGCGGCAGGCCGGAATGTCCCGCGGCGGTCGGACCGGCCAGGACGCCGGCCGTTTCGCCCTGCACGATCACCGGACGCCCCAGCAACTTCCCCACGGCAACGGCGGCGATGCCGATGCCGCGGTAATCGACGCAGATGATGGCGTCGAAGCGCGGCGCGAGCGTCAGCAGGCGCTCGAAGAACGCCGGCACCGCCTCCCATTTGCCGCGCGCGTTCCGCTCGCCCGCCGGCCCCACGCGGTGGACGAGCACCTCGTCGATCACTTCCTCGCGCGGATCGTCCGCGTGGACGCGCTTGGTCAGCACCTGGACGCCGAAGCCGCGCGCGTGCAGGTGCGCGGCGAGTTGCCGCGCGTGCGTCTCCACGCCGCCGACCACCGGATGATAGTACGTGCTGGCGACGACGACGCGCGGCTTCATCGGGGGAGGACGGCCCGCACCGCGCGCCAGTAGGCCTCGAGCGCGCGATCGTACGCCGCTTTGCCGCGGCGGACGAGCGCGTGCGACGTGAGATCGCCGCGGACGACCATCGGCGCGCTCACGAGCAGATCGCGATCGCGCCGCCGCCGGATGCGGCGCGTGAGCGATCGGTCGCGCGGCAGCGACGGCAGCAGCCGGATCACGCCGCCGATCGCGCGCAGGTAGGTCGCCGCGTGGCCCTTCGCCGCGAGCACGGCGAGCTGGAGCGGCTCGTGGACGACGAGCGCCGGCACGAGCGCGACGAGCGTCGGCAGCTCGTAGTTCTTGAGGATGAAGTGCCAGCGGTTGCGGATCTGGTAGTAGAACATCCAGTCGCCGCGTTGCCGCGTGTTGTGCAGCACGATCGCCTGCGGCACCTCGCGGACCCGATAGCCGGCGATGTTCATGCGGTGGACGAAATCGCCGTCGTCCTTGCCCATGAAGTAGCGCTCGTCGAAGAGCCCCACGTCGATGGCGGCGGCGCGATCGACGAGCAGCGCGCACGCCGGCGCGGCGCCGATGTCCTGCGCGTCGGGGCCGCGCTCGGCGAGCGTGCGCTCCGCCCACGGGTTCACCGCCTCGCAGATGAAGTGCAGCGCGCCGCCCGCATATTGAATGCGATCCGGCCGCTGCTCGTCGACGACGATCGGGCTGCCGATCTTGATCGCCGGATCGGCGAGCGCCGCCTCGTGGAGGCGGCCGACCGCGTCCGGCCGCACGCGGACGTCGGCGTCCATCAAGAGCACGAAGCGGCGCGACGATTCGGTAATCCCGATGTTTCGTGCGGGGTTCGGGCCCTCGTTGAGATCGAGCCGGCGGACGCGCACGCGCGGCTGCTCGCGCGCGAGCCACGCGGCGGTGCCGTCGGTGCCGGCGACGTCGACGACGGTGATCCGATCGGGAGGACAGCCGGCGTCGAAGAGCGCCTGCAGCGTCCCCGGCAGCGACGTGAGACTGTTGTGCGCCACGATCGCGACGTCGACATCGTCTGGAAACATGCCCCCGCCGGCTGCCGACTGCCTGCCGACTGCCGACTGATTCGTGGGTTCCGTCATCGAACGGTCGTGAGAAACCACTGGCGGCGGCGCCCGGGCAGGCACGTCAGGAAGCGCCCGCTGAGCCGCATCAGTTGATAGCGATCGTCGCCCGCGCGAATCGCGCGGCGGCGCAGCGGCCGCTCGGCGAAGGCGGTGGCGTGCCCCGTCGCCTCGGCTTCGGCGCGCGCGAGCGCGCCGCCGATGCCCCACGGCATCGCCACGTGCTTCACCTCCGTCGTGCGCAGCTCGCTGTTCAGGATCGCGCGCGCCTCGGCCAGCTCCTCGCGAACCGCGCGGGCGCGCGCCTCGTCGCTCTCGAACGATCCGCGGGCGCCGGCGGCGATCGCCTCGAGGTCGGCTCGCCAGCGCGGGCGCTCGAAGAAGCGGGCACCGCCCTCGGCGGCGACGCGGCGCCGGCACTGTTCGGCGACGCGCTCGTCGGCGAAATATCGCCGCGCGTCGGACATCCGCGATCGGCGGACGTAGAGCGGCGTTCCGAGCGCCTCCGGATCCACCGCCTGCACGCGGCCGTTGGTCGACAGGACGGGGCGATTGAGAAACGGCTCCCGCTCGTATCCGGGACGCACGAAGTCGACGACCGTGTCGGCGCCGAAGATCATCGCATGCGACCTGGTGTGCGACTGGACGTCGAAGGCGCCGCTCGCGTGAAGCTCGCGCAGCTGCGCCCAGGTGACGAACGGCGTCTCGCCCGGCGCGTTCCCGATCCGCGCCGGGATCGCGAAGAGCACCGCGCGCAGCCGGTACTGCTTCAACAGCGGCAGCGCCACCGACCACACGCTCTCCCAGGCGTCGTCGAACGTCAGCGCCACCGATCGCGCGCCGGGCCGCACGCCGTCGACGACGAGCCGCGCGATCTCGTCACACGTCACCGTGCGGTAGCCGTTCTCGACGAGATACTGCAGCCGCGGCTCGAGCCAGTCGCGCGTGACGTCGTGAAAGTGAAACGCCGGCAGCAGGTCGCCGAGCGCGCCGCCGAAGAGGAACTTCGGATAACAGCCGGTAGCGAGATCGAGCAGGCCGCGCAGACGACCGCCGCGTTCGGCGAATGGTACGCCTGCCGTCATAGACAATCGATATATTTCCTTCGGTAGGTAACCTGCGACTGCCGACCCGCCTTCGCGCTGTCGCGCTTCGGCGCGGCAAGCTGCCGACTGCCGACTGACGCAGGCGACTGCTCGGGTGCTCGTCGTACCGCTTATTCTATGATGTGCGCGTGCCGTCGCTCGCGACCATCGGCTCCGCCGCGCCCGCGCGAACCGGGGCCGGCGTCGTCGGAGCGGTCCTGCTCGCTCTCGGCCTCGCCGCCGCGCTGTCGGTGGACGTCGTCAAGACGGGGCAGGGCGTGAAGAGCGACGAGGCGACGTACGTGGCGATGGCGCTCAGCGTCGCCTACGACGGCGATCTCGTGTACGAGCGCCGCGACCTCGACCGCTTCTTCGGATTGTACCGCTGGGGGCCCGATGGGATTTTTCTGAAGCGCGGCAAACAGATGCGCGTGCGCATCGATGCGTCGCCGCCGTTCGTGCACCTGCGCCAGACGCCCGATCTCCGCCCGGGCCGCCTCTATTTCAGCAAATCCCTCATCTATCCGATCGTCGCCGCGCCCTTCGTCAGGCTGCTCGGGCTGAACGGGATGCTGGTGCTGAACGTGCTGCTCCTGGCCGTCGCGTGCGCCTGCGCGTACCTGTTCCTCGCCGCGCGCTCGCGGCCGATGCCGGCGCTGGTGTTCGCGCTCGCGTTCGTCTTCGCCTCGTGCGTGCCGGTATATCTCGTCTTCCTCGCGCCGGAGATCTTGAACTTCACGCTGGTCGCCGTCGCGTATTTCCTCTGGCTGCAGAAGCACGCGTCGCCCGTCGTGCGATCGCGGGTGCTCGCCGGCGGCGCAAGCGATCTCTGTGCGGCGGCGCTGCTGGGGATCGCCACGTATTCGAAGCCGAGCCATGCGCTGCTGGTTGCGCCGATCGTCCTCCTGGCGTGCTGGCGGCGAAAGTGGACGCACGCGATCGCCGTCGGCGGCGTCGCGGTGGCCGCCGCGGCGCTGCTGTTCGCCGTCAACGCCGCGGTGACCGGCGAATTCAACTATCAGGGCGGCGATCGGCGCACGTTCTACGGCAGGTTTCCGTTCGACGGCTCGGGACCGGAGGTGTTCGCCGAGGCGCCGCTGCACGCGACGAACGATTCCGACGCGCAGAGCGTCCTCCAGGATTTCCCGAACCGCTTCGCGCACAACATCGAGTACTTCTTCATCGGCCGGCACTTCGGTTTCGTGCCGTACTTTTTTCCGGGCGCCGTCGCGATCGGCCTCTGGCTCGCCTCCGCCGATCGCCGCGATCCGTCGCGCGTCTTCACGCTGGCGGCCGTCGGCGCCTCGGTCGCGGCGCTGCTCGTCTTCGCGCCGTATTCGTGGAGCGGCGGCGGCGGGCCGCCGGGCAACCGCTATTTCATGAGCCTCTATCCGGCGCTGTTGTTCCTGACGCCGCCGCTGACGGGCGCCGCGCCGGCGCTCGCCGCGTGGGCCGGCGGCGCGCTGTTCACGGCGAAGATGCTCGTCAACCCGTTCGTCATCGCGAAATCGCCGGCGCAGCTCACCGAGCGCGGCTTCGCCCGGCGGCTGCCGGTCGAAGTGACGATGGCGAACGATCTGCCGATCATGCTCGAGGGCGGACGCGCGCACGCCTGGTACAGCGACGTGCTGCTGTACTTCCTCGACGAGCACGTCTACCCGCCGGAGACGATCGACGCGGACGGGCACAAGGGCATCTGGATCGCCGGCGACGGCCGCGCGGACATCCTGATGCGCTCCGACTGGCCGATCGCGGCGCTGCGCGTGACCGCCTCGTCGCCGATTGCGACGACGGTGACGATGTCGGCGGGCGCGGGGCAGGTGAGCGTACCGCTTCAGCCGGGCAAACCGGCGACGTTCGACGTGGCTGCCGCGGGCGTCCGCGACGAGCACAGCTTCGCGTATCTCGTCTCTGCGCGATCCTCGGAAGGCTTCACGCCGCGGCTGCGCGATCCCTCGTCGGACGATCTTCGTAATCTGGGTGCAATGCTCCGCTTCACCGCGGTGCCCGCGACTCGATGACGGCAGCCGATCGCGCCCCCGGGGCGTCTCACGGCCGGCGGCGAGAGCTCGCGGCGGTGCTCGTGGCCGCGATCGCGCTCACCGCGCTCTTCACCTACCCGATCGCGTTCAAGCCCGGGCACGTCGGCCGCGTCGACAACGGCGACGGCCAGCTGTCGATCTGGAACGTCACCTGGGTTGCGCGGACGCTCGCCGTCGATCCGCTGCACGTGTTCAACGCCAACATCTTCTACCCGCATCGCGGCACGCTCGCGTACTCCGAGAACAACCTCGGCGCCGGCGTGCTCGCCATGCCGGTGTATTGGGCGACTCGGAATCCGTACGCCGCGCACAACTCCGTCGTGCTCTTGGCGTTCGTCCTCGCGTTCGTCGGCGCCTACTACCTGGTGCGCTACCACACCGGCGACTGGCGCGCGGCGGCGGTGTCGGCGGTCTGGTTCGCGTTCTGCCCGTACACGTTCGCGCGCACGGCGCACATCCAGCTCCTGATGACCGCGGGGCTGCCGTTCGCGATGCTGGCGTTTCACCGGCTCGCCGATCGACCGTCGCCCGGCCGCGGCGCGGCGCTCGGCAGCATCATGGCGGCGGAGGCGCTCTGCTGCGGCTATTACGGCATTCACCTCGTCGTCATGATCGGCTTCGCGTTCGTCGTCGTCGCGTCGACGCGGTCGCTCTGGACCGACGCGCGCTACTGGCGCGCGATGCTCGTCGCGGCCGCCGTCTCGATCGTGCTGGTGCTGCCGCCGTTCGTGCCGTACTGGCTGCTGCAGCGGCACACGGGCTTCACGCGAACGCTCGCGGAAGCCGAGCGCTACTCGGCCAACTGGAGCGCGTGGTTCGCGAGCTCGTCGTACGCGCACGCGTGGCTCCTCAGGTATCTGCCGCCGTGGAAGGACGCGCTGTTTCCGGGCGCGCTGGTCATCGGGTTCGCGATCGCGGGCGTGTTCATCGCGCGCAGACAGCGGCGGGGGGAGCTGGCGCTGTTGTACGGCGGCCTGGCCGCGTTCGCCGTCTGGCTGTCGTTCGGTCCGCAGGCGCGGCTCTATTCGACGCTCTACTACGTCGTGCCGATCTTCCGCTGGCTCCGGGCGCCGAGCCGGTTCGGCCTGATTGCCGTGCTCTCGCTCTCGGTGCTCGGCAGCTTCGGCGTCGCGGAGCTCTTCCGCCGCGTCCGGCGGCCGTCGCTCGTCTTCGTGGCGCTCTTCGTCGCCACCTGCGCCGAGCTGCTCGTGCCGCTCAACATGCCCGACGTGCCGCCGGTCGAGCCGGTGTATCTCATGCTGACGGCGCTGCCGCCCGGGCCGGTGATCGAGATGCCGTTCTTCTATCTCGAGTTCATGTTCCCGCGGCACACGTACTATATGCTGCAGTCGACGACGCACTGGATGCCGCTCGTCAACGGCTACAGCGATTACATGCCGCGCGATTTCCTCGCGAACGTGATGACGCTCGCGCCGTTTCCGAGCCGGGATTCGCTGAAGATGCTGCGCCACCGGCGCGTCCGCTATGCCGTCTTCCACCGCTACTGGTACAACGACGAGAACTGGCACGACGTGACGATGCGGCTGCGCGAATTCGATCCGTATCTCCGGATGATCTACAAGGACGAGGGGACGCGCTTGTACGAGATCGTCGGCGCACCGCGATAACGCGTGCAGCTGACGCCACTGCCCGTGCGGGCGCCGGTCGCCGACTACGTCATGCAGGCGGACGCGCTGCTCGACGCCTGGAACGCCGGCGATCCCGGCGCGATCGCGATCGCGCGCCACAAACACCCGAAGTTTCTCGACGACACGATCAAGTGGCTGCCCAAGCGGCTGTCCGACGAGCAGGCGCGCAAGATGCCGTTCGAGTTCGCCGACGCGCAGCTCACGGTCGCGCGGTGGTACGACTTCGACAGCTGGCAGCGCCTCGTCGAGCACGTCGAGGAGGTGACGCGCGACGGCTCGCCGGTCTCACGCTTCGAGGCCGCGGTCGATGCCGTCGTCGACGGCGACGTGAAGACGCTCGCGGCGATGCTGGCGGAGCACCCGGATCTCGTGCGCGCGCGCTCGACGCGCGTCACGCATTTCGATCCGCCGGTCCACCGCGCCACGCTTCTGCACTACATCTCGGCGAACGGCGTCGAAGGCTACCGGCAGAAAACGCCGCCGAACGCCGTCGACGTCGCGAAGACGCTGCTCGGCGCCGGCGCCGAGGTCGACGCGCAGGCGGACTTGTACGGCCAGCCGTCGACGACCATGGATCTGCTCGTCTCCAGCAGTCCGCCCGCTGCGGCGGGGCTGCAGACGGCGCTCGCCGAGACGCTGCTCGACTTCGGCGCTGCGATCGACGGCGTCGCGGGTACGCCGCCGCTCATGATTGCGCTGGCGTTCGGCTTTCGTGAGACGGCCGAGATGCTCGCGCGACGCGGCGCGCGCACCGATTCGCTCGGGGCCGCCGCAGGCCTCGGACGGGTGGAGGAGGCGCGGCAGCGCCTGCCGCAGGCACGCGCCGAGGAGCGCCACCAGGCGCTCGCGCTCGCTGCGCAGCACGGCCAGGTCGAGATCGTCCGCGTGCTGCTCGACGCGGGCGAAGACCCGAACCGGTACAACCCGAAGAGAAACCACGGCCACTCGACGCCGCTGCACCAGGCCGTCGCCGCCGGACACGACAGCGTCGTGCGGCTCTTCGTCGAGCGGGGCGCGCGCCTCGACATCGAGGACACGATCTTTCACGGCACGCCGCTCGGGTGGGCGATCTACTGCAACAAGCCGGAAATCGCGACGTACCTGCGGAGCCGCGGCGCCCCCGAATGAAACGTGTAGGCGAGAAACGGTATTCCGTCAAATATCGGGGGGCAGCGTGTGATGGCGGCTTCGCCAGACGTAGACGCCCGCGCCGCTCAGCGAGAACAACATGATGAGCGCCTGCGCGACGAGCGAGACGAGCAGCGCCGACTCGATCGAGTGGCCGATGCGGCTGAAGTAGAACGAGAAGGTCGCCTCGCGCACGCCGAAGCCGTTCATCGAGACCGGTAGCATCTGCACGACGAACGAGATCGGCACCACGACCGAGAGGTCCGACAGCGCGACGTCGAGGTGCAGGGCGTACGCGACGGCGAAATAGAACAGGACGATCGTGCTCTGCACGAAGACCGCGCCGCCGAAGCAGCCGACAAGCGCGCTCGGCGCGTCGCGGAACTTCGTCAGCGCGCCGGTGAGCGTCTCGATGCGGTCGCCGACCCATTCGGGATGGAACACCGTCAGCGGCTGCAGCAGCCGGCCGAAGCCGTCGGGCGCGAACACGGCCGGCGCCGACATCGCCGCGCCGGCGAGGAAGCCGGCCCAGAGCCAGGCCGGCCAGATCGGAATCGCCGCCGGGTGCACGCGCACGGCGGCCGACGCGCCGAGCGCCGCGATCAGCACGAGCGCCATCAGCCCGAGGCCGCGATCGACGAGCACGACGGTCGTCGCGAGCGTCTTCGACCCGGCGTCGCGCGCGGTGTCGGCAATCCGGATCACGTCGCCGCCGATGTTGCTCGGCAGAAAGTTGTTGAAGAAGCCGGCGACGAGAAACGAGCCGACGAGCCGGGTGATCGGAATCGCGATCCGCTGCGCCTCGAGCAGCAGATGCCACCGCCACACCGACGCCGCCACGTTGATCGCGTAGATCGACAGCGCGACGAGCAGCCACGCGATCGAGGCGTGGCGCGCCGTGGACCAGAGGCCGCCGACGTCGATCCGCGAGAAGAGCAGGACCAGCAGGATGAGGCTGACGGAGATCTTCAGCGCCAGCAGGACGTAGCGGCGCGCCGGGGACGAGTCGGAGGCTTCCGCGGGCATTCTCCAGGACGGGACCGCCACTGTACTATGAAACCGTGAGAAAATCACCCGAACCGTGCGCATCCTGATGATTGCGCCCGAGCCGTTCTTCGAGCCGCGCGGCACGCCGTTCAGCGAGCTCCATCGCATTCGCGCGCTGACCGCGCTCGGCCACCAGGTGGATCTCGTCACGTATCCCTTCGGCCAGACCGTGTCGATGCCGGGGCTGCGGATCTTCCGCAGCGCGCGGCCGCCGCTCGTGCGCGGCGTCGGCGTCGGGCCGTCGCTCGCGAAGATTCCGCTCGATCTCATGCTGGCGTGGACGGCCGTGACGCGCGCGCTCGCCGATCGCTACGACGCGATCCACTCGCACGAGGAGGGCGGCGTCATCGGCGCGGCGCTCGCGCTCGCGCTGCGCGTGCCGCACCTCTACGACATGCACTCCAGCCTGCCGCAGCAGCTGACGAACTTCGCGTTCAGCCGATCGCGCGTCATGAAGCGGATCTTCCTCGCCATCGAGCGCTTCATGATCCGCCGCTCGCGCGTCGTCGTCGTGATCTGCCCGTCGCTCGAGGAGACGGTGCGCGCGATCGATCCGCAGGCGCGCACGGTCCTGATCGAGAACGCGCCGGGATCGGCCGGCGACTCGGCGACGCCGGAGCAGGCGGCGGCGGTCCGCCGGTCGCTGGCGCTCGCGGACGGTACGCCGATCGTCCTCTACACCGGCACCTTCGAGGCGTATCAGGGCCTCGAGCTGTTGTTCGACGCGATGGCCTTCGTCCGCCGCGCGCGGCCCGACGCACGGCTCGTGCTCGCGGGCGGGCGTCCGGATCAGATCGAGCGCGCGCGTGCGCAGGCGCGCGCGGCCGGCGTCGAGGACGTGGCGGTGTTTGCGGGCGAACGGCCGGCGGCGGAGATTCCGGCGTACTTGCTGGCGGCCGACGTGCTCGTCTCGCCGCGGTCGCGCGGCACGAACACGCCGCTCAAGATCTATCAATACCTGCGATCCGGGCGCCCGATCGTCGCGACCCGGCTGCTGACGCACACGCAGGTGCTCGGCGACGAGACGGCGATTCTCACCGAGCCGACCGCCGAGGCGTTCGCCGGCGGCGTGCTGGCCGCGCTCGACGATCGCGCGCGCGCCGATGCGGTCGGCGCGAACGCGCGCCGGCTGGCCGAGACGAAATACAGCTACGAGGCCTATCTCGAGCGGACGCGCGAAGCGTGCGCGGCGCTCGAAGGCGCCGCAGGGCCGCCGGGCGCGATCGTGAAGGATCTCGCGTGACGCGCGCGCGGCAGCCGAAGGACCACTACAGCTACACCGCGTACGCGGACCCGGCGATGGCGCGTTCGTTCGAGCGCAAGCGCTTCGGCGGCCCGATCGGCGAATACGTCGCCGGGACGCAGGCGCGCGTGCTCGCCAACATGGTCGGCCGCATCAAGGATCGCCCGATCCTCGACGTCGGCACCGGCACCGGCCGCGCGGCGATTCTGATGGCGCGCGGCGGCGCCCGCGTCACCGCCCTCGACGCCTCCGAGCAGATGCTCGAGGCCGCCCGCCGCCGCGCGCAGGACGAGGGGCTGTTCATCAAGTTCGTCCGCGGCGACGCGCACGCGCTGCAGTTCCAGGCGCGCGAGTTCGACGTCGCGATCTGCCTGCGGGTGCTGATGCACGCGCCCGACTGGCGGAAGTGCCTCTCCGAGCTGTGCCGCGTCGCCGACCGCCTCGTCATCTTCGACTACCCCTCGGCGCGCAGCGTCGCGCTGGTCGAATCGGCGACGCGCCGCTTCGCGCATACGCTCGGCGCGCGCACCGAGGCATACCGCGTGCTGTCGGACGCCGCGATCAGGTCCGCGCTGAAGACGTCGAACTTCCAGGTACGATCGGTGCACCGGCAGTTCGTCATGCCGATGCAGTTCCATCGTCTGATCGGATCGCGGCGCTTCACGATGTGGTCCGAGGAGGTTCTCGATCGAATCGGCCTGCTGAAGCTGTTCGGATCGCCCGTCACAGTCGTCGCCGAACGGTGCGCGCCCTAGTCACCGGCGCGACGGGGTTCACCGGCGGCCATCTTGCACGCGCGCTGGCGGCCCGCGGCGATTCCGTTTCGGCTCTCGCGCGCGCGAAGAGCCCTGCGACGGACGCGCTGTCGGCGGCCGGCGTGGCGCTCGTCCCCGGCGACCTTCGCGAGCACGACGCGCTCGCGCGCGCCACCGAGGGCGTGGACGTCGTCTACAACATCGCCGCCATCTACCGCCAGGCGGGGCTCAAGGACGAGGAGTACCGCGCGGTGAATGCCGACGCCGTCGGCGCGCTCGTCGAAGCGGCGGCGCGAAACGGCGTCGCGCGCGTCGTCCACTGCAGCACCGTCGGCGTCCACGGCGACGTCGAGCATCCGCCGGCGAACGAGGACGCGCCGCTGCGGCCCGGCGACATCTACCAGCGGACGAAGCTCGAGGGCGAGCGGCTCGCGCGGGAGGCCGCGGCGCGGCACCGCATCGAGGTGACGATCGTGCGCCCGAGCGGCATCTACGGCCCCGGCGATCGCCGCCTGCTGAAGCTCTTTCGCGGCGTCGCCCACCGGCAGTGGGCGACGTTCGGCGATGGACGGATTTATTACCACCTCACCTTCATCGACGATCTCGTCGAGGGCTTTCGCTTGTGCGCGACGCACGCGGCCGCCGCCAACCGCACCTACATCCTCGCCGGCGGCGAGGTGACGACGCTGAACGAGCTGGTGGAGCTGGTGGCGTTCGAATCGGGCGTCCGTCCGCCGAAGCGCCATCTGCCGGTCTGGCCGCTGCGCGCGGCGGCGGTCGCCTGCGAGGCGATCTGCGCGCCGCTCCGGATCGAGCCGCCGCTGCACCGCCGCCGCGTCGAATTCTTCACCAAGAGCCGCGCGTTCGATATCACCCGCGCGCGCACCGAGATCGGGTTCGAACCGCGCGTCGGGCTGCGCGAGGGAATCCGGCGTACACTCGACTGGTACCGGCAGCATGGCTGGCTCTGACGACGTCCGCATCGCCGAACGGGCGCCGCGCATCGAGCGCGCGCAGGATCAGCTGTTCGCGCCCGGCACGTCGAGCCGCGCGAAATATTCGGCGCTCGTCGTCGGCCGGCCCGGCCTCGGGGCGCTGCTGCGCTACGAGCTGATCGTCATGCTCGCGCAGTCGCGGGCCGGCGCGATCGGGCTCGCGATCCGCAAGGCGCTGTACCCGCAGCTGCTGGGCAGCTGCGGCCGCAACGTCGTCTTCGGCCAGCACGTCGTGCTGCGCCACCCGCACAAGATCCACATCGGCAGCAACGTCGTCGTCGACGACAACTGCCTGCTCGACGCGAAAGGCGAGCGCAATCGCGGGATCCGCATCGGCGACGGGGTATTCATCGGCCGCAACACGATCCTGTCGTGCAAGGACGGCGACATCGAGCTCGGCGACGGCGCGAACCTCGGCTTCAACTGCGAGGTGTTCTCGGCCAGCCGCGTGACGATCGGACGCCGCGTGCTGATGGCGGCGTACAGCTACGTGATCGGCGGCGATCACGATTTCTCGGATCCGGCGCGCGCGGTGCTCGAGCAATCGAGAACGTCGGCCGGCGTCGCGATTGGCGACGGCGCGTGGCTGGGCGCGGGCGCGAAGATCCTCGACGGCGTCTCGATCGGCGAGCACGCCGTGATCGGCGCCGGCGCCGTCGTTCGCGAATCGATTCCCGCCTCCGCTGTCGCGGTCGGGATTCCAGCGCGAGTGGTCGCTACGAGGTAGTCCTCGTCGGGCTACAATTCCTGAATGGCCTATCGCAGCGAGCTGGAGTCGCGGCTCGCCAAGAAGACGACCAAGGCGATCATCGACTACGCGATGCTCGACGATGGCGACCGCGTCATGGTCGGGCTGTCGGGCGGCAAGGACAGCTGGGCGCTGCTGCAGCTGCTCGACGTTCTGCGTCAGCGCGCGCCGATCCGCTTCTCGCTCGTCGCGGTCAATGTCGACTCCGGCTACAAGGAGTACAAGCACGAGCTGATCGCGTCGACCTGCCGCGCCCGCGGCTGGGCGTACCGAATCGAGCACACCGGCATCGGCGAGACGATCGACGACCTCCTCGACGACGGCGCGACGCCGTGCTCGCTGTGCGCACGGCTGCGGCGCGGCGTGCTGTATCGGATCGCGAAGGAAGAGGGCGCAACGAAGATCGCGCTCGGCCATCACGCCGACGACTTCATCGAGACGCTGCTCCTGAATCTCTTCTTCGCCGGTGCGCTCAAGGCGATGCCGGCGAAGCTCGTCTCCGACGACGGCGCGCACGTCGTCATCCGGCCGCTGGTGTACGTGGGCGAGGACGAAGCGCGCGCGTACACGAAGGCGTGCGAGCTGCCGATCATCGGCTGCTGCTGTCCGGCGTGCGGGGACCTCGGGCTGCAGCGCCAGCGCACCAAGCGGCTGCTCATGGAGCTCGAGCGCGAGCACGCGGGCGTGAAGCAGTCGATGCTGAAGGCGCTCGCGAACGTCGCGCCGCGCCACCTCCTCGACACGCGGCTCAATCCGCCCGCCGACCTGCGCGCGCGGGCGGCCGCGGCTGCGGCGTCCGGCGCGATCGCCCGGTGATGCGGGCGGTCGTCCAGCGCGTTTCCTCCGCCTCCGTCACCGTCGCCGACCGGACCGTCGGCGCCATCGATCACGGCCTGCTGGTGCTCGTCGGCGTCGAAAGGGAGGACAGCCCGGCCGACGCCGAGTACATCGCCGGGAAGATCGGCGACCTCCGCGTGTTCGAGGACGACCAGCATCATATGAACCGGTCCATCGCCGACGTCGGCGGCTCGGTGCTCGTCGTCTCCCAGTTCACGCTCGCCGCGGACTGCCGCAAGGGCCGGCGCCCGTCGTTCGACGGCGCCGCGGCGCCGGAGGTCGCGCGGCCGCTGTACGAAGACGTCGTGCGGCGGCTCGGCGCGCGCGGCCTCCGCGTCGCGACCGGCGAGTTCCAGGCGTCGATGCGCGTCGCGCTCGTGAACGATGGCCCCGTCACGCTGCTGCTCGACAGCCGGCGGCAATTTTGAAAGGTGCGTAACGTGAAACTCAGGTTCCGCGCGACACCTGGTGGTATTGCCCTTGTGCTCATGGTTCTCTCGTTGTCGCGGCCCGCGGCGGCGCAGCAGCGGCCGCTCGTCACCGAGGATCCGGAGCCGATCGGGGCGGGCCGCGTGCTGCTCGAGGGTGGAGTGGATCTCGCACACGACTACCAGAATCCGGTGTCGGGGCTGAAGGGGAATCTGTTCACGCTGCCGACGATCGGGATCAGCGTCGGCCTGAGCTCGATAGCGGAGTTTCAGATCGACGGCGGCCTCTTCAACCGGCTGTCGATCACGAGCCGGAATCCCAACGCGCCGCTGGCGTCGCTGCTGACCGTGACGGGCGACACGACGCACGACGTCTCGAACGCCGTCGTCGCGACGAAGATCCGGCTCGTGTCGGAATCCGCCTCGCGCCCGGCGTTCGCGCTGCGCTTCGCGACGAAGCTGCCGAACGCGTCGAACGAGAAGGGGATCGACCTCGATACGACCGACTTCGCCGGCTCGCTGCTGCTCGGCAAGACGGTCCAGTCCATTCGCATCGTCGTGAACGTGGGGGCGGGAATCCTCACCAACCCGGCGACGACGCTCGGGCAGAACGATGTGCTGCTGTACGGCGTGTCGTTCGCGCGGGCGGTCACGCAGCAGACCGAGCTGGTGGGCGAGCTGAACGGACGCTTCTCGACGCGCAGCGCGGGCGCGCCGACGGGGACCGAGAGCCGCGGCATCCTCAGGCTCGGCGCGCGCTACACGCAGGGGGCGATGCGCCTCGACGCCGGCCTCGCGATCGGCACGACGACGCTGGATCCGACGATCGCGCTGACCGCGGGCGTCACCTACGTGTTCAACGCGTTCACCGTGCCGTAGCGCGTGCCTTGGGGCCAGGCACGTGCCAGGCACGTGCCTGGCACCGAGTGGGGGTTTCAGGCCGTTTTTGGCGGGTTACGCCGTTCCGTGGACCGCCGTCGCGACGCCGTAGAAATTCTTCACCGCCGCGATTTCTTCCTGCCGGCGGACGTCGGACCATCGGAGCTCCGTTCCGACGATCGCGGCGGCGCGCGCGACGGCGTCGTCGCCCGGGTAGCCGAGCGCGCCGAGCGGCGTCCGGCGGATGACGATGTCGGCGAGCGCCGGCGCCATTTCCTTTCGCGCCGCGAGCACGAGCTCGGCCCCGATCACCGGCGAATCGTGCGCGACGCGCGTCCGCCACTCGGGCCGATCCGCCGCCAGCTCGATCACGTCGCGAAACCGCGATCCGTACGCCGCGATCAGATGCGGGATGGTGTCCGACGGCAGCCCTTCGTCGTGCTCGCGCCGCGCGTCGGCGATCGCGAGCCCGACGTCGCGGATGCTGCCGCCCGGCAGCGGCGTGGACGCCGTTCGACACGGCGCCGCAGGACGCTCGAGCTTCTTCAGCAGCAGATCGGTGATCCGCTCGGCGACGGCGCGCGCGGTCGTGTATTTCGCGCCGGCCACGCTCACGAGGCCCCCGACGCCTTGCGAGGCGTGATCGCGCACCTGCTCGTGTCCTTCGAGCGACACGCGCGCGCCGCTCACCTTCGCCGGCACGACGCCGCGATGCACGAGCGTGATGTCCGCAAGCGTCAAATCGAGCGCCGGGAACGCCTGGTTCAGCTCCGCGACGAACGCCGCGACGTCGCGCTCGGAGACGCTCGTGTCCTCCGGATCGCACGTCGTGCTCGACTCCCACGTGCCGAACAGCGCGCGCTCGCGCCACGGCACGAGAAAGAGATACCGTCCGGCGATCGATCGGCCGCCGAGCGCTTCGTCGCCGGCGTCGCGCCGTGTCACGAGGTTCATCGCCTTCAGCATCGGCACGCCGGTGGCGATGCCGAGCGGCGCGAGCAGCCGATGGACGCGCGCGCCGGTCGCGTTCACCGTCACACGCGCGGAGACGTTCATGGTTGCCGATCCGAGCAGGTCGCGCGCGCTGACGCCGACAACGTGTTTGCTGCCGCCGGCAGCGTCGACGAGCGGCGCGACCGCCTCGACGTGGTTCGCGAGGACCGCGCCGTGTTCCGCCGCCGCGATCGCAAACGAGAACGTCAGGCGATCGGGCTCGGTCGTGACGTAGTCGTTGTAGACGGCGGCGCCGGTGAGCCGCTGGCGCCGCAGGCCGGGGAACTGCTGAATCGCGCTGCCGCGTCCGACGACGCGTCCGCCGCGCAGCCGATGCGAGTCGGCGACGCCGCGGTTGCGCCCGGCCGACACGATCCGATCGAGCAGAAACCCGGCGCGCATCGCGATCTTGCCGCGCACGAGCGAGCGGTACACCGGCAGCGCGAAGGGCAGCGGCCGCACCGCATGCGGCGCGATGCGCGCGATCGTCCGGCGCTCGCGCACCGACTCGCGCGCGCGCGCGACGTCCAGCGACTGCAGGTAGCGGAGGCCGCCGTGAATCGTGCGCAGGTGATTGAACGACGCGCCGCTGCCGAAGTCCTCCCGCTCGACGAGCGCCACGGCCAGGCCACGCTGCGCCGCGTCGTAGGCGATCGCCAGCCCGTAGATGCCGCCGCCGATCACCAGCACGTCGAACGTGCGGTCGGTCAGCGCCTCCAGATCGCGCGTCATCCTCGGCATCGTACCGCCATCGCGTGGCTGTTATAGTCTGAATCGTGGCGACGACCGAGGCCGTCCGCGACTACTGGAACCGGCACATTCACGATCTCGAGATCACGAGGCACCCCGTCGGCTCCCGCGGCTTCTTCGACGACCTCGACCAGTACCATTTCGAGAAGCTCCATCACCTGCTGCGGCTCGTCGCTTTTGACGGCTATCGCGGGCGATCGGTTCTGGACGTCGGCTGCGGCGCCGGCGTCGACCTCGCGCGGTTCGCGCGCGCCGGGGCCGCGGTGACCGGCGTCGACCTCGCGCCGTCGGCCATCGAGCTGGCGCGCGCGAACTTCGCGCAGCAGGGCCTCCCCGGCGCCTTCGAGGTCGCCGACGGCGAGCGGCTGCCGTTCCCCGACAACTGCTTTGACCTCGTGTACGCCCACGGGGTTGTCCAGTACACCGCAAGTCCTCAGCAGCTCGTCGACGAATGCCGGCGCGTCCTCAAGCCCGGCGGCGAGGCGGTGTTCCAGGTCTACAACCGCGTGTCGTGGCTCAACGCGCTGTCCAAGCTGATGAAGGTGGGCCTCGAGCACGACGACGCGCCGGTGCTGCGGAAGTTCAGCATTGGAGAGTTCCGGCGGCTGCTGCGCGGCTTTTCCACGGTGAGGATCGTGCCCGAGCGCTTTCCCGTGAAATCCCGGCTGCACGGCGGCTGGAAGGGGGCTGTCTACAACGGCGTCTTCGTGAGCACGTTCAACGCGCTGCCGCGCCCCCTCGTCCGCCGGTTCGGCTGGCATTTGCTCGCTTTCTGCCACAAATGAACCGGTCTGCCGACTGGGACTGCCGACTGCCGACTGATTCAGGGACTGATTCGGGATGCACTTCTCCAAAGCCCACGCCTACGGCAACGATTTTCTCTACGTCCGCGAGGACGAGGCCGGCGATCGCCCGCTCGAGGCGCTGGCGCGCGAGTTGTGCGATCGCCACACCGGCGTCGGCGCCGATGGGCTGATCGTCTACTCGGCGACGTCCGACGGCGCCAGGATGCGGCTGCTCAACGCGGACGGCAGCCGATCGGAGGTGTCGGGCAACGGCGTCCGCGGGCTCGCCGCGCTGCTGCTGCGCGACGAGGGGCCGGACCGCGCGTCGATCGCGATTCGGACGGAAGCGGGCGTCAAACAGCTCGATCGCGTCGGCCGCTACGGCCCGCGGCAGACGTTCCGCGCGGCGATGGGGCTGCCCGCCGGCCTGCGGCGCGCGGCGGTCACCGCCGCCGGCGAGCCGCTCGACATCGTCGTCATGACGTTCGGCAACCCGCAGTGCGTCGCGCTCGGGCCGTTGCCCGACGAAGGGCGCTTCCAGCGGCTCGGCCCGGCGCTCGAACGCCACGAGCTCTTCCCGGAGCGGACCAACGTCGAGTTCGCCCACGTCGAATCGCCGGCGTCGGTCCGCATTCTGATCTGGGAGCGCGGCGTCGGGCCGACGCTGTCGTCGGGAACAGGGTCGTGCGCGGCGCTCATCGCGGCGGCGGCATTCGGCGGCGCCGCGCGCGACGCGGAGGTCGTCGCCCCCGGCGGCCGGCAGCGCATCGAGTGGCGCGAGGACAGCGTCTACCTCACCGGCTGGGCGGAAGTCGTCTTCGACGGCGTCTGGCGCCGCCCACTACCTGGTGCCCACCCGTGAAGTGACGACG
>Ga0075435_100000009_pt1 | contig 114381 bp, 95 predicted proteins | sample RhiMethybrSRZTD4_FD_75302 | JGI IMG/M metagenome (GOLD analysis project Ga0075435, IMG submission 75302) | Populus rhizosphere microbial communities from Tennessee, USA - Rhizosphere MetaG P. TD hybrid SRZTD4 | ecosystem: Host-associated > Plants > Roots > Rhizosphere > Soil | place: USA...
GCCCGCGCCAGGTCCTGCGGCGCCCGCGGCCGCGCCGGCCGCCACGGCGACGGCAACTGCCACGACCGCCGCCGCCGCACACGCGGCGCGGCCTGCCGCTGCCGCAGCGCCGCGTCCGGCGCCGGCGCCGATTCCGGATCTCGCCGGCAAGACGACGAGCCCGGCGTCGCCCGGCGGCGCTGCGGCCGCGCGCACGACGACGCCGGCGCCCGCCGCCGCGAAGGCGACGGCGCGCGACGCCGACGACACCTCGCCGCTCCTGACGCGGCGCGGCTGGCTCGCGCTCGCGTGGGGCGCGTTCTCCGCCGCCTCCGCCGCGGCGCTCGCCGCGACCGGCCGCTTCATGTTTCCGAACGTCCTCAACGAGCCGCCGCAGCAGTTCAAGATCGGCTTCCCGACCGAATACGGCATGGGCGTCGACGAGCGGTGGAAGGAAAAGTACGGCGTGTGGGTGGTGCGCACGACCGACGACATCGACAACCACGTGAGCGGCTTCTACTCGCTCAGCGTGACGTGCACGCACCTGGGCTGCACGCCGAACTATCTGTCGGCGGAGAACAAGTTCAAGTGCCCGTGCCACGGCAGCGGTTTCCGGCTGACCGGCGTGAACTTCGAAGGCCCCGCGCCGCGCCCGCTCGAGCGCGTGCGCATCGTGCTGGCCGAGGACGGCCAGATCCTGGTCGACAAGAGCCGCCACTTCCAGCGTGAGCTCGGGCAGTGGACAGACCCAGAGGCTTTCCTGAAAGCGTAGAAAGCCCTGTCGCTGTCGAGGACACAGAGGTTGACAGAGGACACAGAGGGACGCACAGAGACAAAGCAGGGATCGAAACCCTATGGCCGATACGAAGACAGTCGCACCGAAGGAAGGCGCCGGGACGCGCTTCTGGAATTGGCTGACGGAGACGCAGGTCTGGACGTCGATCTTCCGGCACGATCGGCCGGACACCGATCGCGGCCGCGTCCTCGTCATGCTCTCGAACGTCTTCCTGCACCTGCACCCCGTGCGGATCCGGAAGTCGGGCGTGAAGCTGCGCTACACGTGGTGCATGGGCGGCCTGAGCTTCTTCCTGTTCCTCGTGCTCACCTTCACCGGCCTGCTGTTGATGTTCTACTACCGGCCGACGCTCGAGTACGCCTACACCGACATCGTCGGGCTGCGCGAGCACGTGCCGCTCGGGATCATGCGCGAGATGCACCGCTGGGGCGCGCACGCGATGGTCATCACGGTGTGGCTGCACATGTTCCGCGTGTTCATGACGGGCAGCTACAAGCCGCCGCGCGAGTTCAACTGGTCGGTCGGCGTGATCATGCTCGTGCTCACGCTCCTGCTGTCGTTCACCGGGTATCTGCTGCCGTGGGATCAGCTGGCCATCTGGGCGATCACCGTCGGCTCCAACATGGCGCGCGCGACGCCGTTCCTCGGCCACGAAGGGCCGGGCGCGCAGCTGCTGCGGCTGGGCGACGTGCCGCTGATTCACTCGGCCGACGATGCGCGGTTCGCGCTGCTCGGCGGCACGTTCGTCGGCGAGGGCGCGCTGCTGCGCTTCTACGTGCTGCACTGCGTCGGCCTGCCGCTCGGCATCGCGGTGCTGATGGCCGTCCATTTCTGGCGCGTGCGGAAGGACGGCGGGATATCCGGACCGCTGTAATTAAGAATTTGGAATTCAGAATTTGGAAGGCGTGTCACGAATTCCAAATTCCAAATTCCTAATTCCACATTGCGAGGGCGACGCGCATGGGGTTTCTAAAGGGGCTGATCAACGCTGTAGCCGACCCGCGGCTGTTCTTCGTGCTCGCGGTGGCCGCGCTCGTGGTGGTGGTCTGGAAGCGCGATGCGATCGCGTCGAACTCGATCGGCTACGGCGTCCTCGCCGTGCTGAGCATCTTCTTCATCTTCGGCACCTTCGACCCGAATTTCCGGCTGATCGTCACCAAGCCGGACAACGTGCCGATTGTCGGGCTGATTTTCCTCCTGGTGTTCTTCGTCTGGTACTCGCTCCGCGAGGCGGTGCTGAACGACCGGCGCATCGTCGCCGGGCAGGGGCCGATCGAGAAGGCGGAGTCGGACCGCGTGTGGGTGTGGCCGGATCTGGTCTACACCGAGCTCATCTCGCTGATCCTCTGCTCGGTCGTCCTGATCGTCTGGTCGATCTTCCTCAAGGCGCCGCTCGAGCAGCCGGCGAACCCGGCGAACACGCCGAACCCGTCGAAGGCGCCGTGGTACTTCCTCGGGCTGCAGGAGATGCTCGTCTACTTCGATCCGTGGCTCGCCGGCGTCGTCCTGCCGAGCCTGATCATCGTCGGGCTGATCTGCATTCCGTACGTGGACAAGAACCCGAAGGGGAACGGCTATTACACGTTCTCCGAGCGCAAGGCGGAGATCACGATCTTTCTGTTCGGCTTCGTGGTGCTGTGGTGCTCGCTGATCGTGCTGGGCACCTTTCTGCGCGGGCCGAACTGGAACTTCTTCGGGCCGTTCGAGTACTGGGACATCCACAAGCTGGCGGCGCTGACCAACGTCAATTTGTCGGAGTACATCTGGATCCGGATGCTGCGGACCGGGTACCCGTCGCTGTGGATCGTGCGCGAGCTGCCGGGAATCCTGCTCGTGCTGTTCTACGTGTTCGTGCTGCCGGTGATCCTGGCGCGGACCGCGTTCAAGGCGTACTACGCGAAGCTGGGCCCGGCGCGCTTCTACGTCAGCGTGTTCCTGTTCTTGAGCATGATGTCGCTGCCGGCGAAGATGCTCGCGCGCTGGATCTTCAACCTGAAATACGTCGTCGCGATTCCTGAGATCTTCTTCAACATCTGATCATGGCTGAAAAAAAAGGGGTCGGGCACGCCTACAACGTCGACTTCCTGAACGTCGTCTTCGCGGCGTCGAGCCTGTTCCTGTTCCTGTCCGTCATCTGGATGGTGTGGGACGACTTCGACCGCGAGTGGAAGAACACGCAGCGGCGCTTCGCCCAGCTCGAGTATCAGGTGACGCAGGCGCAGCTGCAGCAGGCGCAGCGCAGCGTCGATCGCAACAAGATCGCGCAGCTCGAGGCGCAGCGCAAGGGCGCCGAGCAGACGATTGCGGCGAACCGCAAGAAGGTCGACGATCTGCAGGCGCAGCTGAAGGACGCCGACAACAAGGTGTTCCGCGCGACGCTCGACTACAACTACATGAAGGCGACCTACGATCAGGATCGCTACGACTTCGAGACGACGCGCGTCGCCGATCCCAATTCCTCGTCCACCAAGCGGAAGCAGCAGGCAACCGATGAGGAGGCCAAGAAGCTCGCCGACCTGAACCTCGCCATGGAGAAGGCGATCGCCGACAAGGAGGCGGTTCAGAAACAGCTCGGCCAGTACACCGGCCAGGCCACCGCCGCCGAGAAGCAGATGGAGGACATGCGCCAGGAGCAGAACCGCCTCGGCAAGCGGCTCGACGTCCTCGCGCCGAGCGTCACGAAGGACTACTTCCGCAACGCCCCGCTCCTCGACTTCATGGCGCCGACGATCAAGGTCCAGCAGGTGATCCTCCCGAACGTCGTCGACGACGTGAACTTCATCCGCGTGCCGAAGATGGATCGATGCCAGACCTGCCACCTGGCGATCGACAAGAAGGGGTACGAGAAGTACCCGCAGCCGTTCACGACGCATCCGGATCTCGACACGTTTCTCGGCGGCAGCTCGGCGCACCCGATCGACAAGGTCGGCTGCACGGTGTGCCACGAGGGGATGGGGCAGTCGGTCAGCTTCCGCGACGCGGCGCACATGCCGTCCAACGAGAAGCAGAAGGAAGAGTGGGAGAAGAAGTACCACTGGGAGGAGCCGCACCTGTGGGACTTCCCGATGCTGCCGGTGAAGATGACCGACGCGTCGTGCGAGAAGTGCCACCGCCAGCAGGTCTTCGTCCCGAAGGCGGATCGGCTGAACGTCGCTTACGCGACCTACGAGCGCGCCGGCTGCTACGCGTGCCACAAGACGAAGGGCTTCTCCGAGAACATGCGCAAGCCCGGGCCGATCCTCACCAAGATCGACTCGAAGCTGACGCCTGACTGGGTGAAGAACTGGGTGCGCAACCCGCGCGCGGTGAAGCCCACCACCTGGATGCCGCGCTTCTTCTACAACTCGAACAACAGCTCGCCCGAGGACGCGGTGCGCAACGAGGCCGAGATCAACGGCATCGTCTCGTATCTGTTCGCCAACACGGAGAAGCACGAGTTCGCGGTGAGGAACCCGCCGCACGGCGACGCGAAGAGCGGCGAGCAGATCGTCAAGGAGATCGGCTGCCAGGGCTGCCACGTCGTCGGCGAAGGATCGCGCGAGGCGGCAGGTCCGCGGCGCACGTTCGGCCAGCCGCTCGAAAACATCGGCAACAAGACAACCTACGAGTGGGTCTACAACTGGGTCCGCGATCCGAAGCACTACAACCCGGCGACCTACATGCCGAACCTGCGGCTCACCGACGCGCAGGTCGCTGACGTCGCGACGTATCTGATTGGGCTCAAGGGCCCCGCCGGCGACGCCGCGAAAGCGCAGGCCGATCAGAAGGCGACCGACGACGTCCTGTTCGACTACATGAAGGCCGTGCTGCCCGTCGAGGACGCCAAGGCGCAGGTGGCGAAGCTGAGCGCCGAGGAGAAGCAGATCGAGCTCGGACGGCGCGCGATCAATCGCTACGGCTGCTTCAGCTGCCACGACATCAAGGGGTTCGAGAAGGCGCAGGCGATCGGCACCGATCTCTCCGAGGAGGGCAGCAAGCTCGTCACGCGCCTCGACTTTGCGTTCATCAGCGACATTCCGCACACGTCGAAGCTTGGCTGGTTCCGCACGAAGCTGCACGATCCGCGCATCTTCGACAAGGGGCGCGTCCTGACGCCGCTCGACAAGCTGCGGATGCCGAACTTCGACTTGAGCGACGAGGAAAACGATCGGCTCGTGACCGCGCTCATGAGCTTCCAGCGCGAGATCCAGCCGCCGGCGGCGCTGCCGTCGCGCTCGGCGCGGACCGATTACCTCTACGACGGGCGCACGCTCGTGCACCGGCGCAACTGCGTCGGCTGCCACATCATCGAGGGCGACGGCGGCGATTTCATCAAGCTGGTCGCCGATCCGTCGCTCGGGCCGCCGATGCTGACGCCGGAAGGGGCGCGCGTGCAGCACGACTGGCTCTACTCGTTCATCCGCGGGCCGATCACGATTCGTCCGTGGCTCGCCGTGCGGATGCCGACCTTCGGCCTCGACGATCAGAACATCAACGGCGTCATCAGCTACTTCGGCGGCATCTCGAACAAGATGACGCCGTTCGAGACGCACGAGGTCGTCCGCACCGCGAGCAGCGACGACGCCGTGGGCAAGCAGCTGTTCGAGCTGCTCAAGTGCCAGCAGTGCCACGTGCTCGGCACGATCCCGAAGGATCAGCCGACGTCGAACCTCGCGCCCGACCTGCGCATGGCGCCCGAGCGCCTCGAGCCCGACTGGATTCTCGACTGGATGAAGAAGCCGTCGGACATCCTGCCCGGGACGCGCATGCCGGCGTTCTGGCCCGATTATCCGAAATCGTACTATCCGCAATTGGGCGGGAGCGCGGAGGCGCAGATTCGCGCGATCCGCGATCACCTGCTGACGTTCCGCGGCGGCCCGAGCCCGAAAACGGGCGCGGCGAAAACTGCGAATAACTGACGGCCGGGCGGGTCGCGCAGGCCGGGCGGGTCGGGCAAGTCGCGTGGGTCGCGTGGGTCTGGTGGGTCTGTCACGCTGAACGCCGCCGACCTGAAACGATCGAAACGCGATCGTCGATCGCGATCGGCACGCGGGCATAATTCGCTCGACTGAGGTCGCGATTTCGTTCGGTCTTCAGCGTCGTTCTGACCTACACGACCGACCTGACCCACCTGACCCGCCCGACCTGCAAGACCCGCCCGGCCTCCGCGACACGTCGATCGGTCCGTCCCCTGCGCGCCCCGACGGGACCTTAATTGTCCGTTGACGCACGCCTTACGTGGCGATACCGTGCACTGCACGTTTTTCGCGCATCGTGCGCGTTCAGTTCAGGAGGATCGATGCCGCGTTTGATCGCCGCGCTCCTTGCTGCGTTCGCACTGATCTCATCCACTGCCGCGTCGGCGCAGACCGGCGACGGCAGCCTTCGCGGCTACGTCCGCGATCAGCAGGGCGGCGTTCTGCCGGGCGTCACCGTCACCGCGACGAGCCCCGACCTGCTCGCGCCGGTCTCTGCGGTCAGCGACACCGCCGGCTACTACCGGTTGAACAACCTGCCGCCGGGCCAATACACGCTCGCGGCGGATCTCACCGGGTTCGCGGCGTACAAGCGCGAGGGGATCCTGATGCGCGCCGGCAGCACGTTCGCCGTTGACATCGAGATGACGCTGAGCACGGTGCAGGAGAGCGTCACCGTGACGGGCGAGTCGCCGATGATCGAGACGTCGAAGCCGACGAGCACACTCAACATCCAGGGCGAGCTGCTGCGCGCGGCGCCGGTTACGTCGCGCCGCCTCTTCAGCGACGTCCTCGACATGGCGCCCGGCGTCAGCTCGCGCAACGTGGACGACGGGGTCGGCCGCCGTGCGTACTATTTCCACGGCGCCGTGATCTTCTCCCACGTCTTCCAGATCGAGGGCGCGCCCGCCTCGTCGTTCCTCGACTCCTCGGCGCACTCGATGGGCATGGGCGGCGACGCGATCGCCGACTCGGAGCTGAAGCTCGGCGGCGTCGACGCCTCGTCCCCGATGGGGACCGGCGTCGTGATGAATGTCGTCACCCCGCAGGGGGGCAACGTGTTCCGCGGCAGCGCAACCTACGACTACCAGGCGCGCGCGTGGAACAGCGACAACACCAACTGGGGCCAGTTCCCCGGCGGGCTGCCGACGATTCAATCGGTGAAGCAGGTGGACGTCTCGCTCGGCGGGCCGATCGTGCGCGACAAGACGTGGTTCTTCGGGTCCTTCCGCAACGCCGACCTGACCAACGGCATCAGCCGCAGCGCCTTCAATCTCACGAATCTGACGACGTGGGGAACCAGCTTCGTGCCCTTCGACAACACGATGAAGAGCAAGCAGCCGTTCCTGAAGGTGACGACGCAGCTGAGCACGAAGCACCAGCTGTCGGCGTTCTATCAGGGCGACCGCGCGCGGTACACGAGCGACCGCGAGCTCGACACCAGCCTGTTCACGTACAACTCCACCGGCGGCGGGCTGTATCAGGGCAAAGTGAACTCGGTCTGGAGCAACAAGCTGACGACGCAGGTGTCGGCGTCCTGGAACAACAAGAGCGGCAACGACGCCGACACGTATGCCGGCGTCAATCTGAGCGGGCCGCAGATCGCGGTGCACCAGGACATCTTCATCAACCGCGGCATCCCGAACGGCACCGGCGCGCTGGTGAACATGGGCACGCCGACGTCGATCTCGATCTCGCCCTCGTCGATGCTCGTCATGCGCGGCGACCTCACCTATTTCACCGAAGGGTGGGGCGGATCGCACGAGCTCAAGACCGGCATCTACGCGGCGCCGCGGCTGGTGCGCGACACCACGACGCAGTACGTGAACGACGGCTACGATCTCCTCGAGACGCGGCAGATCGATCCGAACAATCCTGCCGCGGGCGCCGTGCCGTGGCACCAGCGCTTCCGGACGCCGGCGACGAGCCCCGCGATCTCCGAGCACGACAGCGACATCGCGCTCTACGCGCAGGACGGCTGGATGCCGAACCCGCGGCTCACGGTGAACCTCGGCCTGCGCGTCGACTGGGTGCGCCGCCACGACGAGCTGCTGAACATCTACCGCGAGCGGAGCACCGCGGTACAGCCGCGCGCCGGCATCGCGTACCTGGTGACGAAGGACGCGCGCAACGTGCTGCGCGCGAGCTACTCGCGGCTCTACGAGCAGGTGAACGGCCGCGACTACATCGTCAGCTTCGGAAACACGGGCGGCGTGACGACGCGCGACGTGTACATCGACAAGGCCGGCGTGCAGCAGACGATCATCACGCCGCCGACGCGCAGCGTCGATCCGTCGCTGCTCTTCGACGCGAATCTCCACCAGCCGTGGGCCGACGAGTTCGTCGTCGGCTTCCGCAAGCAGTTCCCGGGGCAGATCAGCGCCGACGTGTCGGCGACGCGCCGCATCTACCACGATCAGTTCGAGATGGTGGACATCAACGGCCGCTATCCGTCGGGGCCGTTCCAGGCGTTCGGCGGCTTCGGCCTCGTCGATCCGAACCAGGGGATCATCTACAAGGAGACCAACGGCGACTGGACGCGCGTCGTCGTGTCGAACCTGGAGGGCACGATCGCGAAGAACATGTCGCACAACTTCCAGCTCGTGATGAGCCTCACGCGGCAGTGGCAGCACGTGGAAGGGACGTGGAATCCCACCGATCCGGCGCGGTTCATCCAGCCCGGCGCGTTCGCGAACGACAAGGATCTGTCGACGCAGCTGTTCGGCAACGGCGATCACAACACGCTCGACGGGCGCGGCCGCGAGTCGGGCGCGGCGTACCGGCCGTACTCGGTGCGGCTGGCCGCGCAGTACAACGCGCCGTGGGAGCTGAACATCGGCGCCAGCTACGTGATTCAGGCCGGCGGCTACGTCGGGCCGCTCGTCACGCGGATTGCCGCGGCCGATCCGCGCTTCGGTCCGGCGACCGTGACGCTCGCCAACGGCACGACGCAGCCGAATCCGCTGGCGGCGACCATCCGCTTCTGCGGCAGCACGGCGCTGCCGTGCCTGGACAACCCGACGCGCGGCGACGGACAGGTGATCAACGACACGGCGAAGTACCTGCAGCTGAAGATCGGGCGGCGGTTCCGCTTCAAGTCGCAGTCGGTGGAGCCGGCGCTGAACGTCTTCAACGTCTTCAACACCGGCGCGAACACGCAGTGGAACACGGGCGCGAACCAGCTCTACAACCCCGGGCTGCTGCAGCCGTTCAACCGGCATCCGCCGCGCGCGTTCCAGATCGGGATCAACTACAAGTTCTGAGCACGAAGGCACGAAGCGGACGTCCGATCACGCGAAGGGCACGAAGAAGCATCGTTCGTAGGGGCGGGCCTTCAGGCCGGCCCGTCGGAGGGTTTTCATGCGGAAACTGACGATCGTCCTTCTGGCCGCGCTCGCTGCAGGCACCGCGCTCGTCGCGCAGGGGCAGGGCGCGCGTCCGTCGCCGGACGTGTACAGCCGCCTGCGGTGGCGCTTCGTGGGTCCCGAAGGCAACCGCATTTCCGCGGTCGCCGGCATCCCCGGCGATCCGCTGGTCTACTATGCCGGCAGCGCGTCGGGCGGGATCGCGAAGACCGTCGACGGCGGCGTGCACTGGACGCAGCTGTTCGACGATCAGCAGTCGCAGTCAATCGGCTCGCTCGCCGTCGCCGCGTCGGATCCGAACATCGTCTGGGCCGGCACCGGCGAGGCGTGGATTCGCAGCCACATCTCGATCGGCGACGGCATCTACAAATCGACCGACGCCGGCCGCACGTGGACGAACATGGGCCTCGAGAAGACCGGCCGCATCGGCCGCGTCGTGATCGATCCGGCCAGCCCGCAGATCGTGCTCGCGTGCGCGCTCGGCACCGCGTACGGTCCGCAGCAGGAGCGCGGCGTCTTCCGCACGACCGACGGCGGCGCGACGTGGCAGCGGACGCTGTTCGTCGACGAGAACACGGGCTGCTCCGAGATCGCGATGAACCCGCGCAACCCGCGGATCCTCTTCGCGGGCATGTGGCAGCTCGAGCTGCACACGTGGGGGCGGGAGAGCGGCGGCCCTGGCGGCGGCCTCTTCATGTCGCGCGACGGCGGCGCCACGTGGAAGAAGCTCACCGGGCACGGCCTGCCGGCCAAGCCGGTCGGCAAGGTGATGCCGGCAGTCGCCTACTCGAACCCGAACCGCGTGTACGTCCTCATCGAGACCGGCGACGGCGTGCCGTGGAAGGGGCAGGACACGGAGCGCGGTCAGCTCTGGCGATCCGACGACGGCGGAGAGAACTGGAAGATGGTCAACCCGGATCGCAACGCCATGGGCCGCACGGCGTACTACGCGCGCATGGCGGTCGCGACCGACAACGACAACGAGACGTACTATCTGAACGCGTCGTTCAGCAAGTCGATCGACGCCGGCGCGACGCTCGTCGCACAGTCGGGGGCGGAAGCGCCGGGCGGCGATCACCACGACATGTGGATCGATCCGACCAACGCCAACCGCATGATCGTCGGCCACGATCAGGGCGTCTCGGTGTCGCAGACGCGCGGGCGCACGTGGCTGAAGCAGCGCCTGCCGAACGCGCAGCTCTATCACGTCACGGTCGACAATCAGATTCCCTACTACGTCTACACGAACAAGCAGGACGGGCCGTCCTACCGCGGGCCGAGCAACAGCCGGCTCGACGAGCCCGGCCGCGGCTTCGGCGGGCGCAACGGCATCCCGCGCGGCATGTGGCATTCGATTGGCGGCGGCGAGAGCGGCTTCGCGACGCCCGATCCGGTCGATCCGAACATCATCTGGTCCACCGCGTCAGGATCGGGCAGCGTCGGCGGCATCGTCGTCCGCTACGAGGAGAGCCGGCGGCAGCTGCGCGACGTCGAGGTGTGGCCCGACAGCGAGAACGGGCCGCCCGCGGATCTGAAGTACCGCTTCGTGTGGGACGCGCCGTTCCACATCTCGCCGCACGATCACAACAGGATCTACATCGGCAGCCAGTACCTGCATCAATCGACCGACGGCGGCCAGAGCTGGCAGGAGATCAGCCCCGACGTCACGCTCAACGACAAGAGCCGGCAGCAGAGCTCCGGCGGCCTCACGCCCGACAACATCGGCGTCGAGTACGGCGGCGTGATTCACGCGATCGCGGAGTCGCCGAAGCAGGCGGGCGTCATCTGGGTCGGCACCAACGACGGGCTCGTGCAGGTGACGCGCGACGGCGGCAAGACCTGGACGAACGTCACGAAGAACATCCCGAACCTGCCGCCGTGGGGCACGGTCGGCAACATCGAGGCGTCGCGCTACGACGCTGGCGCTGCCTACGTCGCGATCGATTTCCATCAGGTGAACAACCGCGATCCGTTCGTCTACAAGACGACCGATTACGGCGCGTCGTGGAAGGCCATCACGAACGGCATTCCCCACTCGATGCTCAGCTACGCGCACTGCGTGCGCGAGGATCCGGTCAAGCGCGGCCTGCTGTATCTCGGCACGGAGAACGGCGTCTACGTCTCGTTCGACGACGGCGACAACTGGCAGTCGCTGCAGCTCAATCTGCCGCACGCGCCGGCGTACTGGCTCGTCGTCCAGGAGCACTTCAACGATCTCGTCGTCGGCACGTACGGCCGCGGCGCGTGGATCCTGGACGACGTGACGCCGCTGCGCGAGCTGACGCCGCAGGTGCTCAGCGCCGACGCGCACCTGTTCGCGCCGCGTCCCGCGTACCGCTTCCGCGCGATCACGGCGCCGGCGACGCCGTACGACGATCCGACCATCGGCGACAACCCTCAGTACGGCGCGGACATCAACTACTACCTGAAGGCCGCGGCGACGGGCAGCGTGACGATCACGATTCAGGACGCGAAGGGACAGACCGTGCGGACGCTCGACGGATCGCAGACGCCGGGCCTCCACCGCATGTATTGGGATCTGCGCGACGCGCCGTCCAAGCGCGTCGCGTTCCGCACGCCGCCGCTCTACGCGCCCGACGTCCGCATCGGGCCCGACGGCATCCGCGAGAGCGAAGGCGGCTTCGGCGTTGGCGGCGGCGGCATGACGATCCTGCAGCCGCCGGGCGCCTACACGGTGAAGCTCTCGGTCGGCGGCCGCGACTACACGCAGCCGCTGACGGTTCGCAAGGATCCGCACTCGGCGGGCACCGAAGCCGACATCGCCGAGCAGCAGCGGCTGCTGCTCGACGTGCGCCGCGATCTCGATGCCGCGGTCGACGCCGTCAACAGCACGGAGATGATTCGCACCCAGATCGCGCACGTGATGACGATGATGGAGGACAACAGCGAGCTGAAGCGGGCGGCGCGCGACCTCGACGAGAAGATCGCGGCGGCCGAGGGGACGCTCGTCGAGCTGCGCGCGACGGGCCGCGGCCAGGACGGCGTGCGCTTCGGATCGAAGCTGGTGCAGAAGTTCGGCTACCTCGGGAACGGCCTCGCGAGCGCCGATTTCAAGCCGACGAACCAGCAGGTAGCGGTCCACAAGGACCTGCAGGACCGGCTGAAGAAATCGCAGTCGCAGGTCGGCGACGTGATGACGCGCGACGTCGCCGCGTTCAACGACATGCTGCGGCGCGCGAACCTGCCGGCGCTCGCGACCGCGCCGCCGCCGCGGAGGCCGAGCAATCAATAAAGCCTGGGGCGGCGCCGCTGTGGCGGCGCTCGCCGCCGCCGCGCTCCTGGTGGCGCTTCGATGGCATCGCGAAGCGCCGCCGGACATTCTCCTGATCACGCTCGACACGACGCGTGCCGATCATCTCGGCGCGTACGGCGACGCGCGCGCGCGGACGCCGAACCTCGATCGGCTCGCCGCCGGCGGCGTCCTCTTCGAGCGGGCGATCACGGCGGCGCCGCTCACGCTGCCGGCGCACGCGAGCCTCCTGACCGCGCGCTATCCGTTCGCGCACGGCGTCCGCAACAACGGCAACTTCACGCTCGACGCCGCGGCGCCCACGCTCGCGACCGCGCTGCACGACGCCGGCTACCGCACGGGCGCCTTCGTCAGCGCGTTCGTCCTCGATCGGCGCTACGGCCTCGCGCGCGGCTTCGACCGCTACGACGATCGCCTCGAGCTCGAGCGCCGCGGCGGCGACACGGCGGCGGCGCTCGATCGCTGGCTCGCCGAGACCGCAGGCGATCCGCGTCCGTTCTTCGCGTGGCTGCACCTCTACGATCCGCACGACCCGTACGATCCGCCGGCGCCGTTCGCGGCGGCGTTTGCCGACCGGCCGTACGACGGCGAGATCGCGTACGACGACGAGGTCGTCGGCGGCGTGCTCGCGCGGCTCGGCGCGCGCGAGCCGCGCGATCGGCCGACGATCGTCGCCGTCGCCGGCGATCACGGCGAGAGCCTGGGCGAGCACGGCGAGGCGACGCACGGGCTGTTCGTCTACGAGGCGGCGATCCGGATCCCGATGATCCTGCGGGGCCCGCACCTCGCGGCGGGCGCGCGCGTGCCGGCGCTCGTGCGGACCATCGATCTCGCGCCGACGCTGCTCGACGCCGCCGGCCTGCCGCCGCTCGCGCGCGCCGACGGACGATCGCTCCTGCCGCTCGTCGCCGGCACCGGTCGCGGTCCGGAAGACGCGTACAGCGAGACGTTCTTCCCGCAGCTGTACATGAACTGGGCGCCGCTGCGGTCGATCCAGGATGCGCGCTGGAAGTTCATCGACGCGCCGGCTCCGGAGCTGTACGACCTCGCGAACGACGCGCGCGAGACGGCGAATCTGGCGCCGCGCGAGCCGGCGCGCACCGCCGCGCTGCGTCGCGCGTTCGACGGCGTCACCGGCGGCACCGAGGGTCCGCTCGCGCCGACCGCGATCGATCGCGACACGGCGCGGAAGCTCGCCGCGCTCGGCTACATCGGCGCGGCCGTCGATCGTCCCGCGGCTGCCGGCGGCGCGCGCCCCGATCCGAAGACGATGGTCGACGTGTTCAACCGGCTGCGGAGCGCGAACGACGCGATCAAGCGCGGTCAGTTCGCGGCCGCGCAGACGGCGGCGCGCGAGGTGCTCGCCGCCGACCGCGACAACGCGTTCGCGACGCTCGTCCTCGCGCGCGCCGAGATGGAGCAGGGCGCCTACCGAAGCGCCGCGGCCGACTACCGGCGCTACGCGGCGCTGGTGCCCTCGAGCGCCGACGCGCATCACTCGATCGCGATCTGCCTGTCGCGCCTTGGCGACGCCGACGGCGCGCTCGCGGAGGCGGCGGCCGCGCTGGCGCTCGATCCGCAGTACGCGGAGGCGCGCGAGCTTCGCGGCGGGCTGCTCGCGTCGCGCGGCCGGCTGGACGAAGCCGTCGGCGAGCTGCGCGCGGCGGTGGACATCGCGCCCGGCAATGCGCTGTTCCACGTGGGCCTCGCGCGCGAGCTCGTCGCCGCGAAGCGGCTCGACGAGGCGCAGGCCGAGGTGAGGCGCGCCCTGGAGCTGCAGCCCGAGAATCCGGACGCGCTGGCCGCGTCGGCGTCGCTGCTGGCGGCACAGGAGCAGCTCGACGCCGCGCGGCTCGCCTTCGCGCACGCGCTCGCGCGGCGGCCCGAGGCCGACGACGTCCGTCTCGATTACGCCGGGATCCTCGCGAGGCTCGGGCGAGCCGCGGAAGCGCGCGGCGAATACGAGCGGCTCGCGAACGGCGCGGAGACGCCGGAAACGATCCGCCGCGCCGCGCGCGCGCGGATGCGCTGACGGGCCGGGCAGGTCGGGCAGGTCGGGCAGGTCGGGCAGGTCAGGCAGGTCAGGCAGGTCAGGCGGGTCGGGCGGGTCGGGCAGGTCGGGCGGGCCGGCGGGCCGGGCGGGTGGGCCGGCCGGTATAATTCACCGAGTGCTTCGACCGTACCGCGGGACGCTGCCCCGCGTCCATCCGACGGCCTTCATCGACGTCAGCGCACAGGTGATCGGCGACGTGGAGATCGGCGAGGAGAGCGGCGTCTGGATGTGCGCCGTCGTCCGCGGCGACGTGCACGCGATCCGCATCGGCCGGCGGTCGAACGTCCAGGACGGCGCGGTCGTGCACGCGATGACGGGCACGCATCCGACGACGATCGGCGACAACGTGACGATCGGGCACGCCGCCGTGATCCACGGGTGCACGATCGAGAACCAGTGCCTGATCGGAATGGGCGCGATCCTGTTGAACGGCGCGCACGTGGGCGCGGGATCGATCGTCGCCGCCGGGACGCTGCTGACCGAGAACATGAGAGTGCCGCCGAAGTCGCTCGTGATGGGCAGCCCGGGGAAGGTGAAGCGGCTGCTCACGCAGGCGGAGATCGCCGGCATTCAGCGGTACGCCGACCGCTACGTCGGCTACCGGCTGGAATACATGGCCGGGTAGGTCGGGTAGGTCAGGTAGGTCAGGCGGGCAGGCAGGTCTGGCGGGTCACAGAGGGCACAGAGGTAGAGCGGGAGAGATGTAGGGCGACCCTTTGAGCGTCGCCGTCGAGAATGGCCGACAAGCAGTCCACGAAGCCTCCCTCCGGCACGCGCGATTTTCTGCCGAACGACATCCGGCGGCGCGAGCACGTCGTGGGCGTGATCCGCGGCGTGTACGAGCGGCACGGCTTCGAGCCGCTCGAGACGCCGGCGTTCGAGAACATCGAGACGCTCGTCGGGAAGTACGGCGAGGAAGGCAACAAGCTGATCTTCAAGATCCTCAAGCGCGGCGAGCACGAGCATACCGGCGAAGCGGATCTCGCCCTGCGGTACGATCTCACGGTCCCGCTCGCGCGCGTCGTCGCCCAGTATCAGAACGAGATCCCGAAGTTCTTCAAGCGCTATCAGATTCAACCGGTCTGGCGCGCGGACCGGCCGGCGCGCGGGCGGTTTCGCGAGTTCTACCAGTGCGACATCGACTCCATCGGGTCCACGTCGCCGGTCGTCGAAGCCGACATCCTCGGCGCGGTCGCCGACGTGCTGCGCGCGCTTGGCTTCAAGGACTTCGCGATCCGCGTGAATCATCGGCTGGTGCTCGCGCGATTGCTCGACGCCGCGGGCGTCGGCGCCGATCGCCAGGCCGACGCGCTCGTCGCGCTCGACAAGATGGACAAGATCGGCATCGAGGGCGTCGAGCGGGAGTTCCTCGGCCGCGGCATCGACGCCGCGGCGGCCTCGCGATGCCTCGAGTTCTTCAATGTGCCCGTCGGCCAGCGGCCCCAAGCGGCGCTGGATCGGCTCGCAGCCATCCTCGGCCCGGGCGATTCGAGCCTGAGCAATCTTCGCGACATCGTCGCGCTCGCGGAGTCGAACGCTGCCGGCGCGCATCTTCGAGTCGATCCCAGCCTGGCCCGCGGCCTGTCGTACTACACCGGCGCGATCATGGAGATTGCGGTCGAAGGGATCGGCAGCCTCGGCGGCGGCGGGCGCTACGACGGCCTCGTCGGCATGTTCCTCGGCCGCGACGTGCCCGCCTGCGGCTTCTCCCTCGGCCTCGAGCGCATCATCGTCGTCATGACGGAGCGCAGCATGTTTCCGGCGGACGTGGCCGGCAGCGGCGTCGACGTCATGGTGACGATCTGGAGCCCCGATGCGGAGGGCGACGCGCTGGCGTTGGCCGACGAGCTCCGCCGCGCGGGGCTGCGCGTCGACGTGTACCCCGAAGCGGATAAACTAGCCAGGCAGTTCAAATACGCCGCGTCGCGCAGCGTGCCGTTCGTCGCGCTCGTCGGCGACGAGGAGCGCGCGCGCGGCGAGGTGGCAATCAAGGACATGCGCAGCGGCGATCAGAGGGCAGTCGCGCGCGCCGAGGCAGCGGCGTTCATCGCCCACGCGACGGGGAAGCAACCGCAGAGAACGCTGAGAACGCAGAATTATCGTCTTGGACGCGAACCAGAACCAGAACCAGAACCCTGAACGAGAACAAGAACAAGAACGCTGAACTCTGAACGCTGAACTCTGAACGCGACCGCGAATGGCTGAACCGTTAGGCACTCTCACGCGCACGCATTCGTGCGGCGCACTTCGATCCGGCGATGTCGGCGTCGAGGTCGTGCTGCTCGGGTGGGTGCACCGCATCCGCGACCTCGGCGGCGTGACGTTCGTCGACGTCCGCGATCGCGCCGGCATCTCGCAGGTCGTCGTGCGAGAGAACGAGGCGCTCATGGCCGTCGCCAAGCGCCTGCGCTCGGAGTTCGTCGTCGGCGTGTCGGGCGTCGTCCAGCGGCGATCGGAAGACACGATCAACCCGAAGCTCGCAACGGGCGAGGTGGAGGTCCTCGCGCACGACATCCGGATCCTGAACGAAGCGAAGACGCCGCCGTTCCAGATCGCGGAGGAGACGCCGGTGTCGGAGGACGTGCGGCTGAAGTACCGCTATCTCGATCTGCGCCGCTCGCGCCTGCAGCAGAACATGGGCCTGCGGCACCGCGTCGCGATGGCGGTGCGCCGCTACTTCGACGCGAACGGCTTCTGGGAGATCGAGACGCCGATTCTCGCGAAGTCGACGCCCGAGGGGGCGCGCGACTTCCTCGTGCCGAGCCGCGTCCACCCCGGCGAGTTCTACGCGCTGCCGCAGTCGCCGCAGCTCTTCAAACAGATCCTGATGATCGCCGGCGCCGATCGCTACTTCCAGATCGTGCGCTGCTTCCGCGACGAGGATCAGCGCGCCGACCGGCAGCTCGAGTTCACGCAGGTGGACGTCGAGGTGTCGTTCGCGCGGCCCGACACGATCTACGCGCTCATCGAGCCGCTGATGCAGCAGATCTTCAAGGAGATCGGCCGCGAGGCGGCGCTGCCGATCCGGCGCATGTCGTACGCGGAGGCGATGGCGCGCTACGGATCGGACAAGCCCGATCTGCGCTTCGGCCTCGACATCCACGATCTCTCGGCCGTGTTCCGCGACTCGGAGTTCCGCGTCTTCAAGCAGATCGTCGCCGGCGGCGGCGCGGTGCGCGGCTTCGCGGTCCCCGGCGGCAACAAGTACACGCGCAGCCAGATCGATCTGCTCGTCGATCAGGCGAAGCAGATGGGATTCACCGGGCTCATCTGGGTGCGCCCGGGCGAGCCGCCGGTGAGCTCGGTGAAGGCGCTGAGCGAAGCGGCGCTGCGGCCCGCGCTCGACGCGGCGCGCGTCGGCGCCGACGATCTGCTGCTGATGGCCGCCGGCCCTGCCGATCAGACGTCGAAGCTGCTCGGCCAGCTCCGGCTCGCGATCGCGAAGAAGGAGAATCTGCTCGACGCGAACCGCTTCGAGCTCCTGTGGGTCACCGATTTCCCGCTGCTCGAGTACCACGAGGAAGACGGGCGCTGGTACTCGATGCACCATCCGTTCACGTCGCCGGCGGACGAGGACGTCTCGAAGCTCGAAAGCGATCCCGGCGCGGTGCGCGCGAAGGCGTACGACCTGGTGCTGAACGGATCGGAGATCGGCGGCGGCAGCATCCGGATCCACGACGCGGCGCTGCAGTCGCGGATTTTCCAGCGCCTCGGCATCAGCGGCGAAGAGGCGAAGCTGCGCTTCGGGTTCTTCCTCGAGGCGCTCGAGTACGGCACGCCGCCGCACGGCGGCATCGCGCTGGGGCTCGACCGTATCGTCGCGATCCTCGCGGGCGAATCATCGATCCGCGAGGTGATTGCGTTTCCGAAAACGGCGAACGCCCTCGATCTCATGGCCGGGGCGCCGTCGCCGGTGGACGTGAAACAGTTGCGCGAGCTCCATTTGAAGACTCAGAATTGAGCCGATGAAGCGCATGACCGTCCCGGAAGAGGGGATCGAGACGCTGTTCGGCTCCTACGACGAAAACCTCAAGCATCTCGAATCGCTCTTCAACGTGCGCATCCGCACCCAGGGACACGACCTCATCATCGAGGGGGAGTCGCCCAACGTCGACAAAGTGGATCGCGTCGTCGGCCAGCTGTCGTCGCTGATGCGCGACGGCTACAAGCTCTCGAACGCCGACGTGAAGACCGCGTCGGATCTGATCGCGCAGGACACCTCGGTCGATCTGCGCGATCATTTCCTGAAGGGGAGCCTCACCTCCGCGGGCAAGCGGCGCGTCGCGCCGAAGACGGTGAACCAGCGGCGCTATCTCGACGCGATCGAGCAGAACGACATCGTCTTCGGGATCGGCCCGGCGGGCACCGGCAAGACCTACCTCGCGATGGCGCAGGCCGTCGCGTTTCTCGTCGCGAAGAAAGTGAGCCGCATCATCCTCGCGCGGCCGGCGGTGGAAGCGGGCGAGAAGCTCGGGTTCCTGCCGGGCGATCTGCAGGAAAAGGTGAACCCGTACCTGCGGCCGCTGTACGACGCGCTGTACGACATGCTGGACGTCGAGCGCGTCGCGCGCTACATCGAGCGCGGCACGATCGAGATCGCGCCGATCGCGTTCATGCGCGGCCGCACGCTGAACGATTCGTTCGTCATCCTCGACGAAGCGCAGAACACGACGAGCGAGCAGATGAAGATGTTCCTCACGCGCCTCGGCTTCGGCGCGAAGGCGGTGATCACCGGCGACATCACGCAAATCGACCTTCCGACGGGCCGCACCTCGGGCCTCGTCGAGGCGATGAAGGTCGTCGGCGACATCGAGGGCATCTCGTTCGTGTACTTCGACGAACGCGACGTCGTGCGCCACAAGCTCGTGCAGCAGATCGTCAAGGCGTACGAAGCGTTCTCGAACGGCAGCGCCAGGAATGCCTGAGGAGGCCGCCCGCCATGGGCGCGGGCGAGCGAAGACGACGGGCGGGCTGGCCGTGGCGGTGACCGACGCGCGCGGCCGCCCGCTCGGCCTGCGCCCGCTCGCCGCGTGGCTCCGCCGCGTCGCACCGTCGCGCGCCCGCGGCGCCGTCACGATTGCGCTCGTCAGCGACGAGCGCATCCGCGCGCTGAACCGGAAGTACCGCCACAAGGACTCCGCAACCGACGTGCTCTCCTTTGCGCCCTCTGCGCCCAATCCCCAATCCCCAATCCCCAATCCCCTCGGGGACATCGTCATCGCCCGCGGCGTCGCCCGGCGCCAGGCCCGCGACGCGGGGCACGACGAGGCGACCGAGCTGAAGCTGCTCGCGCTGCACGGCCTGCTGCACCTGCTCGGCTACGATCACGAGCGCGACGGCGGCCGCATGCGGCGCGTCGAGCAGCGCCTGCGCCGGCGCGGCGGTCTTCGCGAGGGGTTGATCGAGCGATCGCGCGCGCGGGCGCGGCCCGCGGCGAGGCGCGCGGGGCCGGGATGATTCCGCTCGCGATCTTCCTGCTGGCGTGCGCCGCCGTCTACCTCGGCGCGATCGACGCCGCGTTCAGCGCGCTGATGCGCCTTTCGCTGCGGCTCGTGGCCGAGCGCACCAACCGCCCGGGATCGCTCGACAAGTATCTCGACGATCCGCTGCTGCTGTTCATCCCGGTGCGGCTGCTGCTCGGCATCGTCGCCTGCGCCGCCACCGCGCTCGTCGCGCGCACGACCGGCGTCGACGGCGCGCACACCGTCGGCTTCGTGGTGGCCAGCGCCATCGGGTTCGTGCTCCTGTTCGAAGTCCTCGTGCCGCTCGCCGTCGCCGGCCGCGATCCCGAGCGCGTGCTCGATCTGCTGCTGCCGACCTTCGAGCCGATCGGCCGCGTGCTCGGACCGATGACGCGCGGGATCGCCAACCGCTTCGTGACGACGCGCCGCAGCGGCCCGCCGGCGACGCCGGACGAAGCGGCCGAGGAGGCGAACGAGGCGGCGAAAGCCTACATCGACACCGCCGAGCAGGAGGGGTTGATCGAGGGCGAAGAGCGCCGCCTGCTGCAGAGCATCGTCGATTTCGGCGACACGCTCGTGCGCGAAGTGATGACGCCGCGCCCCGACATCGTCGCCATCCGCGACGATGCGAGCGTGCGCGATCTCGTGGCGCTGTTCCGCGAGCAGGAGTACTCGCGCTTCCCCGTCTACAAGGAATCGCTCGACAACATCGCGGGGTTCATCTTCGTCAAGGATCTCCTCACGCTCGACGCGGTCGACGCCCGGCCGATCACGGGTCTCTTGCGCCCCGCCGTGTTCGTGCCGGAAACCAAGCGCGTGCCGGAGCTCCTGAAGCAGTTCCAGCGCCAGCAGACGCAGTGCGCGATCGTCGTGGACGAGTACGGCGGCACGGCCGGCCTCGTGACGATCGAAGATCTGCTCGAGGAGATCGTCGGCGAGATCCGCGACGAGTACGACGTGGAGTCCGAGCCGATCGTGGACGAGGGGAACGGCCGATTCGTCTTCAGCGGCAAGGTCGGCGTCGACGAGATCGTGCAGCGCCTCGCCGTCGAGATCGAGCGCGAGGGATTCGAGACCGTCGGCGGCTACCTCCTGTCGCGCATCGGCCGCGTGCCGACGGTCGGCGAGACGTTCGAGTTCGACGGCCTCACCGTCGAGATCCTCGACGCCGAGCGCCGGCGGATCAACAAAGTGCGCATCAAGAAGAGCATCGCCGCGGAGCACGCCGGCGGTGCCGCCGCCGAGCGCGAGCCCGGCGACGTCCCGGTACGCACGCCGTGAAAACCGGGTTCGTCTCGCTGATCGGCCGGCCGAACGCCGGCAAGTCGACGCTCCTCAACCGGCTCGTCGGGACGAAGCTGGCGATCGTGTCCGACAAGCCGCAGACGACGAGAAACCGCATCCTCGGCGTCCGCAATTATCCGGACGCGCAGGTGGTCTATCTCGACACGCCGGGCATCCATCGGCCGCTGCACCGGATGAACGTGCGCATGGTCGACGCGGCGGTGGACACGATTCGCGAGGTGGACGTGCTCGCCCTGGTCGTCGACGTGTTGGAGCCGCCGGGCAAGGGCGATCGGTTCGTGCTCGATCTCGTGAAGCGCGCGGCGGCGCCGGTGTTCCTGATCCTGAACAAGATCGACCTGATGAAGAAATCGCGGCTCCTGCCGCTGATCCAGCAGTACGCCGAGACCGGGTCGTTCGCCGAGATCGTGCCGCTGTCGGCGGCGACGGGCGACAACGTCGATCGGCTCGAGCGCGCGATCGTCGATCGGCTGCCCGAGGGCGAGCCGCTGTACCCGGCCGACTACCTGACCGATCAGCCGGAGCGCTTCTTCGCCGCCGAGATCGTCCGCGAGAAGCTGCTGCAGTTCACGCACGCCGAGATTCCGTTCTCGAGCGCGGTGGTCGTCGATCGCTTCGAGGAGGCCGAGGGGCCGAAGGGCGTCCTCAAGCTCTATTGCACGATCGTCGTCGACCGCGAGTCGCAGAAGCCGATTGTGGTCGGCCGCGGCGGCGACATGATCAAGCGCATCGGCACGGCGGCGCGCGAGGACCTCGAGCGGTTCTTCGGCACGCGGGTCTTCCTCGATCTGCACGTCCGCGTCAAGGCCGAGTGGCGGGAGGACGACGCCGTCCTCGACGATCTGCTGCGCTAGGGATCCGTGCGTTCCAGTGGGCGTCCGTGGAATAATCGGTTTTCTCCTGCATGCCGCTCCATACCACGGACGCGTTGATTCTGCGGACCTACAAGCTGGGGGAATCGGACCGCATCGTGGTCTTCCTCACGCGCGATCGCGGCAAGAAGCGCGGCGTGGCGAAGAACGCGCGCCAGAGCCGGCGGCGCTTCGGCGGCGCGCTCGAGCCGCTCACCTACGGCCGCGTCGGCTACGTCGAGCGCGAGCGCCGCGACCTGGTGCGCCTCGACTACGTCGAGCCGATCCGATCGCCGCTCTCGGCGGCCGACGGCGCCGCCCTCGGCTACGTGGAATACTTCGCCGAGCTGATCGACGAGTGGGCGCAGGAAGCCGATCCGAACGAGACGCTGTTCCGCCTCGGCGCGTCGATGGTGGACGCGATGGCGGTCGGCGTCCCGATCGAGCCGCTGGCGCGCTACTTCGAGTACTGGCTGCTGCGCCTCCAGGGCGTGTACGAGGCCGACCCGCAGCTCTCCGACGAGGCGCGCGCGTTCCTCGGGAGCGCGCGCAGCCTGAGTCCGTTCGCGCTCGCCGGCGTGTCGGTGCCGCCGCGCGCGCTGCGCGAGCTCGAGGAGGCGCACCGTGCGCTGATTGCGATGCATCTCGAGCGCGATCTGAAGTCGGTTCGCGTGCTGCGGGAGATGCGGAGATGACGCAGCCCTGAAGGGCTGCGCTACCGGGATGGAGGTAGCGCAGGCCTTCAGGCCTGCCGTGACCATGACGTTTCAAGGCCTGATTCTGAAGCTGCAGGAGTTCTGGGCGTCGCGCGGCTGCGCGCTGCAGCAGCCGCTCGACGTCGAGGTCGGCGCCGGCACGATGCACCCGGAAACGTTCCTGCGCGTGCTCGGCCCCGCGCACTGGAGCGTCGCCTACGTGCAGCCGTCGCGGCGCCCGGCCGACGGCCGCTTCGGCGAGAATCCGAATCGCCTCTTCAAGCACCACCAGTTCCAGGTGATCCTCAAGCCGGCGCCCGACGAAGTGCAGCAGCTCTATCTCGACAGCCTCGAGGCATGCGGCATCAACCCGCGGCAGCACGACATCCGCTTCGAGGAGGACAACTGGGAGTCGCCGACGCTCGGCGCGTGGGGCATCGGCTGGCAGGTGATGTTCGACGGCATGGAGATCTCCCAGTTCACCTACTTTCAGCAGGCGGGCGGTCTCGAGCTCGCGCCCGTCTCGGCGGAGCTCACCTACGGCCTCGAGCGCATCGCGATGGTGCTGCAGCGCGTCGACAACGTGTTCGATCTCGAGTGGGCGCCCGGCGTGAAGTACGCCGAGGTGCGCCACCGCGAGGAAGTGGAGCAGTCGAAGTACGTGTTCGGCCAGGTCGATCTCGGCGGCGTCGACTTCGGCGCGTTTCACCGCGACCTGTTCGAGAAGTACTACGCGCTGGCCGCCGCGCTGCTGAAGCAGCAGTTGATCTGGCCGGCGCTCGAGCACACGCTGAAGTGCTCGCACCTGTTCAACATCCTCGACTCGAGCAACAGCATCGGCGTCACCGAGCGCACGGCGTTCATCCTGCGCATCCGGCAGCTCGCCGTCGGCATCGCGAAGACGTACGTCGACGAGGCGGCCCGTCCTGCTGAAGCGGGGCAGGCGGTGGCGGCAGGCCCCAGTGCAGGCGGAGGCGGATAGTGGATCGCGAGCTGGTGCTCGAGATCGGCTGCGAGGAGCTGCCCGCCGGCTGGCTGCCCGCGCTCACCTCGCAGGTGGGCGACATCATCGGCGCCGAGCTGCGCGCGCATCGGCTCGCGGCGGAGTCGCCCGTCGAGACCTTCAGCACGCCGCGGCGGCTGACGGTCCGCGTCGCGCGGATTCCGGAGCGGCAGACGGATCTCGAGGAGCTCGTCAACGGTCCGCCGGTCTCGGCCGCGTTCAAGCCCGACGGCCAGCCGACGCCGGCGGCGAGCGGCTTCGCGGCGAAGCAGGGCGTCGAGGTGTCCGCGCTCGAGCGCGTGAAAACGGCGAAAGGGGAATACCTCGCGTTCCGCCGGCGGCAGCGCGGAAAGGCGGCCGTCGACGTGCTGCCCGCCGTGCTCGGCGGCGCGCTGCGCGGGCTGTCGTTCCCGAAGGCGATGCACTGGGACGCGACGCTCGACGACGGGCGCGGCGAGCTGCTGTTCGGCCGGCCGATCCGGTGGATTCTGTTCATCTACGGCGGACGCGTCGTGCCGTTCTCGATCGGACGCACCGCCGCGGCGCAGGGCGGCCAGGTGCAGGACGTGCCGTCGGGCGCCGTCACCTACGGCCACCGGTTCCTCACGACCAGCGGCCGCGCGGGGCGCGCCATCAAGGTGCGATCGTTCGACGAGTACCGCGCGCGGCTGCTCGAGAACTTCGTGATCCTCGAGCGGAGCGAGCGCCACAACAAGATCGCGCGCGAGCTCGACGCGAAAGCACAGCGGCTGCAGGGCCGCGTGAGCCGCACCGTGCGCCAGGAATCGGCGCTGCTGCAGGAAGTGCCCGATCTGGTCGAGTACCCGTCGGTCGTCGCCGGCACGTTCGCGCCGGAGTTCCTGGGCCTGCCCGACGAAGTGCTGACGACGACGCTCGTGCATCACCAGCACTACTTTCCGGTCGAGGGCGACGACGGGAAGCTGAAGAACGCGTTTCTCGCGGTGATCAACACCGAGCCGGACAACGAGCGCACCATCGCGCGCAACGCCGAGCGCGTCGTCACGGCGCGGCTGCGCGACGCGCGCTTCTTCTGGGAAGAAGACCGGAAGCACGCGCTCGAGTCGCGGATCGATCGGCTCGACACGCTGCTGTTCCACAAGCAGCTCGGCTCGTACAAGGCCAAGGCGCAGCGGATCGAGAAGCTGGCCGAATGGATCGCGCGCGAGGCGCTCGGCGCCGACGCGAGAGCCGCGGCGGCGGCCGCACGCGCCGCGCGGCTCGCGAAAGCGGATCTGACGACGGACATGGTGCGCGAGTTTCCCGAGCTGCAGGGCGTGATGGGCGGCATCTACGCGCGCGCCGAAGGGATGCCGGAGGAGATCTGGAAGGCGATTTACTTCCACTACCTGCCGCACGGCGTCGAGGTCGACGCGCCGCCCTCGCGCGCGCAGCTCGGAAAAGCCGCCGCCGCGTGGGCCGCGGTGTCGCTGGCGGACAAGCTCGATACGATCGTCGGTCTGTTCTCGGCCGGCGAGAAGCCGACCGGCTCGCGCGATCCGTACGGCCTGCGCCGCGCGGCGCAGGGCGTGCTGAAGATCCTCGTCGACCTGCAGGCCGTGTGCGGCATCGACCGCCGGCCGACTCTCGACCGTATGCTCGACGAGGCGTACAGGAACCTGCGCGTCGAGCCGCCATCCGCAGAGGCACGTCACGCGCTGCGGCTCTTCCTGATGGACCGACTGCAGCACCTGATGCAGACGCGCGGCGCCGGCCACGAGGAAGTGCAGACCGTGACTGGCGGCGTCGTCGATCGCGTGGCCGAGATCAGCCCCGTCGATCTGATCGAGTGGGCGGCGGAATGGCGGCGCGTCGTCGGCACGCCGCTGTTCGAGTCGGCCGCCGAAGCGCACAAACGTGCGAGGAAGATCGTGGAGGCGGAGTGGTCGCCGGACGACCGGCGGTTGTCGCGAGAGGAGCAGGCGAGCAGGCTGACCGAGGCGGCGGAACGCGAGCTCCGCAGCCATCTGGATCGCGTCGACAAGGACATTCGGGACGCGCTCGCAGCCCGTCAGCCGCGGAAAGCCATTGAAGCGGTGGCGTCCATTCAACCGGCGATCGGCAAGTTCTTCGACGAAGTCCGCGTCGTCGTAGCCGATGCGCAGTTGAAGAACGCTCGTCTGTCGTTGTTGATGGACTTCCGCGATGCCGTCTCGCGCTTTGGCGATCCGAGCGTCTTCGCGCAGAGGCAGGCCTGAAGGCCTGCGCTACCGACGTTGATGGTCGAGCGCGGGTCAGTATCGTTTCCAATCTGTCTTTCGACGACCGGAGAAATGATGGCGAAGAAATCGACCGCGAAGCGTGCAGGCAAGTCCCGAACCCCCGAATCCCGACGCGCCAATCCCCAAGCCCCAACCCCCAATCCCAAGCAGCGTAAGTACGTGTTCTTCTTCGGCGACGGCAAAGCCGACGGCAACCGCCACATGAAGGATCTCCTCGGCGGCAAGGGCTCCGGCCTCGCCGAGATGACCAACGCGGGCCTGCCCGTGCCGCCCGGGTTCACGGTCTCGACCGCGGTCTGCAACATCTACTACGAGCAGAACCGGAAGATCCCGGCGAACGTCGACGCCGACATCGCCGCGAATCTGAAGAAGCTCGAGAAGGCCGCCGGCGCGACGCTCGGATCCACCGAGAACCCGCTCCTCGTCTCCGTCCGCTCGGGCGCGAAGTTCTCGATGCCGGGCATGATGGACACGATCCTGAACCTCGGCCTCACCGACGATGCGGTCGAGGGGCTGAAGCGGCGGACGAAGAACGGCCGCTTCGCGTTCGACAGTTATCGCCGGTTCATCCAGATGTTCGGCAACGTCGTGCTCGAGATCCCCAAGGAGGCGTTCGAGCACGAGTTCGAGGCGGTGAAGAAGGCGCGCGGCGCGAAGCTCGACACCGACCTGGACGAAGCCGCGTTGCGCGACGTCGTCGAGCGCTACAAGAAGGTCGTGAAGAGTCGCGCGAAGCGCGACTTCCCGCAGGACCCGAAGGAGCAGCTGAAGATGGCGCGCGACGCCGTCTTCCGCTCGTGGATGAACGCGCGCGCGATCGAATACCGCCGCATCTACGACATCCCCGACCACATCGGCACCGCCGTCAACGTGCAGATGATGGTCTTCGGCAACACGGGCGATCGCTCGGCCACCGGCGTCGGCTTCACGCGCAACCCGGCGACCGGCGGGAAGGAGTTCTACGGCGAGTTCCTGATCAACGCGCAGGGCGAGGACGTCGTCGCGGGCATCCGGACGCCGCAGCCGATCCGCGAGCTCGAGCAGGTGATGCCGAAGGCCTACAAGCAGCTGCGCGAGATCACGACGCGGCTCGAGAAGCACTACAAGGACGTCCAGGACTTCGAGTTCACGATTCAGGACGAGCGGCTCTTCATGCTGCAGACGCGCAGCGGCAAGCGGACCGGCTTCGCCGCCGTCTTCATCGCGACGGACCTCGTCGCCGAGAAGCTGATCACGCCGAAGGAAGCGGTGCTCCTCGTCGATCCGGAGGCGCTCAACCAGCTGCTCGCGCCCGGCTTCGATCCCGACGAGTGGAAGAAGATCCCGGTCGCGACCAAAGGGCTGCCGGCGTCGCCCGGCGCGGCGAGCGGGCAGGTGGTCTTCTCGGCCGATCACGCCGTGGAGTGGGTGAACCAGGGCAAGCCGGTGATTCTCGTCCGCCGCGAGACGGTGCCCGACGACATCCACGGCATGTTCGTGTCGCAGGGCATCCTCACGGCGACGGGCGGCATGACGTCGCACGCGGCCGTCGTCGGACGCCAGATGGGGAAGCCGTCGATCGTCGGCGCGGGCGGGCTCGAGATCGACGAGCGCGGGCGGAAATTCCGCGTCGACGGCAAGACGGTGAACGAAGGCGATTTCATCTCGTTCGACGGTCTCACGGGCGAAGTGAAGATCGCGCAGGTGAAATCGAAGCCGAGCGAGATTCTGCGCGTGCTCGACGGATCGCTCGACGCGAAGAAATCGGATCTCTATCAGCGGTTCAATAAGCTGCTCGCGTGGGCCGACCAGTTCCGCCGCCTCGGCGTCTACGCGAACGCCGATCAGCCCGACCAGGCGGAGCTCGCGTACCGCTTCGGCGCGGGCGGCATCGGGCTGTGCCGCACCGAGCACATGTTCTTCGGCGAGGGGCGCATTCCGATCGTGCAGCGCATGATTCTCGCCGACACGGAAGCGGAGCGGCGCAAGGCGCTCGCCGAGCTGCTGCCGCTGCAGCGCGACGACTTCTACGGCGTCTTCAAGGCGATGCACGGCAACCCGGTGACGATTCGCACCATCGATCCGCCGCTGCACGAGTTCCTCCCGAAGCGCGAGGAGCTGATGGTCGCGGTCGCGCGCATGGAGGCGCAGGGCAAGGGCGGCCGGGAGCTCGAGGAGAAGAAGCGCCTGCTGGCGCGCGTCGAGCAGCTGCACGAGTTCAACCCGATGCTCGGCCATCGCGGCGTCCGCCTCGGGATCACGTACCCGGAGATCACCGAGATGCAGGCGCGCGCGATCATCGAGGCCGCGTGCCGCCTGAACAAGGAAGGCGTGAAGATCGTGCCGGAGATCATGATCCCGCTCGTCGGCCTGCCGCGCGAGCTCAAGGATCAGAAGGCGATCGTGGACCGCGTCGCCGCCGACGTGATGAAAGAGATGGGCGTGAAGATCAAGTACCTCGTCGGCACGATGATCGAGGTGCCGCGCGGATCGATCGTCGCCGATCAGATCGCCGAGGACGCCGAGTTCTTCTCCTTCGGCACCAACGATCTCACGCAGCTCACCTTCGGCTTCTCGCGCGACGACGTCGGCAAGTTCCTGAAGATCTACCAGGACAAGAAGATCCTCGAGAAGGATCCGTTCGCGTCGATCGACGTGCAGGGCGTCGGCGACATCGTGCGCGTGGGCGTGGAGCGCGGGCGGAAGACGCGCAAGAACCTGAAGCTCGGCATCTGTGGCGAGCACGGCGGCGACGCGGCGTCGGTCCACTTCTTCCACAAGGTGGGCCTCGACTATGTCAGCGCGTCGCCATACCGCGTTCCGGTGGCCAGGCTCGCCGCCGCGCAGGCCGCGCTCGCGGTGGAGACGGAGCGGTGAGGGGATTGGGGGTTGGGGATTGGGGGTTGGTCAGATCACGACCGTCACGCTGCCATAACCAACCCCCATTCACCAATCCCCCCAATCCCTAATCCCCAATCTCCGACAGTGGTCACCGTCTTCGTCCACCGCAACGGCCAGATCGAGCAGGCGGCGAGCATCGACCGCGCGTGGCTGAACCCGGCGTCGGGGGCGACGCTCTGGGTCGATCTGGCGGCGCCGTCGATCCCCGAGTCGCTCGTCCTGAGCGACACCTTCGGCTTCCACCCGCTGTCGGTCGAGGACGCGATGTCGAAGCTGCAGTATCCGAAGGTGGAGGCCTACGACGGCTACCTCTACGTGATCCTGCACGGCATCGAGACCAACGTCGCCGAGCAGTGCTTCGCGACGCACGACGTCGACTTCTTCGTCGGCCCGAACTACCTCGTCACGGTGCACGACGGCGACTCGCGATCGATCGTCGACCTGCGCGACCATGCGACGCGCAACCCGAAGATCCTCGCCGAAGGGCCCGTCTCGCTGCTGCACCGGATCGTCGACACGATGGTCGACCATTACCGGCCGGAGATCGACACGCTGGAGGATCGGCTCGACGCGCTCGAGGACGAGATCTTCCGCACCGCCGACCCGCGGCTCGTGCGCCGCATCCTCGACGAGAAGCGGCAGGTGGCCAGCCTGCGCCGCATCGTCACCCCGCAGCGCGACGTCGTCGGCCGCCTGGCGCGCCGCGACTTCGTCGACGTCAGCACGGAGCTGTCGTTCCGGTTCCGCGACGTCTACGATCACCTCGTGCGCATCGCCGACGACGCGCTGATGTTCCAGGATCGGATCACGGGGATGCTCGACGCGCACCTGTCCAACGTCAGCTTCCGCCTCAACGAGGTGATGAAGGTGCTGACGCTCGTCACCGTGCTCTTCATGCCGCCGACGCTCGTCGCCGGCATCTGGGGCATGAACGTGCCGCTGCCGCGCTTTCCAGGCGACGACGCCGCGCAGTTCTGGTGGGTGCTCGGCATCATGGCGGCGATGACGATCGCGATGCTCGTCTACTTCCGCGGCCGTCGGTGGATCTAGCGGTGGCGTGATGGGAAAGATCAACCGTCTTCCGCCCGACCTTGCGAACCAGATCGCCGCCGGCGAGGTCGTCGAGCGGCCCGCGTCGGTCGTCAAGGAGCTGGTGGAGAACGCGATCGACGCCGGCGCGCGCCGCGTCGCCATCCACATCGAGCTCGGCGGGAAGAAGCAGGTCCGCGTCGAGGACGACGGCGACGGGATGGAGCCGGAGGATGCGCGCCTGGCGATCGAGCGCCATGCGACGAGCAAGATCCGCCGCGCCGACGATCTCGCCGCGATCCGCACGCTCGGCTTCCGCGGCGAGGCGCTCCCGTCGATCGCGTCGGTCTCGCACTTCGTGCTGCGCACGCGCGCGCGCGGGCGGCCGAGCGGCACGGAGATTCGCGTCAACGGCGGCGCCGTCGCCGGCGTGGTCGAAGCGGCGGCCTCGGAAGGCACCTCCGTCCAGGTCGACGATCTGTTCTACAACCTGCCGGCGCGGCGGAAGTTCCTGAAGGCCGACGGCGCGGAATCGGCGCAGGTCTCGCGCGTCGTCACGCAGCTGGCCCTGGCGTATCCCGCGATCGGTTTCGCGCTGACGAGCGCCGGCCGGACGGTGCTGCAGTGGCCGCCGGCGCTCTCCGAGCGCGATCGGCTGTATCAGATCTACGGCGAGCGCGCCGACCTCGTCGAGTTGAAGAAGGAGGCGGGCGGCCTGACGCTGACCGGCTTCATCGCCGCGCTCGCGGAGCAGGGGCCGACGCGCGGGCCGCAGAACGTCTTCATCAACCGGCGGATCGTCAAGGACCGCACGATCGCGCACGCGATCATCGACGCCTACAGCCAGGCGTCGATCAAGGAGCGCAGCCCCGAGGTGCACCTGTTCATCGAGATGGCGCCCGACGCGCTCGATGTGAACGTGCATCCGACGAAAGCGGAAGTCCGCTTTCGCGAGCAGTCGCTCGTGCACGAGGTGGTGCGCCGCGCGTTCATGGAGGCGCTCGGGCACGGCGGCGCGCCGCAGCTGCAGCTCGCGCCGGAGCATGCGGCCACATGGGACGGCCTGAAGGCCGTCCCCTACGGACAAGGACTGCCCGGCGTTCTCGCCGGCGGCGTGTTCCCGAATCGCTGGACGCCCGATCCCACCGTGCCCTCTTCCGCTGCGTCCTCCTCCTCCTCTGTGTCCTCGACGACGTATCTCACCCCGCTCGGGCAGTTCCGCGACACCTTCATCATCGCCGTGGACGAGGAAGGGATCGCGATCGTCGATCAGCACGTCGCGCACGAGCGCGTGCTGTTCGAGCGCGTGATGGAGCGGTTGACGAGCGGCGCGCTCGAGTCGCAGCGGCTGCTCGTGCCGCTCGTCCTCGACGTCGCGCCGGCGGCACAGCAGGCGCTCGCGGCGCGCGCGGCCGAGCTCGCGCGCTTCGGCTTCGAGCTCGCGCCGTTCGGCGAGCTGACGGTCAGGGTGGACGCGGTGCCGGCGCTGCTCGACGCGCAGGACTGCGCGCGCGCGCTCGCCGCGCTCGCCGAGGATCTCGAGGGGCTCGATCGCGGCGCCGAGGTGCAGGACGCGCTGCAGCGCATTGCCGCGACGACCGCGTGCCACGCCGCGGTGAAGGCGAATTATCCGCTCACCTACGAGAAGATGGCGCACATCCTCGCCGAACTGCGCGCCACGGCGTACTCGACCGTCTGCCCGCACGGGCGGCCGGTGATGCTGCGGCTGACGCGCCGCGAGATCGAGAAGAACTTCGATCGAATCTGAGGTGGCGAAGACTTTCTTCTACGTGGGACGCGCCTTTCAGCTCATCGGTATGTGGCTGCTATTGGTCGATATAGTAAGTGCGGGGCCGATGGGCCCCGGCGCGCAGCTGTTCGGTGTCGGCGTGGGAATTTTTGTCGCAGGATGGGCCATTACGCGCTTGACACGCCCATAGTGCCCCGCTAAACTGAACCTGCTCGCCCCTCGAAAAAGTTAATCGCGCTCGCTTTCCAAGCGAAAGGGTCATCCCGCGTTCGTCGCGGGAGCGCAAAGCTGAGCCTCGCGAGAGGTGTTCAGCTGCCGAACTTGGAGTCACGCATGGTGTCCCGGCGTTTCGTCATCAGCAGCTCAGTCGTCGCCACCGCCCTTTCCTGCTATACGCTCGGCGTGGTTCAGTCGCGTCGCGACGAAGCGTCGATGCGCGCGGTCTACGACGCGAAGCTCGAGGCGATTCGCGCGGAAGTGCGCGCCGAAACCGATCGCAAGCCGCGCACGAGCGCCGTCGTCCCCACGGCGACCTCGGGCCGCGCCGACGGGATGCCGTCGCCCGCCGCGCGCGCGCGGATGGTCGCGGAGATCAAGGAGCAGCTGCAGAGCGAGATGGGGCTGCTGCCGGTGAACCTGCTGCGCGATCGCCGTTCGAGCTTCGTCGAGCTCTACTCGTACGACACGCTCGGCAAGACCAACTACGGCACCGCCGGCTATCTGGGCAACGGCTACTTCATCACGGTGAAGCACGCGGTCGTCGCGCTGCGCGACGAGGACGAGCGCGCCACGAGCCGCCGCATCACGTCGGTGAAGGTGATGTACCGCGGCAAGGAGATTCCGGCCAAGGTGATCGACACGGGCGACGCCGACGTCGAGGTCCACAGCGGCGACTGGGCGATCATCAAGACGCGCGAGCTCGATCTGCCGCCGCTGCACGTCGACTCGGCGTTCGCGTACGAGTTCGCCGATCCGATCTTTCGCCTCGGCAACGACTACTCGAAGGGGATCATCCTCTCGACCGGCTACGTGGGACAGCGGACGGCGAACGGCCTCGTCACCTGCCTCACCGACGGCCATCCGGGCGTCTCCGGCGGCGGCGTCCTCGATCAGCGCGGCAACCTGGTCGGGATCCCGATCGGCCGGATGCAGGGCGACTACCGCTTCTCGTTCATCCTGCCGATCCGCCCCGAGATGCTGCGCAAGCTGCCGGTGTACGAGCAGCCGGAACCGCAGCACACGATCGCGGCGGCCGACGTCCAGCAGTAAAAGAACCGCATAAGCCGTCAGCCATCTCGCGATTCAGCACGTCGGTATAATCCGGCGTGGGAGCGTGCGATGACGCGATGGCTTTCGGCAATCCTCGCGGCGAGCGCGATCGCCGCCGGCGCGGCGCAGCGGCCGCCGGCGCGCGGCGCGGCGCCGCCGCGGCCGACCTACGATGTGATCGAGAAGACGATCCCCGAGCTGCAGGAGGCGATGGCCCGCGGCGAGGTGACGTCGAAGGATCTCGTCGCCGCGTATCTCGCCCGCATCGCCGCCTACGATCACACCGGGCCCGCGCTGAACGCGTTCATCACGGTCAACGCGCGCGCGCTCGACGCCGCCGACGCGCTCGATCGCGAGCGCGCCGCGAGCGGCCCGCGCGGCCCGCTGCACGGCATCCCGATCGCGGTGAAGGACAACTTCGAGACCGCCGACATGCCGACGACCGGCGGATCGATGGCGCTCGCGGGCTTCATGCCGGGGCGCGACGCCTTCCAGGTGCAGAAGCTGCGCGACGCCGGCGCCGTGATCATCGGCAAGACGAACCTGCACGAGCTCGCCGCCGGCATCACGTCGATCAGCTCGCTCGGCGGGCAGACCCGCAACCCGTACGACCTCGCGCGCAACCCCGGCGGATCGAGCGGCGGCACCGGCGCCGCCGTCGCCGCCAGCTTCGCCGCCGGCGGCATGGGCAGCGACACGTGCGGCTCGATCCGCATTCCGTCGGCGAACAACAACCTCGTCGGCCTTCGCGGCACGCTCGGCCTCTCGAGCCGCCGCGGCATCATCCCGCTCTCGCACACGCAGGACATCGGCGGACCGCTCGCGCGCACCGTCACCGATCTCGCGATCATGCTCGACGCGACCGTCGGCCCCGACGAGGGGGACCCGTCGACGGCGGCGGCCAAAGCGCACGTGCCGCGCAGCTATCGCGACGGGCTGAAGGCCGACGCGTTGAAGGACGTCCGGATCGGCGCGCTGAAGAACCTGTTCGGCGCCGGGCCCGAGGACAACGAGGTGAACACGCTCGTCCGCAAGGCGCTCGACGCGATGAAGACCGCCGGCGCGCAGGTCGAGGAGGTGGCCATCCCGGGCCTCGACGATCTCGTGCGCGGCTCGAGCCTGATCAACGCGGAGTTCAAGTTCGACCTGAGCGACTACCTCGCGCGGTTCGCGAACGCGCCGGTGCATTCGCTCGGCGAGATTCTCGACGCCGGCGAGTACGACAAGGCGCTCGAGACGATGTTCCGCGCCAGGAACCGCGTCGAGTCGCGAGAGAGCGACGAAGCGCGGCGCGCGCGCATCAAGCGCGCGGCGGTCCGCGACCTCGTGCTCGCCACCATGGAGGAGTTGAGGCTCGACGCGCTCGCGTACCCGCCGCTCGCGCGCAAGGCCGCGATCCTGGGCGAGCCGCAGAGCGGCGGCGCCAACTGCCAGCTGAGCGCCAGCTCCGGCCTCCCCGCGATCAGCATGCCCGCCGGCTTCACCGACGACGGCGTGCCGGTCGGGATCGAGCTCCTCGGCCGCGAGTGGAGCGAGCCGCGCCTGCTCGGCGCGGCCTACGCGTACGAGCAGGCGACGCATCTGCGCCGGCCGCCGTCGACGACGCCCGCGCTCGTCGACGGCAAGCCGCCGGCGCTGCGCACCGTGGTCGTCGCCGCCGGTCCGGTGCGCACGACGTTCGTCTTCGACGTCACCACGCGGCGGCTGAAGTACGACGTGATGACGATGGCCGGCGCCGACTCCGCGATTGCCGCCGCCGTCCACCGCGCGACGAGCGGCCCCAACGGCGCCGTCGTGTTCCGGCTGCTCGACGGCATGGGCAAGCCGATTCCGGGCGACACGACGCTGGGCGGCGCCGACGCGGCAGCGTTCGAGAGCGGCAAGCTGTACGTCGAGGTGACGACGAAGAGCGGCGCCCGGCAGCGCACGAAGATCGATGCCGGCGCCTGAAGAGGCTCAGTCGCTTCCGCTTCCCTTGAACTGATCGTCTTCGTCGGCGAAGAGCACGTTGAAGCTGGTGAGCGAGCCGTAGCACCCGCTGATATACCCCTGCAGCTTCACCTTCACATCGTCGGGCAGCTCCGCGGCGTTCACCTGCTGCTCGAGCGTGCGCAGGCGATTGCGGAGCATCACGACTTTGTGAAAGAAGGTCTCGATCGGCCAGCTCTTCTCCTGCAGCCCGGGCGTGCCCGGGCGCAGGACGAGCGTGCCGTTGCGCCATTTGTCCGCGGGCGCGACCGCCGTGATGCCGGTCTCTTCGCGAATCACGCGCCGCAGCAGCAGTTCGAGATCGTCCGCGTCGCCGAGCGGCATCGGTGGACCTGTCCTTTCGCGTTCGCTGACAATCGGAAACGGTTCGCGATCGCTCCGTGGACGCGGCGGCGCTGAAACGCTCGCCCTGCGAACGTCAGGCGTGGAGCGGGCGTCGTGCGACGGCGGGGCAGCCTTTTTAGGGTCGGCGGATCGCGTCGCGCCGGGCGCCAGGCCGACGCGCGGGCCGCCGCGATAGTTGTGCTCGCTGTGGCAGTAGCCGCACGCGACGCGGATCGGCCGTCCGTCGTCGTCGGCGGCGATCACCGTGTGCAGGCGATCGGTCTTGCACGCGCGGCAGAAGTCCTCGAGCGATTCGCCGGCGCGGTAGCGTCTCCCGGAGCCGTCCATCCCGAATGCTATGATCGCAGACGCGCGGGAGACGCACAAATGAAGCGAGGCGACGGCATCTTGTTCAGCGGCGGCGCCGCGGGCGCGGAGGCGGCGTTCGGCGCCTGCGCCGAGGCCCACGGCGTCGAGGAAGTGAACTTCACGTTCGAAGGGCACAAGATCGTCCGCCGCCGCGGCGTGCGCGTGCTGAACCACGAGGAGCTGCAGGCCGGCGACGTCAGCCTCGAGTACGTCTCACGCCTCATGCACCGCCGGTACGCCGACGCGCCGACCATCCGCAAGGTGCTGCAGACGCTGTGGTACCAGGTGAACAACGGCCAGGAGATCTACGTCGTGGGTGCGATCCTCGACGACGGCACCGTGCGCGGCGGCACCGGGTGGGGCGCGGAGTTCGCGAAGCTGTGCAACAAGCCGCTGCACGTCTACGATCAGGAGAAGTCGGCGTGGCACACGTGGACGGGCTCCGCCTGGGAGAAGCGCGGCGGATCCGATCTGCCGGTGATCACCCACCCGCACTTCACCGGCACCGGCACGCGGACGCTGCAGGAGCACGCGAAGAAAGCGATCGACGATCTGTTCACGCGTTCCTTCGACGCGTGAAAGCCACCGCGGAGCGCGCGGAGAAGAGAATAACCACAGAGCCACAAAGACACTGAGAGTGATGTCGCCGATGCTGCGTCGCGCGTCGGCCGGCTGCGCCGGCCGAGCGGTGGCCGCCGCGAAGCGGCGGCGCGCGACGCGGCGTTCCGGCGGCATCGATCTTCTCGGTGCCTCTGTGTCTCGGTGGTTATATTGTCTCTGCGATCTCTGTGGTTGCTTCCCTAGCGGGCGGGGAAGTCGGGCTTCGTGTCGCGCAGGATCTCCAGCGTCGCGAGGCGCACGTCCGGGGTGACGGCGCGGAAAGCCGCGTGCCCAACGCTCTCGCCCGACAATGTATCGATCATTCGCCGGTAGATGATCGTCTTCACGCCCGGCGGCAGCGCGTCGAACGCCTCCGAGTAAATCATGTAGCTGCACGGATAGCGGAGCAGGCGATTGACGAGATCGAGCTGGCCGAACGACCGTCCGAGGCGATCCTTCGGCGTCGTCGCCTCGAGGTGGTGCGCGAAGCCCGGCAGCGGTGACAGCGGCACCGCGGGCGGCGCTTCTCCCGTGAACAGCAAGTAGTCGGCGAGCTCCGTCGCCAGGCTGCGGACGTCCGCCGCCGCGTCGGGCGGGCCGCCGGCGGTTGACGCGATACGCGCCTCCCAGTTCAGACGCGTCAGCAGGTTGATCGCGTGCATCTGGTGGTCGAACACCAGCAGCCCGACGATGTCGCTCGAGCCCGAAAGGTAGCCGTGCTCCTCGGGCGCGCTGGTCATCCAGTCGACGAACACCTGGTTCGACGTGTTGCCGCGCCCCGAGAACGTGATGTTGCCGCCGTGGGCGCGCTGCGTGTACGGCGCGGGCCCGTCTTCGGAGGTGACGAACCATCCGCCCCAGCGATCCGGGTGCGGCGTGCGGTGATCGACGTCGTAGCTGCCCATCTGCGGCATCACGTTGCCGTCGTCGCCGACGATGTTGCTGCGCGCGATGATCCCGGGAACGTTCAACGTGCTCGCCGACACGTGGCACGACAGGCAGCTGGTGCCCCGCATGAAGATCGGGGGATCGCCAGCCTGGTCGAGGGTGTAGAAGACGACGCCCTGCTGCGGGTCGTGCGCGGCGACTTCGATCAACGGCGCGCCGGGCACGTACCCGACGGCGACCGATCGATTGAAGTACAGCGCGCGCGGATGGTGCGGGCTCGTGTAGGCGCGCTGGACGCCGGTCTTCGAGAAGACGAGCAGCTGCGATTCCGCCGGGACGTCGAGCGCTTCGAGAACCGCGCGCAGATAGCCGGTGCGCGAATCGCGCGCCAGCGCGCGCCCGCCGTGCGCGAGCGTGCGGTTCAGCGCCGCGACGCGATCGCTCGTCGGCCGCACGGCGTACTGGATCGAAGGATGCTCGTCCAATACGCCGCCCCAGACCGCCGCCTGCCGCGCCGCCGCCGCGCTCGTCATCGCCAGCGCTGCCGCCGCCAATACTGTGAATCGCACTATTGCGATCTTACTCGCGAGGCGGCAAGGCAGGAAGGCAGGCCGCTATCAGCGTCGCTTCCGGAACGTGATCGGCGCGGTCCGGTCGTCCTGCGTATATGTCCCAACGATCTCCGTTCCCGCCGCGTCCAGCGTGCCGGAGAACGACGCGCCGGCGAGCACCGTGAAATCGAGCTTCACGCTCGCGCCGTTCTGCGTCACCGTGAGCGGGATCTGCAGGCCGCCTTCGTCCATGTTGACGATGTGGCCGGTCGCGGTGCCGTCGGCCTGGTTCGCGAGCGTCAGCTCGAGCCGCAGCGACATCCCGTTGGCCTGGAGCGTGCCGTCCCAGCTGCCCTCGAGCGCGCTCGCCACGCGCGGGCTCTTCGGCGGCGCCTCGAGCCGCGCCTCGCCGCTGCGCGTCAGCACGAACGGTACCGACGCCCCCATCATCAGGAAATCGCCCGCGATCGACCTGCCATCGTCGGAGAGCTGGCCGGTGAGCGGCTGATCGGCGCGCGCCTCGAACGCGATCGACCGCCCGTCGACGGTGACTTTCGTCAGCGGCAGCCCCTTCAGCTTCTGCGACGGGATGCTCACCGCTCCGGCGTAGCCGCCGCCGTTTTTCACGAAGTCCACTTCGAACGCGACCGCCATCCCTGGCGCCTGCAGCTCGCCCTGCCAGTGGCCTGACGGATCGGCGGTCGTTTGCGCGCGAAGCGGCGAGACCGACGCGAGGCCGAACGCCGCGGCGACGATGATGCGATGTGAGCGCTGCATGACTGACTCCTTGTTGTGGACGACGTTGGTGTCCGTATATTTCGTCGTGCTTCGTCTATTGCCTAGAAATCCCTCTGCGCCAGGCTCACTGCTGCGCCGTACAAGAGCGCCGCCGCCGCCGCCGTCGTCACGATGAGTCCCGCCCACGGCACGTGGCGCGTGCGGAAGTACGCCTCGCCGTTCATCAGGCTGAAGATGCCGTGCGGCCAGACGTCGCGGACGAACATCTCGCCGAGCGCCATCACCACGGCGACGGCGAGCGAGATCAAGAGCGGCCGCCAGATGTCGGCGAAGATCGTCGAGAGCAGCACGGCGAGCGCGTAGAACACCGCGCCGCCGAGGAAGAGGCACGCGCCGTGGACGATCGCATCGACGACGCTGTAGCTGTCGCCGACGGCAGGGGAGAGCAGCGGGATGAGGAGCGACGGCGCGATTGCGAGGACGAGAAGCTCGCCGAGCCCAGCGGCCGCGCGCACCACGAGGAGGCGCGCGCGCGACGCCGGCATCGAGAGCGTGTAGAGCGCGGCGCCGCCGGAGGCCTGGGACAGCAGGCCGCCGGCGCCGAGCAGCGCCGCGAACACGGTCCACATCTGAATCAGGTTCTGCCGGAACCACTGGGACCAGATGTAGCCGTGGTACTCGCGCGAGAGCTGAACGGCTTCCTGCACGCGGCGCCCGATCTCGCCGCGCGCCTCGATGGTCGACGCGAGCGGCATCAGCCGCGCGACCTGCGGGTAGGCGAAGACGAGGCCGCACGCGGACACCATCAGAATCGCGAGGCCGATCGCGAACCGCCACCGGGTTTCGAGCCAGGCTTTGTACCAGAGCATGATCAGTCCTCCGTCGCGACCGTCTCGAGGAAGATGTCCTTCAGCGTCACCGGCGCGACGTCCACCGACACCGGCCCGAGCGCGCGCGCCTCGTCGAGGATCGGCTCGGCGCCGCCGCTCGTGACCACCGTCAGCACGCGGCCCTGCCGGCGCACGCGCGCGACGCCGGCGGCGCGGAACGTCGTCTGCGGCGCCTCGCGATCGAACACGAGCTGCACGCGGCGGAAGTTGTCGCGCAGATCGTCGAGCGCGCCCGTGAGGACGGCGCGTCCGCGATCGATGATCGCGATCCGATCGGCAATCTGCTCCACCTCGGCGATCTGATGCGACGAGAAGAAGACGGTCGTCTCGTCGCGCGCGACATGGCCGACGAGCGCCTGCAGCACTTCCTCGGTGACCGCGGGATCGAGGCCGGCCGTCGGCTCGTCGAGCACGAGCAGCTCGGCGCCGCGGCACAGCGCGAGGAGCAGCGCCAGCTTCGTGCGCATGCCGCGGGAGAGCGTCTTCACCTTCATGTCTCCCCTCAGCTCGAACGTGCGGCGGTAGCGCTCCTCGAGATCGCGGCGCCAGCGCGGGAAGAAGGGCGCCGTGAAGCGGACGAGGTCGTCGACCGTCATGAAGTCGTAGAGCTCTTTGTCCTCGCTGACGAAGCCGGTGCGCCGGCGGATCTCGACGCTGGCGTGCGGCGCGTCGGCGGCGAGCCCGAATACCCGCGCCGAGCCGCCGCTCGGCCGCGCCATGCCTAGCAGCATTTTGATCGTCGTCGTCTTGCCGGCGCCGTTGCGGCCGAGGAAGCCGAAGATGGAGCCGCGCGGCACCTGCAGGTCCAGCCCGCGCACCGCGTCGACCGACGCGTAGCGCTTCTGCAGCCCCGCGATCTCGATGACGGGCGCGTCAGCCACGGGGACCTCCGGTGCGCGTGAGCCCTGCGAGCTCCGCTTCGAACATCCGCCGAATCTCTTCGTCGGTGAGGCCGCGCGCGCGCAGGCGCTCGACGGCGGCCGCGACCACCGGTTGCGCGGCGCGCACCTTGTCGGCCGCCTTGCGGCCGCCGCCGTGCGCGGTGACGAACGCGCCGGCGCCGTGGCGCAACTCGATGACGCCTTCGTGCTCGAGCTCCCGATACGCTTTCGCGACGGTGTTGGGGTTGATCACGAGCTCCTCCGCCAGCGGCCGGATCCCCGGCAGCTGGTCGCCCGGCCGCAGCGCGCCGGTCTCGACGGCGTGCTTCACCTGCTCCATCAGCTGGAGGTAAATCGGGACGCCGAGGGACGGGTTGGGCCGGAACAGCATCAGTATCACTGTGCTAGTTAACTAGCACAGTGATACTGTAGGCGCGCGCCCGGCCGTTGTCAAGGTGCGTTGAACGTCGCGCGCGCGAAATGGGGTCGGAGTGGGGTCGGAGTGGGGTCGGACCGGGGTCAGACCCTAGTCTGACCCCAGTCCGCTGGCGGCTACGACTTCATGTTGCAGGACGACGCAAGGCGCTGCAGCGTGCGCCCCTGCATCTCGCGATCGACGAGCGTGCCGGTCACGCTGACCCGCTCCCCGACGTGCGACTGCAGCTTCAGGCGATTCGACGCGTCGACCACCGCGACCGGCGCCGGCCCCTTCTTCAGGAAGCCCGACTTCCAGCTGCGCGACTTCGGCGCGTTGTCGCCCGAGGTCTCCTTCAGCCGGAACGAGGTGTCGTCGCGCTCGAGGCAGCCGGTGATCGTGACGGGCGCCGGCTTCTTCACGGCCGCCGCCGGCGAGTCTCCCGCGACCGCCGGCACGACCGCGTCGGATCCGGCGGGCGCCGCCGCAGCCATCGTCGACGCCGCCGCAGGCTTCTGCGGTTGCGCGTGCGCGGCCGGCTTGTCCTGATGCACGTCGGAGGTCGCCGCGCCAATCAGCATCGCCGCGCCGACGAAGCACATGACGGCAATCACCATCGTCCGCGTGCTCGTCTCACGAATCACGCGCGCGACGCGCTCGAACGGCGTGCCGTTCGACGGCTTCTTCGATCGAGTCGGTTTCCTGACCCCGATTCTCATCTCAATCCTCCTGCTTCCGCGTAACAGGCAGAGACAGCAATCGGAGTACCGGCAGGGGGCCCGGCCGTGATAAGTGCCTCTGGGTCCAGCGGTTGCGCGGAAGCGGCGGGCGTGCGGGGGCGGCCGCGGGACGAGGGAGGCGCCCAATTCCGTGATCCGGCGACCAAGCTTGCACGAACGATTTCGTCAGCCGCGGCGCTTCTTCCTGATCTCCGCCCAGGCGTCGAGGCGCTTCTTGATCTCCTGCTCGAAGCCGCGGTCGCGCGGCTCGTAGTAGGTGCGGCCCTCGAGCGCGGTCGGCAGGCACGACATGTCGGCGACGGCGTCCTCTTCGTTGTGCGCGTACTTGTAGCCCTTGCCGTACGCGAGATCCTTCATCAGCTTGGTCGGCGCGTTGCGCAGGTGCAGCGGCACCGGCTGCGCGACGTCGCGGTGCGCGTCCTCGGCCGCATGCGCGTACGCCTCGTAGACGGCGTTGCTCTTCGGCGCGGTGGCGAGATAGATCGCCGCCTGCGCGAGCGCCGTGTTCCCCTCGGGCATGCCGATGAAGTGGACGGCGTCCTTCGCGGCGACGGCGACCGTGAGCGCCTGCGGATCGGCGTTGCCGACGTCCTCGGACGCGAAGCGCACGAGGCGCCTGGCGATGTAGAGCGGATCTTCGCCGGCCTCGAGCATGCGCGCGAGCCAGTACACGCTGGCGTCGGCGTCGCTGTTGCGCATCGATTTGTGGAGCGCGGAGATCAGGTTGTAGTGCTCTTCGCCCGATTTGTCGTAGAGAAGCGCGCGTCGCTGGATCGCCTGCTCGACGCGCGCGACGTCGACGCGGCGTCCCTCTTGCGCAGCCGGCGCCGCCGCGACGCTCAACTCGAGCACGTTGAGCGCCGATCGCGCGTCGCCGTTGGCGTACATCGCGATCGCGTGCAGCGCCTCGTCGTCCACGGCGACCGCCTCCGCGCCGAGGCCGCGCTCTGTGTCGGCCAGCGCGCGCCGCAGCAGCTCTTCCACTTCGCCGGTGGTCAGCGCGTGCAGCACGAACACTTTCGATCGCGAGAGCAGCGCCGCATTCACCTCGAACGACGGATTCTCGGTCGTCGCGCCGATGAGGACGATGTCGCCCGACTCGACGCGCGGGAGGAACGCGTCCTGCTGCGCCTTGTTGAAGCGGTGGATTTCGTCGATGAAGACGATCGTGCGCCGGCCCGTCGAGCGGCGCAGGCGCTGCGCCTCCGTCATGACCTCGCGGATCTCCTTGATGCCGGCGAGCACCGCGCTGAAGGAGACGAACCGCGCGCGCGTCATGTCGGCGATGATCCGCGAGAGCGTGGTCTTGCCGGTGCCGGGCGGGCCCCAGAGGATGATCGACTGCAGCAGATCGCGCTCGATCGCCTCGCGCAGCGGCTTGCCCGGCGCGAGCAGTTCCTCCTGGCCGACGAACTCCGCGAACGTCCGCGGCCGCATCCGCTCGGCCAGCGGAGCGGAGCGTTCAATGCCCGGGCGGCGCGACGCTGCGGGCGGCTCGTCGGTCGGGAACAGTGAGCTCATTTGCGCGTTCCGGCAAGGCAGGAAGGCAAAAGGGCAGGACGGCAGGAATTCAACGCAGGAAGGCAGGAAAGCCGGAATGACGCAGGGAGAAGGGATGGAAGGGCGGAAGCCGGACGCCAGCCTTTCCTTCAGCCTTCAACCTTCGCCTTCCGACCTTCTTCCTTCCCGCCTTCGTCATTTCAACCTTCCCGCCTTCTCTCCTTGAATTCCCGCCTCCCTGCCTCCCTGCCTTTCTGCCTTGCGCATGGTCAGTATCTCACTCGCTTGAACAGCGAGTACTGCCGCTGGCGGTACGCTTCGTACAGAATGATCGCCGCCGTCACCGCGGCGTTGAGCGATTCGACCGGCGGCTGCATCGGAACGGTGACGCGGATCGCCGCCGCGGCGGCGATCGCGGGCGCGAGCCCGGGCCCTTCGCCGCCGACGAGAATCGCCACCGGGCCGCTGAGATCCGCGTCGAAGATCGGCGTGCCGCCGCGCGGCACCGTCGCGACGATGCGGCAGCCGCGGCGGCGGGCTTCGTCGATCGCCGCGGCGGCATCGACCGATCCGGCCACGGGCAGCCGCAGTGCGCTTCCCATCGATCCGCGCAGCGCCTTCCAGCCGAACGGATCGGCCGACGCGCCCGCCGCGACGACGCCCGACGCGCCCGCCGCTTCGGCCGCGCGGATGATCGCGCCGACGTTCCCCGGATCCTGCACGTCGATCGCGACGGCCACGAGCGGGACGCCGCGCGCGAAGACGTCGGCGACCGCGCGCGCCGGGCGGTCGGCGATCGCGACGATGCCGGCCGGCGATCGCACCGGGCTGAGCGCGTTCATCACCGACACGCCGACCGTCGTCACCTCGACGCCGCGCTCGACGAGCGAATCGGCGATCGACGCGATCTCGGGCTTCGCGCGCGAGGCCGTCGTCACCGCCGCGAGCGCAATCGCCGCGTTCGCCGCGATCGCGTCCGCCACCAGATGCGCGCCGTCGAGGAGCACGACGGCGCCGTCGCCGTTCGCCGCATCCCGAAAACGCGCGACGATCGGGTTGTGGCGGCTCGTGATGGCCATTCGGTGAAGGATAGCACTGTGGTACGATTGCCCGGCCCATGGCAGAGACGATGAAGGATCGATTGATCAGGAAGTTCGAGGACGAGATCCAGACGCTGAATCATGAGCTGAAGCTCGAGCTGCCGAAAGAGATCAAGCGCGCGCGCGAGCTCGGCGACCTGCGCGAGAACGCCGAGTATCACGCGGCGAAGGAACGGCAGCGGCTCGTCGAGTCGCGGATCAGCATGCTGCAGAAGCGCGTCTCCGAGATCGCCCTGCTCAACGTCGATCGCATCCCGAAAGATCGCGCTGGCTTCGGCTCCACGCTGCACGTGGTCGAAGGCAACGGCGACAGGCACGTCTTCCAGCTCGTCATGCCCGAGGACGCCGACGCCGCCAAAGGGCTCATCTCGACGACGTCGCCCATCGGCCGCGCGCTGATCAATAAAGAGCCGGGCGACACGGTGCGCGTCGTGACGCCGGGCGGCCCGCGCGAGTTCGAGATCCTCAAGCTGATCACCATCCACGACGAAGTCGCGTGACGGAGCGGTTCGACGCCATGCCGGGCACCTTCGGCGCCGAACCCTACTCGCCGCAACGCCGCACGGCGCTCGTCCTCACCGGCATCGGCACCGCGGGCGCCTATCACGCGGGCGTGCTGCGCGCGCTCCACGAAGCGGGCGTCAAGATCGACATCGCCGCCGGCCGCGGCATCGGCGTCATTGGCGCGATGTTCGCCGCGGTCGACGGCGCGCAGCGGCTCTGGGACGACCGCGGCTTCTGGAAAGGGCCGGGCGTGCGCGCGCTGTACGGCTGGCGTCTGGCGCCCCGCGCGATCGCGGCCGCCGTCGCCGCATCGGTCGCGATCGTCTGCGCGCCGATTGCGGCCGTCGCGCTCGGGCTGCTCGTCTTTCCGATTGACTTCGTGCTGAAGATGGCCGGCGGCGGCGCGGGCGGCCTCGTCGCGGCGTACCTGCAGATGGCCGACGCGGCGTTCGCGCCCGGCGCGCTGCCCACCTGGCTCCCGCGGATCGTCGTCCTCGTGCTGGGAGCGGCGGCGGCGATCGCCGCGTGTGACGGCGCGATCCACGCGCGGCGCGGGCGCGGCTGGTGGTGGTGGCGTGCGATGCGGCCGCCGCTCTCCGCCGACGCGGCCGTCGATCGCTGCTGGCGCGTGATGTGGGATCTCATTCGCGGCGCGACGGCGCTGCAGCAGCCGTCTCCCTCCGAGATCGGGCGCCGCTACACGGAGATGCTCGCGGAGAACCTCGGGCAGCCGGGCTTCCGCGAACTGCTCGTCAGCGTCCACGACGTCGACGCGCACCGCGACCTCGTCTTCGCGCTCGTGCAGGGCGCGCGGCGGCGCGATCTCGTTCGCCGGTCGACGAGCGAGGCGGCCGAGGCGCGCCGCGCCGAGGTGTTCGACCTCGTCGGCATCGCGCGCGATCATCTGCCGGATGCGGTCGCGGCGGCGCTCTCGGTGCCGCTCGCCACGGACTGGCACGCGGTCGCCTTCGCGCCCGACGCGTACTGGCGCGGCGAGACGCATCGCCTCGGCGATCGGCCCGCGGGGCTGATCCGCCTGATCGACGAGCTCATCGATCTCGAGGTGCAGCAGATCGTGCTCGTCGCCGGCGCGCCGGAGACGCCGGGCCCGCACGCGCTCGCCGCGCCGCGGCTCGATCTGCGCGGCCGCCTGGGCGAGTACCTCGTGTCGGCCGAGGCGGCCATCGTCCGCGACGCGACGACGACGACCGGCGGCGTCAGGATTTTCACGATCCGTCCGGCGCACAATCCGGTCGGGCCGTTCGACTTCGGAGGCGGCTACGACGATCGATCGCGGCGGCACCATGGCCTCGGCGAGCTGATGAACCGCGGCTACGAGGACGCGTATCACCAGTTCATCGAGCCGGTCGTCGGCGCATCGGGAGAGAAGGTCGGGTATGAAGTCTGACAAGACGCTCGCACGCGGCGCCGCGACCGAGCTGATTCACACCGGCGAGGCGGATCGTGAAGCGGTCGCCCCGCTCACGACCCCGATTTACGAGACGACGACGTTCGTGTTCGACACGGCGGAGGAAGTCGTCGCGTACAACGAAGGGCGATCGACGAAGCACCTGTACTCGCGGTACACGAACCCGACGGTGATTGCCGCCGAGCGGAAGCTGTCGGCGCTCGATCGCGCGGAGGCGGCGCTGCTGTTCTCGTCGGGGCAGGGCGCGACGACCACGATCCTCCTCGCGCACCTGCGCGCGGGCGACGAGGTGGTCTGCAGCGCCGCGATCTACGGCGGCACGCTCCACCTCCTCGAGGACATCCTCGCGCGCTTCGGCGTGTCGCCGCGGTTCGTGTCGCTCGAGGAGCTGTCGCGGCCGGAGACGGTCCTCGGCGACCGCACGCGGATGCTGTGGTTCGAGTCGCCGATCAACCCGACGCTGCGCTGCGTGGACATCAAGCGGATCGCGCAGGCGTGCCGCGACCGCGGCGTCTTGTCGGTGATCGACAACACGTTCGCGAGCCCGATCAACCAGCAGCCGCTGGCGCTCGGGGTCGATCTCGCGATGCAGAGCGCGACGAAGTACCTCAACGGCCACAGCGACGTCACCGGCGGCGTCGTCACGGGTCCGCGCGCGCTGGTGGCGCCCATCGAAAAAGCGCGCCGGCAGGTCGGCACCGTGATGGATCCGTATCCCGCGTACGCGCTGGGACGCGGGCTGAAGACGCTGCCGCTGCGCGTGGCGCAGCACAACGCGAACGCGCTCGCCGTCGCGGCGTTCCTCTCCGACGATCGGCGCGTCAGCCGCGTCTACTATCCGGGGCTGACCTCGCACCCGGATCACGACATCGCGCGCCGGCAGATGACCGGGTACGGCGGGATGGTGTGCTTCGATCTCGACGGCCGCTACGACCGCGCGGCGCGCGTCTACGACCGGCTGCAGGTGATCAAGCGCGCCGCGAGCCTCGGCGGCATCGAGTCGCTGATCAGCATGCCGGTGCTGACCTCGCAGTGGGGGCACAGCGACGAGCAGCTGCGCGCCGCCGGCGTGACGCGCGGGATGCTGCGGCTGTCGGTGGGGCTCGAGGACGCGGCCGATCTCGTCGCCGATCTCGATCAGGCGCTCGGCTAGGGAAATTAGGAATTACGAATTGGGAAGTAAGAATTCGTGAACACTTGCGACGAATTCTGACTTCTCAATTCGTAATTCTTCATTTCAGCGGCGCCAGCGCGCGAGCGCCGCTGCGCGCGCAATTTCTCTCCGCCTCGCGGCGGTGAGCCGCTCGGCGCGGGCGCGGCCGCCGCGCGCGGCGCCGAGGCGGCTGAGCGCGGTGGCGAACGGGTTCCTCCCCGGCACGATCGGCACGAGCAGCTCCTCGCTGACCACGCGCGTCGGCGCGTGGCACCAGGGGCAGCCCGGCGTCGGGCGATCGCCCTGCTCGACGGCCTGGCCTTCCCATTCGCAGACCGTGCAGGCGCGCGAGACGAGGCGCCGGAACTCCATCGGTCCACGGTACTAGCAAATTTCGTGCACGGGCAAGCACAGTGCCTGCACGGGCAGGCATTCCAGGCACGCGGCTTGTTAATTCTTCCTGCGTGACCCCCGACACGGTCCTGGTCGCCGATGCGGATCCCCAGGCGCTCGCCGCCGCGGCCACGGTCCTCGCCGACGCCGGCTATCTCGTGATGCAGGCCGCGTCCTTCGCGGAGGCGCGCCGCCGGCTCGCGATCGCGCGGCCCGACGTGCTCATCACCTCGGTGCGCCTCGGCGGCGTCGACGGCCTGCAGCTGGTCATCGGCAGCCGGCTCGCGCTGCCCGAACTCGTGTGCATCGTGACGCATGCGGCGCCCGAGCCGGTGTTACAGACCGCTGCATCAAGCCACAACGCGACATTTCTCGTGCAGCCCGTGGCGTGGGACCTCTTCCTCGGCGTGCTCGGCCGCCTGCTCGACGCGCGCGGCGAGCGGCCGCGCCCCACGCGGCCGCGCCGCTGGACGCGCTCGGCGCCGCCGCGCGTCGTCGCCGCCGCGCTCGGCGTCGCCCCCGGCACCGTCGTCGATCTGAGCTACGGCGGCGCGCGGCTCGAGCTCGCGCAGCGGATCCTCGAGCCGCCGCAATCGGCGCAGGCGCTCGCGCTGCCGGACGAAGGCCTCGCGCTGCGCGCGCGGGCGGTCTGGACGTGCGGCGCGGGCGCCGACGGCCCCTGGCTGTGCGGCGTCGAGCTCGACGACTCCGACCCCGACGCGACGCGCGCGTGGCGCGCGTTCGTCGATCGCGCGCGCTGACGCCCGATCGCGAATCAGCGGACGACTTCTTTTTTCTTCTCGGGAGCCGGCTGCTCGTGCGCGAGGAAATCGCGGACGAGATCCTGAAGCTTGGCGCCGATCAGCTCGCCCGGCAGGTCGCCGAACTTCTCGCGGAACGCGCGCATGGGCACCACGGCCTTCGCCATCGCGCGATGCCCGCCGGCGCTGCCGATGTCGGCGAAGAAGCGGCGCACGAACTCGCCCGCGTTCTTCGTGTATCCGAGGTTGCGCACCGACACGATCAGCGCGTCGTTGACGATGCCGGCGACGATCGTCCACTTGACGTCTTCGAGCTGGAGGAAGAAGTCGGCGACGTAGGGGATGAAATCCTCGCGCGGGAGCGAGCCGAGGAAGGCGCAGAAGACCTGCTCGGCGAGCGTGCCGTCCTTGAACGCGCGCAGCACGTAGTCCAACCGCTCGAGCGTGATCTCGGCGCCCTCCATCTTGCGAATGAGCGCCGCGTCGGCGAGCGGGTAGAGATAGGAGAACGCCTCGAGGTCGACGCGGTTGGTCGAGCGGTTGAAGAAGAGCGTGTCGGACTTGATCGCGTAGAGCATCGCCGTCGCCGTGCGCTCGGAGATGTTCACGTCGACGGCGCGCAGGTGCTCGGTGAGGATCGTGGAGGTCGACCCGTAATCCGGGCGAATGTCCTTGAACACCGCCGTGTACCCGGGCTGCTCGGGGTGATGATCGATCACGAGGTCGACGCGATCGATGGCGCCGCCGAAGTAGTGCGGCTGCACGTCGACCATCGCAACGCGGTCGTACTCGCGCAGCGACTCGTGCGTGATGGCCTCGACGTGGATGTCGAGCAGGTTCACCATCCGGAGGTTCTCGGGCCGCGTCACCCCCTGTATCGCGCCGATGATGGCCGTCGTCTTCGTGCGGCGCAGGACGTTGCGCAGCGCGAGGCCGCTGGCCATCGCGTCGGGATCCGGATCGTTGTGCAGCATGATCAGCACGCGGTCGGCGTCGCTGAAGTAGCGCTGGTACTGCTGCACGCGCGCCCGCGTCAGCGAGCGGCTGAATTCGGTGAGCAGCGGCCCGCCGAAGAGCTCCGACATCGACAGGTAGGCGACCTCGGCGAACTCGGCGCGCGAATCCTCGGGCCGCTCGGCGCCGATGCCGAGGACGTAGACCAGCGTGCCGCCCGCGTCGCGCACGGCGTCGACGATCTTCTTCGGGTTGCGCTTGCCGTTGTCCTCGATGATGACGCAGGTGGAGGGGCCGAGGTCCGCCTTGAGCCAGGTGTCGGTGCGGCGCGGATCGCCGACCGTGACGGTGACGCCCGCGTCGTGCAGCTTGCGAGCGAGGGGCCGCTGTTCGACGATGAACTCGACCTCGAACCCGGGCAGCAGGATCTCGTCGAGCATCCTGATGACCAACTCGTCCTGACAGACGGCCAGACACCGCATCAAGGTACCAACTGACGATTATACGCTCGAGACGGCACGGTTGCCTGACTCCGCGCCGTGGAGGCTCACGACTGGGGGCGGTCGAGGGCGTCGAACTCGTCGTTCATCATGCGGTATAGGTCGCCGGCCATGATTGGGGCGAAGGCGCGGGCGGCCTCCGGTGTCAAATGTGAACCGTCGAGTGTGTCGAACGCGGCCGTTCTCGGATCCGTCGCGTAGTCGACAAACGGCACGTCGAGCGCCTTGGCCAACGCATCGGCCTGCAGATCCTGCGGCAGGCCAGCCTCCACCTCGCGGACCGCCGCGCCGAGCGGGAGACGAACGAGAACGACGCGCCAGCCGAGTGCCCGCCCCGAGCGAACGATTTCGCTCACGCGTGCGCGCCGTTTGCGCGCGTTGGCCGCGTCCGCGCTCAACCCCGCAATCATTCGTCGATAGAACGCGAGCTGAAAGGCCGCATTGTCGACCGGCGTGCCGATGTTCGTCGCAAGCGTCGCGTTGACGAAGCCGTCATCGAAGGCCGTCCGATGGACGAAATTGACGGACCCGGCGACCCTCCGCGTCTGCAGGTATCCCCAAATCTGCGCCGTGGTGTCGTGCCAGCGTCCACGTGTCCATAGCCACTCCGCCAGGTGGCTGTCCAACCGATCGTCGAGCACGTCCTGGATCTTGAGACCTGGAATCGGCGGGCCGGGATCGTTCAGGAACAGGTAGAAGGCCGCCGGGCTGTAATTGAGCACAATCGCCTGGGGCGGCCTCCCCGCGTTCAGCCGGAGGATGTACTCCAGGTTGTCGGGGACGTTCGCCGCGGCGAGGCCGACATTCACCGCAACGAAGCGGTCCGAGCCGGCAAGGCTGGCATACTCGCGATTGAAGATCCGCTCCGCGAATCCCCAGCCCACACGACTGTCGCCGACGACATAGAGCACGACGCCGTCACGGTCTCGGGCTCGTTTCACCTTCCACTGGAATTCGACGCGGGTCAGGCCGGCAGCGACGGACGGTAACCCTCCGGCTTTGCGAAACAGCACCTCCACGGCGCCGACGACAGCCGCGCTGATGAGGACGCCCGCGATGATCGCTCGCATCGATCAGAACTGGAAGTAGATGAACTCCGATCGCTCGCCGGAACAAAAGTACAGCAGCAGCAGGATTGCGGTGACCGACACGAGCCGCACGCCGGCGCGGTTCAATGCCTGGGCGATGAAGTCGTAGCGTCGCGAGAGACAGTGGCCGGCGAACACGACGAGAGCGATCGCGTAATCGCGCGACAGCGCCGCGTCGTAGTGCATGTCCCCGTTGAACATTCGTGCGAGCATCCCCAGGCACTGTTCCGCGCTGGTCGCACGAAATGGAATCCATGTGATGGAGACCGTCAGATACGTGACGACGATGAGCAGCGCAGAGATCACGGCCGGCGGGAGCGGCACGCGAAGAGCGATGCGCTCGCGCGCGAAGCGCTCTGCGCACAGGTAGGCGCCGTGCATCGCGCCCCACAGGACGAACATCGCGCTCGCGCCATGCCACAGGCCGCCGAGCACCATCGTGATGACCAGGTTGGCGTACGTGCGCGCCGTCCCGTGGCGGTTGCCGCCGAGTGGGACGTACAGGTAGTCGCGGAGCCACGTCGAGAGAGAGATGTGCCAGCGGCGCCAGAAGTCGGAGAAGCCCGCCGCCGCGTACGGCGCGTTGAAATTGATCGGAATGTGATACCCGAGGATCTGGCCGAGGCCAATCGCCATCAGCGAGTAGCCGTTGAAGTCCATGTAGATCTGGACGCCGAACTGCATCGCCGCGCTCCACGTGGCGAGCCGGCCGATCACTTGCCAATGATCGAAGAGGTAGCCGACACGGGCCGCGACGTTGTCGGCGATGACGACCTTCAGAAAGAGCCCGAAGAGGACGAGCGTGATCCCGTCGGCGATGTCCTTCCAGCGGATCGCGGGCGTCTCGCGCAGCTGCGGGAGAAAGTGGCTCGCGCGAAGGATCGGGCCGGCGACGAGCTGCGGGAAGAACGCGACGAACACCGCGACGTCGAGAAAGCTGCGTTCCGCGCGGATCCGGCCGCGATACACGTCCACGGTGTACGAGACGCAATGAAACGTATAGAAGGAGATGCCGATCGGCAGAAGAATGTGCAGCAGCGGCGGTGACCAGGCGATGCCAATCGCGCGGAAGGCCGACGCCGTTGTCGCGATGAAGAAGTCGTAGTACTTGAAGAAGCCGAGCAATCCAAACTCGATGACCAGACTGATCACGAGCAGCCGGCGTTTGTGCTCCGGCCACTTCTCGAGCCCGAGCGCGACGGAATAGTCGAGGACCGTCGAGCCGATGAGCAGCGTCAAGAATGCCGGATTCCACATCGCGTAGAAGATCCAGCTGTAGACGAGCAGCACGATTTTCGCGAAGCGGGACCGCCTCGCTCGCGTCGCGAAATACACCGCGAGGACGGGAATCAGCGTGAGGAAGAAAAACAGCGAATTGAAGACCATCGAACCAGGCGGACGCGAGTATAGACGACTGTGCGTGCCGTCAGCTGCGCTGGCGTCCGAACGCGAACAGGTCGTGATCCGCTGATCTGACGCCGCGCCACTGGTCGACGAGCATCCGCGCCGCCAGGAACCCGAACGTCATCCCGTTGCCGCCGTACCCGAGCGCGAACAGGTGCCCGGGATAGCGGCGGTGCGGGCCGACGTAGGGCAGGCTGTCGGGCGTCATCGCGAAGATTCCTTCCCACGCGCGGTCGATGCCGATGTCGCCGAGCGCCGGGAGCAGCGCCTCGAACTCAGTGCGCAGCTGCCCGACTGCCGCCGCGAACCTCTCGGCGCGGGTCCGCCCGCCGCGGCCCTCGACCGGTCGATCGCCGCCGCCGACGAGCAACCGGTGATCAGCGGTCCAGCGCGCGTAGTGATACGGCCGTTCGGTGTCCCAGATCATCACGTCGCCGAGGCCGACCTCGCGGCGATCGGCGCCGCCGAGCGGCCGCGTGGCGGCGACGTAGGTGTCGTACATCCGGAAGCGGCCCGCGAGGGGACGAAAGCGTTCGGTCGCGTAGCCGGTCGCGATCACGACGCGTCCCGCCTCGAGGCTCCCGCGCGCGGTGCGGATGCGCACGCGATCGCGGCCGGCGACGACGCGCACCGCGGCGGAGCGCTCGAAGATGGCGGCGCCCGCCGATCGCGCCGCCTCCAGCACGCCGACGCAAGCCTTGTAGGGGTTGAACTGCGCGCTGCCGCGGGTGCGGATGGCGCCGCGCGCCGGCAGCGCGGTGAGATCCCGCACCGCGCCGGGCGTGAGCCATTCGCCCTCGAAGCCGGCGCGCGCGCGGTCGTCGAACTCCGCGCGCAGCCGCCGCGCCGCGTCCGCGTGCGTGGCGTAGTAGACGGCGTCGCGCGCGTCGAGATCGCACGCGATGCGCCGCCGCCGCAGCATCGCGGTGAACTCGCGCACGGCGTCGTGGCTGAGCCGCCAGACGCGCCGGGCGCGCGCGCGGCCGTACCGCGCCGCGAGCTGCGCGAGGTTCATGTCCGGCTCCTGCAGCAGCAGCGCGGAGCTGGCCGACGTGCTGCCGCGGCCGACGAGATCCGCCTCGAGGAGGACCACCGACGCGCCCGCCGCCGCGAATTCGAGCGCGGCGACGGCGCCCGTGATCCCGCCGCCGACGATCGCGACGTCGGCGTCGCGCCGCCCAACGAAGGTCGGGTAGCGCCGGCGCGGTCGTCCCGCCGGCAGCCAGATCGACGCGCCTCGTCGAAGACGCGGGCGCGCCGTCATGGCTGATGGCTGATGGCTGATGGCAATGGTCGATGGCTCATGGTGGCTCCATCGTGCCATCACCCAATAGCCATCAGCCATAGCCATTAGCCATCAGCCATCAGCCATAGTACGATTCAGAGTTCGTATGCCGTCGCTGTACGATCGCTTCACTCTGGTCTCCGACTTCTCGCTCGCGGGCGATCAGGAGCGCGCGATCGGAGAGCTGGTCGAGGGCCTCGAGCGCGGCGATCCGCACCAGGTGCTGCTCGGCGTCACCGGCTCGGGCAAGACCTTCACGATGGCGCAGACCATCTCGCGCGTGAACCGGCCGACGCTCGTGATGGTCCACAACAAGACGCTCGCCGCGCAGCTCTACCAGGAGTTCCGCCGCTTCTTCCCCGACAACGCCGTCGAGTACTTCGTCAGCTACTACGACTACTACCAGCCGGAGGCGTATGTCCCGGCGACCGACTCGTACATCGAGAAGGAAGCGACGATCAACGACGAGATCGATCGCATGCGGCTCTCCGCGACGCGGTCGCTCTTCGAGCGGCGCGACGTCATCATCGTCGCGAGCGTGTCGTGCATCTACGGCCTCGGATCGCCCGAGGCCTACTACGGCATGCTGTTGCCGCTCGAGCGCGGCCAGCGGATCGCGCGCGAGGAGATCCTGCGCAAGCTCGTCGAGATCCAGTACGAGCGCAACGACCACGACTTCGCGCGCGGCACCTTCCGCGTTCGGGGCGACATCGTCGAGGTGATCCCGTCCTACGAGGAGAACGGCCTCCGCATCGAGCTGTTCGGCGACGACGTGGACGAGCTCTCGACGTTCGACCCGCTCACCGGCAAGACGCTGAAGCGGCACGACAAGATCGCCGTCTACCCGAAGTCGCACTTCGTCGCGCCGCGCGAGCGGACGCGGCGCGCGGTCGAGACGATCAAGGAAGAGCTCGCGTGGTACCGCTCGAAGCTCGAAGGCGAGGGGAAGCTGCTCGAGGCGCAGCGGCTGCACCAGCGCACGATGTTCGATCTCGAGATGATCCGCGAGATCGGCTATTGCCACGGCATCGAGAACTACGCGCGGCATCTCACGGGACGCAATCCCGGCGATCCGCCGCCGACGCTGCTCGACTACCTGCCGGGCGACGCGCTGATCATCGTCGACGAGAGCCATCAGACCGTCCCGCAGATCCGCGGCATGTATCACGGCGACCGCTCGCGCAAGGAAGTGCTCGTCGCGTACGGCTTCCGCCTGCCGTCGGCGCTCGACAACCGGCCGCTCAACTTCGAGGAATGGGAGCATCGCGTCAAGCAGGTCGTCTTCGTCTCGGCGACGCCGGGGCCGTACGAGCTCTCGAAGTCGCAGGGCGTCGTCGTCGAGCAGATCATCCGGCCGACGGGGCTCATCGATCCGCCGATCGAGGTGCGGCCGGTGAAAGGGCAGGTGGACGATCTGCTCGCCGAGATCCGCGACCGCGTCGCGCGCGGCGAGCGCGTGCTGGTGACGACGCTGACCAAGCGGATGGCGGAGGATCTGACGCAGTACTACCAGGAGCTCGGCGTCAGGGTGCGGTACCTGCACTCCGACATCGAGACGCTCGAGCGCGTGCAGATCCTGCGGGATCTGCGGCGCGGCGAGTTCGACGTGCTCGTCGGGATCAACCTGCTGCGCGAGGGGCTCGACCTGCCGGAAGTGTCGCTGGTCGCGATCCTCGACGCCGACAAGGAGGGCTTCCTGCGGTCGGCCGGCTCGCTGATCCAGACCTCGGGCCGCGCGGCGCGCAACGTCAACGGACGGGTGATCATGTACGCGGACGGGATGACCGATTCGATGCGCGCGGCGATCGGCGAGACCGAGCGGCGACGCGCGGTGCAGGAGGCCTACAACATTCAGCACGGGATCACGCCGCAGTCGATCGTGCGCGCGATCGACGAGGTGATGTCGAGCGTTTACGAGCGAGACTACGTGACGCCGGCGGCGACGCTCGACGGCACCGAACGGTTCCACAACCAGCAGCAGCTCGACGCGCACATCGCGGGCCTCCAGGTGCAGATGCGCGCGGCGGCGGCCAACCTCGACTTCGAGAGGGCGGCGTCGCTCCGCGATCAGATCAAACGGCTGCGCAACCCGGAGCTGGGGCTGCCGTGGCCCGCGCGGAGGGCGTGACCGCCGCGTGCCGCTGCTCATCCGCTGGCTGAAATCGGCCGCCCTCGAAGTTCAGGAGTACGCCTATCTCACGTGCGCGTCGTTCACGGGCGCCTTCTCGCGCCCCTTCTACCGCCACGACATCGTCGAGCAGTTCGATCTGATCGGCTTCGGCTCGCTCACGGTCGTGCTGCTCTCGGGGCTCTTTACCGGCATGGCGCTCGCATCGCAGAGCGGGTTGACGCTCGACCAGTTCGGCGCGCGGCCGGTGGTAGGCCGGCTGGTCGGCGCGTCGATGATCAAAGAGCTCGGGCCGGTGTTGACGGCGCTGATGCTCACGGGTCGGATCGGATCGGGGATCGCCGCGGAGATCGGATCGATGGTGGTCGGCGATCAGATCAACGCGCTGCGCGCGCTCGGCACCGATCCGGTGCGCAAGCTCGTGGTGCCGCGGATGCTCGCCGGCATCATCATGGCGCCGGTGCTCACGGTGGTCTCCGATTTCATCGGCATCCTTGGCGGCTGGGTCGTCGCGCGGTACCAGCTGCAGGTAAACTCGAGTCTGTACTGGGCGTCGGTCACCAAGGGCCTCTACATGGACGACGTCTGGATGGGCCTGTCGAAGCCGTTCGTGTTCGGTTTCCTCATCGTCACCATTGCGTGCCACGTCGGCCTGCGGACGTCCGGCGGCACGGCGGGCGTCGGCAAGGCGACGACGCTGTCGGTCGTCGCGGGATCGGTGGCGGTGATCGCCGCCGATTTCTTCGTCACGCAGATCTTCATCGGGTTCATCTACTGATGCCGACCTACAGCCCGACGTCCGACGAGGCGCGGCAGATTCTCAGCGAGACGGGCGCGCCGGTCGTCGTCTTCGATCACGTGCAGCTCGCCTTCGACGAGAAGGTCGTGCTGCGCGACGTCAGCTTCACGCTGATCAAGGGGCACACGAAGGTGATTCTCGGCGCGAGCGGCTCGGGCAAGTCCACGGCGCTCAAGATCATGGTCGGCCTGCTCAAGGCCGACGGCGGCGTCGTGTGGGTGAACGGGCAGCGCGTCGATCAGCTCACCGAAGGGCAGCTGATGGCCGTGCGCAACGACCTCGGGATGATCTTCCAGGAGGGGGCGCTCTTCGATTCGCTCACCGTGCGCGAGAACGTCGGCTACAAGCTGTACGAGGAGACGAACATGCCCCTCGAGGAGGTCGACAGGCGCGTCGAGGAGGTGCTCGGCTTCATCGACCTCGAGGAGCACATCGACAAGATGCCGTCGGAGCTCTCGGGCGGGCAGCGGCGGCGCGTCGCGATCGCGCGCGCGATGGCGTTCAAGCCGAGCATCATGCTGTACGACGAGGCGACGACGGGCCTCGACCCGATCACCGCGACGACGGTGGACGACGAGATGATCAAGCTGCGCGATCTCGAGAAGGTCAGCTCGCTCATCGTCACGCACCAGCTGCGCGACGCGTTCTACGTCGCGACGCACATGGCGGTGCGCGACGCGCGCGGCCACCCGCAGATCCTGCCCGCGACGCCGGAGAAGGAGCGCGAGACCGAGTTCATCATGCTGCGCGACGGCGTGATCATCTTCGAGGGGGACGCCGCATCGCTGCGGCAGTCGAAGGATCCGTACATCGTTGATTTTCTGTCCTGAGGGGCTGTTATGCCGCGTACACGATCGCTCGCCTGGTCGGAATTGAAGATCGGCTTCCTGATCATCGTCGCCGTCGTCATCGCCGGCGTGCTGATCTTCGCGCTCACGGGCACGCGCGGCTTCGCGTGGCAGCGCTACACGCTGAAGACGCGCTTTGCCGACGTCGCCGGGCTCGCGAAGGGATCGCCCGTGCGCGTCGCGGGCGTCGAGGTCGGCAGCGTGAAGGGCGTCGCCTTCGCCGGCGCGCAGGTCGACGTCAGCTTCGACGTGCGCGACGACATGCGCAGCCGCATCACCGACCGATCGGTGGCGAAGCTCGGCTCGGTGTCGCTGCTCGGCGAGAGCGCCGTCGACATCACGCCGGCGCTCGGCGGCACGCCGATCCCGGAAAACGGCTACGTGCCGACGGGGAAGTCCGCCACCTCGTTCGCCGACATCACGCAGCAGGCCGGCGAAGGCATCGAGCAGCTGACGGGCCTCATCGGCGACATGCGGCACGGCAAAGGGACGGTCGGCAAGCTGATGAACGACGATCAGCTGTACGCGGAGCTCAATCAGTTCGTCGCGACGGCCGGACGGCTCACGCGCGAGCTGCAGCAGGGGCGCGGCACGCTCGGCAAGCTGCTCAAGGATCCGAAGGCGGCCGACAGCCTGGAAGCCTCGATGCGCAACATCGAGGACCTGACGCGCCGCATCAACGCCGGCGAGGGCAGCCTCGGACGCCTGATGAAGGACGACGCCTTCGCGCAGTCGCTGAACGGCGCGACGACGAACCTTCGCGACCTCACCGATCGTCTGAACCGGGGCGAGGGCACCGCGGGCAAGCTGTTCACCGACGCGACGCTCTTCAACCGGCTCAACTCGGTGACCGATCGGTTCGATCAGCTCGTCGCCAAATTGAACGACGGCGAGGGAACGGCGGGCCACCTGCTGAAAGATAAGCAGTTATATGAGAACATGAATGGTGCGGTGGCCGAGTTCCGCGGCCTGCTCGAACAGATCAAAAAAGAGCCGAAGAAATACCTGAACATGAAGGTCAGCGTCTTCTAGCGGCTTCGCCGACGGGGGCTAGGGGCTAGGGGCTAGCTGAGTGGGTAGCGCAGCCCGTCAGGGCTGCCGCACTCGGAGGACTTGCATGGCACGAGACGAGGGAGCCGGCGCGGGCAGCATTCTTCTCGCGTTCATCCTGGGCGCGGTGAGCGGCGCGGCGCTGGCGTTGCTGTACGCGCCGGTGAGCGGCCGCGAGACGCGCGAGTACCTGGGCGACCGGGCGGCCGAGGCGCGCGCGCGCGCGGCGGAAGCGGCCGCCAAGGGGCGCGACGTCTTCAACCAGGGGCGCGAGACCTTGTCCACCGCGATCGAGCGCGGCCGCGAGGCGTATCAGCAGGCGCGCCGGGACACCACGTGATCGTCTGGCGTGATGTGTTCCTCGGCCTGATCGCGCTCGCGACGCTCGCGATTGCCGCCGCGCAGATTGCGGTCATCGTCGCGGCGGCGGCCGCGGCGAAGCGCGTCGGGCGGCTCGCCGATCAGTTCGAGCGCGAGGTGAAGCCGCTCTTCGGCCACCTGAACGCGATCGCGCGCGACGCGGCGCGCGCCGCGCAGCTCGCCAGCGCGCAGGTGGAGCGCGCCGACAAGCTGTTCGCCGATTTGAGCGCCCGCGTCGACGAGACGCTCAATCTGGTGCAGGCCTCCGTCATCGCCCCGGCCCGCGAGGGGCGCGCCCTCCTGAGCGCCTTCCGGGCGGCGTTTCAGGCCGTCCGCGAGATGCGCCATGCCCGCAGCCGCCAGGCGCGAAGCGAAGAAGAAGACGCGCTGTTCATCTGAGATCCCCGATTTCCCAATTACCCGGGTGGCCCCGATTGAGTGATTGCGCCGGCGCTCAGCCGGTGGTAGAACAGCCCTCACATCACGCCGCTACCCGGGAGGGGTTCCATGCAGCCGACGATGCGAGTGGTCTCCGGCGCCGTCCTCGTGCTCGCGTTCATAGCCTCCGCGCCCGCCTCCGCGCAGGAGTCGAAGTCCGCGCCGCTCGCCAAGCAGCTGGCGGCCGCCATGGACTCCGGAAAGCTCGATAGCATCGCCGCGAAGGACGCCGCCTCGAACGACGTGTTCGTCGCCGCGCTGTATTTCCCCGGGCAGCTCCTCGTCATCTCCGGCAAGTACTCGGTGCCGCAGCTGCTCAGCGAGCGTCTCGGCAAGAAGGAATACCGCGACATCTACATGGACCTGAACGGCGCGGCCGCCGCCGACTCGAAGGTCTTCATCCAGGATCCCGGCGCCGACGGCCTGAAGGCGAAGCGCGACGAAAACCAGCCGTTCGACATCGTCGAAATCGGCGGGAAGCAGACGATGTTCAACTCGGACTGGAAGGCGCAGAAGCTGTCGGAGCAGGACTATCAGAAAGCGTTCACCGACGCCGACGAGCGCTACGCGCAGATCCTCACGGCGCTGCTCGGCCAGGTGAAAAAGACATCGTAGGGTAACAGCGTCAGTACAAAGAAACGCCCTGACGATCCGAAGGCCGCTCGCTCGGCTGGTTCCGGTTACGGTTCCACGCCGACGGAGCGCATCTGCGGTGGTGGTGGCGATGAAGGCCTGACCAGCCGCATGACCTGCACGGACCAACAGGGCGTTCCGCGCCAGTCGCTCCTCGCGACGCTCGACAGAAAACGCCAAACGTCGGAAGGCGACGGCGCTAAGGCCCAATCTAGGCCTTCAGTCCGATCTGTCAACTCCGCGCGCTAGAATCCCGCCGTGAGGCTTTCCGAATACGCCGCGGCTGTCGTCGCCGTCGCGATTGCCACGCTGGCCACGTTCCTGATGCAGCCGTGGATGGGGCCCAGCATCTCGGTGCTGTTCTTTCCGGCGGTCCTCACCGTCGCGATGTACGGCGGCTACGGGCCCGCGCTCGTCGCGACGGTCCTCTCGGCGCTGTCGCTCGCGTACTTCTTCGTCCCGCCGCGCTACTCGCTCAACATCGGACCCGACGACGCGATTCGCCTCGCGGTGTTCACCGCCGTCGCCGTCGTGACGGCGTGGGTGAGCGCCGCGCGCAAGCGCGCGGAGGACGCGCAGCGCCGCGCGCTCGACGAGCTCCACGCGGCGCTGACGACGCTGCGCAAGGTGAGCGGCTGGCCGACCTTCGCCGATGCCGGCCTCGCCGTCGGCGCGCGCCGCCTCCTCGCGCACGCGGCCGCCGTCGTCGGCTGCCTGCGCGTCGTCGCGGCGTGGGAGTCGGAGGACGAGCCCTGGCTGTACGTCGCGGAGTCGAACGGCGAGTCGTCCGTGATCGATCGCATCGCGCCGACCGACGAGCAGGCGCGCGCCGGCGATCTGCGCAGCGGCGCGACGCTCGCCTGCGTCGGCCCGCGCGGCGAGGAGGCCGACGCCTCGGCGCCGTTCGAGGTCGAGCATCTGCACGGCCGCGTGTTCTTCATCGGCGTGCCGGCGACGGGCCCCGAGGTGACGCCGCTCATCGAGATCGTGGCGCGCGAGGTCGGCAACTCGCTCGAGCAGCTCTCGATCCACGACCGCGTGCAGCAGGTGGCGGTGCGCGAGGATCGCATCCGCGTCGCGCGCGATTTGCACGACGGCGTGCTGCAGTCGCTGACCGCGATCCGCTTTCAGCTGCAGGCGCTCGCCGATCAACCGATCGGCGGCCTCGCGGTCGGCGATCATCTGCTCGCGATCGAGCGCGCGATCGCGATCGAGCAGCGCGAGCTTCGGCGCTTCATCGACGATCTCAAGCCGCCGCCGCGCCGCGCCGGCGAGCCCGGCGCGCTCGCGCGCGCGCTCGACGAGCTGCGCGACCGCCTCGCCGCCGAGTGGAAGGCGCCGATCACCGTGCGCGTCGCGCCGCCGGACCTCGCGCTGCGCGCGGACGTCGAGGACGGCGTGCGACTGATGGTGCGCGAGGCCGCGGTCAACGCGTTCAAGCACGCGCACCCGTCGCGCGTCTCGGTCGAGGTGCAGCGCGACGACGGCCGATCCCTGCGCATCGTCGTGAGCAACGACGGCCGCGGCTTTCCGTTCCGCGGCCGGATGGAGCACGACGCGCTCGTCGCCTCCGACGCCGCGCCGGTGAGCCTCCGCGAACGCGTGGAAGAGCTCGGCGGCACCCTCAGCATCGAGTCCTCGCCGACAGGATCCCGCGTCGAAATCGACATTCCGCCCGACGCCGCCGGTTCGCAGTTCTGAAGGTCCCGCCAGAACCGGAAACCCGCCGGAAATACGGCCGAGAACCCCAGAGCCCGCGAACGGAAAACCTCTCCGATCCGGTAGAATTAAGAATCTCTAAAGGACATTGAAGTACATGCGGACCCACGGGCGCGCACGGCTCCTCCGTCTCATGTTGTGGCTGACGGTGGCGTCTGCGATCGGAGGCGCCGTCGTCCACGCCGAGCAGGCGGGGCGCGGGATCGTGATTGATCAGACGGGTCTGCCGCTGCCGGGCGCGACCGTGCAGTTGATGCGCGGCGCCGACATTGTCACGACGCTGACGACGGCCGGGGACGGCACGTTCGCGCTCGATCCGGCGCTCAAGGGCGACACGATCGTCGTCTCGCTGGACGGCTTCGAGACGGCGCACGTCGAGCGGAACGCCGCCTCGAAAATCGTGCTGTCGATCGGACGCGCCACGGAAACGACGACGGTGATCGCGCTCGCGCCGACGATCGCGCCGGCCTCGCCGACGACGAGCCTGCTCGGGAGCACGCTGACCGCGGCGACCGTGTCGCGCCTGCCCTCGTCCCGCCTGAAGGCGCGGGAATCGCTGCCGCTGCTGCCGTCGGTCGTCCGCGGACCCGACGGGCTGATGCAGCTCGGCGGCGCGCGCGCCCACGAAACACCGGTCCTTCTCGACGGCTTCAACGTCACCGATCCGGCGACCGGCAACTCCTCGCTGAACCTGCCGTTCGAAGCGGTGCGCGGCGTGGACGCGCTGCGCGATCCGATCGCGGTGACCTACGGCGACAATCTCGGCGGCGTGGTGCAGATCGCGAGCCGCACCGGCGGCGACAAGTTCGCGATGGGCGTGCAGGGCGTCGTCCCGCGTCCGCGCTTCGCGACGCCGGGCTTCGGGCGGCTCGAGGGGATCTTCCCGCGCGTGCACGCGAGCGGGCCGACGGCCGGCGGCCGCGCCCACTACGTCGCCGCGGTCGAATACGACTTCGAGCGCATCCCGGTTCCCGACGTGACGCAGGGACGGGGCCCGGACATCGTCGAGAAGAGCGCGGTCGTATTCGGCCGCATCGACACGCAGCTGACGCCGCGCAACGAGCTGACGCTCGAGGGCTTCGTCTTCCCGAGCGCGACGGATTCGTCGGCGCTCAGCCCGCGCCGCGACGACGACGCGGCGGCGGACGTGTCGGCGCAGGATGTGTTCGGCGGCGTGACCAACCGCTTCGTCGTCGATCAGTCGACGATCCTCACCGTGCAGTTCGGCGCGCTCATGCACGACGCGGACATGATGCCGCGCGGGAGCGGCACGTCGGTCCTGTCGCCGTCCGGGTGGCGCGGCAACTGGTTCTCGACGCTGACGCGCCGCGCGTCGCGCCTGGCGGCGATCGTCACGTGGGAGCGGACGGCGCTGCTCAAATCGAAGACGCACGACGTCACGCTCGGCGGCCGCGTCACGTCGCGCCGCCTGTCGGGCCGCGTCGCCGACACGCCGATCAGCGTCGAGGACGGCGCGGGCCGCACGGTGCGGACGATCACGTTCGGATCGCCGACCGATTTCGCGGTGCGCGACTATCCGATGGCGCTCCTGGCGCGCGACGTCTGGCACGTGAACGATCGCGTGCAGATCGACGCCGGCATCCGCCTCGATCACCGCGGGCGGCACCGGCGCGCGCCGCAGCCGTCGGCGCGCATCGGCGTCCGCTACGCGCTCGACGCCTCGGGCCTCACGGTCCTGAAGGCGGGCTACGGCAGCTTCGTCGGCAATCTGCCGCTCGCCGCCGACGCGTTCGGCGACTCCCCGACGCGCATCGAGCGCGAGCTCGATCCGGACAGCGGCGCGGTGGTCAGCGAAAAGGCGTTCGCGCCGCTCGTCGATCGGCTGCGGCAGCCGCGCGCGCTCGCGGGAACAGTGGGCATCGAGCGCCAGATCGCGCCGGGGCTCGACGCGCAGGTGAGCTTCTCGGCGCGCGAGTCGGCGCGGCTGCCGACGCTCGCCGTCCCGCCGACGAGCGGCGCCCTGTTCCTGCGCGGCGACGGCGTCGCCAGCTACCGCGAGGTGCAGATCTCCGCGCGGCGCACGTTCGAGAAGGATCAGCAGCTCTTCGTCAGCTACGTGCGCTCGACGTCCACCGGCGAGCTGAACGACTTCGCCGCGCTCACGCAGGGCTTCGACGCGCCGCTCCTGCAGCCGGGCGGGATCGCGCGGCTCTCCGCCGATGCGCCGAACCGCGTGCTCGCGTGGGGCACGTTCAACCTGCCGCGGCGTATCGTCGTGTCGCCGGTCGTGGAGTGGCGCGACGGCTTCCCGTACTCGATCGTCGACACCCGCTACTTCTACGCGAGCGCGCCCAACGATCGCCGCTTCCCGGCGTTCATGTCGACCGACCTCATCGTCTACAAGACCTTCACGGCGAAGAAGCGGAACGCCGACGTCGGCTTCCAGCTGTTCAACGCGACGAACCACTTCAACCCGCGCGAGGTCTATCCGGTGGTCGGCGATCCGCGGTTCGGGACGTTCACCAACAGCGTGGGACCGATTCTGCGCGGCTACATGCTGCTCAAGTGGTGAGTCAGACCAGCCCTTTTTCCTGCGCGCACAGCACGAGCTCGAGCCGCCCGTCGACGCCGAATTTCTCGTAGATATTGTGCAGGTGCACCTTCACGGTGCCCTCGGAGATCGCCAGGCGTTCGGCGATCACCTTGTTGCGCAGGCCGCGCGACACCATCCGGACGATCTCGACCTCACGCGGCGTCAGCGTCGCCTCGGCTTCCGTCGCGGCGGCCTCGCGCGTCAGCACGCGCTTGAACGCGCGCGTCACCGTCTCGCGCTCGATCCACTGCTCGCCGCGGTGGACGCGTCGGATGCAGTCGAGCAGCGTCTCGGGCGACGACTCCTTGAGCACGAGCCCGACGGCGCCGAGCTTCATCGCCTCGACGACCTCGTCGTCGCCGACCGCGGCCGTGAGCAGCACGGTGCGGCACGTGTGTTGCTCCTTCGCGAGCGCGCGCAGCACGTCGAGGCCGTTCGACGGCGCCATCCGCAGGTCGAGCACGAGCACGTCGGGATGATGCATCTTCACGGCGTCGACCGCCGCGGCGCCGTCGCCGCAGGTCGCGACGACGGCGAAATCGCTGTGCCGCGCCAAGAGCTGCTGCAGGCCGTGCAGCACGATCGGATGGTCGTCGGCCAGCACGAGGCGGATAGGCGCTTTGCTCATCGGACGGCCGATCATAGCCGGTCGGCGTCGATCAATTGGCAATAGAATTCCCCCGCATGCGCGGCGTCAACGGTCTGCACCACATCACGGCGATCGCCGGTCCGGCGCAGGAGAACCTCGACTTCTACGCCGGCGTCCTCGGCATGCGTCTGGTGAAGCGCAGCGTCAACCAGGACGATCCCGGCACGTACCATTTGTTCTACGCGGACGCAGAGGGGCGTCCCGGCTCGGACCTCACGTTCTTTCCGTGGGCGGAGATGGCGCCGCCGCGGCGCGGCTACGGGCTGGCGACCGAAGTCGATCTCGAGGTGCCGGAAGGAAGCCTTCCGTACTGGGCCGAGCGGCTGCGGCGGTACGGGACGCGCGTCGCCGAACCCGAGACGCGATTCGGGCGCCGCGTTCTCGCGCTCGCCGATCCGCACGGCCTCAGCGTCGCGCTCGTCGAAGCGCCGGCGGGGCGCGCGTTCACGCCGTGGGAGGCGAGCCCCGTCCGAGCCGATCGACAGATTCGCGGGCTCTTCGGCGCGCAGATCTGGGAGCGCGATCTCGCGGCGACGACGCGCGTGCTGACCTCCACGCTCGGCTTCCACGAGATCGCGACCGAGCACGGCTGGACCCGGTACGGGTTCCCGGGCGCGCCGGGCGTGCTCGACGTGCGCGCCGCGCCCGAGGCGCGCCGCGGCGCATGGGGTGTCGGCGCCGTGCACCATCTCGCGTGGCGCGTCGACGACGAGGCGCATCAGCTCGACATCCGCGGGCGGCTCGAGGCGATCGGCCGAGCGCCGACGCCGGTGATCGATCGCTTCTGGTTCAGGTCGGTGTACTTCCGCGAGCCGGGCGGCGTGCTGTTCGAGCTGGCAACCGACGGCCCGGGCTTTGCTGTCGACGAGGACCCGGCGCACCTGGGCGAGACGCTCGTGCTGCCGCCGTGGCTCGAGGCCGACCGCGCCACGATCGAGCAGGCGCTGCCGCCGCTGTCGTTCGGCGCGGCGGCGCACGCGAAACCTTAAAGCCGGTTTCTGCAATTACGTCCCCTACGGACAACTGCGAAAGGATCACGTCGATGAAAGGCTTCAAGCAGTTCCTGCTGCGCGGCAACGTGCTCGATCTGGCGGTGGCGGTCGTGATAGGCGCGGCGTTCGGCGCCGTCGTCACCGCGCTGGTGAAGGATCTGCTGACGCCGCTCATCGGCGCGATCGCCGGCAAGCCGGATTTCTCCGACCTGACGGTCACCGTCAACGGCAGCAAGCTGCTGGTCGGCGATTTTCTGAACGCGCTGATCGCGTTCCTGATGATGGCGCTCGCGGTGTACTTCTTCGTCGTGCTGCCGGTGAACGCGATCGTGGCGCGGATGCGGCGCGGCGAGGCGCCGCCCGATCCGACGACGAAGAAGTGCCCGGAGTGCCTGAGCGAGGTGGCGATCGCGGCGAAGCGCTGCGCGTTCTGCACTTCGCCGCTCGTGTGAGCCTCGGCGCGGCTCACGCCCCCGCCCACCGCGGCCGAGGCCCGACGACGCGCCGCACGACGTCCGACTCGGTAAAGGACCGGCGCATCGCGGCATCCGGCAGCGCGTCGTGGATGCGCTCGGCCGCTGCTCGCGCCTGGGCCGCCAAGGCGTCCGTCCCCTCGAGCTCGATCAGCGTATCGAGGGCCACCAGAACGAGCGCCGGATCGGCGGTCTTCGTCGCCACGCTCGCTGCGGCCTTGGCATCGGCGATCGCCTTGCGGGTTTGCGCCCGAGCGCGCAGCGCGCGCGATCTCGTCATCAGGCCAAGGGCTTCGTATTTCGGTCGACCGGTCGTGCGGCTCCGCTCGATACAGTCGGTGGCCGCCGCGATCGCTTCGTCGGCGGCGTCTCGTGCCAGCGCCAGCTCGGCTCTGGCTTGCGAGAGGCGGAGTTGCCACAGCCATTGATGCCAGCCGGCAGTGCTTGCGGCGGCGGCGGCTGTCTCGTCCAGCAGTCGCTCGGCCCGTCCCGGCTCGCGGCGGCGCGCGAACGTCAGCAGCGAGTCGATGCCGGCGCTGACGATCGACGGGACGAAGCCGACGCCGCGGGCCAGCTCGCAGGCCTCCGCCTGCAGCGCCTCCGCGCCGTCGAAGTCGAAGACCGCCAGGTGGAAGCCGGCGGCCATCGCCGTGGCGCGCGCGAGCATCGGCAGGGCGCCAAACGTCCGGCCGAAGCTGCGGGCTTCCCGGAATGTGCGTGCGGCGTCCGCGTAACGGCCCGTTGCCGTGAGGTTCAAGCCCAGATGCGAGAGCACGTACATGGTGTACGTCGTGTCGCGCGACGATCGCGCCGCGTCGGTCGCGGCCGCGGCCTGTGCCAGCGCCTGCGTCGAGCGGCCGGCGAGGTACAGCGTGAGCGGCCCCATCATGTGAGCCGCCGTCATCTCGCCCGGCGCCCGTGCCATCGATCGACGATCCAGATCGATGGCCGCCTCGAGATCGCCGTCGGCCTGCCGGCAGCGCCCGAGCCAGGCGATCGCGTCGGCGGCGAGATCGGCGCGCGGCAGGCGCTCGGCGAGCTGCAGGGCCTCGGTCGCGTACCGTTCGACTGGACGGACGTCGAGCCGAAGGAACCACGCGCGCGCGAGGGCCAGCAGGAGCTCGCAGCGCCGCTCGATCTGCGGCGGGTCGAGGTGAGCGAGCGCGGCCTCGAGGTCGCGCACTTCCGACGTCCACTGCCCGAGGGCTTCGAAGGAACGGGCGCGGCGCGCGTGCAGGTCGACCCGCAGGCGCACGGTCTCGGGATCGGCGGGCCTGAGCTCGAGCAGATGAAGGGCGATGTCGAGCAGGCGCACCGCTTCTTCGTGTGCCAGGCCGTCGGCGGCGCGTGTGCCTGCGCGGGTCGCGTAGTCGATGGCCTTGTCGGCTGCGCCGGTCGATGCCGCCTGCGAGAAGTGGTACGCGAGCTCGGCGAAAGGCGGGTTGGCCACGTCCTTCGCAAGGCGCTCGATCGCGTCGGCGACGCGCCGATGCAGTCGCATGCGGCGCGGGGAGCTCAGCTCGCTGTACACCGTCTCGCGAATCAGCGCGTGGCTGAAGGCGAAGCGGCCGGCGACGTCCGTCGACTCGACGACGAGCTGCGCGCGCATCGCTTCCTCGAGCCCGTCGAGCAGATCCGAGTCCGGCAGATCGGCGACGGCCTCGAGGAGCGCGACGTCGAATTCGCGACCGATCACCGCGCCGACCGTGAGCGCCCGGTTGCACGCGTCGCTCAGCCGCGACAGGCGGCGGCCGATCACGTCCTTGATCCCCTCGGACAACCCGAGATCCGCCACCGTCGCCGGTCCGCCCACACGGTCGATCGCCCCGGTCTCCTTCAGGTGCCGGAGCATTTCGGTCGCGAAGAACGGATTGCCGTCGGTGCTCTCCGCGACCGCGCGCGGCAGCTGCGCGGGAGCGCCGGGTCCGATGACCGAGCTCACGAGCGCGCCGACGTGCGCGAGGCCGAGGCCGTGCAGCACGAGCCGTGAGACGCCCGGCTCCCGCCGCAGCGTGGCGAGGATCTCCGCCAACGGGTGCGTCCGCCCGAGCTCGCTCTCGCGGTACGTCGCGAAGGTCGCGAGCGAGGCCGCGCGCGCGGACCGCATGACGTGCCGCAGCAGCAGCAGCGTCGGCTTGTCGGCCCAGTGCAGATCGTCGAACACGAGCAGCATCGGTCGCGCCCGCGACGCGGCCGCGAGCATGCCGCCGATGGCTTCGAACAGTCGGTAGCGCTGTCCCTCGGGATCCACCGTCGCCGGCGCGCGAAGGTCGGGAATGCGCGTCCGCAGTTCCGGCACGAACGCGCCGAGGTCGGCGCCACCGCCCGAGGCCGCGAGTTGCGCTCTCAGCTCGGCGTCGGGACAGTGGCGGATGTACCAGGTCAGCGACTCGATGAACGGCTGATAGGGCACCAGCGTCTCCTCGTCGCTGCATCCGACGAGGATCGTGGCGCCCTCGGCGCCGCGCGCGCGCGCGAATTCCAGCGCGAGTCGGGTCTTGCCGATGCCCGGCTCGCCCGCAACGAGCAGCAGCTGCTGGCGACCGAGCGTCGCCTGCTGCCACACGAAGTGCATCTGCGCGAGCTCGGCTTCGCGTCCGACGAAGTCGATGGGCGCCGGCGCCGCCAGCGGCGGCGGCAGCGGGATCGCGGATCGCGCGGGATGGGGTTCCTCCTCACTGGTCTCTCGAACCTGTGACGTGAACCGATAGCCTCGCTTCGCGACCGTTTGAATGTAGTCCTGCCCGTCGGGCGTCGAGCCGAGGACGCGTCGCAGCGACGAGATGCCGCGAGCCAGGCTGCCTTCCTCCACCGCGACGTCGGACCAGACCTTGTCGAGCAGATCCTGCTTCTCCAGCAGGCGCCCCGGATGCTCGACGAGCGCGGCGAGCAGATCGAACAGCTTCGGCGGCAGCGGGACCACCTGCGCGGCGCGCAGAAGCTGGCGCTCCTGTGCATCGAGCCGGTACTGGTCGAAGACGAACAGGCGTCTCGGTGACATCCGAAGAATTTCCGGAAATCGTCCGCGCGCGGTCAGGACTTTTCCTGCTGTGTCGAGCGATCGTGTGCGCGCCAATTGTACCCGTTCACACGCTCGCGGAAACCGAACGGGCGGGCGAGGAGGTTCTCATGAGCAGGATGATCGTGACCACAGCGGTACTGTGCGTGGTGACCGTCGCGATGTCCGCCGCTCCGGTGCGCGCCGATGCCGTGCTGGACTGGAACGCACACGCGGCCAGGGCCATCGTGGTCGTCGGCGGACAGGTGCCGCCGCGCGCCCTGATCCGGCTCGCGATGGTGCATCTCGCGATGTACGACGCCGTGAACGCGATCGACGGAGCGCCGTTCGAGGGTTATGCCAGCGTCCCCCACGTCGATCGTCCCGCGTCGGGCGAGGCCGCCGCGGCGACCGCCGCGTACGACGTGCTCGTCGCGTTGTTCCCCGCGCAGGCCGCCGACCTCGCCACGAAGTACGCCGCATCGCTCGCACAGGTCTCCGACGAGACCGCGAGACTCAACGGGATCGCCATCGGCGAACAGGCGGCGCGCGCGCTCCTGACCGCGCGGGCCAACGACGGTCGCGACGGGTCGGTGATCTACACGCCCGGTTCCGGACCGGGCGTCTGGCAGCCGACGCCGCCGGCGTTTCTCGCCGCGCAGGCGCCCGAGACGCCGTTCGTCGAGCCATTTGCGCTGAACCGGGCGTCGCAGTTCCGTCCCGACGCGCCGTTCGATCTCGCGAGTGAAGACTGGGCGCGCGACTACAACGAGGTGAAGGCGCTCGGCGCTGCCGTCGGGAGCAGCCGAACGGCGGAGCAGACCGACATCGCGCGCTTCTGGAGCGACAACCCGCCGCTGCAGTGGAATCGCGCCTGGCGCGCGTTGTCGATGGCGCGGGGTCTCGGGTTGGCCGACAACGCTCGCTACTTCGCGATGCTCGCCACCGCGTCCGCCGATGCGCTGATCGCGTGCTGGGACGCCAAGTATCACTACAACTTCTGGCGGCCGGTCACCGCCATTCGCGCCGGCGATTCGGACGGCAACCCCGACACGACGCCGGATGCAGCGTGGATTGGCCTGCTCGTCACGCCGAACCATCCCGAGTACCCGGCGGCGCACGGCTGCTTCAGCGCCGCCTCGACCGAGACGCTGAGGTATTTCTTCGGCACCGACAACCTCGCCTTCTGGATGGACAGCACCGTCGCCGGCGTCGTCAACCCCGTTCGCACGTACTTCCGCCTTTCGGACGCGCTCGCCGAGGTCCTCGAGGCGCGGATCTACGGCGGCATGCATTACCGCCACTCGACGCGCGTCGGCGCGCGCGTCGGACGGCAGGTGGCCAGGTTCACGACGAGACACTTCTTCCGATCCGCCGACGATCGCGAGGAGAAGGCGAGCGAGCGTCGGTGATTTCAGCCATCGCGCCGACTCGTGCGCGTTCGAGGTGCTGGCTCGACAGTTCCGCGCCACGAAATATCGCGGTCCGCCGCATTGCCGAGATCGTGCACGACCTCGATATGCGCGACAATCGATCTGGCACAGAGGTGGGGCGGATGAAAACGCGTTTCGAGCGGGGAGATCGTATGACCAGATCATGTGTGACGCTCACGGCCGGCGCGGTGGTCACGTTCGCGGCTCTCGCAATGCCTGCACGCGCGCAGGATGTGCCGGCGCCGTACAAAGAGGTCCTGACGACGCTCGGCAAGCAGGGCGACTTCAAGGACGGCGTGCTGAAGGTGAACATCCCGCGGAACGACGTCGCCGTGACGGTGAAAGGCGTCAAGACGCCGACGCCGTTCGGCTTCGGCGGCTGGGTGGCGTTCGGCAAAGGCACGTCGATGGACGTGATGATGGGCGACCTCGTGCTGCTGCAGGACGAAGTGAACCCCGTGATGTCGGCGCTGCTTCAGAACGGGATCGACGTCACCGCGCTCCACAACCATTTCTTCGGGGACGAGCCGCGCATGTTCTACATGCACGTGCACGCGCACGGCGCGCCGATGGAGCTCGCGCGCAAGGTGAAGCCTGCGCTCGATCTGATCGGCAAATCGTCACCGCCGCCGGCGCCGACCGCGACGTCCGGCTCGGCGGCGCCGGCACTCGACACCGCGAAGCTCGCGCAGATCGCCGGCCACCAGGGCGAGCAGAGCGGCGCGGTCTACAAGATCACCGTCGGCCGCGACGACCTGAAGCTCGCCGAGATGGGCGCGCCGATCAACGCGCGGATGGGGCTGAACACGTGGGCGGCCTTCGTCGGCACGAACGACAACGCCGCGATCGCCGGCGACGTCGCGATGGTCGCGTCCGAGGTGACGCCGGTGCTGAAAGCGCTGCGCGAGCACGGCATGGACGTGGTCGCGATCCATCACCACATGACCGGCACGCAGCCGACGGTTTTCTTCCTGCACTATTGGGCGACCGGCCCCGCCGACAAGCTTGCTGGCGGTTTCCGCGCGGCGCTGGATCAACTCGGCCACGACGGTGCGAAGAGCTCGCGCAGCGTGAAGTGATCCGCCGTGTAAGAAAGACGGGCTGCGGCCGGGATGCTGCAGCGCAGCCGTAATTTTCGTCGGTAAACATGGGGCGCGCGGTTGGCGCGGCGCTCGCAGCCGCGCCCCGCGTTGCTTTCGCGGCTGCCTGACGGAATTCGGTCACGGCAACGCCGCGGGCGGTCGCCGGCGCCGGGCGTCCTCCTACGCCGGCGCCAGCGCCCGTCGTCGAATTCTCCTGATATCACCCTTTAGAAGCGCGCTTCTCAGGGTCCGCGGACCTCAACAAAACCTGGCACCGCGCCGCACGCCGTGCGAATATCTCGGCGTTACCGCGGCGGCGACCAGGCTGGAGGAGGTTCCCATGCTGACGCTGTCTGAGGTGGTGTTCGATCTCGCGTTCCTGCTGCCGCCGATCGCCGTCGTGCTCGGCGCCGTCACCCTCGCCGTCACGCGCCGCGCGGCGCGTGCCCCGGCCGCTCCCGCGCCCGAGGTCGCCATCCATTAGCGGGGTATCCCATTCGACTCGAACGGTGGAGGAGTCATGACACGACAGGTGTGTGTGGCCGGCGCGTACGTTCTGGTCCTCGCGGGGCTCGCGCTCGGCGCGTCCGCGCTCGATCGACACGCGCTCGGCGCGGCGGCGGCGGCGGTGCAGGCGCCGCGCTTCGAAGTGGATCCGCTGTGGCCGAAGCCGCTGCCGAACAAATGGATTCTCGGCCAGACGATCGGCGTCTCCGTCGACGCGCAGGATCACGTCTGGATCATCCACCGCGCCGGCTCGCTCGAGCCGGGCGAAGTCCACGCGACGACGACGCCGCCGACGTCGCAGTGCTGCGCGCCGGCGCCGCCGATTCTCGAGTTCGACGCCGCCGGCAATCTGATCGGCCATTGGGGCGGGCCGGGGCAGGGCTACGACTGGCCCGACTCGAACCACGGCATCACGCTCGACTATCGCGGCAACGTGTGGATCGGCGGCAACGGCCGCGGCGCGCCGCCCGCGGGGCGCGGGCAGCCGGCCGCCGGCCGCGGGCAGCCCGCCGCCGGGCAGAATCGTCAGCAGGAGGAAGGGCAGACCGGCGGCACGCAGTCGTTCAACGACAACATGGTCCTGAAGTTCACGCAGGACGGCAAGTTCCTCATGCAGATCGGCAAGCCGCGCTCGAGCAAGGGGAGCAACGACGTCGCGAACCTGCGGCTGCCGGCGAAGACGTTCGTCGACAAGGAGACCAACGAGCTCTACGTCGCCGACGGCTACGGCAACCACCGCGTGATCGTGTTCGACGCGGAGAGCGGCGCCTACAAGCGCCACTGGGGCGCGTACGGCCACAAGCCCGACGACGTGAACCTCGGGCCGTACGATCCGAAGGCGCCGCCCGCGCAGCAGTTCCGCAACCCGGTCCACTGCGCCGATCTCTCCGTCGATCGGCTGCTGTATGTCTGCGATCGCGTCAACGATCGCATTCAGGTCTTCAAGCCGGACGGGACGTTCGTAAAGGAAGGGTTCTTCAACAAGGAGACGCTCGGATCCGGATCCGCATGGGACATCGCCTTCTCACGCGATCCGCAGCAGAAGTATCTCTATCTCGCCGACGGCGAGAATGACAAGGTGCACGTCATTCTCCGCGACACGCTGGAGCTGCTCACGAGCTTCGGCGAAGGCGGACGGCAGCCGGGGGAGTTCTACGGCGTGCACAGCCTCGCGACCGACTCGAAGGGGAACCTCTACACGACCGAGACCTACCGTGGCCAGCGCGTGCAGAAGTTCGTCTTCAAGGGCCTGGCGCCGGTGACGAAAAAGGATCAGGGCGTCGTCTGGCCGGCCAAGCCGCGCACGTGACGCAACGTCATTGCTGATCGTTCGCGTCGATGAAGCGCGCCATCGCCTCGATGTAGAGCCGCGGCGCGCCGCTCGTCGCTCGTCGCGATCGCCGTGAGGTGCGTCTTGCCCGGGAGGATCACGTTCTCGAAGACGCGCGCCTCACGCCACAGACGCTGCGTCTTTGCGTACGGGTTGTCGAACGATCCGTTCACGCCGAGGATGGGAACGGTCAGCGTCGTCACGTCCACCTGAGGCGGCGTCGAAGCGATGGGCGGCGCGTTCGCCGGACGCATCTGCGCGACGCGCGCGCGAAACCGCTCCATGCCGGCGGCGTCCTCGCCCTGCGCTTTCGGGAGCGCCGCATCCATCGCCTCGGCCTGCGCGCGCACCTTCGGATCGGTCTCATGGATGCCGGAACCGCCGAAGCCGGCCGTGATGAACCGCTGCGGGATCATCGCGAGCAGCTGCCCCGTGATGGCCCCGCCCATGGAATACCCGTGGATGTGCGCGCGATCGATCTTCAGGTGATCCATCAGCTCGACGACGTCCTGCGCGCGGGGCCTCCGTGCTGCAGCGCCACAATACTACGAGCGCGCGTCGAAGGGCAGGCAGGCATATGGCCGATGTGAGGAAGGGACAGGGCGACGTCAAGCTGACGCGCGAGGAATTCGAGCGCCGGCTTCGCGAACGGTTCTACGATCAGGAGTTCCAGCACGTGCATCGCGAGATCGACGCCATCGTGTCGGTGGCGTGGAGCGCGTACGATCAGTACCGCAAGAGTCCGCGGACGCGAAAGGCCGGTCCGGGGTTCGCCGATCCGGAATTCGAGCTGCCGATCGAGTGGCTCGAGACGCGCGAGCGGATTGAGCAGGCCGAGCGCGAGCAGAAGGATGCGAGCCGCCCGGGACGCGTCCTCCTCGTGTGCGGCGCGGCCCGCCACGATCAGACGTGCCCTGGCGAGATGTCGAAGACGTTTCGTCTGGCGATGCAGGCGCGCGAAGAGATCGACCGCGCCGGCCTGCAGTGCGATCTCCTCGACCTGAGCCTGCTCACCGCGCAGTACGGCCGGCAGATCTTCCCATGCAAGGCGTGCGTGTCCACGGCGATGCCGCTGTGCCACTGGCCGTGCTCCTGCTATCCCAATCACGCCATCGGACAAGTGGTGGACTGGATGAACGAGCTGTATCCGCGCTGGGTCGCCGCGCACGGCGTGATGATCGTGACGCCCGTCTATTGGTATCAGGCGCCGAGCGTCCTGAAGCTGATGATGGACCGCCTCGTCTGCGCCGACGGCGGCAACCCCGACCCGACGACGACGCGCGGAAAGCAGGTGGAGAAGGCGAAGACGCTGGAGCTCGAGGGGTGGGCGTATCCGCGGCATCTCGCCGGGCGCGTCTTCTCGGTCGTCGTGCACGGCGACACGGTGGGCGCCGAGACGCTGCGGCGATCGCTCGCCGACTGGCTCTCGGACATGAAGCTCTTGCCGGCGGTTCCGCAGGGCGGCATCGATCGCTACATCGGGTACTACCAGCCGTACGCGACGAGCCACGCCGCGCTCGACGAGGACACGGCCGTTCAGGAGGAAGTGCGCGCGGCGGCGAAGGCGCTCGTCGCGAGCGTCGGGCTCGCGCGTGCCGGCACGTATCCGAACATCGAGACGGAGCCTGAGCCGCGGCCGAAGTGAGCGCACTCGAGCCCGAGCACATCTCATCCAACCGTCGCCCGCCTACGCCGGTACGCGAATACGGTCCAGCGGCACATCTTACGAATCTTCGACGAGGTCGGCTGTTTCGCTGCGCCGGAAGTGGTCCCAGAGCGGTCAAGCAGTGTCGCCGGGTGCCCAAAATGCTCCGTGATCGGTCAAGCACCACAGCGATCGCGCGAGTACTCCAGTAATTCGCCGCCGTACGCCGCGGCCTTCCTTTTGCTGACACCTCATGACACGGCGGCCACGGATCGCAAAGTAAGAAGCGTCCCGCGCTTCGATCGGTGACGCTCGGCGTGTCGGTGGGCGCGCGCGTGAAAGGGGACGAGTCGTGTACCTGTCACCGAAGGCGTCGAGGGCGCGGCGTAAGGAAGCTGAGAACGCACGGAACAACCGCCGCGAAATCGTTCAGGCGTACTCCTGGGGGCAGGTGTCGCGGCGCGACTTGATCAAGTGGGGGCTCATCAGCGCAGGCGGATTGTTGCTGCCGATCAACGGCTTGAGCCCGTTCGCGAGCAGCGTGTACGCGGACGGCATTCCGACAGGCGCGCCGCCCAGTCCGCTCTTCGGCATCAAGCCGTTTAGTCAGCCGATGCCGCGAGTCGACGTGCTGCCGCGAAATGCGGTCGGCACGCTGAATCCGGCGCCGACGCAACAAGCAAACACGACGCAGCAGCCGGTGCCGCCGGAGCTTGGCGGCGGACTCGGCCCGATTGAGGGACGACCGCCGGGACCGATCTGGGCGCACCAGTTGTGGAATCAGTTTCCGCCGGCGGTCGCCATCGAAGTCACGCAGGAAGGCGCCAAGCCGAATCTCGTCTACAACCCGGGCGTGCCGTCGACGCTGAACTCCGGCATCGACGCCCGGGCCGCCTTTCCGCCGCGCTTTCATCCGCTTCTGCCCGACCAGCGGCCCGACAAGCTGTGGACGTTCATGGGCACGTTCCCGCCGAAGCTGATGATCGGACGGTACGCTGAACCGATTCTGTTCCGTCATCACAACAGACTGTCGCCCGATGTGCGGAACAACGGCGGCTTCGGACGTCACACGATCAGCACCCACGAGCACAACGGGCATCACGGCGCGGAGAACGACGGGTTTACCGGCGCGTACTTCTTTCCCGGCGAGTTCTACGACAACCACTATCCGATCCTGCTCGCCGGCCTGAAGACCATCAACACCGCGGCGACCGATCCGCGCGCGGCCTCGCCCGACGATTCCGGCGGCACGGTCCTGGTGCCCGGCGACTGGCACGAGACGATGAGCACGCATTGGTTCCACGATCACATGTTCAGCTTCACGGCGCAGAACGTCTACAAAGGCAACGCCGGGATGTTCAACATCTACAGCGCGCTCGATCGCGGGAATGAGGCGATCGACGACGGCGTGAACCTGCGGCTCCCGAGCGGCACGGCGAAGTCGTTCGGCAACCTCGAGTACGACGTGAACCTGATGCTCGCCGACAAGGCCTGGGATCAAGACGGGCAGTTGTTCTTCGACATCTTCGACTTCGACGGGTTCCTCGGCGATGCGATGACGGTGAACTTCGTTTACAAACCGTACTTCGAAGTGGAGCGGCGGAAGTATCGCTTCCGGATCCTGAACGGCTCGGTCTCGCGCTTTTTCAAGATCGCGCTGAGCGACGGCTCGCCGTTCGTCCTGATTGCGAACGACGGCAACCTGCTGCCCAGCCCCGTCGTCATGGCGGCCACCGACGAAATGGGCATCGCCGAGCGCTGCGACATCGTGATCGATTTCTCGAGGTACTCGATCGGACAGAAGGTCTCGATGGTCAACCTGACCGAGCACGAAGACGGCAGGGGCCCGAAGCAGGACCTGACGCTGGCCGAGGCGCTCGCCGGCGCGTCCTCCGATCCCTGCGTGGGGACATTCCTCGAATTCCATGTCGTGCGAGATCCGGCCAGCCCCGACGTCAGCCAGGTTCCGGCCGTGCTCATTCCGAATCCCGACCTCTCGAACATTCCAGTCGCTGCCAACCGCGTGTTCGAGTTCAACAGGGGGGCGGGGCAGACCACCAACGATCCGATCACGACGTTCTTCGGGCCGTGGGGCATTCAAACCGATGACGGCGAGACGCTCGCGGCGGATTTCGGCCGCATCTCCGCGGCGCCGAGGTTCGGCACGCGCGAAATCTGGACGTTGAAAAATGGCGGCGGAGGGTGGGATCACCCGATCCACATCCATTTCGAGGAGGGACAGATTCTCGCCCGCGACGGCAGCGCCGCCAACGTGCCGGCCGGCGAGAGAGGGCGGAAGGACGTGTATCGCCTGCGGCCCGGCGGCACCGTGACGATCACGCTGCAGTTCCGCGACTTCGGCGGGATGTTCATGGAGCACTGCCACAACACGGTGCACGAGGACAACGCGATGCTGCTGCGGTGGGAAATCGACGACGGGGGGGCGCCGTTCCTGCGGCCGCTCCCGACGCCGATCCCGCGGCCGCAGGGCGTCACGTTCGAAGCGCCCACGGACATTCTTCCGACCGCATTCCGATGACGTGGGTCTGGCAGCGAGGAGATGATCCCGTGCAACCGAAGACCGGGCGCCTGCTCCGCGTGGCGTTCGCGCTATCCGCGGCGGTCGGCGCCATGAGCGCCGCGCAGACGGCATCGGCCGACCAACCGTGGGGACGCGACTATTTTCCCAATGTCCCGCTGATCACGCAGACGGGAAAGACCGTCCACTTCTACGACGATCTGCTGAAGGGCAAGTCGGTGGCCGTCAACGTGATCTACACGCGCTGCAAGGATCGCTGTCCGCTCGAGACGGCCAAGCTCGCGCAGGTGCAGCGGCTGCTTGGCAATCGAGTGGGGACCGATATCTTCTTCTATTCGATCAGCATCGACCCCGAGTGGGATACGCCGGCCGTCCTCCGAGAGTACGCGGAGAAGTACCGCGTCGGCCCGGGCTGGCTGTTCCTGACCGGCAAGCGCGCCGACATCGCCGCTGTGCAGAAGAAGCTCGGATTGTATTCACGTACCGACGCGTTGAACCCCGACGGGCACCTTCCGAGCCTCGTGATCGGCAACGAGCCGGCGGGCCAGTGGATGCTGAACTCCGCCATCGATAACCCGCGCTTTCTGGCCACCACGCTCACGAATTTTCTGACCGGATGGCAGCACCAGCAGGTCGTGACGCCGAGCTACGAAAGCGCTCGCCCGATTGCGGGATTCCAAGCCGGCAGCTACCTGTGGGAAACCAAATGCGCCGCCTGCCACACGCTCGGTGAAGGCGACACGATTGGGCCGGATCTGGCGGGCGTCACGCGCGGCCGCGATCGCGCGTGGCTCGAAGGGTTCATCAAGGCGCCCGACAGGATGCTCGCGCAAAGCGATCCGATCGCGACGGCGCTCTTTGCCAAGTACAAGCAGGTGGTGATGCCGAATCTGCGCCTCGGCGACGGCGACGTCGCCGTGCTGATGAAGTACATCGAATCGCAGAGCGCTGCCGGCCGCCGTCCGAACAGAAAGAGTCGCTGACGCGACGCCATGGAGAACGCCATGAGGACCTGTCGAATGAAATCCGCGGTCGTTGTCCTGTCGTTCGTCGGCGCGCTCGCGCTGGCGGGCCGCGGCGACGCCGCTGCGACGACGCTCGCCACGAGCGTCACCGTCCCGATCTCGGGCATCGTGAACGGCCAACCCGAAAGCGTCTCCTTGTCCGGGAGTCTCCTGATCGTCAGCACGTTCGTCACCGATTCGACGCTGACGACGCCGAAGGAGCGGCTCGTGATCAAGGCCGTCAACGTGTCCGGAGTCGGGCTGACGTCTGGCGCAAAGTACGTCGCGACCGGCGAAGATCGACTGCTGCGGCCGCTTGCGGTCTCCGATCACATCGACATCATGTTTCCCTTCTACCCGGCCACGCCTGGCGGCTCCCGGTCGGCGCGATCGGCGATGGCGTCGATCACGCTTCAATTCGATCTGCTCAGCGGCGCGCTCACGCGCGCGACGGCGACGTTCTCGTCGCCGAAACTCCCGAGCTGAACGTCGTGGTTGTGAGAGGGTTACTGGGCGCTATAGGACTCGAACCTATGACCTCGTGCGTGTGAAGCACGCGCTCTAACCAACTGAGCTAAGCGCCCGCGCGGTCGGCCGGCGAAGCGATTCTATCGCACCTCGTTGTACCGCGTGAACCCTCCCACACGGTCGGCGTGAACGCCGCGCCGCTACCACTGAAACCACCAGACCGGAAACATCGCGGCGAGCGCGGCGCCGACCTGGACGGCGAGCACGGGGAGCGCCTGCCGCGGCGCCGCGGGCAGCCACCTGACCGCGAAGAACAGCACGACCGGCAGCTGGCCGGCCATCAGGAGCTGCCAGAGATGGGCGGCGGTGCCTTCGTCGGCCTGGCGCGCGACGCCGAACATCGCCGCATAGCCGAGCACGATCGCCAGGGCGGCTGCGGACATCGACACGGGAAGGAAGGCGCTCGGGTGCCTGAACATGTGCAGATGCCTCGAAGTGCTTTGCATCGTAAAGTAGTTGCGCCGCCGCGTCAAGGCGACCGGCCTCGCGGCCGTCGCTTTCGGAATGGGGGCACCGATTCGTTTCAGCAGCGCTTCGAAGCACAGCCTCGCACGGCGGCACTTTCTTTACGTCGCCACCGCGGCGGCGAGTGGGCAACGTCTTTGCTCGTCACGCGAGCATCGGTTCGAATCGGCGCGGACGAGCGTCGTGATATGCGACAGCGGTCAAGCAAAATGTCATGCATTGAAACGCGACGGTCGAGCTGTGCCCGTAAACACACGCATAAGGAGATGTTAGAGGCAGCTCATAAGCCAGGCGCCTCTTGACACCGCTCAAACGAAGGATATATTTGCTGTTCAAAGCAATCACGCTGGCCGTCAGACCGCTCTCAGTTGCACGCCCGATGTGTGCCGATCGCTTCCGCTTCGTGCGGCGCGCGATCGACCGCCAGATCCCCATGCGTGACGTGAGTGTGCAAGGCCGCGCATCAATCCCCCAACGATGCGTCCGTTCGGATCGCCGGCGTTCGTCGTTGTGAGGAAGACGCAAGGAGTAGAGCAATGCCCGTCTGCCGTGCGCGGGGTACGAGTGTCGCGCGGGGCGCCGTCGTCGCCGCAATTCTTCTAGCCACCTCCGCCGCTTCCGGTCAAACGCCCACGTCGTTCGGCGGACCGGCTTGCACCGTGCCGCCGTCACCGGCCATCGACGGCTGGCCCGTCGCCGCCACCGCGAACATCGGCTCGACTGTGTCGGTGCGCCCGGTCACGTTCACCGCCGCGTCGCTGCTCGCCGCCGCCAAGGGCACGGCGGTCACACTGCAGTCGATTGCCGCGACCTCCTCGAACGGCGGCACCGTCACCGGCACCGATCCGTTTACGTACGTCGCGCGGCCGTTGTTCTCCGGAACCGACGTGTTTACGTACACCATCGTCGATGCGTTCGGGGAATCGACGACCGGCCTGGTGAAGGTGTCGGTCGCGCGCGATCGTACGCCGCCGACGATCAGCATCACGTCGCCGTCGGCCGGAGCGGTGTCCGGCCTCGTCACCATCTCTGCCGCCGCCACCGACAACATCGGCGTTGTCTCGGTGACGTTCTTCGATGGCGCAACGGCCATCGGCAGCGCCGTCACGGCGCCGCCGTTTCAGACAAGCTGGGATACAGCCGCGGCAGCTGCCGGCGTGCACACGCTGACGGCCATCGCAGGTGACGCCGCGGGCAATGCGACGACGTCTGCAGCAGTGTCAGTGACGGTCGCGAACGCGACGCCTCACTGAGGGACCCCCGAGCAGCGGGACTTTCTCTCGTTTGAACGGCGCCGCGCCGTGTCGGGAATGGTGTGTGCGGTTTCGATGGAGTAGATGCGAATGAGCGGATTGTTCTTGCCGAAGAACGCGTCGAGGGCGCGTGTGCGCGCCGCCGAAGAGGCGCGGCGCAATCGGGTCGAGATCGTGCGTGAGCTCTCATGGGGACGCGTCTCGCGGCGCGACCTGATCAAGCTGGGCCTGTTTACGGCGGCCGGCGCGCTCGCGCCGATCCGCGGCCTCAGCCCGTTCGCGACGAGCGTGTACGGCGACTCGACGAACATGCCGCCGAGCCCGTTGTTCGGGTGCAAGGCGTTCACGCAGCCGATGCCTCGCTTCGACGTGCTCGAGCGCTATCCGATTCACTACGACGGCGACGACACCCCGATCTCATGCCTGAATCCGGCGCCGATGCCCACCGCCAACGAGACGATGCAGCCCGTCCATCCGGCGCTCGGCGGCGGCTACGGTCCGATCGAGGGGCGTCCGCCCGGCGACATCTGGGCGCACCAGCGCTTCAAGGACTTCCTCCCGCGGTACGCGCTCGAAGCCTGGCAGTCGCCCTGCACCACGAACTACCGCTACAACCCGCAAGTGCCGCCGTCGCTGAACTGCGGGATCGATCCCGGCCACGGCATACCACTGTGTTTTCATTCGCAGCTGCCGATCCAGAACCCGAACAACGTGTGGACGTTCAACGGCACGATCCCGCCGAAGCTCGTGATGGGCAAGTACGGCGAGCCGCTGCTGTTCCGCCACCACAACAATCTGCCGCCCGACGTGAAGCAGAACGCGGGGTTCGGGCGCCACACGATCTCGACGCACGAGCACAACGGCCACCACGGCGCCGAGAACGACGGCTTCACCGGCGCGTACTTCTTCCCGGGCCAGTTCTACGACTATCACTGGCCGATCGTGCTCGCGGGGCACTTCTCGGTGAACACCGCGGCGGGCGATCGGATGGCGAGCACGCCGGACGAGAGCGGCGGCATCATCCCGATTCCCGGCGACTGGCACGAGACGATGAGCACGCACTGGTTCCACGATCACATGTTCAGCTTCACGGCGCAGAACGTATACAAGGGCAACGCCGCGATGTTCAACATCTACAGCGGTCTCGATCGCGGCAACGAGGCGATCGAGGACGGCGTCAACCTGCGGCTGCCGAGCGGGACGCTCAAGAGCTGGGGCAATCTCGACTACGACGTGAACCTGATGCTCGCCGACAAGGCCTTCGATCGCGACGGCCAGATGCTGATGGACATCTTCAACTTCGACGGGTTCATCGGCGACGTGATGACGGTGAACCTGGCCTACAAGCCGTACTTCAACGTCGAGCGGCGGAAGTACCGCTTCCGGATCCTCAACGCCAGCGTGTCGCGGTTCTTCAAGATCGCGCTTGCCGACGCGTCGGGCAACGCGCAGCCGATCATCCAGATCGGCAACGACGGCAACCTGCTGCCGGCGCCGCTCGTGCTGACTCAGCTCGACGAGCAGGGGATCGCCGAACGCTACGACATCGTGATCGACTTCTCGAATTACCTCGTCGGCGACAAGCTGTACCTGGTGAACCTGTGCGATCACGGCGACGACGGCAAGCTGGTCGGCACGGGGCCCAAACGCGATCTCACGTTGGCCCAGGCGCTCGGCGGCGCGTCGACGGATCCGTGCGTCGGGCAGTTCCTGCAGTTCGTTGTCGTGCGGAATCCTGACCAGCCGGACCAGAGCCGCGTGCCGGCGACGTTGATTCCGAACCCGGATCTATCGAACATCCCGGTCGTGCGCGAGCGCGTCTTCGAGTTCGGCCGCGACGCGATCAAGACGACCTCCGATCCGATCAGCTCGTTCGTGGGGCCGTGGGGCGTCGCGACGGATCGGGGCGCGACGCTCGCCGCCGATTTCGGCCGCGTCTCGGCGGCGCCGAAGTTCGGCACGCGCGAGATCTGGACGCTCGTCAACGGCGGCGGCGGCTGGGACCACCCGATTCACATCCACTTCGAGGAAGGGCAGGTGCTCGCGCGCAACGGCAGCGCGGCCAACGTGCCGGCGTGGGAGCGCGGGCGCAAGGACGTCTACCGGCTGCGGCCGAGCGGCAGCGTCACGCTCACGATGCAGTTCCGCGACTGGGGCGGGATGTTCATGGAGCACTGCCACAACACGATGCACGAGGACAACGCGATGCTGCTGCGCTGGGAGATCGACGACGGCGGCACGCCGTTCCTGCGGCCGCTGCCGACGCCGATTCCGACGCCGCAGGGCGTGACGTTCGAGGCGCCGACCGAGGTCCTCAAGACGGCGCTGTGAGGCGGTGATTCGATGACGAGCGCGGCCCGGATCATCGCGGCGTGCGCGCTGCTCGTCGCCTCGGCGGCGGCGGCACCGGCGCAGGACGCGCCGTGGGGCGCCGATTATTTTCCGAACGTCGCCCTGACGACGCATGAGGGAAAGGTCGTCCATTTCTACGACGATCTGATCAAGGGAAAGACCGTCGCGATCGATCTGATCTACACGACGTGCCAGTACGCCTGTCCGCTGGAGACGGCGCGGCTCGCGCAGGTGCAGCGGGTGCTCGGCGATCGCGTCGGCCGCGACATCTTCTTCTACTCGATCACGATCGATCCGGCGCACGACACGCCGGAGGTGCTGAAGGCGTACGCCGAGAAGTATCGCGTCGCGCCCGGCTGGCTGTTTCTCACCGGCAGCGCGGCGGACATCGAGTCGATCAGCCGGAAGCTCGGGCTCTACACGGCGCCCGGCGAGGCGGGCCCCGACGGGCATACGCCGAGCCTCCTCGTGGGCAACCAGGCGACGGGGCAATGGATGCGCAACTCGGCGCTCGACGATCCCCGGTTCCTCGCGCGCACGATCGGCGACTGGCTGAACAGCTGGCAGACGGCCGCGTCGAGGCCGCTGCAGTCGTTCGCCGAGGTGCCGGCGCTCGCCTTCGACCGCGGCGAGTACACGTTCCGCAATCACTGCGCCGCGTGCCACACGATCGGCGGCGGCGATCGCATCGGCCCCGATCTGAAGGGGGTGGCGGCACACCGCGAACGGCAGTGGCTCGAGCGGATCATCGCGACGCCCGACGCGCTCGTCGCGGCCGACGATCCGATCGCGCGCGCGCTCGTCGAGAAATACAACGGCGTTCGGATGCCGAACCTCGGGCTGGCGCCGCAGGACGCGGACGTGCTGATTGCGTACATCGCGCAGCGCAGCGACGAGCCGGCGCCGGCAAGCGCGCCGGGTGCGGCGGGCACGGCGATCGCCACGAGCGCGCCGGCCAGCCGTCCGGCGCCGCGGCCGGACGACGTCGCGGCGCTCGTCGACTCCTATCTGCGCATCCAGGCGGCGCTCGCCGCGGATCGCTTCGACGGCGTCCTCGACAGCGCGCTGGCGATCGCGAACCTGACGGTGAAGATCGGATCGCCGGCCGCCGGCGTCAAGGTCGGCATCAACCCGTTCGCGCAGGCCGCCGACCTGCGCGCCGCGCGGGAAGCCTTCGGCGCGCTCAGCGACGCGGTGATCGCCTTCGTGCGCGGCGCCGGCGCGCTGCCCGACGGGACGAGCGCCGCCTACTGCCCGATGGCGCGCAAGTCGTGGCTGCAGCGCGGGAAGACGGTGAGCAATCCGTACTTCGGGAAAGCGATGGCGGAGTGCGGTGAAATTAGGAATTAGGAACCTACTTACGACCCTCGGGCAATCTCCTCTGCCTCGCCCCGTCGTAATCCTGGTCCTTCGGATCGATCTGGCGCATCGGCGCCTGCCGCGAGCGCTCTTCGTGCGCGTGCGCGATCAGGCCGGGCAGGCGCGAGATCAGGAAGATGGCGTTCCCGAGCTCGTAGGCGAAGCCGAGGTCGGCGGAGATCGCCGCGATCGCGCCGTCGACGTTGACCGGCAGCGGCCGATCGAGCTGCTGCGGCTGCCGCTCGAGCGCGCGCTCGCAGGCGCGGATCAGCCGCACGTGCTCCCCTTCGAGCTCGAGCTCCAGCGACATCTGGAAGAGCCGCGCCGCGCGCGGATCGCGCGTGTGGAACCGGTGGCCGAAGCCGGGCGGCACCTCCTGCGCCGAGACGCACTCCTCCACGATCGTCTCGGCCGCTTGCTGCAGCGTCTTGCCGCCGCGGGCCAGGCTCAGCCCCTTGTCGAGGAACCGCATGCACGACTCGATGTCGCCGCCGTGGTGCGGGCCGAACGCGAGGATGCCGGCGGCCACGCAGTCCTTGAGCGGCGCGCCGGAGGTCGCGACATTGCGCGCGGCGAGCGTCGACGGCGGCATGACGCCGTGGTCGAGCGACGAGACGAGCACCGCGTTGAGCATGCGGCCGATCGCCGGCGTCGGCAGCTCGCCCATCAGCAGCAGATAGACCGCTTCGGCGAAACCGAGGCGCCCCATCATCTCGTCCACCGGATACCCGCGGATGAGGATCTTGTTCGGCGCGATCTCGGTCAGCGACGACTGCCACCGGTCCGACTGCTCGCGGCTGCGCGTCCGCCGATCGGTCAACATCGTCTTCGCCATAATCGCCTCTTGTCGGCTCGTAGGGGACGGCCTTCAGGCCGTCCCGCGGCACTCTACACCGTTCCGTACAGCCGATCGCCGAAGTCGCCGAGCCCCGGCACGATGAACTTGTGCGCGTTGAGCTCTCGATCGACGACCGGCGTGTAAATCTCGACGCCAGGATGCCGGCGCTCGACGAGCGCGACGCCTTCGGGCGCGGCGACGATGCAGATCATCCGGATGACGGCCGCGCCGGCGCGCTCGAGCAGGTCGAGCGCGGCGACGGCGCTGCCGCCCGTCGCGAGCATCGGATCGATCATCAGCACGTAGCTCGTGTCGAGCCGCGCGGGCAGCTTCGAATAGTACTGCGACGCGACGGCCGTCATCTCGTCGCGCTGCAGGCCGATGTGTCCGACGCGCGCGCCCGGCACCAGCTCCAGCACGGCGTCGAGCATGCCGAGCCCCGCGCGGAGCACCGGCACGACGACGACGTCGCGGCCGACGCGGCGGCCTGGTGCCGGACCGAGCGGCGTGTGCACGACGAGATCGTCGGTCGGCATGTCGCGCAGCGCCTCGGCCGCGAGCAGCACGCTGATGCGCGTCGCGGCCGTCCGGAAGTGCTGCGGCGTCGTCGTCTTGTCCCGCAGCGTGACGAGCGCGTCGTGCACCAGCGGGTGATCGACGATGTGGACCGGCACGGCGCTCACTATACAACGACACGGTAGCTTACAATCTTTCGCGCATGAGGACGCTCTGCGCGGCAGTGATCGCCGCGATCGCCGCGTCCGCGGCGATCGGCCAGCCTGCGCGGCGCGCGGCCTCGATCGTCGTCGCCGGCGGCACCGTGATCACGGAGAACGCCGCGCGGCAGATCGTCGCGCCCGGATCGGTCGCCATCGACGGCGCCGACATCATCGAGATCGGCACGCCCGCCGCGATCGCCGCGAGGTACACGCCGCGCGAAACGATCGACGCGCGCGGGCAGATTGTCATCCCCGGCCTCGTGAACACCCACACGCACGCGCCGATGGTGATGTACCGCGGCCTCGCCGACGATCTCGCGCTGATGGAGTGGCTGCAGAAGTACATCTTCCCCGCGGAAGCCAGGACCGTGTCGCCGGAGATGGTGCGCATCGGCACGCGGCTCGCCGCGCTCGAGATGATCGAATCGGGCACGACGACCTTCGCCGACATGTATTACTTCGAGGAGGAGATCGCGCGAGCCGCCTTCGAGGCGGGGCTGCGCGGCATCCTCGGCCAGACGATCATCCAGTTCCCCGTCGCCGACGCGAAGACGCCGGCCGACGGCCTCGCGCGCGCCGAGCGCTTCATCCGGGAATTCAAGGACAACGGCCTCGTCGTGCCGGCCGTCGCCCCGCACGCGCTCTACACGAACGACAAGACGACGCTCGTCGCGTCGGCGGAGCTCGGGCGGAAATACGGCGTGCCGGTCCTGATCCACTTCGCCGAGACCGAGGACGAGGTACGCGGCGCGCGCGAGCAGTACAAGCAGACGCCGGCGGCGTACCTCGAGTCGATCGGCTTCTGGGGTCCGCGGACGCTGGCGGCGCACGGCATCTGGGTGACCGACGAGGACATCCAGGTCCTGAAACGCCACGCCGTCGGCATCGCGCACAACCCGGAGAGCAACATGAAGCTCGCGAGCGGGGCGGCGCCGGTCGTGAAATACCTGGCGGCGGGCGTGGCGGTGGGGCTGGGGACCGACGGGGCCGCGAGCAACAACGACCTCGACATGTTCGAGGCGATGCGGCAGGCGGCATTCCTCGCGAAGCTGACGACGAAGGATCCGACGGCGATCTCCGCGCGGACGGCGCTCGATCTGGCGACGATCGGCGGCGCGCGGGCGCTCCACATGGAGGCGCAGATCGGATCGCTCGAGGCCGGCAAACGCGCTGATCTCGTCGTCGTCTCGATGCGCGCGGCGCGGCAGACGCCGATGTACGATCCGATCTCGCACCTCGTCTACGCGACGCGCGGCGACGATGTGACGACGACGATCGTGAACGGAAAGATCCTGATGAAGGATCGGCAGGTGAGAACGCTGGACCGCGCGTCGGTGATCGCCGACGCGAATCGCCTTGCCGCGCGCGTCAGGGACGCCGTGAAATGAATTATCCGATCACGGCGATATGCGGCAGGTTCCGATACTGTTCCGCATAGTCCAGGCCGTAGCCGACGACGAAGCGATCTTCGATCGTGAAGCCGATGTACTCGACCTTCACGTTCACCTGGCGGCGCGAGGGTTTGCTCAGGAGGCATGCGGTCCGCAGCGATTTCGGGTTGCGGCTGCGCATGATGTCCTGCAGGTAGTTGAGCGTGAGGCCCGTGTCGACGATGTCCTCGACGACGACGACGTTCCGGCCCTCGAGCGCGCTGTCGAGATCCTTGAGCAGCCGCACTTCGCCCGACGTCGTCGTGCCCTTCGCGTAGCTCGAGACGGCGATGAAGTCGAGCGACACGACGCCGGGAATGTGGCGAATGAGATCCGAGAGGAACACGAACGCGCCCTTGAGCACCGCGATCACGTGCAGGTCGTCCGGGAAATCGCGCCGCAGCTCCGCGGCGAGCTCGGCGACGCGCTTTTGAATCTGCTCGGCCGAGAGTAGGATCTCCGTCGGACGCAGCTCGGACATAGGGGCAAAATCATACCGCAATGAAACGCTTCGACATCCTCACCGAGGCCGACGCGCGCGTGCTGCCGCGCGGCGAGCCGGTGATGCTGGCGCGCGGCGGCCACGTCACGCCGCTCGCGCAGGACACGTTGAACGAGCGGCGCATCGAGATCGTCCGCGAGGGGCGCGCGTCGAGCGACGAAGCGTCGCTCGCGCCGCGCGCCGAGATCCGCTCGGTGGCGATCGCGAGCGATCACACCGGCGTCGCGCTCCGAAAGATTCTCGTCGCGTTCCTGCGCGGCCGCGGCCTCGCCGTCGACGATCTCGGTGCGGACGGCGGCGAGCCGGTCGATTATCCGGACGTCGCGGCGTCGGTCGCGCGCCTCGTCGCGCGCGGCGAGGCCGACGCCGGCATCGTGATCGACGGCGCCGGCATCGGATCGGCCATCGCGGCGAACAAGATTGCCGGCGTCCGCGGCGTGATGGCGACCACGGAAACGATCGCCCGCTACTCGCGCGAGCACAACGGCGCCAACGTGCTCACGCTCGGGGCGACGCTCGTGTCCGCCGACGAAGCGCGCGCCATCGTCGCGACGTGGCTGACCACGGCGATGAAGGAGCCGCGCTACATCCGGCGCCTGGCGAAGATACGGGATCTGGAAACGTGACACGCGACGAGCTGCAACGCTTGATCGATCTGATCGTCAGCGAGATGGCGGTCGCGCCCGCGCGGGCGCAGAGCCGCTGTGCGTGCCACTCGGTCGTGGACGACTGCTGCCCGGACCGCCTGCGCGGCGTCCTCGACGCCGGCGCCACGCGCGTCGGCCTGCTCGCGACCGGCGGTGCGCCCGCGGGCCTCGCGTCGATGATCGACCACACGCTGCTCAAGCCCGACGCCACGCGCGCGCAGATCGAGGAGCTGTGCCGCGAGGCCGCGCAGTTCAAGTTCGCCACCGTCTGCGTGAACCCGACGTGGGTCGCGACAGCCGCGCGGCTCCTCGCCGGATCGGGCGTCGGCGTCTGCTCGGTCGTCGGCTTTCCGCTCGGCGCGACGACGGCCGACGTGAAGGGCTACGAGGCGCAGCGCGCGATGTTCGACGGCGCGCGTGAGATCGACATGGTGATCAACGTCGGCGCGCTGAAATCGGGCGATCTCCGGACCGTCGAGCGAGACATCGAGGCCGTGACGCGGCCCTGCCGGGCGTGCGGCGCCCTCAGCAAGGTGATCATCGAAGCGGCGCTCTTGACCGACGACGAGAAGGTGACGGCGTGCACGCTGGCGAAGGCCGCCGGCGCCGACTACGTGAAGACGTCCACCGGCTTCGCGTCCGGTGGCGCAACGGCCGCCGACGTCGCGCTCATGCGGCGCGTCGTCGGGTCGGAGATGGGCGTGAAGGCCGCCGGCGGCGTGCGCGACCTGGAGGGGATGAAGGCGATGATCGCGGCCGGGGCGAGCCGCGTCGGCGCGAGCGCCGGCGTCAAAATCGTGCAGCAGGCTCGCGGAGAGCAACCCGACGCGCGGCCGGCGGCCGGCTACTGACTTTACTGTCTGCGACGGAAGAGTTTAGGATTGCAGGCCAACCGGTTGGCCCTCTGGCCAGCCCATTGTCCAGATGGAGGGTGTGTGGCCGATTTGAGTCGAGACGAGTTGCGGCGCCTGGCGCGGCTGGGCGCGAAATCGCGGCTGGACGAGCTCCAGCGTGAAGAAGCGTCGATTCGGCGGGCATTTCCCGAGTTGTTCCGCGGCCGCGGCCGCGGCGCCGCCGCCGCCGACGCGTCGGCAGGCATGGGCGGCCGCCGCCGGCGGCGCCGCCGCGGCCGGATGTCTGCCGAAGCCCGCAAGGCCGTGTCCGAGCGCATGAAGAAATACTGGGCATCCCGCCGCAAGTCGAAATCGAAGGCGAAATAAAACGCGACACCCCGCCGACGAAGCCGACGCGCCCTCGACGGGCGCGTCGCTTCAACCGTCGAGTTCCCGCCATATTGTCGGGCCACCCTTTTGGCACCGCGTGTGAATTAGTGGACGCATTCGCACCGACCAACGGGGGGCCGATGAGGGAATCGAGCGGAGGAATTCAGGAAGTCGTCCGGCGGATTCGCGGAGAGTTTCTCGAGATGCCGGGATTGCGGCTCACGCCGGAACAGGCGCGCCGGTTGTGGCGCCTGGACGAAACCGCGTGCGACGCCGTGCTCGGCGCGCTCGTCGACGCCCGGTTCCTGGCCAAGACGCGCGACGGCGCGTTCGTTCGTCAGGATCACAACTCGTACTGACGCCCAATCGTTCTTCGCACCTCACGCATATCGTCGCCGCGGAGCTCGCGCAGGGCGTAGCCGACGAACTGCCTTGTCACACGTTTGCGCCACACGAGTGTGAAGTCGGTGTTATCCATCGGCCGTGCGGGCTCGGCCGCGCGCTCGGCCGCACTCGCGATCGCCGCGTCGTCGAGCGGCCGGCCGATGAGCGCGGCGCCGCCGTGTGCGGCCTCGAGCGGACGCGAGGCGACGGCGCCGAGCACGACGCGCGCGCTCTCGACCGTTCCGTCGGCCGCGAGCTTGACGGCCGCCGCAACCGACAGCACGGGGAAATCGAATGCGCCGCGGCGGCGCAGCTTCCAGTACACGCTGCGCCAGCCGTCGAGCGCCGGCAGCTGGACGGCCGTTAGGATTTCATCAGGACGCCGCGTCAGGTAGTGGATGCCGTCGTTGCGGAACAGATCCGCGACGGCGATGCGCCGCTCGCCGGCCGCCGCCGAGACGAGCGTCACCGCGGCGCCGAGCGCCATCAGCGCGGGCGCCGTGTCGGTGGACGAGACCGCGAGGCAGCGCGGGCTCGACGTCGCGACCCAGCAGATCGCGCCGTCCTTCTTCATGCAGAAGTCGATCGACTTGCGCCACTCGTAGTTCTGGTCGTAGTAGTTGCAGCGCGTGTCGAGGCAGAGATTTCCGCCGATCGTCCCCATGTTCCGCAGCTGCGGCGTGGCCACGTGCGCGGCGGCCTGGCGCAGCGCGCCGTACGGATCGGCGAGCCGGCGCTCGTCGCCTCGCGGATGAAGCCGCGCGTCGCGCACGAGCGCCGCGAGCGTGACGCCGGCGCCGATGCGAAGACCATCGCCGTTCGCGATCTGCTGCAGCGCCTCGACGCGGCGAAGGCCGATCAGCGTGCGCGGCGTCTGCTGACGCCGCTTCATGTTCGGCAGCAGATCCGTCCCGCCCGCGACGAGCATCGCGTCGCCGGCCGGCACGGCGGCGAGATGATCGGCCGCCTCCGCCACGCTTCGCGGCGACTCGAACCGGAAATGCGGCAGGCGCATCATGACGGCACCGCCTCGCGCTTTCGCGGCTTCTCATCAACCGCGCGTCCATCACCACCCTCCCATGGGGGCGGAACATGCAGCGGCTCGGGCCACGGGATCTGCGGGAACGCCGGCGGCCCGTAGCGCGCCGGTTTGCCCGCGGCCTTTGCTTCGAGCGCCTTGACGATCTTCTCCGGCGTGATCGGCACTTCGTCGATCCGCACGCCGACGGCGTCGAACACCGCGTTGGCGACGGCGGGCATCACCGGCAGCAGCGGCCCCTGCCCGACTTCCTTCGCGCCGAACGGCCCGCGCGGATCGGGATGCTCGACGAGCTCGGTGAACACCTCCGGCATGTCGAGCGTCGTCGGGCTCTTGTACTCGAGCATCGACGGGAACTTGTGCACCAGCGCGTGCGACAGCTTCGGCGGCAGGCGGCGGAACGTCTGCTCCTCCATCAACGCCTCGCCGAGCGCCATGTAGACGCTGCCTTCCACCTGCCCGCGCACGAGCGGCGGGTTGAGCGAGCGGCCGATGTCGTGCGCGATCCACACGCGCGGCACGTGAATCCAGCCGGTGGTGGCGTCGACCTCGACCTCGACGATCGCCGCCGAGTACGAGTAGGTGGGCGAGGGGCCGACGCCGCCGCCCTTGAACTTCGCGGCCGAGCGCGGCGGCGTGTACGAGCCCGTCGTGCCGATCGTGCCGAAGCGCGCTTCGGCAAGGCACACCGCGTCCGCGAAGGAGACGCCGGCGGCGGCATTCTCGGTGTCGAACACGCGGCGATCGGCAAAGACGAGACGCTCCTTCGGCACCTGCAGTTTGCTCGCGACGGCGTCGGCGACGAGATCGCGCGCGCGCTCGGCGGCCTGAATCGCCGCGTTCCCCATCATCAGCGTGACGCGGCTCGAATACGACCCGAGATCGACCGGCGTGAGATCGGTGTCGCCGGTCACCGCGCGAATGTCGATCGGCTCGATGCCGAGGACTTCCGCGACGCACGCCACCAGCACGTCGTCGGAGCCCTGGCCGATTTCGGTGGCGCCGCAGAACGCCGTCACGCCGCCGCTGCGATCGAGCTTGAGCTGCACGCCGGAATGCGGCATGTCGTTCCAGTAGATCGGCAGGCCGGCGCCCGAGAGGTACGACGAGCACGCGAGGCCGACGCCGCGGCCGTACGGCAGCCTGCGGAACCGGTTCGTCCAATCGGCGGCCTGCGTCACGCGGCGGATGCACTCGGCCAGGCCGATCGTGCCGACGCGGAGGTAGTTGGCGGTGAGCGTCTCGGGCTGCTCGACGATCCGCAGGCGCAGCGCCGCGGGATCGATCGCCAGGCGCTCGGCGATCTTGTCGAGCTGAATCTCCTGCCCGAAGCGGCTCTGCGGCGTGCCGTGGCCGCGCTTGGGCCCGCAGGGCGGCTTGTTCGTGAAGACGCGGCACCCCTGAAACTGATACGCCGGGATGTGATACGTCACCGTCTGCAGCGCGCCGGTGTAGAAGGTGCTCGCGACGCCGTACGATCCGTACGCGCCGCCGTCGAGCAGCGTCTGCACGCGCATCCCCGCGATCGTGCCGTCGCGCTTCACGCCCGTCTGCATGCGCATGACGACCGGGTGGCGCCCGCGGTGGCAGTAGAAGACCTCTTCGCGCGTCAGGCAGATCTTGACCGGACGATCGAGCATGAGCGCCGCTTTCGCCACGACCACCTCGTGGTTGAACGGATCGCTCTTGCCGCCGAAGCCGCCGCCGTTCGGCGTCGCGACGACGCGGATGTGCGCCGCCGGCATCGCGAGCGCCTTCGCGAGCGCGCGGTGCACGTAGTGCGGCGTCTGCGTGCTCGACCAGAGCGTGAGCTTGCCGTCGGGATCGAGCGCGGCGACGGCCGCGTGCTGCTCGATCGGCAGATGCGTGTTGCCCTGATAGAAGAAGGTGTCGTCGAACACGTGATCGGCGGCGGCGAGCGCCGCGTCGACGTCGCCGAACTGCAGCGAGACCAGCTTGTGGATGTTCCCCGCGTCGCCGTACTCGTGGATGCGCGGCTCGGCGTGCGCGAGGCTGTCGTCCGGGCTCGCGAACGTGCGCAGCGGCTCGTACTCGACGTCGATCAGGTCGAGCGCCTCGAACGCCGTCAGCTCGTCGCGCGCGATCACGGCGGCCACCGGATCGCCGACGAAGCGGACGCGATCGACGGCCAGCGCGTGCTCGTCCTGGCTCACCGGCAGGATGCCGTACGCGATCGGGAAGTCCCGTCCGGTCAGCGCGAGGAGCACGCCGGGATGCGCGAGCGCCCGCGCGACGTCGAGCCGGACGATGCGCGCGTGCGGGATCGTCGACCGCAGCAGCTTGCAGTGGACCGTCCGCGGCAGCATCAGGTCGTCGGCGAACTTCGTCTGGCCCGTCACCTTCGCGCGGCCGTCCACGCGCCGCCGCGGCTTGCCGATGACGTTCATCGCGCGCCCGCCCGCGTGCCGGCAATCGCGGCTTCGACGGCCTCGAAGATCTGCTGATAGCCGGTGCAGCGGCAGAGATTGCCCGACAGCGCCTCGCGGATGCGGTCGCGCGACGGATGCGGATCCTCGTCGAGCAGCGCCTTCGCCGTGACGAGGAACCCCGGCGTGCAGTAGCCGCACTGCGCGGCGCCGAGATCGGCGAACGCGTCCTGCAGCGGGTGCAGACGCCCGTCGGCCGCGAGCCCTTCGACGGTCGTCACCGCGCGACCGCCGCAGTCGACGCCGAGCACGAGGCACGAGAGCACCGGCTGGCCGTCGAGGAGGACGGCGCACGCGCCGCACTCGCCGAGCTCGCAGCCGTGCTTCGTGCCGCACAGGTTCAGATCCTCACGCAGCACCTCGAGCAGCGTCTTGTAGGGCGCGAACGCGACCTCGGTGGCGTCGCCGTTCACGGTGAGCGCGATGTGGGCGTTCTGCATGTTCGGTCCTTGGCGCCGGGGCGCGGCGCGTCGATCGCGGATGGCCGGAGAGGCCGGCGATCGCGTAGTCGGCGACGAGATCGGCAACCTGCTGCGGCGTTTGCGGCCCCTCGGGGCGGTACCAGTGGGCGGTCCAGTTGACCGCGCCCAGGAACGCGCGCGTCGCGATGGTCGCGTCGGTGGCGCGCAGGAGGCGCCGCCGGATGCCGCCGGAAACGAGCGCGCGGACGCCGCGCTCGTAGCGATCGCGCTTGGCGACGATGCGCGCGCGCAGCCGCGGCGGCAGCGCGTCCACTTCGAGATGCGCCGCCGATCCCTCGACGTCGTCCAGCAGGCAGAGGACGTGCGCGGCGGCGACGTCGCGGAGGCGGCCGGCGAGCGGGCCGGCGCCGCGCCGCGCGCGCGCGAGCGCCTCGAGCAGCCGATCGAGCGATCGGTCCTGGCAGAAAAAGAGCAGCTCCTCTTTGCCGCGGAAGTAGTGATAGAGGTTGCCGGGCGAGAGGTCGGCGGCGACGGCGATGTCGCGCATGCCGGCCGCGGCGAACCCGCGCGCGCGGAACACGCGCGCCGCCGCGCGCATGATCGCGACGCGCCGGGCGTCGGCGCGCTTCGAACGGCGGTTCGAAAAGTGAACCACCGTTCAATTCTAGACGGAATCGGGTAATTGGGGAATCGGGTAATTGGGTAATTTATCGTGCAATTGGCAATACAATTCCCCGATTCCCCGATTCCCCGATTCCCCGATTCCCCGATTACCCGATGCACAGCGCGCCGGGGCAGACGAAGTAGGCGACGCCGCCGTTGCGGGCGCAGGCGGCGGCGCGGTCCGTCGCGAAGCTCCACGTCCGATCCTTGCACCGCGCTGTCGCGCCCGCTGGCGGCACGGGCTGCAGTGGAAAGTCCGCGCGCGTGTCGCGCGTCAGCGTCACCGCGCGCGACTGCGCCACGAACCCGTCGCGCCGCACGGTGACGGTGTAGGGACCGCCCTTGAGCGGCGGAAACGAGAAGTTCCCCGAGCCGTCCGTCGCGAGATCGGCGGCCGCGCCGGCCGGCGTAATCGACACGCGCGCTCCCGCGATCGACACGAAGTCGGGCGGCGCTTCGGTGACCGTTCCGTACAGCGTGAACGTCAGGAACGGCTGCGCGGTCGTGTAATCCTTGTCGGATGCGGCTGGAGCCGACGGCACGGCGGGGGCGCTCGTCTGGGAACTGCAGGCGATTGCCGCAAAGATGACCGCGACTGCCGAGACGGTGGCCGGCGATTTCCACATGGCGGCCTCCAGCCTTTCACGAGTGGAGCCGTTGTGCAGGGGGGGTGCCGTAAAGGAACCATAGGTGGCGGCTCGACCACGGGGTCCCTATAATCGACACGTGCGTCCTCTCCAGTACGTTGGCGCCGCCGCGACGGTCGTTCCGATTGTCGTCATCATGCGCCTGGCGTCGGTGAGCTACGCGGGCATCGCGGCGCCGCTCCTGCTGCTCGACGTGCTCGCGGTGGCGAGCCTGTGGGGCACCGGCCCCGCGCTCGCCGCCGCCGCGTCCGGCGCCGGCGCTTACTCATATTTCTTCCTGCCGCCGGCGGGCTTCGGCATCGAGCTTCCGGAGGACTGGATCGCGTTCATCACCTTCATCGTGACGGCGGTGATTGCCGGCGACCTCGCGTCGCGCGCCTCGCGCCGCGCCGAGGAGGCGCAGGCGGGCCGCCGCGAGATCGAGCGGCTGTACGCGGAGCTGCAGGCGGCGTTCGAGCGCGCGAGCGAGGCGGAGGCCGCGCGCCGCAACGAGCAGCTGAAGGCGGCGCTGCTCGACGCGCTCACGCACAACCTGCGCACGCCGCTCACGTCGATCAAGGCGTCGGTGACGGCGCTCATCGGCGCGGGGCCGTGGCGCCCCACCTCCGAGCTCTCCCACGAAGGCCGCCGCGAGCTGCTGCAGGTGATCGACGAGGAATCCGATCGCCTCAACCGGTTCATCGAAGGCCTCTCGACGCCCGCCAGCGCCGAGCCGGCGCCGGCGATCCACATCCGCACCGTGGACGCGGCGGAGGTCGTGCGATCCGGCCTGCATCGCGCCGAAACGGTGACGCGCGATCATCGCGTGGTCGTCAAGCTCGACGATCGGCTGCCGCCGCTGTCGGTGGATGCGGCGTCGATCGCCGAGGTCATCTACATCCTGCTCGACAACGCGAGCAAGTACGCGCCGCCCGGCACGACGATCACGGTGGAGGCGACCGCCGAGACCGAAGCGACGGTGCGCGTCGCGGTCTGCGACGAGGGGCCGGGGATCCCGATCGATCTGCGCGAGCGCGTGTTCGAGAAGTTCTTCCGCGTGCCCTCGCGCGAGTCGCATGATCCGAACCGCGGCGGCATCGGCCTCGGGCTGCCGATCGCGCGGCGCCTCGTCGAGACGCAGGGCGGACGCATCGCGATCGAGGCGCCGCCGACGGGCCGCGGCACGGCGGTGGTGATGACGCTGCCGATTGCGGTGGAATCGGAGTCGGCGGACGTGGAGCGGACGCCGCCGGTCGCGGCGGCCAGATGAAGAGGTAATGACTGTGACGACAGCAACCATGGAGAAGTCGCGCGTGCTCGTCGTGGACGACGAGCCGCAGATCACGCGCGTGCTGCGAACCGTGCTCTCGAGCCAGGGATACCAGGTGCGGACGGCGTCGGAAGGCGAGGCGGCGCTGTCGAACTTCACCGAATGGCGGCCGGAGCTGGTGATCACCGACCTCTATATGCCGCACATGGACGGCATCGAGCTGTGCCGCCGCATCCGCTCGATGTCCGGCGTGCCGATCATCGTCCTGTCGGTGAAGGGCGAGGAGCGGACGAAGGTGGAGGCGCTCGACTGCGGCGCCGACGACTACATCACCAAGCCGTTCGGCATCGACGAGCTGCTCGCGCGCGTGCGCGCGGCGCTGCGGCGCAGCGGCGCGGAGGCGGAGGTCGCGTCCTTCGACGCGGGCGACTTCCGCGTCGACCTCGAGGGGCGGCGCGTCCACGCGCGCGGCCAGGAAGTGCGGCTGACGCCGAAGGAGTTCGATCTGTTCGTCTACATGGCGCGGCACCCGAACCGCGTCATCACGCACCGCACGCTGCTCGAGGCCGTCTGGGGCGAAGCGTCGCAGGAGCAGCCCGAGTACCTGCGCGTCTTCATGGGACAGCTGCGCAAGAAGCTCGAGCCCGATCCGTCCAACCCGCGCTATCTCGTCACCGAGCCGTGGGTCGGATACCGGTTTAATCCGAACGGCTGACGCGCTCCCGCAGAAAGTGTTCGACGCCTTCGTTCAGGTCGATCACGCCCTGCGGCTCTGGGTGGTGACCCATCGGCTCGACGTCCTGAATCCGATGATGTGGAGCGTCAGCGTCATCGGCCGCGGCGGTGTTGTGTGGGTGGCGGTGGGCGTCGCGCTGACGATGGCCCGGCGTATCCAGCCCTCGGGCCTGCTGCGGGTCGCCTGCGCCGCGTTCCTGGCTCTTCTCCTCACCGACCGCGTGCTGAAACCGCTCGTCGGCCGCGAACGGCCGTTCGTGTCGACGCCCGGCGTCCTCGTTATCGGCGTGCCGCCCGAGGACGCATCGTTCCCGTCCGGACAGGCCGCCACCGCCTCCGCCGCCTGCGAGGTATTGGCGCGCCTCGAGCCGTCCGCACGGGTCCTGTGGTGGACGCTGCCGCTGCTGGTTGCCTACTCGCGCGTGTACGTCGGCGTGCACTATCCGTTCGACGTCATCGGAGGCGCAGCGATCGGATGGCTCTGCGGGATGCTGGTTGATCGCGTCCTTGGCCATCGGCCGCGGCGGGCGCAGGCAATCGAGCGCTGACGAACCGCGGGAGCGGCATCGTGGCCGCTCCCGCCGTCCGTGCGCGTCCGTCAGCGGAAGGCGATCCAGTTGAAGTTGGCGATCGAGGAGCCGCTCGCGCCGCTGCCGTCCATCACCAGCTTCACGACGTGCGGTCCGGCCGCCACCGAGACGCCCGTCTTCGTGAGCGTCGTGTAGATCTGCCAGCCGCCCGTATTGGGCGCCGTCATCGTGCCGGTCACGTTCACGCCGTCGATCTCGATGTGGAACGTGCCGCCGGCGCCCTTCGACGCGACGCGAACGTCGATCGCGTAGGTGCGCGCCGAGGCCGCCTGCACTGAGTACTTCAGCCACTCGCCCGCCGCCGTCCAGGCGATGTTGTAACCGCCGCCCGTATCGGCGGACGTCTGGATGTCCACGCTGTTCGTGCGGTACGTGCCGCCCGTGTTGCCGGCCGTCGTGTCGTGGTACGCGACGCCTTCGCCGCCCTTGTCGTAGTTCTCCGCCTCGATGCGGCCGGGCAGCGCGATCGGCGTGCCGGTGTACGGCGTCGAGGCGCCGGGCTGGGGCGCCGGGGAGGGCGCCGGCGGATTGACGGGCGGCACCGCGAACGCCGCGTTGAGCTCCGTGAAGTCGACGCCGATGTCCTTGCCGTCGGTGGCGGCGCCGCGCGAGAGGCTCGTCGAGACCAGGGTGTAGTTGCCCGCGGTGCGGCTCGTGAAATCGGCGAGCCATTGCGTCACCGTCGGGAAGTCGTTGCCGACCGGATAGAGCTTCGCGGATGCGCCGGCGAAGGTGTTGCCGAGCACGGTCGCGCCGGGCGCGTAGTGCGTCAACGCGGGCAGCCCCTGGCCGATCGCGTCGCCGTAGATTAGATACGAGTTCTGCTTCAGCAGGTTGTTGGTCAGCGTGAAGCCGGCGATCTGCACGCCGGTCGGCGTTGCGCCGCCGTAGAAAAAGACCGTCACCGGGCCCGCGTTGTCCACGGTGTTGTGGTCGAACGTCACGTTCTTCGGGCCCGCGCCGATGATCGCGAGCCGCGCCGGTCCCGCCGTCGAGCTCGACGTGTACTTCGGATCGACGTCGTAGAGCAGGTTGTTGCGGACGACGATGTTCTCGGTCTGCTGGCTCGGCGCGAGGTTGTCGTAGCCGAGGATGTTGAAGCCCGCCGAGATGTGGCGAACCACGTTGTTCTGAATCGTCACGTTGCGCACGACCGACCACGGTGCGGTGTTGTTCTGGTTGCGCGGCGTCAGCACGATCGCGTAGCCCTGCTGCCCGCCGACCCAGTGGTTCTCGATGATGTTGCCCTCGACGAGCACGTCCTGCGCGTTCTTGAACTCGACCAGGTTCTTGACCGTCCAGCCCTGGTTGATCCACGCCATCGGGCGCGAGATATAGTTGCGGCGGATCGTGATCCCCGTCGGCACGAGGTTCGGCACGTTGGGATCGCTGCCGCCGAACATGATGTTCTCGCCCGCGGCCTCGAGGTAGTTGTTCTCGACGAGGTACGGCCCCGGCCCGTTCCATCCGCAGATGGCCTGCGTGTCGACGTTCTTGCCCTTGAAGTCGGCGAAGTACGAGTTGATGACCTTCGTGTCGCCGCTGTTCAGCGCGATGCCGCGCCGCTGGCCGGCGGTCGCGTCGCCGTGGAAGTAGCTGCGGTCGACGGTGAAGTGCTGCGGGATCTGCCACGTGGTGTTCTGCTTCGAGCCCGTCGCGCCAAGCTCCAGGAGATCGGCCGTCGTCGTTCCCGCCTGCGGGTAGAACTCAAGGAAGAGCAGCCGCCAGTGCGACGCGCCGGGCGCGGTCGCCAGCGCCGTGCCGTTGCTGTTGGATCGAATCTTCGGGAGGAGCGAGGCGTACTGCGGCGTCATCCGCACGCCGGCCGGCGGCAGCGACGCATCGGCGGCCGACGAGCGAATCGTGATGTCGGCGGCCGTCCCGCTCTTGACGGGGAGGACGAAGTTGCCGGTGAAGGTCGCGCCCGCCTGCAGCAGAATCGTGTCGCCGGGCTGCGCCGCGTTGAGCGCCGCCTGCAGATCGCCGCCGGCGTTGACCGTCAAGGTGGAAGCATGTGCATATCCCGCGGACAGCGTCGCCGCGAGACAGATCGTGAGCGTCATGTACTTTCGCAAGACCAGGCTCCTTAATGTTTTGGAAAACGCGAACTGGGACCTGGTAGGGCAAAAGTCGTGACGGGACGGCCAGGCGCCGCCGGCGCCCGTCGTCGATCGCTCGATGCTGAACTGAGCCGTTCGGCAGGAATTACACAGAAGACACGCCGGCACAGCGAAAGTCGACGCTCGCGCGCATACGGCCGCGTTCGCGTCAAATGCACGCCGTCGCGCCGCGAAACGGCGCGTGGGCGGCGAGGCCGCCCGCGGCAAGCGCGCTCCCCGTTACGTTTTCGTTACGGGAATAACGATCGCGATCGGTTCACTGCGCCGATTCGATGCGCGCGCGTTTATAGTTGCCACTCCCGTGCGACGGGCTCGGGCGCATGAAGGAGGTCGTATGACGCAGCGCGTGCTGGCGGCCCTCTCGCTTCTGTGGGCTTTTGCGTTCGTAGCGCCGGCCGCCGCGCAGGCGCCGACCTACACGGTCGAGAAGATCGACATCAAAGGCGACGGCGGAACCGATTACGTGACGGTGGAACCGGCGACGGGCCGCGTGTTCGTGTCGCGCGCGACGCACCTGATGGTCGTGGACGGCGCCACGGGCAAAGTGCTGGGCGACATTCCCGATACGCCGGGTGTGCACGGCGCCGGCCTCGCGACGAAGGCCGGCCACGGCTTCACGACCAACGGCGGCGATCAGACCGTCACGATGTTCGATCTGAAGACGCTCGCGGTGATCAAGAAGATCACGGTCGGTCCCGGCCTCGACGGGATCATGTACGACGAGCCGGACGACAAGATCATCCTCACGAATCACAGCCGCCCGATCGGCACGCTCACCGCGATCGATCCGCGCTCGGGCGACATCGCCGCGACGGTGGAGCTCGAGGACACGGCGCCGGAAGGCGCGGCCGCCGACGGCAAGGGACGCATCTTCGTCAACAACGAGAGCAAGCACACGGTCCAGGTGATCGACGTCAAGACGTGGAAGGCCACGGCGTCGTGGCCGCTCGCGCCGTGCGAAGGGCCGACCGGCATCGCGTACGACAAGGCGACGAACCGGATCTTTTCCGGCTGCAGCAAGACGTCGGTCGTCCTCGATGCGGCGACGGGGAAGGTCGTCGCGACGATCGCGAACGGCACGCGCGTCGATGCGCTGGGCTGGGATCCGTCGAAGAAGCTAATTTACATCCCGAACGGCGGCGAAGGCAACGTCACGGTGGTCCATCAGGATTCCGCCGACAAGTACACCGTCGTTGCGACGGTGCCGACGTTTGCCGGCGCCAAGACGATCACCGTCGATCCAAAGACGCACAACGTGTACTTGTTTCAGCCCGAGCGCGGCCCCGCGCCGCCGCCGGCGCCCGGAGCGCCGCCGCCCGCGCCGGGCGCAGGACGCGGCCGCGGTCCGCAGGGGCCGATCCTCGCCTCGTGGTTCATCGTCGTCAGGCCGAGTTGATCGGACACTCGCGCGCGCGTGATAGACTGCGCGCTCCGTCAACCGCACAAACCAGGCAGGTGTGACATGCGCATGGGCACCATCCGGGTGCGGCTCACACTGGCCGCCGTGTTGATCGGCGGCTCCACGCTTCATCTTTCGGCGCAGGCCGCGGCGCCGGCCGCCGAACAGCGGAATCCGCTCGCGGGCGACGCGTCGGCGATCCGCAGCGGCACCGTGCTGTTCCGGCAGGAATGCGCGTACTGCCACGGCGTCGGCGCGCGCGGCGGCTTCCGCGGTCCCGATCTGACGACCGGATCGTGGACGCACGGCGGCGCCGACGCGGATCTGGCGCGCACGATCCTCGACGGCGTGCCGGGCACCGCGATGCCGCCGCACAGGCTCACGAGCGAGGAGATCTGGCAGATCGTTTCATATCTCCGGACGGTGCAGCAGCCGCCTTCGACGCCTATCGGAGATCCGCAGCGCGGCGAGGCGATCTTCTTCGGCGCCGGCGGCTGCGCGTCGTGCCACATCGTCAAGGGGCGCGGCGGGCGCCTGGGCCCCGAGCTCTCGACGGTCGGCTCGGCGCGGCCGCGCGCCTATCTCGTCGAGTCGATCCGCCAGCCGGCGCGGCATCTCGCGGAGAACCACGTCTTCGGCGACTCGTCGCTGCGCTACGACACGGTGACCGTTGTCACCGCGGACGGCCGATCGATCGTCGGCGTGCCGATGAACGAGGACACCTTCACGCTGCAGCTGATGGACACGAGCGAGCGCGTTCACAGCCTGGACAAGAAGACGCTGAAGAGCGTCCGCCACGAAAACCGATCCTTGATGCCCGCCTACGACGCGGCGAAGCTGCCCGACGCCGATCTCGACCATCTCGTCGCGTATCTGCAGTCGCTCCGCACGGCGCCGGTGGCGCGCACGAAGGGTGGCTCGTATGAAAACTGAATCGATCGCGCTCGCGCTCGCGCTCTGCCTCGCCGCGGCGCCGGCGGCCGCGCAGGTGACCAGCGAGCGGCTCGCCAACGCGTCGGCCGAGCCGCAGCAGTGGCTGATGTACTCGGGATCGTACGACGGCAGCCGGTTCAGCCCGCTCGATCAGATCAACCGGACCAACGTGCAGCGCCTCGCGCTGCAGTGGGTGCTCCAGACCGGCGTCCGCGGACGCCACGAGACGACGCCGCTCGTGATCGACGGCGTAATGTACCTGACGACGCCGCAGAACCACGCGTACGCGGTGGACGTGCGCACGGGGCGGCCGCTGTGGCACTACGAGCGCACGCTGCCGAAGGAGATGTCGCTCTGCTGCGGCCCGCAGAACCGCGGGTTCGCGGCGCTCGGCGATCGCCTGTTCATGGGCACGCTCGACGCGCACGTCGTCAGCCTCGACGCGCGCACCGGCCGCGTGCGCTGGGACGTTGCCGCCGCCGATGCCGACAAGGGCTACAGCTTCACCGGCGCGCCGCTCGTCGTGAAGGACAAGATCGTCATCGGCGTGGCGGGCGGCGAGTACGGCGTCCGCGGCTTCATCGACGCGTACGAAGCCGACTCGGGCAAGCGCGCGTGGCGCTTCTACACGATTCCGGGCGAGGGCGAGCCGGGCAACGACACGTGGAAGGGCGACTCGTGGAAGCGCGGCGGCGCGCCGACGTGGGTCACCGGCTCGTATGATCCGACGCTCAACCTGCTGTATTGGGGAACCGGAAATCCCGGGCCGCAGATGTACGGCGCGAACCGCCTGGGCGACAACCTCTACTCGGACTCGCTCGTCGCGCTCGATCCGGATACCGGCAAGCTGAAATGGCACTTCCAGTTCACGCCGCACGACGTGCACGACTGGGATTCGACGCATACGCCGATCCTGTTCGACGACACGATCGCGGGCACGCCGCGCAAGCTCGTCGCCGTCGCGAACAGGAACGGCTTCTTCTACGTGCTCGATCGCGTCACGGGCGCGTTCCTGCTCGGCAGGCCGTACACGCAGGTGACGTGGGCGAAGGAAGTCGACGCGAACGGCCGGCCCATCGTGCTGCCGAACACCGACCCGTCGCCGAACGGCACGCGCGTCTGCCCGAGCGGCACCGGCGGCACCAACTGGCACTCGCCGTCCTACAGCCCGCGCACGCACCTCGTCTACTTCTTCAGCTACGAGCAGTGCGACACGTTCCTGTCGGACGAGAAGCTCGAGCCGCCGTATCAGCCGGGGAGACTCTTCATCGGCAGCGCGTTCTTCGGCGTGCCCGAGGAGCGATCGGAGAGCGCGGTGCGCGCCGTCGATCCGAAGACCGGAACGGTGAAGTGGGAGTTCCGGGAGTACGCCGACGCGTGGGCCGGCGTGTTTTCGACGGCCGGCGGCCTCGTGTTCTCCGGCGACGGGCAGGGCAACTTCATCGCGCTCGACGCCGAATCGGGACGCGACCTGTGGCACGTGCAGCTCGGCGCGTCGATTCACACCGCGGCGGTGAGCTTCGCCGTGGACGGGCGGCAGCACGTCGCGATCGTGGCCGGCGACGCGGTCTTCGCGTTCGCGCTGCCGAGGCAGTAGATCACGAACACGGAGGCACCGCGCCGCCGCGCGACTCTTACGGGAGATGGTCCGTCCGGTGTCGCTCCATGCCGTTGCCAGCGGCAGGGGCATACCAGCGAACGCATCACAGCCGCGGCACGCACACCGGCGCGCGCGCCGTCAAATCCGTCGCTGACCTGACAACTTCGGTGGGGAAGCGAGGCCGTCGCTCAGCGCGCGGCCATCCACTGCAAGGCTTCGCTCACGACCGCCGCCGGCATGTCGTGGCGGCCTTCGAATTCGCGGAACGTCACGTCGTAGCCCATCGATCGCAGGCGCGGCACAATGATGCGGCTGCACCGATCGATTGGAAGAATCTGATCGGACAGGCCGTGCGAGACGAACACGCGCGGGCGTCCGCGCGGCGCCGCGCTGATGACGAAGCCGGGCGAGCACGCGACGACGCGCGGGAAGAGATCGCCGTTGGCGAGCCCGAGCGAGATGGCGTACGACGCGCCGTCGGAGAAACCGCCGACGGCGACGCGCGCCGGGTCGACGGACAATCGCGAGAACACGTGATTGAGCGCGCGGTCCAGGAACGCGACGTCCTCGCCGAAGCGGCCGCGGATGGCGTCCCACGTGGTGCCGCGCGAATCCGGCGCGAGGACGGCGACGCCGGCCTCGTCGGCGGCCGCGCCGATGCGGCGCAGCATTCCGGCGCCGCTCTGCGTCGCGCCGTGCAGGAAGACCAGGAGCGGTACGGGGCGTTGCTGAGCCGACGCCGGCAGCTGAATCACGCCGTCGCGTTCACCTTCTGCGAGACCCAGCCGTCCGCTCGCGATCGAGGTCGTCGCGCCGTCGCGCGGTCGTGCGCTGATCCGCGCCGCATCGTCTTCGGTTTCGGTCGAGACATCGCACGCCTCGCCGAATCCGATCGCGCCGAGTGAAATGGCGCCGAGCGCGCGGGCGGCCGTCGCCGTGAACCGTCGGCGTGTCACGCGAGGATCGGACGCTTCCACGGTGTGACGAACTCGTCGGAATGAACAATAAGCCAAGCTCGAAAAATGTGAAAGCGCGTCCTTCGGAAGGTCGGTATATTGCTCCCCGTTATGCACGAACATGGTGCGTCCCGCAGGACGTTCATCAGGACGACGGCGGCCGGAGCGGCCGGTTCGTTGGTGATCGGCCTGTCCCGCGCGGAGAGTAACGACGGCCCCGCCGACCATGGCGATCTGACGGCGCTCGGTCTCGCGGAGGCATCGGAGCTGGTGCGGAAACGACGAGTCTCGCCGGTGGAGCTGACCGAGGCGTGTCTCGCCCGCATCGAACGGCTGAATCCGGTGCTGAACGCATTCATCACCGTGACGCACGACGCGGCGCTCGCGCAGGCGCGCGAAGCCGAACGGGAGATTCAGCGGGGCCGGTGGCGCGGGCGACTGCATGGGATCCCGATCGCGCTCAAAGATCTGTTCGACACCGCCGGGATCAAGACCACCGCCGCGAGCGCTCTCTTCAAAGGCCGCATTCCGGCCGAAGACGCAGAAGTCGTCCGCAGGTTGAAGGCGGCCGGCGCGGTGCTGATCGGCAAGACCAACATGGTCGAGTTCGCCTACGGCGGGAACGCAGCGGTCTCGCATTTCGGCGCGGTGCACAATCCGTGGAGCCTCGATCGGAATCCAGGCGGCTCTTCGAGCGGGTCGGCGGCCGCCGTCGCCGCCGGGCTGTGCTACGGCGCGCTCGGGTCCGACACGGCCGGCTCCGTGCGGATGCCGTCGTCGTTGTGCGGCATCGTCGGGCTCAAGCCAACGTTCGGGTTGATCAGCACGCGCGGCGTCATTCCTCTTTCCTGGTCGTGCGATCACGTGGGCCCCATGACGCGCACGGTGGAGGACGCTGCGCTGATGCTGCAGGTCGTCGCCGGCTACGACGCGGCCGATACGAACAGCGTTCGCGTGAACGTGCCTGATTACCGATCCGCGCTGCATCGCCCGCCGTCTGCTCTCCGCGTGGGAATTCCGCGCGACTTCTTTTTCGACGATCTGGATCCGGAGATCGACGCGGCGATCAGGAAGAGTCTTGGGACAATCGAAAGAATCACGGCTCGCGTGCAGGACGTCGTGCTGCCCGCGCCGGCCGGCAGGCAGGAATCCGTCCGAGCTGCTGTGCGCGCCGCCGAGGCCTACGCGTATCACTCGCAATGGGTCGAGAAGACTCCGGAGCTGTATCAGCCGGAAACCCTGCTCAGGGTGCGAGGCGGCGCAGCTGTGACCGCGCGTGCGTATATCCAGGGTCGGCGGGATCTCGCGGACGCGCGCCGGGTCATCGAGCAGATCTTCGAGAGCGTCGACGTGCTCGTCACGCCCACGACGCCTGTCCCGCCGACGACGCTTGCCGAAATCAGCGCGGACGTCAGCGCGTCGCTGCGACTGGGCGCTCCGTACGTTCGTAACACGTCACCGTTCAACGTGTACGGCATCCCGACGATCTCGGTGCCCTGTGGCTTCACGTCCGCCGGGCTGCCGATCGGGTTGCAGATCAGCGGACCGAACGACGGCGAGGCCCTCGTGTTCCAGCTGGCCGCCGCGTACGAGCGCGCGACGGAGTGGCACAAGCGGATGCCGCGAATGTCATAGGCGTGCGCCGAGGGATGTGATCAGTGCGACGACAGGACAGGCCTGAAGTCCGACGGCTGCGCGGCGAGATCGCCGTGCTGGAGGCCGGTGTTCACCGCGGTCCGCTCGACCGTCGCTTCCGCGACGCGGACGCCGCCCCGAAAGACCGTCCAGCGGCGCGCGAAGCGGAGCCCCTGCACCGTCTCCCACTCCGTGGTCACCTCGTCGCTCGGAATGGGGTGCGCGGGATCCGCGAGCGAGATGGTGGAGATCTTCGCCGGGAGGAACGAATCCGGATCCAGCGTGATGTCGAGCTGATGCGTGATCTCGCCGTCCGCGAGCCGGACGACGTTCGGCGACGGCGACGTGATGCGATAGCTCGGGTCGCGGTCGGCGAGCCACGTGTTCAGCTTGAAGTCCCGAATGTACTTCTGCGCGAACGCGAGCTCGCCGCCGGAAATGGCGATGACCGCTCGGGTGCCGGGCAGTATCTCCCAGCCTGACTTGCCGTCGAAGTAGAGCACGTAGGTCGAACCCGGCCCGATCTGATCGACGCGAAGTTCGGTGGGCCGCACCCATCGCGTCCGCTTGACGACGTCGCCGATCGACTGGCCCGTGTTGCCGTTCCACGACTCCGCGCGCACCTGTTGCTCGAAGTCCCGGATGGCGGCGATCCTGTCCGCGCCGCCGAGCGCCTGCTGCATTCTGTGAAACAGCTGCAGCCCGTCCGGAGACGACGGCTGCGGGCCTCGAGCGAAACCCGAGGAAATGAGAAGCAGCGAAGCCAGAACGAGTGGAAGGGGGTTCAGTCGAGCGTCGCAGCGTCGGAGCATAGCGAGTTAGACACCGACCGGCGCCCGCGTGCCGTCACCATGTCACCGTTCGATCGTCGCGGGCCGTGCCGCGCCGCGCCCGCCGCTTCTCACTCCGGTCGCGACGACGCGTTCATCGTCGAACGGCTCGACGACGGCGGCCGCCGAGCTGCGGCCGAACGGGCCCGATCGCCTGGGCGCCGTGACATGGCTGAAGGGATCGTAAGGCTGCCCCGGCAACTCGGGATCGCGCGGCCGGGCGCGGAGCGCATTCATCAAACGGCCAAGCCAATCGATCATGGGGATCCTCTGAACGTGCCGGCGATTGTACCGCGAATATCGTTGACGTCGGCTCACGGCTCGTTCGGATAATTGAAGAAAAGCTGGTTGCCGTCGGGATCCTCGACCACCAGCAGCCTGTAGCCCCAGCGTCCGTCCTTGACCGGAGCGCCGCGGGCTTCGAGCTCGGCGCGCAACGCGTCGAGCGCCGCGACCGCGGCCTCGTAGGTCTCGGGCTCGACGTTCAGGGAAATGAACATCAGACCCTTGCCGACTTTCTCCGGCCACTGGTCCGAGAAGATGAGGGCGCAGCTCCCGCGATCGACTTGAGCGACGAACGCCCGGCCGTCTTCCTCGTATCGCCACGCGACCGTGAAGCCGAGCCGGTCCACATAGAAGCGGAGCGAGGCCTCGACGCTCGAGACGTGAAGGACGGGGCGGGCGAACCAGTCGGTCATCAGACTTCCTCCGAGGTCAACGACCGCTCAACACGATGTTGCGTTCGTCCGATACGCAGGTGGATGAAAGAAACGTTGACTGTCACGGGCGGTGGTCGCCTGGGATGGGTCCATGCCACGTGGCCATTCGGACGGCTCTCGATCTCGTCGGGCAAGCTCACGATTTCGCTCGCATTCGTCGGCCAATACACTTTTGCACCGTCCGACGTCTCTGGATTGGACCGGTGCGGAATCGCCTCGAACGGCATCCGCATCGTTCATACACGCCCCGACTGTCCTGAGACGATCATTTTCTTCTGCGCCGGGCGCGTGCAGCGCGTGCTCGACGCTGCGATTCAGGCCGGGTTCACGGCAGGCGTACCATCATCGCCGGCGTCCAGGCGCGGGATGCCGTTTCGATGGATTGCGGTCGCGCAGGTTGTTGTGGCATGGAACGTCCTCGGCCTTCTCGATCAGGGGCTGCCGCCCTGGAGAGAGCCGAAGCCGGGACCGCTGATGATCGCTGCGCTCGCGATGCTGCTCGCCGTTGCGTTCGCCGTCCAGATGTCCGAGGCTGCTCAGCGGTGGGCGCTCAAACCCGGTCGATCGGTGTCCGAGGTCGCGCCGTTCCTCCGCCTCCTTCAACTGGTCGGTGGGTTTCTCTTCGCGGGATTTGCGTTGCAGATGTTGTTCTGATCCGCTCGAGCGCGGATGTCGCAGCGCATCATGAGCGATCGACAGCGTCTACCATCGACGTGTTGGCGCTGAAGGGTCCGTTGTCGCCGTCGATTCCGTAGAGGGCTTCGCTCACACCGTATTGAAGCAACACGAGAACGAACGCGAATACGGTACAAAACGGGACGGCGAGGTACCATCGCACAGCGCGCGTCGATCTTCGGCGCAAAACCAGGACGTTCGCGAGAGCGGGCGGTCCCAAAAAGAACACCATGACGTGGCCGACGTAAAAGCCGGGCCCGAGCGAACCTCTCGCTCGGACCGCGCCGAGAGTGAAGAGGAGAGCGACTTCCACGCCGAAGGCGATGAGAACACCGACGGACACGAGCCACATCACGCGACGCAGCGTCTCCAGCCGCAGCACGACTCTCGCCAGAAGAAAGCAGTACACCGCGCTGGCCACGAACGCCACCGGGATGGACAAGATGATTCCGAATATCTCCATGACTGAACAGATCCGTTCAGATCCAGCGGCCCTTCGGGACGCACACCTCTTTCGTGGGATACACGCCGGCACCGCCTTCCGCTACGCTCCGCGCATCGTCTGATTCACGCGTGCGATCGACGAGGGATCCATCATTCTGCGCCGGTGTCAGCACGAAGGAGTGGCGCGATGAAAGCCGTGTTAAGCGTCCTCGGCCTCCTCGGGTTCCTGTGGTTGGTCATGCAGGGTAACGTACCGCGCTGACCCGTTTGGACCTGCCGACAACTCGACCTCGTAGAACGCGGACCTGCACCCTGCGCGCGCGAGCTGTCGCAGGTGATCGCGTCGCTGACGTGAATTAGATCGCGTAAGAGGTGTTTTGGCGCAGGAACGTCACCCCCGCGTGCCGCCGACTTTGCTATTCGCCTTGTTCGGCGGATTCGTGAAGGCACTGCTGTTGCGATTGTGCGAACAGCAATGACGCGCCGAAAGCGAAGGTGCCTGCCACTGCATCAGTCGGTCTTTCTCACGGCAGATCCGTCGTTCATATAGCGCGCCATCAACTACGATAGCGTCTTACGTCATGACTCGCGCACTCTTCCTTATCGGCGTCGTGGCGCTGACGTCTTGTGGGCCTCCAACGGCAGCCACTCGACAACCTTCGGTATGCCTCGTGACGGAACCGATCCGCGCAGAGCCGCCGCGCGATCCGAACGCGGATCCTTTCGGGCTCGGGCCGTGGTACGTCAACGCTGACCGCAACATCTGGGCCGGCTGGGATGCTGTCCGCATGGTCGCGGGACCCAAGGGCAACAAGGTGCTCTGGATTCGCCCTCAAGGAACGCCACTGACAATCTCTGGGCGGCGACTCGACGCAAATGCGTCGCCTGCAAAGGCGACGATTCCCTGCTGTTATCCGACAGGGTTTCAAGCGAGTGGTCTTGCGTTCTCGACCGAGGGATGCTGGCAAATCTCGGCCACGGCGGGCGCGAGTGAACTGACTTTCATCACGCGCGTCGGACCTGAGCCTGCGGCTGCACGCTGAGAGGCACAGGGGCCGAGGCGACGTCGAACGCTGCCTCGGGACAGCCTTCGCTTGAGAGCGTGGCTCGCCGAGCCGTAGCTCGCTCGCGTATCGGGCAAGCGAAAGGTGGAGCGGGCTACAGGGATCGAAATCTGGTAACGCGTTTTTTCTAAATGGTGATGGCGCGCAACTTCTGGCTTTAAGAGTTTGATCCTTAATCACTTCAGCGTGTTTGGTCAGTGCACTGACGTTCTCCACCGACACCTGAAATCGACCCGCGTTTTGGGGACATTTTGGACACGCTGCGCTTCGCGAGTGACGCGACGATGCGGGAGCTGTCAGCGTCCAAAGCGGGAGATGGGACGTTCAGGCGACTGCGTTGAATGAATCGAGCAAACGTTATCTCGTTCCACTCCTCGCATCGTGCTGCCGCTTAAACCACCCGACCAGGTAACCGATCACCCCGAAGGGCAGCCATATCACAAGGCCGAGCTCGTACGCCGCGTGCTTCGGCCCAATCACTTTGTCGTTCACGATGACGACGTCGAATGGGAAGTAGTACACCACCGCACTGAGGGTCGCCGCTCAGACCACGTACAACGTCGTCCACGCCCTGCTCGAGGCGTTGGCCCACGGCATCAACGCCACCAGAAATAGCACGCCAGCCGTTTCGACAGCGGCGACCACGATCAAAGCGATCTGTCCCTCGGCAGTGTGTGAGTGTGCCTGCGCGAACTCTTCAATCACTTCGTGCGGAAGCGCAAAGCGGAGAATCGCCTGCGCGCCTGCTGCAAGCAATCCGGTGAGAATGGCTGTACCGATGCTAATTCTGAACGGTGCTCGGCTAATCCGAAGCCGGCACCAATGGTTGCAATGAGACCGAAGAGCTTCAAGAGCATGGGCAGTTTTCGCAAGTGCATACCCGAATGTGGGCCGCGCGTGTGGTTGCGCTCGCCGCGTTCAGCGTCCGAGCATCCGGTATACTGCAGTCATGACCCGCACGCTCGATGCCGCGATCGCGAAGCTCGCTGCGCTCCCGCCGGACGAACAAGACCGCGTCGGCCGCTGGCTGCTCGACGAGCTCGCGGACGAAGAGCAGTGGGCGCAGGGTTTTGAGGCCTGTCACGGCGCGCTGACGAAATTGGCGCCGAAGCGCGAGCCGATCGCGTCGCTGGGCAGACGACCGACGTCGATCCCGATAATCTGTGAACTCGCGCGCGACGCCGCTGTTTTGGGCAGCACGCGTCACCACGCGTCAAGATGTTTCATGACGAAGCCTATTCAAGCCGTACTCGCAGACGCGCTTCGGCTCGACACGGATGCGCGCGCTGAGCTCGCCGCCGAACTGCTTGCAAGCCTCGATGGTCCGGCCGACGCAGACGCGGAGTCGGCATGGGACGCGGAGATCGAACGCCGCATCAACCAGATTGAAGCGGGCGAGGTTCGACTCGAGCCCTGGGAATCGGTGAAGCGCCGGATCGAAAAAAACATCCTCGGTCGGTGAAGCCGGTCCACTTTAGCGAGCCTGCGTCCGCTGAACTGGCCGCAGCGGTCCAATGGTATGAGCACCGCCGCCTCGGTCTGGGCGCGGAGCTGTTCGATCGCGTTACGGCAACCATCGCCCGATTCGGTCTCACCCAGAAGCTGGTGCGCTGCGACCGGGGCGTCTACCAAGCCGCCAGTTCAACGTCGATCGATTTCCCTACAAGATCGTGTACCGGGTTCGCGAAGACGATCTCTACATCGTCGCGGTCGCACATGCGAGCCGCCGTCCCGGCTACTGGAAAACACGGCGCTGACGGCATCCAGTCGGAAGAGCGATGCTTGACGGAGAAAGCCGCCGCCGCTTCTCCCTTTACGCCGAGCAGGATCCGGATTTGTGTTCGACGTAGTCGCAATGCGCTCGAGATCGTCGGGAGCGTCTGGCGTCCACCGAACGCCCATCAGCTCCGATAGCGCTGCTTGATTCGATCGGCGACCTCATGGTGGTCGAGCAGGCGACCTTCGCGAGCGGAGGCGAGACCCTTCTCGACCTCGCGTCGGAACCATTCGTCATGGTCCACTGAGCTCGCCAGGAGATCGAGTGCAACCTGATCAACTGTGCGTCCGGTTTGCGCGGCGAGACGGGCGAGCTTCGCTTCGAGCTCGGGCGGAACCTGCAGGGTCATGAAGCCACCGTAGGCGGGATCATGAGGACTGTCAACCGTTCCGGGACGAAGGTCAGTCCTGTGGAATCACGGAACGCTATTGCTCCTCGCGCCAGCGCTCGTCGAACTTCAGCCGCGGTGGAACCTAACGCGCATTCAGCCGGTCGAGCAACCGCCGGCCGCACTTCTTCCCTGGAGATGGTCTCGACGTTTCCGGCGTCAATGTCGGCGACACGACGCTTGATCTCGTCGTTCCATGCTGCCTCGAACGTCAGGATCCGGTCCGCCGGAAACGTGTCTCGGCTGTACGACCGAGGTGGATCGAGAGATAATCGTGGCTGAGATGACGCGCTATGTGTCGTTCGTGCTGTTTCTTCCGCTACTGTTCGGACAATCAGCGTCCACCCAAGTGGAGCTCAAGTCGCCGATCTCCAGCCCGAAGAGCGGTGAAGTTGACCGACCCTGAGAGAATGCACTGCCTAGCGGATCAGGGCGGAACGATGCCAGCAGAAGCGCAACCACGCTTCGAATCGGCTATCGGTGAGAGAAAGCTGCTGACGGCATCCATCGACGGCGCGACGGTCGCATACGTGGACCGCGATCCCAGTGTGCCCCCCCAGAACCCAACCCGTGGGGTTGCACCGACTGTTTTTATGCTGTTTTGAAGGTTGCTCGGGCGTCCGGGTGGACGTTCAAACGCTGAACCAGTCGGCCGTCACTACGGGAACTTCCTTTGTTTCCGAGTTTTTCTGGTGTCCGAGGAATTGACACGCACCAGAATCTCGCCGGTACTGCCGACGATCCTCCTCCGCCGAGCCTACTCGAGGCCTCCGAGTCCGAGGCGCCACCGAAATAACGCAGCCCCAAGGTCGCGAGATGCCGCTGAACCTCGGCATCTGTGAGGCGGGTGATCTCGATCACCTTGATCTCCGGCAAGCACGCCTCGCGAACCTGACTCGCAAGGACGAAATGTCGGCCGCTGGATCGCTGCCTGAACAAGCTGCCCAAGACTAGCCTGACCACTTCTCGCGCCCCGGCTTCGCTGCCGATTGCGGCGACGGTGGCTTCACTGTTCAGCAGCGGGCGTTCCACTTGAAGCGCTGGTTGCGGCGCCTCCATACCGTGCCATGAACAAGCGCGGGCGTTCTACGCCGGGAGCTCGAACCAGAACCGGCTGCCCACACCGACCTCGCTGTCGACGCCAATCGTTCCACCGTGGGCCTCCACGGCGAGTTTGCAGAACGCCAGACCCAGCCCGGTCGAATACCGCTTGCGCGCGCGGCCTTCACCGGCCTGACTGAACTTATCGAATACCCGGCCGAGGAAATCCGCGGGAATGCCGGGGCCGGTGTCCGCCACCTCGACGCGCGGCCGTCCGTCTCGACGCGCCGCGGTGATCGTGATGGCCCCGGATTCGGGCGTGAACTTGAGCGCGTTGCCCAGCAAGTTGCCAACCACGCGGCGAATGAGCGCCGCGTCGCAGCTCGACACGACCGGCCCGTCCGGCGCGGTCTCGGTCACGTTTCGGCCGATCGTCAGGCCGCCGAGCGATCGCAGCGCTTCGGCGGCAACCTCGCACAGGTCGACGGATTGGCGATCGACGGGCATCTCGCCGGCCTCGAGGCGGTTGATGTCCAGCAGCGAGCCGATCATCTCCGCCATCTGCGCCGAACCGGCATAGGCTCTGTCGATGAACGACGCCCGCTTTTCGGCCGAGGCTTCGCCGGCCGTCCGAAGGAGATCGAGGTAACCCATCACGCTCGTCAGCGGCGAGCGCAGGTCGTGGACGATCATGTGGACCAGGCCGTCGCGCAATCCCTGGAGACGTTGCAGCTCTTCGTAACGATGCTGGAGCACGGCCTGCAGCCC